>OLRP01000665.1_pt1 | contig 30640 bp, 19 predicted proteins | sample 1672401 | NCBI WGS metagenome assembly OLRP01 (sample SAMEA3136682, study PRJEB25190) | human gut metagenome | reverse complement strand
CTGGGGCCGAACTTGATCTTCATCTGCTCCAGGATCTTAAAGTAGTCGGCGTTTTCCAAATCAGCCTTGGTGACAAAGATCATCCGCGCCTTGTTGTTTTTCAGCGCCAGCTGGTACGCCTTCTCGGCACCGACGGTCACGCCGGAACGCCCGGACACACAGATCAGCACGCTCTCGGCGGCCATGATGCCCTCGGCAGCGCCGGTCTCAAAATCAAACAGACCCGGTGCGTCGATCAGGTTGTACTTGATGCCCTCGTACTCGACGGGGACAACGCTCGAGTTGAGCGATGCCTTGCGGCGGATCTCCTCGGGGTCAAAGTCGCTGGCGGTGGTGCCGTCCTCGACACGGCCCATACGCTCGGAAGCGCCGCTCATGTACAGCAGTGCCTCGGTCAGCGTCGTTTTGCCGCAGCCGGCGTGGCCGGCCACCAGAATGTTGCGGATGTCTTTGCTTGCGTAGCCCATGGATCGTCAAACCTCTTTTCGCGCCGGGGCTGCTTCCGGCAGCCCTGCGGCGTAGAATTTCATTGCGGCGCAGTGATTTTTGAACACTCCCGCCTGTTTGATACTACTTTACCACATTGTTGTGGAAATTTAAACAGTTTTTTCGGATTTTTTGTAAAAATTTTTAGGCAAAAGATTGTGGAAAGTGTAAAAAATCGTGCCTCGACATACAGCGAGTGTAGGGGGCGAGCATTGCTCGCCCGCCAACTTAGCGCAGCATCGTCTTTTCGGGGAAATTTATCACAGGGCAAACGGGCACGGGCGGGCAATGCCCGCCCCTACCAATCGTTTCTTTGCCGGTCCGTGCAGCAAAAAAGCCGTACAGCTTTCACTGTACGGCTTAACGGCTCACTTATTTTTTCTTCTTCGCCGTCTTTTTGCGGCGGCGGACGCGCCCGCTGTCGGCCTTGGCCTCGGGAACATAGAGGCTATAGCTCAACAGGTAGCGGCCATGGGCAGGGATGCGGTAGAACGCGGCCTTGATGCGCTCCAGCGGGCCGGTGCCGCTCTCGGCGGTGCTGCCGCTCAGCATAACAACATACTGCATATCGGTGTAGCGGGCGGCCACATCGCACTGGCGCAGATTCGTGTGGATCAGATCGCCCAGCTGCTCCACCATCAGAACGGTCTCGGCAGCATCGGTGTTCTGGCTGGGAGCCACGGTCAGGATCGCCAGGAATACCTGCAGACCGTAGCGGACCTGCACGCCGCGCTGTACGCGGTAAATTTCCTTGAACGTCTCAAAGTCGCAGATGCAGGCCCCCGTGTCCTCGGTATCCGGCAGAGCAGAGATCAGCTTGGAGACCTCGCTCTCCATATTGCGGTCTGCCTGGCGCATTTGGCGGTAGGCAGAGCCTGCGCGGCCCGGCTCAATGGCATGATGCAGGCAGCCCATGGCGCTGCCGCGGCGTGCCAGATCCTCCGCCTCCTCGTGGCGGCCCAGCGTCTCCAGCGCGACGATCTTTTCCAGATAAAGACGCTCCTCGTAGGGGTCCAGCTCCAGCGCGCGGGTACACAGCGTAACGATGCGGGTGCTCTCGCCCCATTTTTTGCAGAGCTCCAGCAGGTTTAAAATGGCTGTGCGGTACTGCCCGTGCAGACGCACGCTGACGCTTTCGACCCACGGCTCGGACGCAGACTGCGGCAGCAGGCGCCCGTCATACAGGTTGACGATCTGTTCATAAATACGGCTGCGCTTCTCGGCGTCGCTCTCCTTGCGGGCCAGCTCCGACAGGTCGTTGACCTCAAACACATCCACGCTGCAGTCCAGATGGGGGTTCCACTGGTAGTAGCCGCGGCTGGTCACGATGCAGTCCTTCATCTCATCCAGGCCCTCCGCGTCGATCATAAGGCGGAAGCGATGCAAGATGGCGCGCAGGGCCATGTCCGGGTTGGTGGACCGCTCCCCTGCCCACAGGGTATCGGTCAGTACCTTGTGGGAAACGCGCTCCCCGCGCCGCAAAACGAGATACTGCACCAGCGCCGTTGCCTTGCGGGACTGCGCCAGCTGTGCCAGCACGGGCTTGCCGTTCACACGGATCTCAAAGCCGCCCAGCATTTTGATTTCAATTGTTGCCATCCTAGTCATCCTCTCTGCTCTGATGCCCATGACGTTCCTACATTTTTGTCCGGCACACAGGTATTCATGTTTTAAAGTATAACAAGTCCATTTGAATTTGTCCAGTACATCCGCCGGGATTGTAATAAACTTTTCAAAAATCGTCCCGGAGGGCACCGCTCACGACTCCGACGATTGATTGCCGTCCCAGGTGCCGGGTTTCTCAATATACACAGGTTCGCCCGGCAGTGCAATAATTGCTTTTTGCGTACAAAGCGTCACACTCTGACCGTTTGCATCCTTTTTAGCTATCGTCAGCACTACCGTAATTGCGGTAACACGCGCATATTTACTTCCATTTTTGGGTTTTTGATAACTGCGAGCATAAAAGTGCAAGTCTTTGATGTACAACCCCATGTAAGCGTCCTTGGGGTACGCCGTCGTATAGGCGTAAGCAACGTATTTCTGCGTCACTTGTTTGGTATTTTCATCTGTTGCAGTGTGCTGCGGGCTGTTATCTGTACCACTCTGCTGATAAAACCGCATGTGCAGGTAGCCGTTCAGCGCATTTGCCTGTTCCTGTTTCAGCAGTTGTGTCCCGTCACTTTTTGTTAATGGCGGTACATAGTCTTTATCAATCAATTCGATGTGATTGGGATAAACACTAAATTCCAGTGCTGTACCGTCACTCACCCCTGTTTTTTCTTTAAATATGCTGTCATATCCTTTATCTTTATCAGTATCATTGGGGATTGTCGCGCCGTCGGTGAAGCGGATATAGCCGTTCGCCTCGAGCACCTCGCCGCGGATCGTCTCAATGAGCGCATCGGCCAGATTTTGCGCGCGCGTCTGCTGCTGGATGTCCATGTACGCCTGCGCACTGGGCTGTATCAGCGTGACCGCCGCCAGCGTAAAGAGCGACAGCAGCACCATGCAGACGATCAGCTCCACCAGCGTTGTGCCGCTCTGGTTTTTCAAACGCTGCTTCATGGGTTGGTCGTCCCTTCTTCCTTGGGTTTCATGCTATAGCGGTAAAATTTGTGAGGGTTTTCGTCATCAGCCGCGTGCGTTTCCACGCTGTCCAGCTCGACGCCATCCACCGTAAACTCACCGTAATCGCCAAAGGAGAACTTCAGCCCGTCCTTCTCTTCCTTCCAGTCGGGGGCCGCGTTATTGGCCGGGTACAGCCCGGCGCAGAAGGCATAGGCTGTCTCCCGCAGCGTTTCGGCCTTTTGGGACATGGCGCGGGCGTACCGCAGCGAAACGACGAACATAGCCGTGAAAAGCATAAGCAGCAGGAACGACACCAGCACTTCCACAATGGTCTCGCCGCGCTGATTTTGTAAAGTATGTTTCATAGCGGGTCACTCCTGTGTTGTGCCGGTGCTCTGTTTGGCACCGCGGGTGTAGGTGATGGAATCGGGCTGCTGGCTGGTGTCGCAATGGAACGTCAGGCGGTTGCTGCCAATGTTGTCGGCAGTAATGGACTGTTCACCACTGCCGGGGGCGTAGAACGTCAGGTCTCTAATACGGTAATACTTTGTTGTACTGTCGTTTATTGTGTAATACACCTTGGGGAATGTATTGTTTTTTGCCTGGCTGCCGTCGCTGTCGTACTTCACTGTGCGGTCATAGGTCCGCGTGAAGGCAAAGCTCTCGCCGTTTTTCGTGACTGTCACCGTAATGTCCAGCTGTAAATCGACGATTGCCATGCCCTTGCGGTCTTCGCCCTCCAATGTGTCGAGCAGGTTGCGCAGGTCTGTGACACTGGTGCTGTTCGCCGTCTGGTTCAGCTTGTCGGCACCGTCGCCCGGGCGGCGGCGCAGTGTTACCGTGATGGCCTCGGCCCCGCCATCAGGCTGGCTGCCTTTCGGTTTCCAGGCGAACTCCTTGGGCTGGGATTCCAAATCATAGATGTCCTTGCCGTAGCTTTGGGAGAACATGAACTGCTCATTGACGAACTTGGCAAAGCTGCTGTCCTTATTGTTCAGCTCCCCTTCCAGCACGTCGGAAAAGCTGGTTGCCAGCTGGTAGGCTTCCTGTTCCAGCAGCTGGCGGTTGGCATTGGCCGTCAGCACGGAGGCCGCATAGACCAGCGCTGCCGACAGCGCCACAAACAGCGCGCCGATGCAGAGGACCAATATCATCGAAAGCCCCTGCTCCCCGCGCAGAATGCTGCGTGCCCTGCGGTGCATAATGCCACCTTCTTTCCTGAAATAAAATTACGATGCGTCGCTTGTTTCCGTCCGTTTCGGGGGCGCGGTTTCCGCCGCGTCCGTCTCATCCGGGGCAGCGGCGGTCTCCGGGGTCGCCATGGGCAGTGCCGCACGGGCCCGCATCAGGACCGGGGGCACGCTTGCGGGGGCGCTTTCCGCCGCCGTGCTTTCTGCAGTCTCGGCGGGCGCGACGCTCTCCGCGGAGTCCATACTCTGGGCATCCTCCGTCGCATCGGCGGTGTTCGTCTCGTTGACGGAGACCTTGACCATGCCGGATTCGACGGTCTTACCCTTGTTATCCGAATGCGCCAGCGTCTGCAGCATCACACTTGCGGTGAACTTTTGCAGCTCGAGCGAATCGTCCTGCACCTTTTCCTGCAGCTCGGGCAGGGTGATGCGGTAAACAGGCTCGGCGCCGTCCTCCTGCACCAGCTCCAGCATGGGAACCGTCTGTGCCTTGTAGTACAGCGTACCGCCGTCTATTTCCACCGTGCCGGTGACGTTATAGGGTTTCTGTTCCCAGCCAATCAGGTTGTTATCTTTGTCGTAGACAGGCTCAACGCTCAGGTCGTACCAGATGCGGGTCTCGCCGGTCTCCTCGTTCACAACGTCGGTCTGCTTGTCAAGCGCCGTCGTTTTGCCGTCATAGGTCTTGGTAACGGTTTTGATTTCCCCGCGCTTATGCGTGACATTGCCGTCTATGTCCGTCACGTCCCTGTCGTAGGTCGTCACCGTAATGCTGTAGGGCATTTTGTCCTTGCCCAGCGGCGTGACGGTAAAGGTATATCTGTTGGTCAGGTTGCGCACCGTGCCGTCGGCCTGGGTGTACTTGTTCACCGCGGTCCACTCCACCGTAAAGCGGCGCAGCTCCAGCGAGGCCTTACCGCGCTCGACGGCAAACTCGGGGTCGTTGTACAGGTTGACTTCCTGCTTGTAAACGGCATTGCCAAGTGCGCGTTCCGGTTCGTCCACGGGGGCGTCCAGCGTGATGGCCGGCAGCTGTGCCGCTTTGGTATCCTTCTGCAGGATGTAGAACCAGTTCGACGCTGTCCTGCCGTCGGTGGGCATAACGCGCACCGCGGGCAGCAGGTATTGTTTTGCGTGGTCGGGCGTCAGCGTAAAGCCGTTGCCGTCGGGCACAAAGGTATAGCTGGCGGTGGTGTCGTTGACGCTGGCGCTCCCGCCCACCGTGCGGCTGTCTTTCGGGATGACCAGCTCGGCGGCGCCGCTGGCCAGCATCTCGTCCAGTGCTTTGGTCAATTCCTGCTGGGCCTCATACTTGGCCTGTCCGGTGCCTTTGCCCTGCCAAGCCTCGGCCAGTTTGGCAATTGTATTGTAATTGTCCTCGTTGCTGAAGATATAGCCGGTAAAGTAGACATTGCCCTGTGCGGCTTCCTCCAGCGTCATGTTGAGCTTGAGGTCGTTCAGGAACGTCTCCTGATTCGGGCTGTTGTTGTCAAAAGCGACGTTTTCAACCACAGGTGCTTTGGCGCGGCTGACGATGGTCTCGGACTGGCTCAACGCGCCGTCCGGGCCGTCAAAGCAATTGCTACCAGCCTTGCGGCGGGCAATGACGCGGAAGCGCAATGCCTTGCCCTGATACTGCTCCAGATCCAGCGTCAGGCTGCCGACGTTGCCCGTGGTGGGCAGCGTCAGCACAGGTTTGCCGCCGTCATCGACGACGCACAGGTCATAGTGGTCAATGCGCTCGTCGTCGGACGGCGACCAGCTGACCGTATAGAGCAGGGCATCCGCATTGTCGGTCTCGCCGTTGACGCGGGTGATGGAGCTCGGCGCGCTGATGCCGGGCAGGCGCTGCTTAACGCTGTAATCCGCCACAGCGGACGCGCCGATTTCGGTGGTGCCGGCTGCCGCCACGCGGGTTACCTCGAGCCGAACCTTGTCATAGCGCCAGCTGTCGCTGCCGTTGGCCAGCATGGTATCCACGTTGACAGGCAGGGTAAAGCTGTTGCCGCTGCGCTGAACCTCATTGGCCAGATTTACGCCGTCCTTCAGCGCAATTTGCTCCTGACCGGTCACATTGCCGTCTGTGTCCGTCAACAGGCCGTAGAGTTTGATCTGGTAGTCGGGGGCTGCGTCAGTGGTCTTCATGTCGTCCTGTGTCCATTTGAATGTGTAGGTCAGCTGATTATTGGCCGGGTTCACCACGCCGCCGTCTGTATCTTCCGCCAGCGTCGGGGCTTTCAGGACATTCAGGTTCAGCTGCTTGAAGATGATCTGCGGGGTCGTCTGCGTGGCCTGTTTAGCCCATTCCGTGTCATCGGTGCGGCTCACGTCGGAGAAGCAGAGCGGCGTCAGATGGGCATAGGTATAGCTGTGCTCGCCCGTGCGGACGATCTCATAGCCGTTCTTCCACCAGATTTCTTTGTCGGTGTCGTTTGCATGGCTGGCGATGGCTGCGGACACTTCCTCCGCCGTGGCATCCCAGCGATACTTCATATCGCCCTTGCCGCTGGTGACGGGCACCGCGACAGCGAGGAAGTCGGTGTAGTTGGACATAGCATCCGACGGCAGGCTGTTCAGGTTGAAGGTGACGGGAGACTCTGTCACAATGCTTTCCCGCGCGGCCAGCGTGATGTACTGGCCGTACAGGGACTGCCCGTTGACCGTGTCATCGCCCAGATATTTTGCCAGCAGCATAACGCGGTAGGTCGGGTTGCCGTGCTCGCTGCTGTCGCTCTTGACCTTCGGGGTAAAGCTGAACTTCACGGTTGCTTCAAAGCTCTCCGCTGTCTGGCCGGTGTAGGTCACATACTCCGTGTCGCCGTCCTTGTTCAGCGTGCCCAGCGGCAGACCGTCCTCGTCCTTGCCGGAGTCACCGTTGTGGTCTCGCCACTGGGAAGGGAGATAGGTCTCTGACTTGTACTGGGCCGAGCGCAGATACTTTGTGCTGTTGCCCGGGGTTGCCAACGCCGTAAGCGTCAAAGTGCGTTCCAAATTTTTAGTCAGGCGGATGTACTGCTTTTTCTCTAGGCTTCTGAAATTATAATTGTGCGTTCCATCGGTCAGCGTGACGGTCCATGCCTCGTCTGTCGGGTATTCGGTGTAGTTTTTCAGTACCGCGACAACCTCATACTTGAATGCGGCCCACTCGTCATGCGGCGTCTTGCACTGATCCCAGTCAAAGCCGCCGTTCTCGCGTTTGACCAGCCGGAACTCAATCTCCGGTGTCGGCAGGGCGTGCATAAAGGTCTGCACGCCGCTGGTTCGGGGGTTGACGGACTGCGCCGGGTCGTCGTTGGTATTATAGGGCGTTACACGCACGACGAAGTTACCCGTCCACGCTTTATCAGCCACAAAGGTATAGCTGCGCTGGTAGACGTCAGCTTTGAGATAGGGAACTGCATCCGGTGCGACAGTACCCGCATCGTTGCAGGGCAGAATTTCAACACGGTAGTAAGCGGCGGGGCTGGCTGTCTTGTCGTTCGGCTCGTCCCACGTCACTTCATAACGGCCATAGACGTTGTTGTCCGCGTCCTGCACCTGGCTGGCCTTGACGTGGATTTCTCCCGGCTGGGCGGGCTTGGTGCTGTCCAGCACGTACTTATAGTAGTTCTGGATAACCTCGTCGGTGATGTCGGTAATATCAACGTCGTTTGTGACCTTGCTATTCGCAGCTTCGCCGAATCGCAGCATCACAGTCGCTCTCTGGTTGCCGGGATTGGTATCATCGCCCGCGCCGGTATCATCGTAAATGTAGGCTTTGTTACCGTCTTTCTTGATATAGGCGGAGTTTGGTTGGGCAGTCGGGCCCGCAGATGTAAGACCGCTAATCCACCACAGACTGTACGCTGCACCGTTCTCATCCTCTGCCAAAGTGGGCAGGAACGCAATATAAGGATCGGTTGCTTCATCAGTGACGTTATAACCTATGTACAGACGGTGTGCTTTTACTTTTTTCGAGGACGAGTTCCAATCTGTCTCGTTGTAGGCCTTGTCACTTCCTTGCTTATCCGCTTTCTCCCAGTTACCTGTTGTACTGTTCGGTTTTTCTGCGGTCAGCTTACGGGAATCTTTCTTAAAGAAGCTCTTGCCTGCACTTTCGGAATTTTCAATATAATAGTTGCCGTGGCCGGTGACATTCTCGTAGCTCTGGCGCAAATAGGCAATAGGATACCAACCTGTACCAACCGTGGCAAAGCAGTTTGTGACATTGGTTGCCTCTTGCGACCCAGAGCCATTACCGCGGCTGCCGACAATGCCGATTTTTCTGCTACACGTAAAGTCTGTATTAAGGTTTCGGCAGCGGTCAATATTTACCGTAACATTATCAATGTTCCCCTTGTTGTACGGGCCGATCCATGCCAGAATGCCGACTGCCTGCGACGCTGCCTTGATTGCACCGCTATTGACGCAGTCGATGATGTTCAGCGTCATAATATCGGTGACCTGCTTCATCTCGATTTTACCGATAATGCCCGCGCAGTCATTTGCGCCGTTTGATTTATACCAAATCTGACCGTAGTTACGGCAGGAAAGCACATTTGTGGTGCCGCCGGAAATAGGCTGGTCAATAATGCCGACAACACCGCCGACTGCACCGTAACCACCTAAAGCACTGTTTCCGTCGTTCGTGTTTGTTGTCATTTTGCCAAAATTGAAGCATTTCTGCACGGTTCCGCCGTAGTCCAGCCAATAGGCGATCACACCGCCCACATTGGCCGAGCGGCTGTTGAACACACTGCCGCAGTTGACTACCTTGCTGACAGACCACCGGTCATCGCTGCGGTTCTGCTGCTGGCCAATGACACCGCCCACATGGACAACTACACGGCTGCCGTTCTTGTAAATGTTGTCATTGTCTGTATCGTCTTTATTTTGATTTCCAATCCATGCCCACGTTTCAAACACGCGCGTAAACCGGCGCACGGCGGCACAGTTTACCACAGTGTCCAGCACGCTTTTGTCTGTGACGTTGGATTCGTTCTGGCCGACAATACCGCCGACGGTGGATGCCGTTGTCGCATTGTCAGAATAGACAAACCACTGGCCGGTGGCAGAAGTGTCGATTGTACCGCGGAGAGAGTTAAAGCCTGCCAGACCGCCCAGATAACCGGCGGCACGGACGGTCTCGCTCTTATTGCTGCCGCGCAGGGCGACAAGCAGATCATTGGCGGCAAGACCGCTTTGACTATAGACGTTCCCATAGCCTTGTACAGACACAGTGTCAACACCCATGAGATTTGCGTAGGTCTTGCCTGTGGTCAGCTCTGCCGCCATGCTGTTGATGCCGGTATTGACATCTGCCGTACCCAGCCAATTTTTAACCTGTGTAACAAGGGCTGCTTTTTTTGCGTCGTCGCTGACCAACGCCTTTTTGCTGCCGCTGCCCGTGATAGTGCCGTTGTTGGAGCCAGCGACACCGCCCACAAAGCCGTAACGCGCCGTGATGATGCTGCCCGCGCCGCTGCTGCGCTCGGTGGCGACATAGCTGTTGACGATTTCGGCATTGTTGCGGCCCGCAATGCCGCCCACATGGCTGGCACTGGCGAGCTTTTCGTCTGCGGTCTGGGTCGCGGTGATGTTGCTGATACCGCTGACCTGCAGTTTGATGTATTTGACCTCACAGCCGGTGATTTTGCTGTTGTTCAGACCGGCAATGCCGCCCACCGTGCTGCTGGTGCTGCGTGCACCGACGGAGACAAGGCCGTCCGTGTCCGCGTTGCCGCCCATCGTGCCGGAATAGGTGCACTGATCCAGGGTACCGTCGTTCTGGCCTGCGACGCCGCCCAAATTTGTATATTTATCAAGATTTTGTGTAAGATTCAGCAGAACGTCAGTGCTGCTGACCGTGCCGTCCGCCGTGGTGCGGCCCACCGCGCCGCCCAGCGTGACGGTGTTGGTGCCCGCGCGCAGGCCGTCGTTCAGCGACAGCGCATCGTTTCCGACTTGACAGCCGATGACGGTGCCCTCGTTCATGCCCGCAAGGCCGCCGATGGTGACCGCCGGGGTGCTGAACCGCACGTTGGCGTTTGCCGCCAGCTGCACATTGCGGATGGTCGCGTCCTTGCCGTTGTACGCCGCAACAGCGCCGATGCTCTCCGACGTGCCGGTGATCGTGCAGTTGCTTACGCTGCTGTTGTTTTCCGGCCTGCTGTCTTGGCCGATGGTGCCGAAGTTCGTGGCCGTGACGCCGCCCGCCGTGCCGTTGGCCGCGGTGACGTCGGCCTTGACCTGCACATTCTCAATCAGCGCGTCTTTATTATTATTGCCCGCGATGCCGCCCGCCTCGCCGTTGGTGGCGTAGACCGCGTCGGCATTGCCGGACGCATGGCTGCAATGGCTGATCGTACCGCCCGTGTCGTTCACGCCCGCAATACCGCCCGCATATTTTGTGCTGGCGCGCACCGAGGCGTAGTTCTCCACACGGGTGATTTCGGCGCTGTTCGTACCGGCCACGCCGCCCGCGTAGTTGGCGGCAGTAACGCTGCCGCTGACCGCGCCGTTGGCGTTTTCAGTGCCGTAGATGCGGCCTGTATATATGCCGTTCTTCGTATTGATACCGGCCACGCCGCCCGCATAGCCGGTGGCGGTGACACTGCTTTGCAGCTGGCCAGGCAGCGAAATGTTGCCGACGTTGGCACCGGCCACGCCGCCCGCATACCGGTTGGCCTCCACCGTGCCAGTGCTGTCGTTCTCTGTGCAGATGATGAGGCCCTTGCTTGCCGCAGCGTCACCGCCCAGGTTGACGCCCGCAATGCCGCCGACATAGCTGTCGCCGCGCACAGCGCAGTCTTTAGCCGGGTAGGCAGACTGAATAAGACCGCCGTTGACGCCCGCAACGCCGCCCAGATAGGTATACCCGGTTTCACGGTTGCCGAGGGACGCCGCCATGCTGCCGTCGGTGATCGTGCCCTCGTTCCAGCCCGCAAAGCCGCCCGCGGCGCACTTGTGAGCCACTGTGCCGTAGTTTGTGCAGTTTTCCAGCTTCGTGTTGGGTGTGGCATAGCCGATGATACCGCCCGCCAGTGCGCCGCGCGCGGTGTCAAAGTCATAGCGGCCACCGGCCAGCGCGTTCAGCAATACGCCGTCTTTAAACGCGCCGTTGGACGGGTTCAGGCCGCCGACGGACAGGGCGTTCTGCGTTGCGCCGTTGGTTGCATTTTGAATCGTCAGCTTCGTTTTAGCGTCGTTTGCGCCGACGATGCCGCCGACGTAGATGTCGGCCTGCAGGTTGAACTTGTTCTGAAAGTTGGCAAGGATGACCTCGTCGTCTGCCGTTTTCACGTCGGTGCTGTCGGTCAGCACGCCGGTGCTCTTGTCAATCTTCGGCAGCAGCGCCGCCAGCGTGACGTCCGCGGGCTTGGCCGCCAGCAGACGGTTGTAGCCGATGATGCCGCCCGCGACGGCGTCGGCCTCGACGCGGCCCGAGGCCACATCTGTGTTAAACGCGCCACCCGTCACGGTGAAGCCGCCCACCGGCAGGTTGGCGCCGATGACGCCGCCGACAAGCTGCTGACCCGCCACGCGGCTGACCGTCACAGTGGCGGAGGGCAGCGTGGAGGCGCAGTTCAGGCCGATCATGCCGCCGACAGCCTTGCCCGCCGCCACGATCTGGCCGCTGATGGTCAGTTTCTGGCCGGAGGTGTTGGAGATTGTCGCATTTTCATCGTTATAACCGGCCACGCCGCCCACGTAGTTGTTGCCGTACAGGATGGCACCCAGCGTCGGGGTGCCGTTCTCATCCCACGTCACAACGCCTTTTTTGCCGTTGCAGCCCGCGATGCCGCCGACGTAGTCGGCGTAGCCGCCCGCGGAGCCGCTCAGCTCCTTTAACAGGTTGATGCGGCGGGTGTCGGTGGCGTTGTCGCCGGACATACGGTTGGCGCAGTTCTGCACGGTGGCTGTGGCTTTCGGGTCTTGACTGCCGCCCCAGTCGGCATCATTGACGCCGACGATGCCGCCGACGTAGGCTGCGTTCTTTCCAAAGGCCGCGACCAGACCCGTATTGGTCATGCCGCTGATTATGCTGTTGCTGCCGTTGACCGACACGATGCCGCCGACGTAGCGGTTGCCAAAGACGTCACTGCTGTTCGTATCGTTCTGTTGTACGCCGCTGCCGGTAAAACCACCGGCCAGACCGCCCACAAACCGGCTGCCGAGCACGTAGCCCTTGCCGGTCTTGCAGCCGTTCAGCATAATATCCTTGCCGTAGCCGACAAGGCCGCCGACGAAATCGCCCTTGAGGGGGCTGGCGTCGGTCAATGTGCCGGTTTTTTTGTCGAAGCCCGCCATGACCTGCTCCTTGAGCTGGGTCTCGGTCAGGTCGCTGCGGGTCACACTTTCGCAGCCTTGCAGGGTCACGCCCTTGCCGTAGCCCGCAATGCCGCCGAAGAACTGCCCCAGCACCAGGCTGCGCGCATCGCCCTTGGTATCGCCCTTATAGTTGGCGCCCGCGCTGACCGTGCCGTTGTTCCTCAGGCCCGTCAGGCTCGGGGACACGCTGGTGTCCGTCGTAAACAGGTTGCCGACGATGCCACCCGTAAAGCCGTTGCCGGTCACAAAGCCGTTGTTGACGATGTTCGTATCACCGTTTGTTTTCATCTGGGTAGCGTCCACCGTGCCGAACACGCCGCCCACGCCGACGCTGCGCCAGAGGGAGTTCTCGCCATCCGGCCCGGCTGCCGCGGCAGCGTAGCGGGCCTTCTCGGCCTGCTGGTCTGCCGCTGTGTTTGTAACGGTTTTCGTGTCCTCGTCCACAAGCAGACCCGCTACCGTCACGTCCGACGCAACGGTCAGATCCTGCATGACGGACTCGGCTTTAGGTATGGCAACGCCGACGAGACCGCCAATGCCGCGCGGCTCGTCTGTATAATAGGTATATCTGTTGCCGCCAGCGTCCAGCGTCTGCGCTTTGCGATCCGTTGCGGTGGTAGTGTTGTTAAACGCCAGCGCCGCGGCCACCAGCGCACTCGTCGAGGAGTTCGTGCCGCGGGTCAGGGCGCAGTTTTCCAGCGTGCCGGTGTTGACGCCGCAGAGTGCGCCGACAGCACGCACATCGCGCCAGTTCTCGTCGTCCTCCTCCAGCGCCGTGACGAATTTGGTTGCGGTCAGCTTGAGCTGGTTTGCCTCCGGCAGCGCACCAGCGGCGACGGTCTCGGTCTTGACGTTGACCTGAATGTCCGGGTCGCGCAGTGTGATGTAAGAAATTTTGCCCTTGTTCTCGCCGATAAGGCCGACATAGTGGTCGGCCAGCTCGTCCTTCTCTGCCCTGCCGGTTTTTGCAACGGACTTGCTGCTCAATTGCAGATTGAGGATGGGAACACGGGTCGTCTTGTTGTTGGCAAGGCCCGTTGTTTTACTCGTAAGTACGATTTTTTCGCCCAGTTCCGGGATCGTCGGCCAGGCGACAGGGTCATTGAGGGACGGCACCTTGGCCGCCGGGTACTGCCCACCCGACGCGCAGTAGACCGTGACGCCGCCGCCCGTCCAGTTCAGGCCGGTGCTGTTGCTGGCCTGGGGGGTCAGCATGTAGGTGCCCTCGCCGGCATTCTTCCAATCCGCGGACCAACGCAGATTGTACAGATGGCGGAAGTATTTCAGGTAGGCTTTGTCCGCCGTATCGACCTTGGCCAGCAGGGTGTTTTCCTTGTTCGTCGGCTCCTCTTTGCTGGCTGTGTAGGTGTCGCTGTAGTTCTCCCGCGGCTCGGCGCGCATGGCAATGTAGATGTCCTGCGGGTCGTTCAGCAGGCGGGTGATGCTGTACAGGCTCGTGGCGGCAACCTTTGCGTCGTTCTCACACGCGCGCAGCAGCGCCGCGTCCGCCATGGCATCCAGCGTCAGCACAAAGCTGCCCTTGTTGTAGCTTAACGGGAAGTAGAGTTTCTTCTCCTCGGTGCCGGTCTGCTGGCCTTCGTCGTTGTATTGGTAGATAACAACAGGCATCTCTGTGATGACCTGCTTGTTATCATCCGCCGCACCCGCGGTGTCGCGCTTGATCGTGATGGTAAACAGCGGCTTCGTCTTGCCGGTATCCTTGGCATCGTAGGCCGTGGCCGTGTAGGAGGTGTCCAGATCGCCGAGGCTGGAGTTGCCGCTCCAGCTCAGGGTCAGCGTCTCGCCGTTCGTCAGGCGGGGATTCTTGACCTTCAGCTTCGTCTGCACCAGCTGCACAACGTTGACGCGGTCCTCGGCAGAGTAGTAGCCGACAAGGGTGTCATTGCGGCGGTGGTGATAGCTGCGGTCATAAATATTCGTAGCACCGTCCTGATTGAAGCGGAGCTTATCGGATTTTGTATCGTAAAAGACCGAGTAGACCTGCCCGCTCTGCACGTCGATCTCGACACAGATCGAGGCATTCAGCAGCGAGGCGTCGTAGATGTAATCGCCCAGCAGCCGCTCCACCAGCGCGTTATGGTTGCCCGTGGCAGCGCCCGTGCGGTCATAGTAGAGCGCGGCCACGTTCTGGTTCAGTTCGGTCTTGGTGCGGCTCACAAGGGTATTGCCGTCCGCGTCGGTCACGGTGACGTCGTTCTGGAAGTGGTCGCCCGTGTCGCCCTCCTCCATGACCTGCCGGCGGAACGCATCCAGCTCCCCCGCCGTCTCCATCCGGGTCAGGGAGATCTGCGCCGTCTGGAACAGCGTGCGGGCGTTGGCCTCGTTCTTTTCAAACCGGGCCAGCCGCGTGTAGGCGATCAGCCCGCCGCCGACCAGCGCAGCCAGAATGGCCGTGATAGCCAGAACGACCATCAGCTCCACCAGCGTAAAGCCTTTCTTATTGTTTTTTATATTTTTATTGTACTGCACCATAGATGCTCCCGTCGTTTCTCCGGTGAAAGGTTACAATTAGACACAATATCAGATTATATATATTGGCATTATACTCGGAATGTGACGTTTTCGCAAGAAACTCCGCGAGATTTCAGCAAATTTACACCAAATATAGTGGGTCAGCGGCAGCTTGTGCACGATTTCGCCATAATTTCCGTTATCTTTGAACAAAAAGCAGAGTTTTTTTCGCGAAATTCCTTGCAAATACAGGCCCGGCACGGTATACTAAATAGCGTGTTATTATATGGTAGAGGATGTGTAACAATGCTGGCAGCACGACTGGGCGCATGGCTGCGCCATACCGGGGAACGCTGGGCCAAAGCTGCGTTTGCGGAAAAGCTCGCCGTACTGCTGGCGCTGGGCGCTGTCCTGTATACTATTGTGACCGGCGCGGCGGAGCTGCGCTATCAGGCCCGTGCGCGGGAGGCCCTGGCACAGGTCAAGGCTGCGCGTCTGGCGGCCAGTGCCGTGTCTGCCCAGTGCTACTCCGCCGGGCAGACGTTCGCCGACCAGACAAGCGCGGACGGCTTTGCGGACGGCATCGCCGAGGAAATCCGCACGCTGGGCTCACTGCCCGGCACGGTGACGCTTTTGCAGATCGACCCGAACGGCTACACCGTGCAGCGGCTCCTGTATCAGGAGAACGGCATGTACGCCATCTATGATGCCGACGACGGTTACCGCGTTTTCCGCGCGGAGGACCGGCTGCAATACGGCGCGGGGGTGGGCCATGCTGCTGCTTGAGCTTCTGTTGGGACTCATTCGTTTTCTGCTGGGCGCGGCGCTGTTCAGCTTTATGAACGTCGTCGCGTGGCGGCTGCCGCGGGGCATGGACCCGCTGAAGGGCCGCAGCGTATGCCCGCAGTGCGGCCACACGCTGGGTGCGCCGGACTTAGTGCCTGTGTTCAGCTGGTTATTCTTGCGCGGGCGGTGCCGCCACTGCGGTGCGCACATTCCGGCGCGGTATCTGCTGGTGGAACTTCTGGGCGGCGTGCTGGCGCTGGGCTGCACTTGGCGGTACGGCGCTGCCTACGCCCTGCCGGGCGGGCTGTTCGGCATGAGCTGGGCCGCGCTGCTGGCGCTGGCGGTCTGCGGGATCTTGCTGAGCGTTTCGCTCATTGATGCCGAGACGCAGACCATCCCGGACCGGCTGAATCTGGCGCTGGCAGTCTTCGGCGCGGTGAGCGTGCTGCTCTCCCCTGCCGACTGGCTGCCGCACGTCATCGGTGCGCTCTGTGTCAGTGTGCCGATGTTTCTGCTCTGCCTTGTCATCGACGGTGCATTCGGCGGCGGCGACATCAAGCTGATGGCAGCCGCCGGGCTGTTCCTGGGCTGGCAGAATACGCTGCTGGCAATGTTTTTCGGCATTGTTTTTGGCGGTATGTACGGCATATACCTGCTGGCCGCCAAAAAGGCAGGGAAGAAGGACCACTTCGCCTTCGGCCCGTTTCTGTGTGCGGGCATCGTGATCGCGATGCTGTTTGGCGGGCCCGTTTTGGAATGGTACTGCGCGTTTTTGTGAAGTTCAGACCGTCAAAAAATCGCATTCTTGCCTTATTGCGTGTGTAGGGGCGACCATTGGTCGCCCGTCAACTTACCGCAGCAACGCTTTTTCCGGGACAGTTGTCTTACAAAGCAAACGGGCGCGGGCGAGCAATGCTCGCCCCTACAAGAGTTTTTCGACAATCTGAAAGTTTTTAACCTGTTTTCGGAGGACACTCCCTCATGCCACGTTTTCGTTATACTGCCACCAATGAGAAGGGCAAGACCGTCCGCGGACTGCTTGAGGCCCCCAGCGAGGAGGCACTCTACGCCAAGCTGCGCAATGACGGCCTGTACATGACCGACGCGCAGGAGGCCCAGAAGGCCCTCGCGACGTTCCGCCCGCTGAAAACCGCCGTGCTGGCGGATTTCTGCCGCAACCTGGGCACCCTGCTGACTGCCGGTGTGCCGCTGGTGCGTGCGTTCCGCATCATGGCGGACGAGCGCACCATCGACGCCCGCCAGAAGGCCCTGTACGAGGCCATCCTGAGCGAGCTGCGCAAGGGCGTGCCGCTGTCCGATGCGATGGAGTCCTGCGCACCCGCGTTCCCCACCCTGCTGCTGGCCATGATCCGCAGCGCCGAGGGCACCGGCAGCATCGACCACGCCTGCGCCCGCATGGCGACCTACTATGAGCGTGAGCACAAGATGAACCAGCAGGTCGGCAACAGCATGATGTACCCCCTTATCCTGTCCGTGCTCATCGTCGGCGTTATTGCGATTTTGATGACCTTTGTTCTGCCGCAGTTCAAACCGATGTTTGACCAGATGGAGACCCTGCCGTTCCTGACCCAGCTGCTGTTTGACGTCAGCGACTTTGTCGGTGCCAACTGGCCGGTGCTGCTCGTCGTGGCGGCGCTCATCGTCTTTGGCGGCAAGCTCCTGCTGGCACAGCCGAAGGTCCGCTGCCAGTGGGACCGCTTCATCCTGCACGCGCCGGTGGTCGGCGTGCTGAACCGCAAGATCTGCACGGCGCGCTTTGCCAGCACGCTGTCCAACCTGTACGGCAGCGGCGTGCCCATCATCACGACACTGGCCGCGGCACGCGACGCCATCGGCAACCGCTGGATCGAGAGCCAGTTCGGTGACGCGCTGGACAGCATCCGCGCAGGCCACAGCCTGTCGGAGGCGATTGCGGGCATCGACGGTTTTGAAGTGAAGCTCTCCTCCTCCGTCGCTGTCGGCGAGGAGACTGGCAAGCTGGACAGCCTGCTGGCGACCATCAGCGAGACACTCGACTATGAGGCCGAGATGGCGACCAAGCGCCTTGTCACGCTGCTGGAGCCCGTTATGATCGTTGTTATGGGTCTCGTGGTCGGCGGCGTCGTGGCCGCGGTCATCGTGCCCATCTACCAGTCCTACGGCACCATCGGCGCGTCGAGCGGCGCGATTTAAATTCTATTCCGGGAGGCCCACCATGGCACTTCTTACCTCTTTATATCTGTGCAGCCGCACGGTGTATGCCGCCGTCGGCACGCCCACGGACAGCGGGGCGCGCGTTGTCGCCGCCGCCCAGACCGAGCTGCCCGAGGGCTGCCTGATCAACGGCGTCATCACAAACGAGGCGGACCTGACCGCCGCGCTCAAAGAGTTTTTCACCGCCAACAAGCTGCCGATGAACCGTGTGGCGCTGATTGCAGGCGGCAGCCAGTTCATGCACCGCATCCTGTCACTGCCCTCCATGAGCGAGAAAAAGCGGATGGCCGTGCTCTCCCATGAGCTTGCCAGCGGCGGCGCCGAGGTCAAGGCTCCGCTGGACGACTATATGCTGCTCTCCCGCGATGCCAAGACCCGCGTGGATACCGTGCTGGCCACCCGCGTGGAGCAGCGCGTCATTGCCGGGTACGACGCGCTGGCCAAGGCCGTCGGCTTCAAGCTGTACAGCATCGACTTAGGGCTGGCCGCGCCGATCAAGGCCGTGCGCACGATCCCCGATTTGCAGCAAAAAACCTTCGTGCTGCTGCAATTTGACGATGACACGATCTCTGCCTGCCTGTTTGTGCAGGGGCAGTACACCTACTCGACCCGCAGCCGCCTGTTCAACCCGCGCGGCTCGGCGGAGTCCGGCACCGAGATCGCGCAGAAGCTCTCGGGCCTGATCCAGTTCCACACGACCAGCAAGAGCGAGCACCGCATTGAGACGGTCTGCTTTGCCGGCTCCACGGCGGACGACCTTGCGGTCTGCCGCCCGGGCTGTGAGGCGCTGGGCCTGCAGGTGGACCGCTTCCCGGATTCACCCACCGTCAGGCTGCCGTCCGGCACCGCGCTGGCCGATGTGCTTTACGCGGCGGGCAACCTGATCGCACGCTGATTTTTACCTGCAAATACTTGCCCCGGGGGCTTATCATTATGGCTATGAAACAGAACAACTTTTATCTGCGCTGGCAGAAGGCCGCCGGTGCGGCCAAGTCGGAGTCCCGCAGCCAGGGCCTGCGGACACTGGTGCCCGGCCTTGCTGTCGTGGCTGTCTCCATGCTGGGCTGGGGTGTGCTGACACTGCACACCTCAATGCTGAAAAGCCAGCGGGAGGACATCCTGAACTGGTGCAGCGACAATACCGAGCCATACCGCGCCGCAACGCAGGATTCCGAGTCTGCGGCGCAGTTCCGCTCGCTGACCGACTATTCCGACGGGATGACCGAGCTGTTGAACAGCTACCCCGACGTGACCAGCAGTCTGCTGCACCGGGTCGAGGCTGCCGGCGGGTCCGGCATCACGATCCAGTTCACCGACTACAACGCATCGACGGGCGAGCTGCTCTTTAACGCGAACTCCTCCCAGGTCATCGACATTCCGGCCTACATCCGTTCCCTGCAGAACTGCGGGGTGTTTTCCACCGTCAGCTACACCGGCTACAAGGCCGATGACGACGGCTATTCCATCGATCTGCGCTGTGTGCTGGCAGCGCCGCAGCAGTAAAGGAGGGCGCTATGGAAATTGCACCAATGACAAAGCGCGATAAAATTCTGCTGTACGTCGTTCTGATGCTGGCGTTCGTTGTGCTTTTTGTCCGGTTCCTGCTGATTCCGGGCATTGAGAACCACCAGCAGGCCGACGCCGATCTGCGCGAGGCACAGGACGCCCAGACCTCCATGCAGGATACGATCATGCTGGCCGGCACCTACGCCGCCGAAAAAAACAACAACTGGGGCGAACTGCAGACCGCCAACGCCAGCTACTACAGCCTGCTGAGCAGTGACGAGCTGGACACGCTGGTGACAAGCCTGGAGCTGAACCACAATTTACAGCCCGACTCGCTGACCATCGGCGAGCCCGTGACCCAGAGCCTTACCTATTATACCGCCAGTGAGAACGCCGGACAGAGCGCTGCCCCCAGCGCAGCCGCGTCCGTCTTTGCCGGTGACGACGACAGTGACGACGACAGCATCACCGCTGACACCGCCGACACGACGGCCCAGGGCAACGCCATTTTGCAGCAGATCTTAGCCTCCGACCTCATCCCGGACTATGACCAGCCGGGCTATTACCGCAGCGTGGCGATCAGCTTCTGCTGCACGGGCGAGGACAGTGATTTTCTTTCGATGCTGGACGACATGGCCGCGAACTACCCGTCCGTACAGCTTGTATCCTTCTCCATCGATACCCGCAGCTTCGCCGACACCGACGGCAGCGCCGTGACGGCCACGGCGTTCAATGTATCCCTGAACGTGATCCTCTGTGACAAAGGAGGCGTACAGCCGTGAAAAACATCCGCCTCGGCGACGTTCTGATCGAGTTCGGCTATATCACGCCCGACCAGCTGAACACCGCCCTTGCCTACCAGAAAGAGCACCGCGACCTGCGCGTCGGCCAGGCTTTGCAGGAGCTTGGCTACGTCAATGAGCGTCAGGTCCTGGAGGCACTGGCCCAGCGCCTCCAGCTTAAAATGATCGACATCGAGCACACCAACGTCGATGTGACCGCCGTTGAAAAGGTCCCGCAGGAGCTTGCGCAGAAGTACGATATGCTGCCGATTGCGCAGAGTCCGCGCGCGCTGACGATTGCCGCCAACGACCCGCTGAACTACTACGCCCTTGAGGACATCCGCCAGCTGACCGGCCTCGAACCGGAGATCGTGCTGGCCGAGCTGGAGCCGCTGCGCCGCGCCATCCGCTACTATTACGCCGAGGTCAGTGCCCGCAAGGCGGCCCGCACCGCCAACGACAGCGACATGGCCGCCGCCCAGACCGAGGATCTGGCCATCGACATGACTGCCGAGGGCGGCGACCTCGACGCGCCCATCATCCGTCTGCTGAACAGCCTCGTGCAGCGTGCCGTCACGACGACGGCGTCGGATATTCACATCGAGCCGTTCGAGGGCGAGACGAAGGTCCGTATGCGCATCGACGGCGTCATTATTGACTATGTGACGCTGCAGCGTGCTTTGCACCAACCGCTGATCGCGCGTATCAAAATCATGTCGAACCTTGACATTGCCGAGCACCGCATCCCGCAGGACGGCCACTTCCGCGCACGCCTCGAGACCGGCCCCGACGTCAACGTCCGTGTTTCGATCCTGCCGACGGTCTTTGGCGAGAAGGCCGTTCTGCGTATTCTGTCCAGCAACACCTACATCAAAAATGCCAGCCATTTCGGCATGAACGACGAGACCTACAAGCGCTTTCTGCCGCTGCTGAACCGCCCGAACGGCATCGTCTACCTGACCGGACCGACAGGCTCCGGCAAAACAACGACGCTGTACATGGTCCTGCAGACGATTGCTGAGCGGCAGGTCAACGTCTCGACGATCGAGGACCCCGTGGAGCGCAACCTGGCCCGCATCAACCAGACGCAGGTCAACAACATTGCCGGCCTGACGTTTGAGAGCGGTCTGCGCGCCCTGCTGCGCCAGGACCCCGACGTCATCATGGTCGGCGAGACGCGCGACGCCGAGACAGCGTCCATCTCGGTGCGTGCGGCCATCACGGGCCACATGGTTTTCTCAACGCTGCACACAAATGACGCACTGTCGTCCATTGTCCGTTTGGAGGATATGGGTGTCGAGCGGTACATGATCGCAAACTCCGTCGCGGGCCTCGTGGCTCAGCGTCTGATGCGCCGCGTCTGCCCGCACTGCGCCAAGCAGATGCCGGTCACGGCGGAGGAGCGCACCTATTTAGGGCCCGACATCCCGTTTGTGCGCCGCGGCACGGGCTGTACCCAGTGCAACGGCACGGGCTACCGCGGGCGTATCGCCATCCACGAGCTGGTCATCATCAACCGTGAGCTGCGCGAACTGATTTCTGCCGGGGCAACGCAGGCGCAGCTGACCGAGGCCGCCCGCCGCAGCCAGGGCATGACGAGCCTGCGCGAGGCCGCCCTGCAGCTCGTCCGCGAGGGCGAAACCACCCCCGAGGAGCTGCTGAAGATCACGTTCTATGAGGAGTGACGGGAGGAGTAACTGCCATGCAGATTCATGAGCTCACCGCGCTGGCGCGGAACAGCAAGGCCAGCGATATTCATATCTCCGAGGGGCTGCCGCTGATGTTCCGCATCGACGGGCATCTGGCAGAGGCACCGGTCCAGCTTTCGGCGGCAGAGACGCGCTCACTGATTTTGAGCCTGATGGACGAGGCCCACCGCGAGGCCATCACATCGGAGCGCATCGACGCAGACTTTGCGCTTGTCGCGCCCGACGGTACCCGCAGCCGTGTGAACGTCTTTTACCAGCAGGGCAGGGCCGCAGCCACACTGCGCCTGCTGAACGACTCCATCCCGACCTTGGAGGAGCTGGCCATGCCGCCCGTTCTGACAAAGCTGGCCGACGAGCCGCGCGGCCTGATCCTGGTCACCGGCCCCACGGGCAGCGGCAAATCCACCACGCTGGCCGCCATGATCGACCACATCAATAAGACACGCAGCGACCACATCATCACGATTGAGGACCCCATCGAGTACGTCTATCAGGGCCGCTGCTCGCTGATCCACCAGCGCGAGGTCGGCGCCGATGTGCGCAGCTTTGCTTCGGCGCTGCGCAGCGCCCTGCGTGAGGACCCCGACGTCATCCTCGTCGGCGAGATGCGTGACTATGAGACGATTTCCGCTGCCGTCACGGCTGCCGAGACCGGACACCTTGTCATGAGCACGCTGCACACCATCGGCGCGGCGCAGACGATTGACCGCATCATCGACGTCTGCCCTGCCGGTGCGCAGAACCAGATCCGCGGCCAGCTGGCCGCCGTGCTGCGCGGCGTCATCACCCAGCAGCTGCTGCCGCTGGCTGTCGGCAGGGGCCGCTGCGCCGCCACGGAGATTCTGGTGGGCACCGACGCCGTCGCAAACCTGATCCGCGAGGGCAAGTGCTACCAGATCCCGAGCATCCTGCAATCCGGCGCAGCCCTTGGTATGCACAGCCTGAACGCCGACCTGGCCCGCCTTGTCAGCACAGGCCGCATCACCCGCGAGGCCGCCGAGCGCTGCGCCACGAACAAGAGCGACCTGAAAAATTACCTGTAAGCAAAATAAAAGAAGGGTATCTGCCGTTCATGCGACAGATACCCCTTCTTTTTTACCGACTCGCAGGTTCACGTTGTCAGCCTTCCCCCTTGGGGGAAGGTGCCCGAGGCCCCGCCCGAGGGCGGATGAGGGGCAGCCCTGCGGTGATTCCCCGTTCGCGCTCTGCTTTTCGCAAGCTCATCCCTCATCCGGCCCTGCGGGGCCACCTTCCCCCACTTGGGGGAAGGCAAAGCTGCCGCCCATTCACGGGCAAAGCCCCTCCGGCCATCGCTGCCGCACCCCCTCACTTTTTCGCCCCTTCCTTCCCCTGCGCCAAAATCCTTACCAGCCACCCGGGCACGGGTGCGCCCATGGCGGCGGCGTTCTCGGCAATGGAACCGAGCTCGGTAAAAATGTACCACACCAGCACCACCGGCAGCACCACGCCGTTCACCTCAAGGCCCAGCCCTGGCAGGTTGGCAACGGCCACCGCCAGCACGGCGTCGGTCAGGGCGCACACCAGCACAACGACCACCATCCCGGCCTTGTGCCAGATGCCGGCCCGGGCGGCAGCGCTCGACCACGCGCCCCTGCTGGCCGCGGCGGCGCTGCCGCTGACCCAGTCCAGCGCCATGCAGGCGGCCCACGCCACAACAAGCCAGCCCAGCCAGCCGAACGCTGCCGTGAACGCCCCGCACACCGCCGCCACAACGGCCTTGCCGCTGACAAACAGATTTCGTTTCTCCATTAAGCATCCCTCCATTCGCTTCTGTACAGTCCGGCATCCACCAGCCCGCGGGCCCGGCAGACTTCCAAAACCGCGTCCGCATCGCCCTGAGTGACCGGCCCCACCGTGATGACCTGCATCCGTCCCGCCGCGCCGTACACGCCGACAGCGTTCTCGCACCCCGCATACACCGTCGGGTCCAGCCCGACGCCGCCCGCTGCGGCGCGCACCTCCAGGTGGCAGTGCCTGTACGGCGGGTCGGCCAGCGCCGCATTGCCGGTATTGCCCATGACGGCCAGTGCGTCCCCGCTCGCCACGCGCTGCCCGGCCTTGACCAGAAGCGACGCACAGTGGGCAAAATACAAAAAGTTCACGGCGTCGGGCGTCTGCCCGCGGTCCAGCTGAACACAGACATAATAGCCCCACTCCCAGGTCTTGTCGCGCCTGTCCGTGACGATACGCGCCCGGGTCACGCGGCCCGTGATGCGCTTGCCTTTATAGTAGGGCATTCGGATCGTCGCGTCGTCCAGCCCGGCCAGGTCAAGCCCGCCGTGCCAGACCTTGCCCCCGCCGCGGGTCCAGCCCCAGCGGGCGTAGGGGCAGCGCACCTCGGTGCGGCCCGTAAAAATTCCTGTCTGCTGCATCTTCAGCCTCCTCTGCGCAGGGTGTAGATGACCTTCATCGTCTTGTCGGCGGTCTTTTCCACCGACTTCGGCAGGTCGTTGATCGTCGCCAGATAGTTTGCCCGCAGCACACGCTCGGTACGGATGCGGCTGTCGCCGTAGTAGCGGCGCAGCGGCGTCAGCGGCTCGCCCAGCACCGGCACTGTTGTGGAAAAGCCCGACGTCGTGTTGTCGTAGCCCGCCGCCTCGCAGGAGAACAGCTCGTTCTTCCCGGTGTTCAGCACCACGGCGCGGGTGCGGTAGTAGCAGTACAGCCGCCCGTCGTGGGCGTCGGACAGGTACGCCATGTCGTCGCCGTGCATCGTCACGGCCTGCACATCGGTGGGATCAGCCAGCGGAAAGCGATAGATCTGCTCAGCCTGGTCCTGGACCATATAAAGGCTGCCGCCGTAGACCGTGCCGTTCAGCGGCGTGCCGCGGTTCTCACTGATGAAGGACTGCAGATCAACGCCGGTGTTGTTCGGCACGGTGTAGTCCTTTGCCGCCAGCGTTTTTCTGTCGTACTCACGTATTTTTACAACGCCCCTTGCGTCAATGTAGTCAGCCTCCGGCGCAGACACCAGATAGATTTTATCCGCCTCCGCGTCAAAGCAGATGCGGCAGTAGTCCTCCCCGGCAGAGGAATCCACCTGCAAAAAGTTCCCTACATTCAGCGTGTCAGTGCTCCGCAGGCTGTCCCACAGGCCGGTGGGGTCGCGGCGGAACAGGTCCAGCGTTTTCAGCCCCAGCGCATGATGCCGCAGCTCCAGCACGCCCTCGTCGGCGTTCAGATACCCGGCCACGGCCTCATCCGTCTCGGGGTCGGCGTAGAGCAGCACGCCCTTCTCATCGGTGGGGTAGGTCGTTTTGGCCAAAAGGCCCGTCAGCAGCTGGTCACCGCCCAGCGCCCCGCCAAAGCCGAGCCGGTCCGCGTTGCAGGCAGCCGCGTCCGGCGCGTCGATCATCTCGGAGTAGTACGCACCCATCGGGTGGGTCAGGCAGACCGAGCCGATGACGCCGTTGGCCTGGCTCGTCGCGAACTCATAGACGTAGGTCACGACGCCGCTCCACGGGTCGATCTTCGTCTCGGTCAGGTTGGCGCTGCCGCGCACCGTGTTTTTGGTCGCGTTGACCTGCCCGGCCATCGCCGTGCCCACAACGCCCGCGCCCGCCGGGGCAAACACTGTGGCCGGGTCGCCGCCCAGCGGCGTGTCGTACAGCAGCAGGCCGCCGTAAAACATCGTCACCAGATCCTTCGGGGCATTCGTGTACCCCTGGTCGCCGCGCCACAGCAGCATGGCCTTGTTCAGGCTGCCGCCGTAGCCGTTAAAAATATCCGACACTGCGTTGGTGATAAGATTATCGCTCTCCACCACCTCCACCGCGCCGGTGTGCACATCGGTCAATTCAATGCGCGTATGACCGTGCAGGGTCATTGCATCCGCTCCCTTCGTTTTATACATCGATGCTGCGTGCTTTTATTGCAATCGGCAGCAGTGTCTCCTCACATTCCAACGTGCCGTCCCACGGCGTCTCGCTTGCCATGCCCTGCCCGGTCACGGTGGCCTTGATGCCGTAGGGCGCTATCTTCACCGTGCCGCCCGCGCAGACCAGCCGCACTGACAGCCGCGTGACCGTCCCGGCCTCCACCGACGCAAACGGGTAGAACAGCGCCAGCGTGTGTGCGCCCGTCTCCAGCCGCTGCTGCGGCGCAAAATTTTCCACCGGCACGTCGTTTATATAGTACCGCACGGTCAACGTCAGTACCTTGCCGGTGTCGGGCGCTGCGTCCAACAGCAGCTGCGCCAGGAACATGGCGCTCGTCTCCTCCACCGCCGTGAAGGCAATTGCCACGGCGGGCGTCTCCACGGTCTGCACCGCCAGCTCCGCCGGGTTCGTGAAGCTGTAATACACGATCCGCTTGCTCTCGGCGCTGTTCTGTAAGCGGCGCAGCGCTTTTTCCGTCGCGCCGTCCGTTGTGCCGCCTAAGTAAGGGTTGCGGCCCACGCCCTTTAAGGTCTGCCGCCCGCGGTAGCGCCAGACGAAATGCGTCACGAGCATCTCGGGCGCAGTGCCGTCCTCCATCGGCAGCGCCACGCGGTCCCCCGGCTCAAACGCCGGGTCGCCGGGCATCGTCACGGTGGCCGGGACGTAGTCCAACCTTTGCAGCGCCGCAAACAGGTTGTCGGTGATCTGCTGCCGTGTGGCGGGCAGACCCTTTTCGGCCAGCGTCATGTTGGAAATGCGCATCGTCAGGCCGGTATCCTGGCTGCGGCCCGCGGCAAAGCTGCCGTCGTCGGTCTCGATGCTCAGCGCCACGTAGTGGCAGGCAAAGTCCGAGACCGCCGCCTCGCTGCGTGCCGCCGCGGTCAGCACGGCACAGGGCTTTTCGGCAAAGGTGCGCAGTACCAGCCGCCCCGCGCGGTCCGCCGCCGCAAAGCCGCCCACCAGCTGTGCCACGGCGGCGGCGCACTCCCGCCAGGTAGACAGGCCGTCCGCGCCGCTCAGCTGGCAGACGAGGGCAGCGTTCGGGTTCAGCGCGCCGATCTCGGCCTCGGTCTGCCCCAGCGTCAGCCCGCAGGCCGCCGCGATCTGCCCCAGCAGCGCATAGGCCGTGCCCTGCATCGTCGTACCATCGTATTTTTGCTGCAAGGCCAGAATGTTGTCATAGGCCTTGATACTCACATACAGCGCGCGCCGCTCGGCCTCGGCCACCGTGTAAACGCCAAGCGGCACCGTCTCCCACCGCCCGCCGGGCAGCTGCAGGCCGTAGTGCAGCAAGAGCTTTGCGCCGTAAAACGCATGGCGGCTCAGGTCGGTGCGCAGGTTGAGCGCCGCCTGGCCGAGGTAGGCGCAGCCAAAGGCCAGCTCCTCCCCCGTGACGCACTGGTTGTCCAGCGTCAGCGACCCGCTCATGAGGTCTGCCGCGTCCAGATTCAGCACCGTGCCGTTTGTCAGCGTCAGCGTGCCCGTCACCCGGTCTGTTCGCGTCCGTGCGCGGATCGCGGTTTTGTAGGCATCCGATACGGAATAAATTGTCACTCACCTCGTTTCCTTCACATCGTAGGGGCGTGGCATGCCCCGCCCGCAGCTGTCCCACAGACGGCCTGTTGCGGTAAGGCCGCAGGCCGGACATGTCCGGCCCCTACCACCTGCAAAATTCTGCATTAAAACTCGATCAGATTCACCGCCACCTCCCACACGGCCTGCCCGTCGCGGGCGGCCTTCAGGTCGGCGGTGCGGTCCCCGGCGTACATCTTCGCCGTGCGCACGCCGCCAAAAAAATACTGCACGGTCATGCTGTCCGGGGCTGTGGCGTTCAGCACCTTGGCGCAGTCCGCCGTCGAGAGCGCCGCCCAGCCGGCGCTGATCTTTGCCACGCCGCCGCGCACCCGCTCCCGCACAAGAACGCCGTCCTCGGTGCGGCCCGTGCCGCTGCTGTCCAGATCGGAGAGCTGCACCTTGTACGCACTCGGCGCGGGCAGCGCCGTGCCGTCAATGTTCAGAATTTCCACGCTTCACCTCCCGCCGCTGCGCAGGGCGCGGCGATTCTGGCTGTTGGCGATGACGCTGTCCAGCAGCTCCTCGCCGATGTAAATGTTGATGGGCTGGCCGTCCGCGCTGCCCTGCCAGCCGGCCAGCGTCTCCGCCATGGCCTGTTTGATGGTCGCCAGCGGCGCTTCCACGTTCGTGCCGGTCGTCTGGTCACCGAGCATCGCCAAAAACTGGCGGTTCGGCGGGATGACCGCCCCCTGCGCCAGCGCCGGGACCGGCACCGACGCCGCGTAGCCCAACCCGGGCAGCGCACTTTGGCTGCTGACCAGCTTGCCCGCGCCGCCCAGCACACTGCCCGCCATGCTTTTGGCATGTCCGATGGCCGACAGCAGCCCGTTGATGGCCGCCGCAATGGCCGCGACCATGCTGCGCACAACGCCCAGCACCGTGGAGACCGCCGTCTGCACAATGGAGACGATGCGCCCCCACACGGTAGAGACCGTCGCGGCCATCGCAGCCCAGGCAGCGTCCCACTCGCCCCGCAGCACGGCGGTCAAAAAGTCGGCCATACCGCGCAGTACCGCCAGCGCAATCGTGATGCCGTCCGCAATGATGCCCGCCGCACCGGTCACCGCCGTGCCCAGCGCCGCAAACACCTGCACGGCCACGGGGGCCAGCGCCGTGATGAGCCACTGCACAAACGGTGCCAGCACGGTGTTCCACAGCGTCAGCAGCAGCGTTGTCACCGCACCGAGGCACGCCGTCAGCTCGTTCCAGAGCGGCTGCAGGTGCGCGGTCCAGAGCGCACCCAGCAGGTCAAACAGCTGCACCAGCACAGGCTGCAGCACCTCGCTCCACAGCGCCGAAACGATGCCGACGACGTTCTGCCACCCCTGCGCAAGGCCGTCCAGAATCGGCTGGCCGTAGGCGGCCCACGCCTGCTCCATGCCCGCCCAAAGCCCCTGCCAGACCGTGTCCAGCAGCGCCAGCGCGGGCTGGACCACCGTAGAGAGCGCCGCGCAGAGCTGCTCCCATACGCCGACTGCCGCCGCGGAAAGTCCCTGCCAAACCGTCTGCCACGCCGCGGCGAACGGCGCAAAAAATTCCTGCAGGTACGCCCAGAAATCCGCCCACGCGCTGCGCAGGCTCTCCAGCACGCTCTGCCAGACTGCCGTCAGGCCGCTCAGGTCGCTGCCCGCTGTACCGCTGCGGCGTGCCGCGGTGCCGGTGGTGGATCTTGCTGCCTTCTCGGCCTTCGCCGCGGCCTCGGCGGCCTTTTGCTGCTTTTCCGACGCCGCCGTTTTGTCCTCCGCCGGGGCGGACAGGCGGTTGATCTCGTCAAATTTTGCCAGGCTGCGGGCCGATTTCACGCTCTGTGCCGCCGCAGCCCGCAGCGACACGCGCAGCTCGTCCACAACGCTGCGCGCCTGCTGCCCGGCGTCGCCCACGCTCCCCAGCGCCGCAGAAATTTTATCCAGCGCCGTGCGCAGGGACGCCGAGGGCTGCTTCAGCGTTGACAGCTCGTCAAAGGTTATCTCCTGCATTTCTCATCCTCCCAGCAGCGCCAGCAGCCGCTTTTTCTCCGCCTGTTCCTCGGCGCTCTCCACGCCCCGCAGCTCCACGACGGCGCGGTGGGTGCGGTAATAGTCCAGCTCCCAGTTTTCCAGCCGCTTGCCGCGGCGCAGCTTATCACGGATGGCCACCACCGTCGCAAAGCTCCCCTCGCCGATGGCATCGAACCACGCCAGAAAGCTCCACCAGTGCAGGTAGGGCAGCGTGCGCACATCCTGCCCCGCGGCCTTGCTGATGCCCGCGGCGATCAGCGGTGCGTCCTGCTGCCAGTCCATCAGCGCGGGGCCGGGGCGGGGCTGCTCGCGGCGGCCCGCCGCCAAAAACTCCGTCAAAAACTGCGTGGCATCGGGCCAAAGCGGCTGCGGCAGCGCGGCAAACTCCGGGTAGAACAGCCGCATGGCCACGTACCAGCGCTCGCTCTGGTCCAGCGCCGGGTCGGCCTGGCCGTTCAGCCAGCGCAGCAGCTCCAGTACGTCGCGGTAATCGCTGCGGATGGCATACCGCACGCCGCCCAGCTCCGCCTGCATCGGCAGTCCCCACGCCCCGGTCATACTGCGCCCCGCTCGGCGCGGGCGGCATCGGCCCGGGCTGCGGCGGCATCGGCGGCAGCGGTCAGGCGGCGCTCGGCGCCCTCGCGCAGGATCGGCGTCAGCGCCTCCAAAAGGTTCTGCACCACACGCTTGCCGTTGGCCCCGACGCCCGCCAGGTTCACCCCGCCCAGGATCGCGTCAAAGTCGTTCTCCGCGCCAAAGATGCCGGTCAGCAGCTTCTTGATCTTGCCGTCGTACTCGTTCAGCAGGGCCAGCCCCGCCGCGGCGCGCTGCTGCTCGTCGCCGTCCAGCGCCGCCATCGCCTTTGTCAGTGCGGCGTCGTAGCCGTCAAGCTCTGCCCCCGCCGCAAAAAAGCGGTGGTAGAGGTTCGGGTCTGCCGGGTTAAAGCGCAGCACCCCGCGCCCGTTGACGCGGAATTCCTCCACGCCGGTGTCAATGTTCAGCTCCATCGTACTCTCCTTTCTTCAAAGCCTTCCCCCCTCGGGGGAAGGTGGCGCCGCAGCGCCGGATGAGGGGCAGCCTTCCGGCAGCCGCTCTTTTGCCTGTCACGCCTGCGTAAACTTCTTGGTTGCCGGGTCAAACGTG
>OLRP01000646.1_pt1 | contig 31160 bp, 34 predicted proteins | sample 1672401 | NCBI WGS metagenome assembly OLRP01 (sample SAMEA3136682, study PRJEB25190) | human gut metagenome | reverse complement strand
AGCATAAGGTCGAACATCCTTGTGAAAAAAGTGTAAACCAATATTGACAATATCAATCCGTATGATGGATTCAAGGCTTGCCTTGCGTTTTGCATTCTCAATATGGCTTATGTAGGATATGGAGAGTTCCGTCTCCTCTGCAAGCCGCGCCTGTGAAAAATTGTTCTGTTCCCTGACTTCCTTAATGCGGTATCCGATCTGCTTATGATTTACAGACGAAAGTGATTCATTCATGATGTTACTTCCTGTTTCTTTTTCTTACGCAAATAGATTATCTATCAGTGAGTGGTAAAAAGTTATGTAATTTAATCAAGCAGAGTGGAGCATTGCCGGATAACGGAATGTAAATATGTGTAGACATTTGTCGAACGATTTTTATTGATGGGCAGTATAAAAGATGCTATGCTGATGGTGGAACTGGACAACATGGAAGTGAAGAAATCAAGGAAAAACAAGGGATTATAAGAAAAACATATTGAACTGCGGTGTGCTGCTGTTCATATTTTTTTACCCATATAGTAAAGCGTAGTGGAGTAAATTACTAAAGAGATATGGCTCTAATATTTATTCTGGTTTGCGGTTGAAATAAATGTATCGCAGAGCAGAAGAGAGGTGTAATTTACTTGCGTACAGAGGACTATATCCCGAAAAGGGTAAAAGAATTATGCAGCAAGCATAAGGTTTCCAAGTACCGACTCGCACAGCTCACTGATATGTCACAGACAGCTTTAGGGAATATAATCAAGAAAGAGAGCATTCCAACGATACCGACTTTGGAAAGAATTTGTGATGCATTCGGAATTTCACTAGCACAGTTTTTTGCCGGGGACGGCATGAGACCAGATCTGACAGATGAGCAGGAAGAGATATTGGAAACATGGGATAACCTAAATGCTGATGAGCGGAGAATATTGATGAACTTCGTGAGATCTTTGAAGAAATAGGGGAAGCAGTTCAATTGTATCTGATTGATTGTTTCCCCTTTTTCTATGCACTTTCCACGGCGGAAGAAAGCAGTGAGGATACAGAATGAGTGTAAAAGATGAGTTTGCAGAAGGGGAATACTGCGAAAAGTTATATTCGCAGATGCTGGAAGCGTATGAGAGGGTATGCAGAAGACTTGGATTGCCGGACACAGAAGATAAGGATGTGGAGATTATTATATCAAATCTCATGAGTATAGGCAGATATCAGAGCATGAAGATGTTCGATTACGGGGTGCTTTTTACAGAAAGAGAAAATGAACAGTAAGTTGATATCAAAAAAGTGTGGCTGCGATTGGATGGCTGCACTTTAGATGAAATCTATTCCTTTGTGGATAAAGGTATTCTTGATTTAAGAACCATGCTTCAAGAGAACACCCCCTTATCTCAATTTTTATTGGAACACAAAATTAAAGTGGATGTTGATGGACATAAAATAGAAATTAAAGGAAAAAATTATCCGATATTGAGTAATCAAGAAGTCTGTCCAGAATGTTACAATGGCAGAGAACGTATTTGCACAGGATATTCAAGATGTGAAAGCTTTAAAAAAATCACTTATCTTGCGACTAAATTATATTATTATGATGCAACCGTGGAATGCTTCATTCACGCGACGCTAGATGAGATGAAAAGGTATTCGACCATTGATAGATGCCCAGAAATATTGAATACGTTGGATGATGTGCGTTCAGCAGTGAATGGGCAGTATTCTCCTACATACAATTTATGCTATGATTGGATGGCGAAAAAGAAGAATTGTTATGTGATAGAGTATGCTAGTCGTTGGTCGGAAATGGAAACTTTTGCCCCAATAAATTATAGAGATGCTTATCGAGAGTATGAAAGTCTTTTATATTCTTGTGGCTTTGATTTTACAGATTATATGGAAGAAACCATACCTAAAAAGGTATATGATAATATTACTTTTTTGAGAAGATTTATATCTATCTATTTTTATAATGCAGAGGAATATGGGTCATTGCTTGCTGAGAATTCAGTGCCACCTGAAGCACTAAAAGTGTTTGAAGTGAGAAAGAATGATTTGGTGGAGGTTACTCTGTCTAAGTAGCGTTATATCTGAAGTATAACAATGTGTATAAAAACAATTCTGCTAAATTATACAAATCTGAAAACCATGCGATTTTCAAGCTATCCCGGGGAGCATATCCCATAGGGGATAGTCCCCCTAATCCGTGAGGGATAGGTATCCCTTTTAAAGTAAGAAGTTATGCCATCTATAAATGACAGGGGAAAACCCCAGACGGGTACTCAATTCCAAACTAGTCATTCACCAAAAGCTGTTTCCTTCTTCGGGTCAGAAAAAAATAAAATATAAGTAAATTTTCAAAATTACTTTCCTCCAACAAAAGCATATTTAAATCGAAATCAAAAATAACAGGAGGAAAAATATTATGAAATCTAAGTTTATCGTACTCGTAGGACCATCCGGTTGTGGTAAAACTACCATCATGCAGGAACTCGTAAAACAGCATCCGGAAATTAAGTATGCTCGCTCCATAACTACTCGTCCTTACAGAGATAAATCTGATGATGACATGTATTGCTTTATCTCAGAAGAAAATTTCTTAAAGAAGAAAGAAGCAGGGAAATTCTTCGAAGCTAGTCAGTACGCTGGTCATTGGTATGGTACACCAAAGTTCGAATATGAGAGAGCCGTTAAAGGCGAATATCATGTCATCAAGGCTCTTGACAGTAATGGAGCGCTGACGGTAAAAGAGATTCTCGGCGACGATTGCATTCTTTTCTACATCTCTCGTAAAAAGGAATACATCATCAAATCTCTGATTATGAGAGCTATCATTAACCCGACACTGATTAATGATATTACAACTCGAATTATGACTCTTTTTACCGATTATCTAGTGGGACATATCGTATATAACAACGGGACAGTAGAGGGGGCTGCAAAACAGGTTGCTAGTTATATCGACTTTGTAGTTAATTCAGAGAAATATGGTTTTTGAGTTTGAATTTTTTATAGAGACCCCAAAGAGAAAGTTAATTTTGTTAAGGAGTTTTTATATGACAGAAATGAAAAAGCTTGGTAAATATTCTGGAACCGTTTACGATTTTTATGATAAAAATATTCCGGAATGTTGCAGCACAATCGAAGCCAAATTGGCAGAAGATAAGGAGTATGTTCAGACACAGCATCAGAAAGACCTTATGGATTGCGTTATGCATTGTCTGATGTCTGGTGCTCCGGCTTCTGACCGTTGTCCGAAGTCCAGAGAACTATAATAATATTTCCATGATTTCATTTTTTATTCCCGACTGCATTTTGTAGCCGGGAATATTTTTTTATAAATATAAAGAAGGCGGTCCGAAGACCGCCCCTGTTTTTTTTTGCCGCTATTTCTTTCTTATTTTTCACCGATATAAACGGTATAACAGACGGTGCATTTCCCTTTTGCCATGGATTCTCGTGGATTTGTTCCTTTGCTTTCAACGATAAAATCATCGGCGCTTCGTTCGGTATAAGGCTCAAGTTTCGACAGTTTAATCCAAAGCCGCTGCAATTCACCTCTACACTCAACCGGGTATTCGTTTTCCGCACATGGAGCTGGAATCTTTTCTCTTGATGTGACGATGTCCTCAATTTTTGCACGATACGCAATTTCATTCTTCGATTCTTTATCGTTAACAACAAAATACGCATAAACCGTGCCAGTTCTAATTAAATCGAGATATTTCTTTAAACTTTTCTCGTTCATTCCAACCCGAAGTGCAGACGTAGAATACCAAGTGTATCCACCGTTTTCTACTGCATTACGAATTTGGGCTTCCATAACCTCGCGCCCGTTCATGGTCTGTCCATTTGCCATCGTATAATCGACTGGCTTAATCAAAAGCGCTTTTTCTGGCTCATTTGATTCCTTTTTCGCTAAAATGTCACGAATTCTTTCGACTCCAAGATATTCAGCACGAAGCTGGTTATAAAGTTCCTCGTCGCGCGCAACCATATAAGCATCCGCAATTTCCGCAAAAATTTCTTTTGTTGTCAATCCTTCTACCTCCATGAAGCGTTTTAAAATTGTCAGTGTTTCTGTTGGTAAGCCTATGGTGATGTAGGCCTGTTTTTTTTCTTTACCCATATCTAATTCCTTTCCGAAAAACAAGATCAATAGTAACAAAAACTTTACTGTACTGTACTTTGCTACGCTACGCCTTCACACTGTGCAAAAAAGCATTGTAAAACACTGCGTATTTCTTTATGGTGTCATAATAACATGCCATATTGTTTTTGTCAAGCATTATTTGCGTTTTTGTTGTAAAACACCACACAGAATGATTTCCTTAAAAAATAAATAAAAATGCAAAACCCTACACAGGAATTTGTAATCATATTAAGTAATAAAGCCTTATCCTCCTGTACATAGAGTAAGACTAAATACTTTACATATATATAAAGGAAGAGGAGACAGATTACCGCAGTTCTATTACCATCAATAAAAAGGGTAGCGATATCAACGCTCTCGCCGGAGCAGAGTTCTCTCTGGAAATCAAGGGACTAGACACCGGCGAATGGGAATATCTGGAATCTAAGACAACGGATGAAAACGGTCAGCTGGTATTCGATAACTTGATTTTCAACACATACCGTATCATCAAGACGAAGGCACCAGAAGGGAACACCCTGATGGCTGACCCAATCATTGCGACGACCCCGTATTCCTCCGCAGATGGCTATACAAACGATGACTGGACGTTCGAACGGGATGGAGTGCATTATTATTGCAATGTGACCTTCACAGTAACGAACACCGCCACGTTTGATACGCCAATGGCTCCGATGGAATTCTCGTTCGTTCTGGTCGCAGGCGGACTTCTGATGACCATAAAGCATAAGCGGAAGGTCAGAAGGTAATTGCATACAGGCATAAGAACAGCACCACCGGGAATCCGGTGGTGCTTAATTTATTTCAGCGTACTTAAAACATGTTACAAATGATCTATCTATAATAATTAAGAAGAAACACATCTCATATTTTCTTTGGGAGCAAACGCAACTACTGAAAGGATATATAAAAATGTCTAATTGGAAGCCAAAAGACTTTGCTAAATATACGCTATATCGCATCTATTACGGCAATACACTTGTATATCTCGGCAGGACTACTCAACCATTGCAAAATCGTATTCGTGGACATCTTTTCAAGAAGCCTATGATGCGAGAGTTATTTATCGACCAAATCACAAAAATTGAATATGCAACTTTTAAGACACAAGCAGATATGTATCTGTATGAAATCTACTTCATCAATCTTTGGCATCCACCACTGAATAAGGATGATAAAGCAAAAGATGAACTCACAGTTACCCTTCCGGAGGTAGAATGGAAACTATTTGAAACCCCACTTTGGGATAAATGGAAAGAAGAAATTCATAATAAAGATAATGAAGAGGAAAAAGTAAGAAAAAGAAAAGCTACAAAAGCAAAGGAAATTGTAAAGCTGAAAGAAAAAAGAAGAAAAGGAGAAATCACAGAAGAGGTGTATTGGAATGTAGTAGATGCTTTGGAAAATGAGGAATAGACCGAACCTACATATTTTCTTTAAATAAAAAGAACGGGAGGAAAAAATATATGAATGGGTTCTTAGAAAATCTATCCAACATTATGACAGGGAAAAGGCAAAAAACAATTAATATGTCCCTGGACGATATTGTATCCATGTTACATACTTCGCCAGAAGCGTTGGAAGCGTTCGAAAAAGCATATTCCACACAAGTCTTAAACAGAACATCAGATAATTTTTTCAAAGTCAATTCCAGACAAGCTCAAAAGCTGTCAAAAAACAATCTATTTTCTATCATTGACAATATTAATGACCCAAAGAAAGAAGTACTTCCTGGCAAAGGCGATATGACGCTTGCAATTCTTATTGACCGTATTGTTTCAGAGCTTGTTGCCGAGACATCTGTCTTGTATTATGATGGCAACACGCTGAAAACGGAACTAAGTTCTATAAATCCTGCTGCCATCGAAAATCCTGTTACCCTGAATGATGTTCTTTCTGTGATTCCTGCCTTACAGCCCCAACTGACCGGAACACTGATGAAAGCTGATATCCCAGATGAATCCTATAAAATTCTTCTGTGGCACTACAAACGCTATCTCGACCTTTTGGATAAAGAGAAGATCAATCCGTCATACGGGACACAGAAAGCAAAGCAAGACGCATATAATCAATTCAGATAGGGATTAGATATTCTCGATTTAGACCCAATCACTTATGCGATTATCGGGACCAATCCAAATTCGATGGGATATTGGTTTCCTGCACTTGTTGATGCCTGTTCGGACCAGGACTTTTTCAAAATTCCGAGGACCAGGGTTGCAAAAGTTCCGCTACCAATGTTGCAACTTACTCGTCAAGATTATGTGATGCTTACACCTACGACATTGAAAATTGTAAATGACTGGGCATATCAAGCGTTTCAGCTCGATAAGAGTAAAGAATACTTTATTAAAACCGGCACATATTCTTCAAAGTTCGATTTCCGAAATGCATATGTACATAGCGCAAAAGAAGTAAAAGAGCTTGGAGAATACCTGCTTTATATCCATCATCAGGCTCTGCAGATGGCATCTCCACTTTGTCATCCATGCATCTACGGTGTGTCTACAACAAATGAATGGGTCGTAAGAGAGTTTATTCCGGACAAGGAAAATAATCCTTGTATCTATAAAGGACTCCCACTTCATACGGAGTATCGCGTTTTTGTGGATTGTGACGCAGACAAAATCATTGGTATTTTTCCTTATTGGGAACCGGACACCATGAAAAAGCGATTCGGAAATTCTCCGGATTCTGATGAACCAGACAATAAACACGACTATGTTATTTATTCCATGCATGAAGAAAAACTGATGAAGAGATACACGGAAAATAAAGACGTTGTTCTTTCTCACATCCAGGATATTTTGCCAAATTTGAACCTATCAGGACAGTGGAGTATTGATATTATGCAAAACGGAACTGAGTTCTGGATTATCGATATGGCTGTTGCTCAAAACTCAGCATTTTACAACGATTGCGTTCCGCAAAAATTGCAAAAGCCTGTTCAAGAGAATTGGATTCCGGAATTACCCATACCATAATATAAGCAGAACTGAGTTCCATTCATAGCTGTACAGAAAATCACCCCAAGCTAATAAAGCCTGGGGTGATTTGTTGTGAATAAATATTTACTCGAATGAAATTACTCACGCGGAAGTAAAAATTCCCAGTCGGTACGACCAATAAACAAGATAGAAGAGGAGACGCCAATGCCTTTACGCTTATCTTCAATTGTATCAGGCTCAACCTGAACGATATAAATCTCATTGGTCTTATCGAACGGCTTATACCAATTAAATGCAGCACGTGGAGATGTAGCAAAATGGAAACCATTCTTGTGCAGTGCGATAGGTTCTTCAGCAGTATAGAAGGTATCCATCTCATACTGCATATTCCGGCATCTCATTTCCGGGTGAGTAACTTTCAGCGCAAAGCGAGGCATCACAAAGTCACAAACGACTTTGTCCTTCAGTAACTGACTGACAATATTAACAGCGTCTTCCGCATCCTTGTAGTAAAGACCAACAGACTTTTCAGCATCACCATCGACAATAGGAAAAACCATCCTGCTAATCTTACAATACATATCCTTAATACTGTTATCACCCAAGTCAGGAATAATCGGATACCAACCAGTATTAATGTACTCAAAGGGGTCAAAAACAACACAGCCGTCATTAATAGTGACCTCAAATACAGTCATGTTCGTGCCCTTCATAATCTTTTTAAATGCTTTTCCAACCTTGCCTCTAAAGCACTGGTCATCCTGAACCAGAATAGCGCGGCCATAAACAGTTGGCATCACAACAACACAATTCTTTGCATCATCAATCTTAATGGTTCCAGAATGCTTGTATTCTCCCTCTTCATCATCGTCCTCATCATTATCATCGCAAAATTCGCAATTTTTACAATCACCATCACAATCATCGTTATCATTGTAGTCTTCATCATTATCGTCGAAACAAACTTCATACTGATAAAGACCTTCATTACAGCCAGTCATCTTAGCCAGCTTCGCCATGAGCTTCAAATCAGCCTGAATACTCTCAGCATCGCAGAAGTCGTCCTCTTCACCGATAGATACATCCTTATTAGCCTGCTTAATCTGCTCAGCCATTTTTCTATTGATTTCACGAGAACGCTCATTCATCTCCTGAATCTCTTCGAGCGTAATAGGCTTCACACGATGCACTTCTTTTCCGTGCGCCTCTGCCAAATCAGTAACCTGACCCAACAATTCCTCAACCTCTTCATAGTATCCAGCTTGAAGGTAATCAGCAACAAGACGAATCATATCAAACTCGCAGATACGACGATACTCACGTTCCTTCTTTTTGTTCTTTTTTGCCATAAAGCAATATCCTCCTCAGATAACCTTGCAAAAAACCTGCACGGGCATATTTCCAGTGCGTACAATAATAATATGATAAATTCTGAAAACGAAATCCCTATACTTCTATTATACCAAAAACAGTAGCTGTATCTGTTTTCCCAAAGATAAAACCGTCCCTGAAGGGTCGTAGCTTCTTTGGGACATTGAGGAAGTCTTACTTTTGCTCATTCCATCTTTGCAAAAATATTTGTTGGTTTCTCTATTTTGCAATACAGAATGGAGGAGATTATTATAGAATCGAATAATGTATTCTTTGTAAATAACGAATGGAGATATGAAAGACGAATTGTTAATTTATCCACTTTTACTATTTCATACGAGATCAAAAAAGGGCTTAAAACAAAAGAAGAAGCAGTACAATTCAAAGAGATAGATGATAAACAATTCCAAAAAGATTTAAAAAAAAATAAAAAGAATAGCAAATGCCGAATATACGTTTAAAGAATATGTTGATTATTGGCTTAAAACAATTTTTATTCCCAATTATCAAAATTCAACGAAGGCAATCGGAATTTGGGCAACAAAAAATCTTATTCTGCCAAGCGTAGAACAAGATATTCTGCTTCCCTATGTTACAGCTGACTATATTGACGATATCATAAGAAGATGCATTCCCATATGCAAGTATGCAGGAGTAACATCTATCAAATACATGAAGCACATATTGTATGATGCTTACATACATGGATTAATAAACATTGATTTAAAAGAGAGACTGATGACTCTACCTGACATTATTCCAAATATTCAACTTTTAACAGGAGAGCAGTTACAAAAATTTCTTTACGTAGCACAAAAACACGATTGCTGTTATTTTGAAATTCTATTAGCTTTATTTGCAGGATTACGAACAGGGGAAATCCGTGGACTTATAGTGACTTTGATGAAAAAAAACAGACCTTACGCATTTCCCGACAATATACAACGAATTACCATTTAGCTGAGAGCAATGATAATTTCGAATATTCTTATTATTCAGAAGAAAAGGAGCCAAAATCTACAAGCGCACGACTTTTAAAGATTCCAAAGTTCTTTTTTTCGGAACTTGAGAGCAAGAAGAAATACAATCAAGTAATAATTCGAAATGCAAAAAAGAGGGGAGCAAATGTTGAAGAAGAATATATTTCATTAAGTCATACGGGAACACGAAAAAAGAAAACAGCTTTGCTTGCAGCAGTAAAACGAGTTTGCAAAGAAGCATTAGTTCCAGAAATATCTGTACATACATTACGACATCAATTTGCTACTATTTTGTTGGAAAAAGAAGTCCCATTAGAACAAATCAGTCACTTGTTGGGACACAAATCCGTTACAACCACATTAAATATTTATTGTGGAATTATGGAGCAAGAGAAGGCGCAAAAGATGTTATCTCTACATTTGCGCCATACGTTAACGATGGAGAATAAGCTATGGAGAAGAAAGTAATTAAACCCAATGTTTCCCCTTCTTTCTTTTATGGTCCTATCATAGCACACGAATTTCGTGGTAATGGTATATCAAAAGATAGAGACAAATATCGCATTCGGTTCAAACTGATTTTCAAATCGGGTGATACAATAGATAAGCTACTTACTGGATTTTCTTCGTTAAAGGAGGCAAACAAAGCAAAAGAATGTCTTATCACAGAATTAATAAATAAGACGTATATTCCTTTTCAGTATACTTTTTCTGAATTCTGTGATTATTGGCTTTATTACCATAAGGTCGATGAAGTCCATATTAGATACTCAACATTTGTAAATTACAAAAATTTATTATACAACTATTTAATTTCTACCCTGGGAAAGAAGAGATTGACAAATATCACGGTTCAAGATTTAGAAAAAGCGATTAAAGCAATTAAAGCAAATTCAATTCGTGATGATGCTCGAAAACGGCTCAAGGATATGTTTTCATTTGCTGTTTTACATAACTATATTAAATATAATCCAGCACTTGCTGCATACGAAAATACAAAAAAGGTAGTAATGCAAAAAAAAAGTAGAAATATTGTTCCATTCACAGTTGAAGAAATTCAATTATTGCTTTATACTTGTAAGGAAAATTTTGCCGAAATGTATATGCCGCTGTTATTATCTCTCTGCATAGGAACACGTATTTCGGAGACAATTGCTATCAAGTATGCAGATATAGATTTTACAGCGGGTACCATTTATATTAGACGCCAAATAGGGCATAAACTCGTTGTTTATGATTCAGACGATATAATTGATGAGCCTGAATCAAATTTTAGCGATGTCACTACAACTACAACTAAAACGCAAAGAGGAATTCGAGCTATTCCAGTTCCAAATTGGGTGTTAGACGAAATCTTGCTTAAAAGAGCACAATATCAAAAGTTAAAGCGAGAAATTCCTGATTTTCAAGACAATGATTATATTTGTTGCCGTATAAACGGAGAATCTTACACAAGAACTTCGTTCGGACGCCAATTTCATTCCTTGCTTTGTATGTGCGGATTACCGAATATACATTGGCATGATTTGCGCCATATATATGCAAGTGTATTAAAAAATAATTCTGTAAATATGAAAGCTGTATCTGTATTTTTAGGACATAGTACACCTGATTTCACAGAAAACGTTTATGTCCATACGGAAGAAACTGCCTACGATTGTTCTATATTGCAGGAAGAATATCTGAAATATTGTTCTCGTGAAAAGCATGCGTCTAAAATTACAATTGAATATTTGCCTATAACAGATAATGATTATCAAAAAATAGTAAATCGCTTTCAGCCATAAGGAAACAACCGAATTACGCCCATACGATTTATGCAAATTGCACAAATGTATAATCATGCAAAAGCATTAATAAATCCTGCATAATTATAAAAAATACAAGAAAATATCGGGGTTTACAAATGTATATCAATGAATATTAAACAGTATCAAAAATCAGAAAAAATATAGCTTGGGTGTAAAATTAAAAAATCAGCAAAATTTATTGAAAATTCTTCTTGCTATTTGTATCAATCTAATCGGTTGAAATAGCAAAAATTTAAAAGAGGGTTGCAAATTTAATTGCTCAGTTCGCTATTAAATTTGCACAAAAAGAAAGAGGTAAAAATTGAGAAAACTAGCATTAAGTGATGAAATATTACTAAAAATCGAGAAACCAGCCCGATATATCGGAAATGAGATCAACTCGGTAATGAAAGATAAAAATGAGGTAGACATTCGGTTTGCGATGTGCTTCCCGGATGTCTATGAAATCGGGATGTCCCATCTCGGAATTCAGATTTTATATGATATGTTCAATAGACGCGAGGATACCTGGTGCGAGCGCATTTATTCCCCGTGGCCGGACTTAGATGCCATTATGCGAAAAGAAAATATTCCCCTCTTCGCATTAGAGTCTCAAGATAACATTAAAGATTTTGATTTTCTTGGTATTACTATACAGTATGAGATGTGCTATACTAATATACTTCAGATTTTAGATTTAAGCCAGATTCCACTTCATGCTTCCGAGCGAAGTGAAGATGACCCAATCGTAATGGGTGGCGGACCTTGTGCATATAACCCAGAACCGCTGGCAAAATTTTTTGATATTTTCTATATCGGAGAAGGGGAAACGGTATTTGATGAACTGTTAGATGAATATAAAATCTGGAAAAACTCCGGAAAGAGCAGAAAAGAATTTTTGGAAAAGGCAGCAGAAATTCCAGGGTTATATGTTCCGGCATTTTATGATGCCGAATACAACGAGGATGGAACACTTGCAGCATTTCATCCAAATAATGAACATGCAAAAGAAACGATTGATAAACAGGTCGTTATGGATTTTGACAATGTCTGTTATCCAAAGAAACCTGTTGTGCCATTTATTAAGGCAACTCAGGATCGTGTTACACTGGAAATTCAGAGAGGCTGTATTCGGGGATGCCGTTTTTGTCAGGCAGGTATGATTTATCGTCCGACCCGTGAGAAAAACGTAGCATTTTTAAAGGAAACCGCAAAAGAAATGCTGGAAAGTACGGGACATGAGGAAATTTCTCTTAGTTCTTTAAGCTCCAGTGATTATTCCAAGCTTCCAGAGCTAATTGACTTTTTAATTGAAGAGTGTTCCGAGCGTAATGTAAATATTTCGCTTCCATCGCTTCGTATTGACGCTTTTTCTTTGGATGTTATGAGTAAAGTACAGGATATCAAAAAGAGCAGTCTGACCTTTGCACCAGAAGCAGGAACACAGAGAATGCGTAATGTAATTAATAAAGGTCTGACTCAGGAAGATATTTTAAATGGCTCTTTTAAAGCCTTTCAGGGTGGCTGGTCTCGTGTAAAACTCTATTTTATGTTAGGACTTCCAACAGAAACGGAAGAAGATATGAAAGGAATTGCGCATCTGGCAGAAGAAGTTGCAAAAAAATATTATGAAATTCCAAAAGACCAACGTCATGGAAGATGTCAGATTGTGGTAAGTACGTCTTTCTTTGTTCCAAAACCATTTACCCCATTTCAGTGGGCTTCGATGTGTAAAAAAGAAGAATATCTTGAACGTGCTAAAATCGTAAAATCAGAAATTCGTGCCCAGTTAAATCAAAAGAGTATTAAATATAACTATCACGAAGCAGATGTTACGGTATTAGAAGGAATTTTAGCAAGAGGTGATCGTAAAGTTGCCGATGTGTTAGAGCTTGCTTATAGAAAGGGTGCTCTCTTTGATGCATGGTCCGAATATTTCCGCTATGATTTATGGATGAAAGCATTTGAAGAATTAAATATTGACCCTGAATTTTATACTCTAAGACAGCGTCCGCTTGATGAACTTCTGCCATGGGACTTCATCAATGCCGGCGTAACAAAGAAATTTTTACAAAAAGAATGGAAAACAGCAATGGAAGAAACAGTAACGCCAAACTGCCGTATGAAATGTTCCGGCTGTGGTGCAGGAAAATACAAAGGAGGGGTATGCGTTGAAGGTTAGGGTAAAATTTGCAAAAGAAGGGGCTATGAAATTTATCGGTCATCTGGATATTATGCGCTATTTTCAAAAGGCAGTCAAACGTGCCAATTTAGATGTCGCATTTTCAGAAGGATTCAGTCCACATATGATTATGTCATTTGCCTCACCTCTCGGAGTTGGAATTACAAGTACCGGTGAATACTTCGATATGGAATTAAAAAGTGCAACGACTTCTTCTGATATGGTAAAACGCTTAAATGATGCAATGGCAGAAGGAATGAAGATTTTAAGCATCCGCCAGGTAGAGGATGGTAAAGCTTCCAAAGCCATGTCGCTGGTTGCAGCAGCAGATTATCGTCTGAAATTCCGTGAAACTGCAAAACTTCCAGAGAACTGGAAAGAGAAATTAGAAGAATTTAAAGCACAAAAAGAAATTGTTATTTTAAAGAAAACGAAAAAAAGTGAAAAAGAATTAGATATTCGTCCATTTATCTATAAACTTTCTTTAGAAGAAAAGGATGAAATTTTTATGCAGCTTGCAGCAGGCAGCTCCAATAATACAAAACCAGAACTTGTGATGGAAGCATTTGCGGCATTTATGGAGATTCCTTATGAGAATCTAAAATTTATGATTCATCGTTGTGAGCTTTATGCAGATACTGGTAGTGACGAAGCAAGAAATCTGGTTTCCTTAGAGGATTTAGGAGAAGAAATTGAGTAAATTAATTATCACTCCTATGCATGTCAAAGGAAAAGAAAAAATTATCGCAGCACTTGATATCGGCTATAAAATCTGTCAGCTTGACCTTTATAAAAAAGAGGAAGCATCTATTCTTGGAAATATTTATATTGGAAAAGTAAAAAATATTGCCGAAAACATTCGTGCGGCTTTTATTGAAATTGAAAATGGAACTGTATGTTATTATTCCTTAGAGGAAAAAGCAGAGCCATTCTTCGTAAATCAGAAAAAAAACAATCGAGTTTGCATTGGAGACGAACTTTTAGTACAGGTGTGCAGAGAGCCGATTCGCGGCAAACTCCCTTGCGTAACCTGTGATTTAAATCTGGCAGGGCGTTATGTTGTTTTGACTTCAAAATTTGAACCGCTTGGCTTTTCCGGAAAATTAAAAGCACAGAGAAAACAGGAATTAAGAGAACTTTTACAAGCTCATCTTCCAGAAGATGCTGGAGTCATTCTTCGCACGAATAGTATGCATGCAGAAGATACTAAAATTTTGGAAGAATTAGACCAGCTTTATGGTCAGTTAAAAGAAATTCAAAAAAAAGCAGGAATGAGAACCTGCTTTTCAAAGCTTTTTGTTTCCATGCCCTCCTACCTTCAGGTCCTTCAAAATTTGTATGTAGATGAGCTGGAAGAGATTGTAACGGATGATAAAGAACTGTTTGAAACCATCCAGGTTTATTTAGAGTATTATGGAACAGAAGCAAAGAAACTGCGTTTTTATCAAGATGACTTACTGCCGCTTTGTAAAGTTTATTCGATTGAAAAAGCATTAAAAGAGGCACTTTCTGAAAAAGTCTGGTTAAAATCCGGTGGATTTCTGGTAATTCAACAGACAGAAGCTTTTGTTTCGATTGATGTAAATACCGGAAAATATATTGGAAAAAAGGAAGCGCAGGAGACTTATCGAAAAATCAATCTTGAGGCAGCAGGTGAAATTGCAAGACAACTTCGTATGCGTAACCTTTCCGGCATGATTTTGATTGATTTTATCAATTTAAAAAGAGAAGAAGACAAAAAAGAATTAATGCATGTGCTTCAGCGTTATTTAAATGAAGACCCAGTAAAGGGAAATGTGGTAGATATTACAAAATTAAACATTGTAGAGGTAACCAGAAAGAAAATCAAGAAATCTCTTGCTGAAGAACTGGCAGAAGAATAAAAATCGAGGAAAAAACTATGAAATCCATGCTTACAACGCTTTGCTATATTGAAAAAGAAGACCGTTATCTTATGCTTCACCGCATATCCAAGAAAAATGACGTCAATAAAGAAAAATGGATAGGTGTCGGAGGACATTTTGAAAAAGATGAGAGTCCGGAGGACTGTCTGTTAAGGGAAGTAAAAGAAGAAACAGGTCTTGCTCTGACTTCTTATCATTTCCGCGGAATTGTAACATTTATATTAAAGGATAAGGGTTCTGAATTAACGGAATACATGTGCCTGTATACCGCAGATGACTATGAAGGAACACTTTGTGACTGCAATGAGGGAGTCTTAAAATGGGTCGATAAGAACGAAATCTTTAACTTAAATCTTTGGGAAGGAGACCGGATTTTTTTGAGATTATTACAGGAGAATCATCCATTTTTTTCATTAAAGCTGGTTTATGAAGGGAACTGTTTAAAAGAGGCAGTACTTGACGGAAAAAGAATTTAGAAAAAAAATGTATTTTTTCAGCAAAAGATATTGACGAATTTAAAAAAGCGTGCTAAGATATTCGAGTATGCCGCACAGAGAGGTTTTAAGCACTGTGAAAAAGTCAGTCACCATATTCTGGCGAGTAATGATAATAGGAGGTGCCATATGTACGCAATTATTGCAACAGGTGGTAAACAGTACAAAGTAGCCGAAGGCGATGTTATCAGAGTAGAAAAACTTGGAGCAGAAGCTGGCGAAACTGTTACATTTGACCAGGTTCTTGCTGTAAACAACGATGGTTTAAAAGTTGGCGAAGATGTTGCTAATGCATCTGTAACTGCATCTGTAGTTGAAAACGGTAAAGCAAAAAAAGTTATCGTTTACAAATATAAGAGAAAAACCGGATACCACAAGAAAAACGGTCATAGACAGCAGTTTACCAAAGTTAAAATCGAAAAAATCAACGCTTAATTATGACAAAAGTTACATTTTATCAAAAAAATGGTGTTGTAATTGGATTTGACGCATGGGATCATGCGGGATATGCAAATGCAGGTGAAGACATTATCTGTGCAGCGGTATCCGCCCTTGTCTTAAATGCAATCAATTCCATCGAAGCTTTTACCTCGGATGCATTTACAGCAGATGTAAAAGAAGAGGATGGACGGATTGAATTTCGACTGGAGCAGGATAACCCCTCTGATGATACAACCCTGCTGCTGAAGTCTCTAATCTTAGGACTTCAGGGAATAGAGAATGAAGAAGAAAATATGCAATATATTGATGTTATATTCGAGGAGGTGTAAGGCATGTTAAGAATGAACCTTCAGTTTTTCGCTCATAAAAAAGGTGTTGGTTCTACTAAGAATGGTAGAGATTCCGAATCCAAGAGACTGGGCGCTAAAAGAGCAGACGGACAGTTTGTAAAAGCCGGAAACATTCTTTACAGACAGCGTGGAACAAAAATTCATCCAGGTGTGAATGTTGGACGCGGTGGAGACGATACATTATTTGCATTAGTAGATGGTGTTGTTCGTTTTGAAAGAAAAGGCAGAGATAAAAAACAGGTTTCTGTTGTTCCAGTAACTGCAGAATAAGTTTTAAAAATGAGGCTTCAAATCGTTCAGGTTTGAAGCCACTTTTTATATATTGGTAAACGTAGGAAAAGTGGACTTGTCCACTTTATTTTATATAGATTATAAAGAAAGATAGAGGTTATTATGTTTGCAGATAGAGCAAAGATTATTATCCGCTCAGGAAAAGGCGGAGATGGTCATGTAAGCTTCCGTAGAGAACTCTATGTCCCAAATGGCGGACCAGACGGCGGTGACGGAGGACGAGGCGGAGATGTCATTTTTGAAGTGGATAAAGGCCTCAATGCCCTTACGGACTATCGACATAAAAGAAAATATGCCGCAGAAAACGGACAGGAAGGTGGAAAAAAACGCTGTCACGGTGCGGATGGAAAAGATATTGTTTTAAAAGTTCCAGAAGGAACGGTAATCAAAGAAGCAACTTCCGGTAAAGTCATTGCAGATATGTCTGGCGAAAATCAGCGTCAGATTGTATTAAAAGGCGGACGTGGTGGAAAAGGAAATATGCATTATGCGACAGCTACCATGCAGGTTCCGAAATATGCCCAGCCAGGACAGCCGGCACAGGAATTAGAAGTTCAGTTAGAATTAAAAGTAATTGCTGATGTTGGACTTTTAGGATTTCCAAATGTAGGCAAATCTACCTTCCTTTCAAGAGTCAGCAATGCAAGACCACAGATTGCCAATTATCATTTTACGACTTTAAATCCGCACCTTGGAGTGGTTGATTTAGACGATTGCAATGGATTTGTTATCGCAGATATTCCAGGACTGATTGAAGGAGCTTCCGAAGGAGTCGGACTTGGTCATCAGTTCTTGCGTCACATTGAACGTTGTCGTGTCTTGATTCATTTAGTAGATGCAGCTTCTACAGAAGGACGTGACCCAATAGACGATATTTACAAAATCAACAAAGAATTAGAAGCTTATGACCCAAAATTAAAAGAAGTTCCACAGGTCATTGCAGCAAATAAAATTGATGCAATTTATTCGGAGGACGAAGACCCTGTAGAAAAAATCCGTCAGGAATTTGAACCACAGGGAATCAAAGTATTTGCAATTTCCGCAGTATCCGGAAAAGGAGTAAAAGAGCTGTTATATTATGTAAAAGGACTGCTTGATACCATTGAGAAAGAGCCGGTTGTCTTTGAACAGGAATTCTTCCCGGAAGATATGTTAATCACAGAAAATCTTCCTTATACTGTTTATCAGGATGAAGAGGACGAGCATTTATTCCATATGGAAGGACCGAAGATTGAAAAAATGCTGGGTTATACCAACTTAGATTCCGAAAAAGGTTTCTCTTTCTTCCAACGTTTCTTAAAAGACAGTGGTATCTTAGAAGACTTAGAAAAAGCCGGAATTCAGGAAGGCGATACCGTCCGTATGTATGGATTTGATTTTGATTATTATAAATAAAAACCAGAAAGGGGAAGATAATATGACAAGTAAACAGCGTGCTTATTTAAAAAGTCTGGCTATGACGATGGACCCGATTTTACAGATTGGGAAAGCAAGCCTGACTCCTGAAAATACAGCATCCGTTGCAGAAGCACTTGAAGCCAGAGAACTGATTAAAATCAATGTTCTTCAAAACTGCATGGATGACCCGAAAGAAATCGCTCAGGTATTAGCAGAACGTACGAAATCACAGGTTGTTCAGGTAATCGGAAAGAAAATTGTCCTTTATAAAGAAGGCAAAAAAGAAAAGAAAAAAATCGTACTTCCAAAATAATTAAAACAGAACACGGTTTTGGTTTTGTATCTGCCAGAATCAGATTAGATAAGAGGCAAATTATGGATAAACGAAAAAAACGAATCGGCATTATGGGTGGAACATTTGACCCGATTCATATCGGTCATCTGATATTAGGAGAGACCGCTTATGAGCAGTTTCAATTAGATGAAGTGCTGTTTATGCCATCTGGAAATCCACCTCATAAACGAAACCGAGCACACCGTGCAACGGATGACCAAAGATGCGAAATGGTAAAACGTGCGATTGCTTCCAATCCTCATTTTTCTCTTTCTTTAGAGGAAATGAACGAAAATGGTTTTACTTATACCTATCGTACTTTGGAACGCTTAAATAAAAAACATCCGAATACGGAATATTATTTTATTTTAGGTGCAGATTCTCTTTTTGATTTTGATGAATGGAAAGAACCTGCACGAATCTGTCAGGCCGGCATTATTGTAGTTGCAACCAGAAATCATACCAAAGAGGAGGCGTTAGATGAGACGATTTCTTATCTGACAAAAAAATACAATGGTAGTTTTAAAAAGCTGAAAACCTTAAATATTGACATTTCTTCCGCTTTACTGCGTTCCTGGGTCGCAGGTAAAAGAAATATCCGCTATTATATTCCTGACAGCGTAATTGAGTACATCAAACAAAACCATATCTACGAGGAATGTGATGAACATGCAATATGATTTAAAAGCATTTGCAAAAAAAGTGAAAAAGCATCAAGAAAAAGAGCGTTATGAACATACAAAAGGAGTTATGTATACAGCAGCCGCACTGGCAATGGCTTATGGCTGTGATTTAGAAAAAGCCAGAGTTGCAGGACTGCTACATGACTGTGCAAAGTGTATACCGGACGAAAAAAAAATAAAACTTTGCGAGAAAAATAAGATAGAAATTTCAGAAATTGAAGCTCAGGCTCCTTTTCTTTTACATGCTAAATTAGGAGCGTTTCTTGCAAAAGAAAAATATCAGGTAGAAGAGGAAGAGATTCTTTCTTCTATTCGCTGGCATACAACCGGAAAAGCAGATATGACGATGCTGGAAAAAATTATTTACATTGCGGATTATATTGAGCCAAACAGAGAGAAAGCTCCAAATCTTGCCAAAATCCGCCAAACTGCTTTTTGTGATATTGATGAATGTATGTATGAGATTTTGCGGGATACCTTAGAGTATCTTGGAAAAAATCCTAAAACACTCGATCCTGAAACGAAAGATGCATTTGAATTTTATAGACAGTTACATGAAACAAAGCAACAAGAAAAAAAGGAGAGCGCTTTATGACAAGCAAAGAACTTGCAAAATTAGCCTGGGATGCATTAGACGATAAAAAAGCACTTGAAATTAAAGTTATCAACATTGAAAACGTATCTACCCTTGCAGATTATTTCATTATCGCAAGCGGAACAAACCATAATCAGGTTCAGGCGATGGCCGACAACGTGGATGAAACACTCGGAAGAGCCGGATATGAACCAAAACAAATTGAAGGATATCAGAATGCAAACTGGATTCTGATGGATTACAGAGATATCGTGATTCATATCTTCGATGAAGAAAACCGTTTATTTTATGATTTAGAAAGAATCTGGAGAGATGGTACTGTTGTTGAAGTAGAAGATTTAAAATAAAAATTAATCAAAAGCCCTGAGAAATCTATTTTACTTTCTCAAGGCTTTTTTGTTATACTTTATCTAGTTAGCAGCTACTTAATTTACGCTGTACTAGTAGAGTTACATCTCTTAAAAGATAAAAGCCAAAGTATAAGAACAAAGGAGAAACAACGCTATGGAATTTGATAAAAATCTGATTCTGTATGGTCCTCCAGGAACAGGAAAAACATACTATACCATCCTTTATGCCGTTGCAATCTGCGAAGAAAAAAATTTAGATGAAATAGAAGCACTTCCTTACGAACAGGTACTAAAACGCTATCAGGAATTAAAGGCGAAAGAAAAAAGGATTGCCTTTACTACCTTTCATCAATCGTATGGTTATGAAGAATTTATCGAAGGAATCCGTCCGAATCTAAATCACGATTCCAATGATGTGGAATATACGATAAAAGATGGGATATTTAAAGCATTTTGTGGGAGGGCAGAACAAAAAAAGGCAGAGACAAAGAAAACAAAAATTAGAAATGAAGCTCGTGTCTGGAATGTCATTCTCGGTGGAACGGAATATCCAGAGTTAAAGAAAAAATGTTTTGAGGAGGGAACGATTCGAATCGGCTGGGATGGAAGTCCGGAAATCATCACCGAAGATACCGGAAATTTAAATGATAAAGAACGTCGAATCTTACTTAATTTTCATCAGGAAATGGAAATCGGTGATATTGTGGTGGCACGTTCCACAGCAAGTGCGGTAGATGGAATTGGAGTGATAACCAGCAATGCAGAATTTGATACTTCTATTGAGAGATATCCAAGAAAACGTATGGTAAACTGGATTTGTAAAGGTAAAGATATCGAAATCATTGATTTAAATGGTGGTGTCAGACTCGACAGAAAATCAGTATACGAATTAGTAAGGATTCATGTGGGAGATTTATTAAGCAAAATTCCAGCAGATTCTGACATTGAGTTAAAAGAAGAAACACGACCTTATGTATTTATTATGGATGAAATTAATCGTGGAAATATCTCCAAAATTTTTGGTGAACTGATTACTTTGATTGAACCGGTAAAACGAAAAGGAGCAAAAGAAGCAATGGAAGTTATTCTGCCATATTCCAACAAGTCATTTGGCGTGCCAAATAATGTGTATCTGATTGGAACAATGAATACTGCCGACCGTTCGATTTCACTTATGGATACTGCACTTCGCCGCCGATTTCAGTTTATTGAGAGGATGCCTGATGTTACAGTCCTTAGAAAAATGGGCGCAGATAAAATTCATGTAGAAGGAGTAGAACTTGATGTGGCACTTATGCTGGAATGTATGAACAAACGCATTGAATTTTTATTTGACCGAGAACACACGATTGGACATGCTTTTTTTCTTGGTTTAAAAGATGAAACGACGATAACAAAACTGGCTGATATCTTTAAGAAATCTATCATTCCCCTGCTTCAGGAATATTTTTATGAAGATTACAGCAAAATTATGCTTGTACTTGGAGACAATGGAAAAACGCAGGATGCACACAAATTTATTCTTGAAACAAGAACAACTGCAACTACTATTTTTAGAGGCGATACATCCGATTTTGATATTCCTGAGTATTCTTATCAGATTCAAGATTCTGCGTTTTTTAATATTAACAGTTATATTGAAATTATGGGTGATAAGAAATTGGAGAATGTATGATGCAGGTTCTGGAAGTACGAGAATTTGAAAAAATCATTGAAGCAAATGAGAAAAATCAAAACTTAAAAAGGTTTGATAAGCAATACCAATGCCTTGATAAAAAGACATTTCATGAGTTTCTTGAATTTATTCATGAGTTTGAGCAAAAAGAAGAAAACTCAGATATTTTAAACTTCATAACCATTGGATATAAGAAAGCACTCGGTCAGACAATCACATTCAAAAACTACGTTGGGCTGATTCAGCTAAAAAAGAATGTTCAGATACAGATTCTTCCTAAAATTGCATTTTTAAAAGAAGAAAAAGATGAAACAAAGAAAGTATTCTTAAAAATGCTTCGCAGTATGAAGGATTTTTCTGGTAAAACAGCTGCAAATGCCAATTTAAATCCAGAAAACATGAATTTATATGAAATATTTATCAACTTATATATTCAAGAAGTCCGAAGGCTTGTGAAAAACGGAATAAAATCATCATATCTCAATCAAGAAGAAAATCTTAATGTTTATAAGGGAAAACTTTTGGTAAATGAACATCTCAAACAAAACATTGTTCATAAAGAACGGTTTTACGTTGTATTTGATGAATATCAGGCAAATTGTCCCCAAAACAGGCTGATAAAGTCAACTCTATTAAAATTGCAACAACTCACGGGCAGTGCACAAAATTCAAAAGAGATACGTCAGTTATTGGTATCATTTGAACTTGTAGAAGCATCAAAAAATTATGAAAAAGATTTTTCAAAAGTCGTGATAGATAGAACAACCAAATGTTATGAAGTGCTTTTGAAATGGTCAAAGGTCTTTCTAAAAAATAAAAGTTTTAGTATGTTTTCCGGAACGGAATCGGCTCGTGCGTTATTATTTCCAATGGAAAAAGTATTTGAAGCTTATGTTGCAAAGAATTTAAAGAAACGATTGAATCAAGCCGGATGGGATGTATCCATTCAAGATAAAGGCTATTATTTATTTGATACATTGAATGGGGAAAAATATCAAAAATTTGCTCTTAGACCCGATTTAGTTATCACAAGACCTGACGAATCAATTATCATTTTAGATACAAAATGGAAAAGTCTGATAAACAATAAAAAAGCGAATTATGGTATTTCTCAGGCTGATATGTATCAGATGTACGCCTATGCAAAGAAATATCAAGCATCAGAAGTATGGCTGTTATATCCAATGAATGAAGAAATGAGAAATACTGAGCCCATTTTATTTGATAGTGGGGATGGTGTCAGAGTTTCTGTGTTTTTAGTTGACGTCGCACAGATAGAGGAGAGTTTAGAAAAGCTTTTTCTGGCATTCGCATCAAAATAAAATGAGAAGAATTCCAAAATATACATTACATCAAAAGCTGTCAGAATGAAGCAACATGCTCGCCCCAAAAAAGCTGACAACTTTTGATGTCGTAAAAAATGAAAATGCCTGCCCAATAAGAATAACACAAATAGGGCAGCAGGAGTTTCTTTATTTCATAAAACGAAATACTCCTATCACTTTTCCCAGAATCTGAAAAGTCTCTTTGTCTGGATTTACCAGAATCGGATCCATATAATCATTTTCTGGTTGAAGACGAATATGCTCTTCTTCTTTATAAAACGTTTTTACAGTTGCAGAATCTTCAATTAAAGCAACTACTTTTTCTCCATTTTCAACGGTATCCTGCTGCGCAACCATAACATAATCTCCGTCAAAAATTCCGGCATTTACCATACTGTTCCCCTGAACAACAAGCATAAAAGTTGGCTGATTCGGTAAAAACTCTGCTGGTACTGGAAAATATCCTTCTGTATTTTCTACAGCTAAAAGAGGCTGACCTGCTGCAACTTTTCCAATCACAGGAACGTTAATCGTTTCTTTTCGTACCTGATTAAAATTATTATCTAAAATCTCAATTGCACGAGGCTTCGTTGCATCACGCTTTATGTACCCATTCTTTTCAAGCGTTTCTAAATGTGCATGAACCGAAGATGTTGATTTCAAATGAACTGCCTGACAAATTTCACGTACAGACGGTGGGAATCCTCTGTTTAAAATTTCTTTTTTCATATATTCTAAAATCTCAGATTGTTTTTTGCTTATTTTACCATACGTCATCTATTTAAATCCTCCCGAAACTCTGCTTAAAATAAAGGTTCTTTTCCTTCTCATTTTAGTATTATCATATCATATTCATAGTTATAATGCAAACAAATATTCGGAATATGTGTTCGCTTACAAATGAGATTTTTACTTAAAAGTTACAATAAACAGTATATAACAGTTGACAACAGTATTCATCTGTTATATACTGTTTATTGTAAAGGAGAGATTTTATAAATATGCATATTATACTGAATCATTCATCCATGGTACCGATTTATGAACAGTTAATGGAACAGATTAAATCAGAAATTATTCAGTCAAACCTTGTAGAAGGTGAGGGACTTCCATCTGTAAGAAAACTTGCCGGAGAACTCCGTATCAGCGCATTAACTGTAAAAAAAGCTTACGATAAGTTGGAAGAAGAAGGATTTGTAACAACAATTCATGGAAAAGGCACTTTTGTTACAGCCTCTGATAAACAGTTAGCAGTTGAAGCAAGAAAACGTGCAGTCGAAGAAGAATTTGACAAAGCAATTGATAAAGCAGTTTCGGTTGGAATGAATCAAAATGAAATTTTAGAACTTGTTCAGCTGTTGTTAGATGAAAAATAAGAAGAAGGGAGAGTGGCTTATGATAGAGATGCAGGAAGTGGATAAGAATTATAATGATTTTCATTTTCACTTATCTATGAAAATACCCAAAGGACAAATTACAGGATTAATTGGAAAAAATGGAGCTGGAAAAAGTACAGCAATTAAACTGATTTTGGGACTTATAAAACCGGACTCCGGTACGGTTAAAGTTTTTGGAACTCCAATAAAAAAATTAGAACCGGATAAAAAACAAGCTATCGGTGTATCTTTGGCTGAATCTGGATTTAGTACACAACTTACAATATCGGATATTGAACGAATTTTAGAGAAGACCTATATTCATTTTGAAAAAGAAAAATTTGAACAAAAATGTAAACTTTTAAATCTGCCAAAAAAGAAAAAACTTCAGGAATTTTCAACAGGTATGAAAGCAAAATTAAAAGTGTTAACTGCGATTACCCACAAAGCACGTCTTTTGATATTGGATGAGCCAACCTTGGGACTTGATATTGAAGCCAGAACGGAAATTTTGGATTTATTAAGAGATTATCTGATAGAAGATGAGAATCGGAGTATTTTAATTACGTCCCATATTTCAGCTGATTTAGAGACACTTTGTGACGATATTTATCTGGTTCATAATGGAAAATTGATGCTCCATGAAAAAATCGATGTTATTTTAGAACAATATGGGATTTTAAAAGTAACGAAAGAACAGTATGAAACACTTGATAAAGAAGCAATTTTAAAGATACAAAAAGAAGCTTATGGCTATGCCTGCCTTACAAACGATAAAAACTATTACTTGGAAAATTATCCACAGATAGCAGTAGAAAATGGCAGGATTGATGCATTGATTCTTATGACGACAGGGGGATATTAATTATGGCAGGATTGTTAGAAAAAGATATTCGGTTAATCATGCAGAGAAAACAGATGTTACTGCTATTTGTTGTAATTGCAGTTGTGTTAGGTTTTTCACAAGATGGTACTTTTATTTTGGGATATCTGTCTTTTTGCGCAGCAATTGTTATGGTAAGTACCATTTCTTACGATGAATTAGACCATGGATATGAATTTCTAATGACACTTCCGATTACAGCAAAAATCTATGTTAAGGAGAAATATCTGTTTTGTATTGGTGGTGCGGTTATTGCATGGCTGTTTGCTGCTATTCTTTACTTTGTATCCAAGATGATACGCGGAGAACGCTTTTCTTTTCTTGATGAATTGCCGGTTATTCTCATTTTCTTACCAATCATTTTATTGATGTTGTCTATTTTGATTCCATTCCACTTAAAGTATGGAATGGAAAAAAGCAGAATTATTTTAGCTCTTTTAGCTGGAATTATAGTTGCAGCAGTTTATTTTATGAAAAATTTAATTGATGGAAACTCAAAAATTTTAACAGCCATAAATTCTGTAAATGATGAAGTAGTAACTATTATTTTATTTGCTTTGGGGATTTTCGCGACATTGATATCTTATTTTATTAGTAGTCGAATTATGGAAAAAAAAGAATTTTAAAAAAGACAGCTGTCGGTTTTTGATACCGATAGCTGTCTGATTTTTCAAGCTTAATTTACATAATATATTATTACGTAAACTAAAGTTAAATAAATACTCAAGATTGCGAAGCAGCAGAGGTATAAATAACAAAGAGATATCGTAAAGATAAATAATGTTTTAGCAATTTTATAAACTTACTTATAAATTCACTACAGACTTTTTGCAAGGAAAAAATAACAACAATGCAGCAGGAGGAAGTTAAGCGATATGAACAAGAGAGAACTCATAGCACAAAATATTTCACAGTTTTGAATATTCTACGGTAAACGCAGAGATAAAAGGCAAAGTAGAAAGTATTTTAAAGCCGAAGAGCGGAACAATAAAAAACAATAAAAGCAGATTGCATCAACAAATTGATTTTGGAAGAAAATAGTTATAGGACAAAAATTATTTGTCCAGGGGTAATTTGTCGATTAGAACACGCAGAGTAGTACTGGATAAGCGAGAAAAGTTTAGCGGACAAATACAGATTTAACCGCTAAAGTCTGGATTTTTAACTTTTGATATGTTAAACTACTCTCAAACAGTTACTTTTAGGAGGCTTTTTATGGCAAAACAAATCACTTATCGAGAACAGGAAAAAATTCAAAATACAATGAAACTTCGAGAATTTTTATCGGAACTTCCACCCTACGCAAAGGATTATTTTCGTGCAAAAGAACCGACGACATCTGATAAAACCCGTTTATCTTATGCGTATGATTTACGAGTTTTCTTTCGGTTTCTTCAAGAAAGTAATCCGAACTTAAAAGAAAAACAAATTTCTGAAATTTCACTTTCTGATTTATCGGCACTTCAGCCAGTTGATTTTGAAGAATTTGAAGATTATTTAAAGGTTTATCAGACACCAGATGGACGCACGGAAACGAATTCGCGTGTCGGAATTGCACGAAAGCTCTCCTGCCTGCGTAGTTTTTACGAATATCTCTGTAAGCGTCAGCTATTATCTGAGAATCCAGTACGCTTGATTGATATGCCACGTTTAAAGGAAAAAGCCATTATTCAGCTTGATCCTGATGAAATTGCAGCATTACTCGATTATATGGAGAATTATGGAAATGGATTAACAGGTGTACAACTTTATCACTATAATAAGCAAAAGTATCGTGATATTGCAATTGTTACCCTGCTGCTCGGTACAGGCATCCGTGTTTCCGAGTGCGTTGGACTTAATATTTCTGATGTAGACTTTAAAAACAATGGAATTCGCGTGTTAAGAAAAGGCGGAAATGAAATGGTTGTCTATTTCGGACTTGAAGTGGAAGCTGCGTTAAAAGACTACCTGGAACTTTCCAGAAACAAGATAACACCACTTTCAGGTCATGAAAATGCCCTGTTTTTATCCGGTCAGAGAAAGAGAATCAGCGTCGATGCGATTGAAAAAATGGTCAAAAAGTACTCTTCTGCTATTTCGGTAAAAACAATCACTCCGCATAAATTAAGAAGCACCTATGGAACTGCGTTATACCGCAAAACAGGCGATATTTACCTAGTGGCGGATGTATTAGGTCACTCAGATGTAAATACTACCAAAAAGCATTATGCGCGCTTGAGCGATGACAGGCGTCGTGCTGCTTCAAAAGCGGTTATCTTACGAGAAAAACCAGATTCACACAATTCTTAAAAAGAAAAGAAAGGCGGAAATATCCATATATCGAACATAAGTTCAAACAGACATTTTTGCCTTTCTTTTTTATTTTTCAATAGCAAAATAACACGAGAGAATGTCAAAGAATGTTTCAGCAATATTACTTACCCAAGCGCTACATCCAGAATCATCATGACACTAAAACCAACAGCAAAAAACAAAGTACCGATATTAGAGTGTTTTCCCTCTGACATTTCTGGAATCAACTCTTCTACTACAACATAAAGCATTGCACCTGCTGCAAAACTTAAAAGATAAGGAAGTGCCGGAACAATTTGATTTGCCATTAAAATCGTAAAAACTGCTCCGATTGGTTCAACAATTCCGGAAAGTACACCACCGACAAATGCTTTTGATCTTTTCATGCCCTCTGCACGAAGCGGTAAAGAAATAATTGCACCTTCTGGAAAATTTTGAATTGCAATTCCAAGAGACAATGCCATTGCTCCGGCAACTGTAATTTCAGAATGCCCCAACAGATATCCTGCGTAAACCACGCCAACTGCCATTCCCTCTGGAATATTATGGAGAGTAACTGCAAGAATCATCATGGTTGTTTTTTGCAGACGGCTTGCAGGACCTTCTGCTGTTTCACTGTTTTGATGCAGATGCGGAATAATATGATCTAACAATAATAGGAATAACGTGCCTATCCAAAAGCCAATAGCAGCAGGTAAAAAAGCCCATCTCCCCATTGAATCAGACTGTTCAATAGCAGGAATTAACAAACTCCAGATAGAAGCAGCCACCATTACTCCTGCTGCAAATCCAGTTAAAGCACGCTGAACCTGTTCTTTTAAAGTTTTCTTCATAAAAAAGACACAGGCTGCGCCTAAAGAAGTTCCCAAAAAAGGAATCAAGATTCCATAAAACACGTGTTCGTTCATAATGAAAAATCCTCTTTTCTTTTTATAGATTATAATATGCGGTTAGTCTTAACTAACTACATATTATAACGGACTTCTTTTAATTTGTCTACTATCCTGTTGGAATAGACAGTTATTTTTCCTTATGTTATAATTCAGAGTAGTAAAATTATTGTTATATCTAACTTAAAGACGATACGAAAGGATTTTTTATGCCTGGTTTTATTTTACATTTAACTGCCGCTCAAATGCTGTTAAGACAGCTTCCACATCATCCTGATTTTCCATACGAAATTTCTTTGGTAAATGATTTTTTGATCGGAAATCTTCTTCCAGATACAACAAAACAAAAAGATGCCTCTCACTTCCGTAACCCAGCTTATTATGAAAAAATGATGGTATTTCCGGATTTAACACGTTTTCTGCAAAAATATAGTTCTCTGCTTGCAAATCCCAGTGTGCTTGGATACTATTTTCATCTTTATATTGACCGGAAATTTTTCAAAGATTTCATTCCTCAGGTCGTAGAATTTTATGACAAAAATGGACAGATTACAGATATTCGAGATGAGGTTGCGACAGTTTATATTCAAAAATCGCAAACTTCTATCCCATTTTCCAAGTATCTCACTGAAGAATACTATTACGGAGATTATACAAGGATGAATACTTATCTGGTCAATCAATATAAAATTTCACTTGATTTAAATCCAGAAGTTGTAAATCCAGGAATTTCAGAAATTTGTTATAAAGATGTGCAGGAGGTTCTCTTACAACTTCATGGCTTTCTAGCTGTTTCACCGGAAGCTGTAAGAGAACTTAAGGTATTTCCACTTGAAAAACTGCTTTTGGCTTTGGAAGAGTATGTTGAAGAGTTTTTATCTGTTCCAAATAAATATTTGTGATTAGATGAAATACGTTCGTCTGTATCTTCCATCCCTAGCAAACCATCCGACAACAGGTTATGAAGTGTTTTTTCTCCATTAATAACTGCTGTCGGATAATTCTCTGCAATACGAGCAATTCCAAAGTCTGCTGCTTTTGCATAATAGGTTTTATTGTAGCAGGAATTACGGTTATTTATCAGATTGAAAGTATTCCAAAAGGGTTTACAGGTCTGATTCAATGCAGTGTATTGTATCTTGATTATTTTGGGATTTATATATTTATATTTTGAACGGATGGATTTCTTATTCTTAGATATTCCTGTTTACAATTATTTTTGTAACAATATGGCTGTTTATTTATATTCCAATTAAAATAAAAGTTGATAAACTCAATAAAATTCTCAATCAATAAATAATAGTTTCCATAATAATATATTATGTAACCTAAAAAGCAAAAGCTGTAGAAGATGTAAAACCATTTCATGCTCATGAACAGGAATAGGAAGAAAATAAGAAAAAATAAATAGATAGAAAGTCAAAAAAGAACCTCCTTATTCAAGGAGGTTCTTTTTGCTTCTTAATTAATTATTATTCGTTTTTAATTTGCGTCGGTGGACAAAGGGATACACAATAAAACAACCAAATATGGACTGCCAACCTACTGAAAAAACCGCCCTAGTGAGACACAGGGCGTTTTTTTCATAGGCAGAGGAAGGAGGTATCCCTACAAGCGGGGCTTGACTGTAAGAGGTCAGGTCCTTTTTTCATGCCATCAAACAAATAAGAAGGAGGAACTGCGAATGGCCGATGAAAAAGCAAAAATCGTAACTGACGCAACAGGGCCGGGCTTGTGAAAATAGCTTCTGTGACCTTAGTAATATTTTATTTTATCTGCATACTCGATGACAACATTGATAGATTGAAAGAATGGCGGTAAAATAAATGCGGATAAAATTCGAGACTCCATAATAGATACATATTTCTCTGCTATACTTGAAAAATTGGAGGTGGAACAATGCAGAAGATTTTAATTGTCGAAGATGATATTGACATTCAGGATATATTAAAAAACCATCTGATTTATGCGGAATATGAAGTCGTTGTTGCTTCTGACGGCGTGGCGGGGATTGCAATGTTTGATGATACCATCGACCTTGTGCTGTTAGACATCATGCTCCCTAAAATCGACGGCTATGGTGTATGTGAGGTCATTCGCAAGCGGTCACAAGTCCCTATTATTATGCTTACTGCGCTTTCGGATGAAGAAAACCAGTTGCGGGGTTTTGAACAGCAGATTGACGATTACATTCCAAAACCCTTTTCGCCTAAAATCCTGCTGTGCAAGATTGCGGCTATTCTTCGCCGTAGAACGGCGGAAAATCAAAATCAATCCCTGCTTACTTATAAAGAGTTGAGCATGGATATTGACGGATTTCATGTATATCAAAACGGAAACGAGGTCGTTTTGACCAGCAAAGAGTTTGCGCTTCTTAGGCTTATGCTTGAAAATCAAGGAAAGGTCTTTACCCGACAAATGCTGCTTGACCGATTGTGGGCGGACGATTTGGAGGTCGAGGATCGGATCGTTGACAGTC
>OLRP01000629.1_pt1 | contig 31585 bp, 20 predicted proteins | sample 1672401 | NCBI WGS metagenome assembly OLRP01 (sample SAMEA3136682, study PRJEB25190) | human gut metagenome | reverse complement strand
ATCAGAGTAAAATCAGAAATTTTTGTATTATAGCACATATCGATCACGGTAAATCGACACTTGCCGATCGTATCATAGAACGTACAGGAACTTTGACCAGCCGTGAGATGCAGGCGCAGGTTCTTGACAATATGGATTTAGAGCGTGAGCGTGGAATTACGATCAAGTCACAGGCAGTCCGTATCATTTATAAGGCAAATGACGGGGAAGAGTATATTTTTAACCTGATCGACACACCTGGGCACGTCGATTTTAACTATGAGGTATCACGAAGCCTTGCAGCCTGCGACGGTGCGATCCTGGTTGTGGATGCAGCACAGGGAGTGGAAGCACAGACACTGGCAAATGTATATCTCGCATTAGATCATGATCTTGATGTCATGCCTGTCATCAACAAGATCGATCTTCCGAGTGCACAGCCGGATGAAGTGGTAAAAGAAATCGAGGATGTGATCGGGATTGAGGCGGAGGATGCACCGCGTATTTCTGCTAAGACCGGCTTAAATATCGATCAGGTATTAGAGCAGATCGTAACAAAGATCCCGGCCCCGACTGGAGATAAAGAAGCACCGCTTCAGGCGCTGATCTTTGATGCACTTTACGACTCTTACAAGGGTGTTATCGTATTCTGCCGTATCAAAGAGGGAACGGTAAAAGTGGGAGATACCATCCGCATGATGGCAACCGGTGCACAGTCCGAGGTCACAGAGGTCGGATATTTTGGTGCCGGACAGTTTATCCCGTGTGATGAGCTTGCAGCGGGAATGGTAGGTTATCTCTGTGCAAGTATCAAAAATGTCCGCGATACCCGTGTCGGTGATACTGTGACAAATGCCGACCGCCCATGCAGTGAGCCGCTTCCGGGTTACAAAAAGGTCAATCCGATGGTGTACTGCGGTATGTATCCGGCTGACAGTGCAAAATATCCGGATCTCCGTGATGCATTGGAAAAATTACAGATCAACGATGCGTCCTTGCAGTATGAGCCGGAGACATCGTTAGCGCTTGGTTTTGGTTTCCGCTGCGGATTTTTAGGCCTGCTTCATTTAGAAATTATTCAGGAGCGTTTAGAGCGTGAGTTTAATTTAGATCTTGTGACAACAGCTCCGGGGGTTATTTACAAAGTGCACAAGACAAACGGAGAGGTCATGGATCTGACAAACCCGTCAAACCTGCCGGATCCGTCTGAGATCGAATACATGGAAGAACCTGTCGTATCGGCAGAAATCATGGTGACGAGTGAGTATGTCGGTGCAATCATGAAACTGTGCCAGGAGCGCCGCGGTGTTTATTTAAGTATGGAATACTTAGAGGAAACGCGTGCACTGATCAAGTATGATCTGCCGTTAAATGAGATCATTTACGATTTCTTTGATGCATTGAAGTCACGTTCGAGGGGTTATGCGTCCTTTGATTATGAATTAAAGGGATATGAGCGCTCCGAGCTGGTAAAACTTGATATCCTGATCAACAAAGAACAGGTCGATGCCCTTTCCTTTATCGTATTCAAAGACAGTGCGTATGAGCGTGGAAGAAAGATGTGTGAGAAGTTAAAGGAAGAGATCCCAAGACATTTATTTGAAATCCCAATCCAGGCGGCTGTCGGCGGTAAAGTCATCGCGAGAGAGACCGTCAAAGCGATGCGCAAGGATGTTCTTGCCAAATGTTACGGTGGTGATATTTCCCGAAAGAAGAAGCTGTTAGAGAAACAGAAAGAAGGAAAGAAACGTATGCGTCAGGTCGGAAATGTCGAGATTCCGCAGGAAGCATTTATGAGTGTTTTAAAACTGGATGAGGATTAAATATGGGAAAAAAGGAACTGGAATTATATATCCATATCCCGTTCTGTGTCCGGAAATGTAATTATTGTGATTTTCTTTCTTTTCCGGCGGATGAAGATACACAGAGACAGTATGTGAAGGCACTCTGCAAAGAGATTTCCTACTACGGAGCACATTGCAGGGATTATGTGGTCTCAACGGTCTACATCGGTGGCGGTACACCTTCGTGGCTGTGGGAGTCAGATATGGCGGCGATCCTGGATGCCATACAGAAAAGTTTTTCACTATTGCCGGAGGCAGAAGTTTCCATTGAGTGCAATCCGGGAACCGTTACGGCGCAGAAGTTTGCGGTGTACAGACAGTCCGGGATCAACCGGATCAGTTTAGGGCTGCAGTCTGCGCAGAATGTTGAACTGAAGATGTTAGGGCGTATTCATACCTGGGAACAGTTTTTAAAAACTTATGAGCTTGCGAGATCAGGAGGATTTTCCAATATTAATGTGGATCTTATGAGTTCACTTCCGGGACAGCATATAGAAACTTATGCGGATTCCCTGCAGAAGGTCTGTCGTCTGAAACCGGAACATATTTCTGCCTATTCGCTGATCATTGAAAAAGGAACTCCGTTTTATGATCTGTATAAATTTGATGCGGTTAAACAACGTGCAGGAATGGTGACAGATGCACTGCCGACAGAAGATGAAGTCTATGAGATGACACAGCTGACCGGGCAGATGCTTAAGGAAAATGGTTATGTGCATTATGAAGTTTCAAATTTTGCACAGCCTGGTTATGCGTGCAGACATAATATAGGTTACTGGACACGTGTCAATTATCTTGGACTGGGACTTGGTGCGTCGTCATTGATGGAAAATATACGTTACACTAACACCAGAGATTTATATACTTATCTGGAGCAGGTCGAAGTCATCCGGGAAGGCATCTGGGAAAATAAACATGACGACGGAACAGTGGAACAGCTCCCGGCAACCAATCTGCACGCCTCTGCTGAGTCAGTTGGCAAATATGCGCAGATGGAAGAATTTATGTATTTAGGACTTCGTATGATCGACGGAGTTTCAAGGGATGATTTTATGCACAGCTTTGGGATGCCCATCGAGGCAGTGTATCAGGAAGTTTTGAATCATCTACAGGAGGAGGAGCTCTTAGAGCGCCGCGCAGGAAGAATATACCTGACACCCAAGGGACAGGATGTCAGCAATTATGCACTGTCGCAGTTCCTGTTTGATTGAAACATCATAAAATATTAAGAAAATGTTTTATGGTCTTTTACATGTGGATAGGATATAATGTGCGTAGGCAGTGAGCAGTGCCAAATAAGAGAAATACAAAAAATGACTGCTTGCAGGCATTTTTTTGTGTTTTTCTTATTTGATAGGGCGGTGCTAGGTGCCGGTGGCACCTGTTTAGCACGGACCGAAGTGGAACGTAGATGCCCGTCAGTCCAGTGGCACTGCGGATGAAAGAATTTGAAAAATTAAAATAGATAAGATAGAGAGTGAACGGATTTGAATGCAGAGAAGCGAAGAAAAAAACGACTGAGAAACCTGGTGTGCATAGTATATTGTTCGCTGCAGCTTCTGATCGTTCTTGCGTTATTTCAGGGGATGGGGAGTCTGCTGCACAAGCTGGTTCCGGCAGGCATCGACCTTTCGCAGATCGAAGGGAAGATCGTGGCTGTTGATGATGAGCAGGAAAATACGGAAACAATAGACGAGAATAAACTGATCGTATGTTTGGACGCCGGACACGGCGGAAAAGATAACGGGTCTGATTACAGGCTGCGTTATGAAAAAAACGATAATTTAAAAATAACACAGGCAGTGGCGGCATATCTTGCTGACAAAGAGGATGTACAGGTCATTATGACGCGTTCCGATGATACATTTTTATCGTTGGAGGAACGGACAACCTTTGCAAATCAGAATAATGCCGATTATTTTGTGTCACTGCACCGCAATACAGGCGAAGGTAATGGTGTGGAGACCTGGATCCGCAGTGATGCGGATGACAAGGCACAGGCGCTTGCCCAGAATATTATGGATAACCTGGATGCTGCAGGGATCTCGAGAAACCGTGGTGTAAAAAAAGGGACACAAAAGAGCGGGAGCAAAGATTATTATGTAAATCTGCACACGAACATGCCGGCATGTATTGTCGAACTTGGTTTTATGAACAGTCCGACGGATAATCAGCTGTTTGATGCAAACATTGACAGTTATGCAAAGGCGATCGGGGATGCTGTGTTAAAAACGTATGAGTCTTATGGAAAAGACGGAGCAGATGCTAAAGAATCCGTCGAGGATGTTCCAGGCACGGAAGAGCAGACGAGTACAGAAACGGGCACAGGTACGACAGGACAGGTATTGCAGAACACACCGATTGAAAATGTATCCTCATTGGATGCCACCAGCCATGACTGGGGACTTGGCAGCCATACAGATGATGAAAACCGTCCGTTAGATGCCATCAATGCGCAGGAGACATATGGAAAATACAATGCCTACTTTATTGGTGATGACACGAAAGACATTTATCTGACCTTTGATGAAGGCTATGAATACGGACAGACGGAGAGCATCTTAAATACCTTAAAGGAAAAAGGGGTATCTGCCACATTTTTTGTGACAGAACCGTATGCGAAAGAGAATCCGGATCTGGTAAGACGAATGATCGATGAAGGACATGTGTTAGGAAACCACAGTGTGACGCATCCTTCCGCGGGTATGCCTTCTTTATCATTAGATAAACAGGAAAATGAGGTAACAGAGAATCATGCCTATATCAAAGAAAATTTTGGATATGATATGTATCTGTTCCGTTACCCGACAGGAAGATTCAGTGAGCAGTCACTTGCACTGCTAAACAACTGCAATTACAAGAGTATTTTCTGGAGTTTTGCATATCTGGACTATGATGTCAATAATCAGCCGGATCGGGTATCAAGTCTACAGAAGATGAAAGATAAACTCCACCCGGGTGCAATTTATCTGCTCCATGCGGAGTCAGAGACAAATGCAGCAGTGCTGGGAGATTTTATTGATGCCGTGAGAGCTGCAGGGTATGGGTTTAAGAATTTTTAATAGAATATTTTCAGGAGAAAGCAGGGAACGTCAGAATGATTTGACGCTCCCTGCTTTTTTCAGAAATGTGGGTTGTCAGTTTAGCTAGCATCACTTTACCTTGATAACCATTTATTTTGATAAAGTGATGACACGCAGTATAAAAAATGATACAATATTTTTGTATGCATATATGTACGCTTAGAATTTTCTAAATGAAGAATTCTAGGAGTACATGAAAAAAGGGAAATGAAATAAAAAAGAAGGCGCTGAATTTGAAAGTGACAAAAATGATAAGCAGGAAAATGGCAGGCGGCATATTATTGGGCTTTCTGGCTGTGGCAGGCATTGTGACAGGCAGTCAGGGAAGTGTGACAGTTTATGCGGCAGAGGAATTACAGGGAAGTGGAACAGCAGAAGATCCGTATGTGATCACCGGTTCGGAGGATCTGTGGAAGTTTGCAGAGATCGTAAAAGCATCCTCGGATAGAAATGAATGTGCGAAAGTTGCAGATGGTGTAACAGAGATCGATACAACAGTACGTGGAGAAAAGAAAGACTTAACATGGAATCCGATCGGAGATTCCTCCGGTTCCTATAAAGGAGTCTTCGATGGTAACGGAGCAGAGATCACGATCCATGCGGACAGAAGCATTAACAATAATGCCGGTTTGTTTGGCATACTAGGCAGTGGCGGAGAGATAAGAAATGTCACCACTGCAGGAAGTTCTAAAGGCTGGGATAGTGTAGGAGGTATCTGTGGTCAGGCATGTAGTGATGCAAAAATCGTAAACTGTAACAATAAAGCAGATATAACCGCACAAGGAGGTCAGGCAGGAGGTTTGGCTGGATATGCAAGCAGTGCACAGATCGAATCCGATACCTCGATCAGTAATACAGGTGCAGTTACAGGGACAGCGAATGTAGGTGGACTTGTCGGTCAGGCTAGTGGTGGAATGAAGGTGATCGTCCATGAGGGTATTCTCAATTCTGGAGCTATAACTGCTAAATCAAGTGGATATGTCGGAGGTTTGATCGGATATGCAGATCTTGCGTCCATTCAAGCGGATGCGGATATTATCAATACGGGTAAGATATCTAGTATGGGAAGCAATACTTCTATGGGAGCAGGAGGATTGATCGGATATGGAATTGATATATCTATAATTTCCCGGAATGGAATGTTACAGAATAAAGGAGAAGTGACAGCAGCAATTACAAGTGTTGGTGGTATTGGAGGGCATATGACAAGTTCTGATAACAGTAACTGTCAAATTCAGGCAGCAAAGGGCGTGATCAATACCGGCAGGATCACAGGTAAAAATAGTGTCGGTGGAGTTGTCGGGGAGTATGCATATTCTGCACCGATGACTTCTATGGATGGATTTATTTTAAATAGGGGAGCTGTGGAAGGAAATGGAGATAATGTCGGCGGTGTGATCGGAAGAATGGGCAGCAATTCAGATGGTAGTAAGTATGGAAATATGGGAGATGTCACGAATACAGGTAAGTATACCGGCGGCGTGATCGGATCATGGGACAGCAATACCAGTCTGGAAAATTCGTTCAATATAGGAAATGTGGTAGTAACAGGTGAAGATGCTGCAGACGTTGGTGGTATTGCAGGAAGATTTACGGGTGTCAATATTAAGAATTGCTATCATACAACGGAGTATCCGCTGATCGGTAACGGAGAAGCTGAGAAAGACGAGATCACCGGCAAGATATCGAATTGTTACTGTATGGAGAAGAATACGTTACCATGGGACGGCGAGATTACAAAGACAACGAAAGCATTCACGGATGGAGAGGTTGCATATCTTCTGGATGGAAGTGGAGATAGCAGGAGGGCTGAATTGATCTGGGGACAGAAAATCGGAACAGATCAGACTCCGGTATTGGGCGGTATGACTGTATATCAGGATGGCAGCATATACAGTAATGCAGACGGACATCACTATGGTGCACCACAGTATACATGGAGCGAGAGCGATATGAGCTGTACGGCACGCAGGATATGTGAGGGATGTGAAAATGAAGAAAGCGAAACTGTAACTGCATCTTATACAGAGGAAAAAGCAGGATGTGAAACAAACGGCAAGAAAGAGTACAAAGCAGAATTTAAAAATCCATCATTTGAGGTTCAGACAAAGACGATCATGACGGATTCACTTGGACATGATGTAACAGATGCAGTCTGGTCAAAGGATGAAAAGGCACATTGGAAAGATTGTAAAAATGGATGTGGAAAGAAATTAGAACAGGCAGAGCATACATTTCAGACGATCATCGACCGGCAGGCAACAGAAAGTACCGAAGGCAGCAGCCATGAGGAATGCAGCGTATGCGGCTATCAGAAAGCAGCAGTTGTGATCCCGGTGACCGGGAAGGAAGAAACAACAAATGAACAGCCGTCCAATACAAATACACTTACCGTCGGACAGGTTGTTGTGAATAAGGCAGATGGATCGTTCTATACCATCAAGAAGAATGCCGGTAAAGTCCATGAGGTAGAATACAAGGCACCGAAAAACAAAAAACAGACAAAGATCGCTGTGCCGGATTCTATCAAAATTAATGGTGCGACCTATAAAGTAACATCGATCGCAAAGAGTGCATTTAAGAATAATAAGAAACTAAAGACGGTTACGATCGGTAAGAATGTATCAAAGATCGGAGAAAATGTCTTTTCCGGATGCAAGAAGTTAAAGACAATTACGATAAAATCTACAAAACTGAAAGCAAAGACACTTTCTAAGAGTACATTTAAAGGAATCACAAAAGCAACCACGGTCAAAGTACCGAAGAAGAAATTATCCGCTTATAAGAAATTATTTAAGAGCAGGGGACTTTCTTCCAAAGTAAAAGTAAAGGCATATTAAAGTAAGACAGACAACGTTACAGTATACAGGTTTTCCTGCGGACTGTAGCGTTGTTTTTTTCTGGTGCAATCTATGGCAGGATAGGTATAGAATATTTTCAGAAGAAATGGTAAAATGAAATCGGTCAATCCGTGCAGAGATGCGTGTGGCTCCGGCTGCATTACCTGCGACACTTTTTTCAATAGCGTAGGCTTAGCGGTGTTATCGTGAGGTAGCGGATGACCTTTTTATGTATTGCTCTAGGAAAAGAGGTAGATCAGGCAATCAAAGAGGGGAATAAAGCATTATTGGGTACGCTAAAAGAACTTAGCTTAAAAAAGCGGAACAGATTGCAATTTCTAAATTATGTTTGTATAGGGAGGATGACGATATGGGTAAGATTATCTTGTATCATGGGAGTCCTGACAAAGAAATAAAGCCAGCTTTTGGATTGGGAGAAAACCGGCATGATTACGGAAAAGGCTTTTATTTGACGGAAAATATTGATCTTGCAAAAGAATGGGCGGTTTGCAGACCGGATGAGACAAATGGCTGGGTTCATAAATATGAGTTGGATATGGAAGGACTGAAAGTACTTGATTTCCAGAAATATAGCATTTTATCATGGCTGGCTGAATTAATGAAACACAGGGATGCAGCAGACTCTAAGCGTTACAGAATGTTGTCGCAGAAGTTTATTGCAAAATATGGTATCGAAACAAGCGGATATGATGTGATAAAAGGATGGAGAGCGGATGCATCGTACTTTTATATTGCAAAAGCGTTTGTCAGAGATGAAATTGATGTGGAAATTTTAGAAGAGCTCCTTTTGTTGGGAGGTTTGGGAATACAGTATTGTATTAAATCAGAACTGGCATATTCGAGGCTGTCTGAGAGAAAAGAAGAACTTATTTCCGTGGAATATGACGAGTTTAATGAAAAATACAATGAACGCGATGTGACAGCAAGGAAAAGGATGAAAGAATTGATTGACTCTGATGCAAATAAAGTAACCAATGTGTTTAGTACACTTTTATGAGGAGAGAAAAATGCGGGCATATTCAGAGACATATTTAGATGATGTGGTAGAGAGTCAGGGAAAACTGTTTGATTTTGTAGCGCAGACATTTCCTGAAAATGATACAACGGATTTTATAGAAGCGTATATGAAAAGTAAAACCAGAAAATATATCGATGAGTCGATGGCGTATGTTAATACCATGGATGCTAAAGAATTATGGAGATATTTTTCGGATACAGAAAAGTATAAATTGAAAGCTGGAAAGGCTTTAGAAGGGTTTATGCCGGACTGGATTGGCGAGTTTTATGCGTATTATCAATGGTACTATAATATTCCAAGCTCGGAGGTGATAGAAAAAGTACCGTTAAATTTTTTGATGAAAGCGTATCACGGACTGCATGACTTAGAGCTTGATCTGGCAGTAAAAAAGGTAGGTGCAGCATAAAATGGATATTTTATGTTTTCATAATCCTGATGAGGAAAATGGATACTTGAGTAACTGGTATATGTCACAGTTTGATGTAAATGGAATCGGATTTTCATCTATGGAGCAATATATGATGTATAAAAAGGCAGTTTGTTTCAGAGACGATGTGATTGCTGAAAAGATATTGGAAACAGATGAGGTTGGATCTATAAAAGAACTGGGACGTATGGTGGCAGGCTATAATGAAAATTACTGGAATGGTATAAGGCAGATTGTAGTTTATGAAGGGCTTATAGCAAAATTTTCCCAAAATGATAAATTGAGGGAAGGTTTGTTACATACGAAAGATCAAATCCTTGCAGAATGTGCGGTAAAAGACAGAATTTGGGGGATTGGATTATCTATGAAAGATCCAGATCGGATGGATTTGAGCAAATGGAGAGGTCAAAACTTATTAGGATACACATTGATGATGATAAGAGACAGGTTGTAAATGTTATTACTTATCTGAAATATTCTTATGAAGAAGGATATGTAAAAGTAAAGGCATACTAAAGTAAGACAGACAACGTTACAGTATACAGGTTTTTCTGCGGACTGTAGTGTTGTTTTTTTAATTCATAGGATTCGGGTGTCAAAATTTGGAAGCCACCTTTTGACACCCGAATCTTCATAGGAAAATTACGTCCATGAATTAAAAAATCTTCGCATTCCTGTGATAGCAATCAGACAATTCTAAACAAATTCTAAAAAATTGGCACACTGGTATGACCAGAATTTATTGACACAACCACCCTAAAATGATAGAATTTATCTATAAGTAACAGATAAGGCGAAAAATGTTACAAAAGAAATGGAGATTATCATGGGAAATGTACGGATTCTGGAAGTAAAACAGAGCATTTTCGAGAGCAATGACAAGCAGGCAGCATTGCTTCGCGAAGAACTGAAAAAAGACGGCGTGTTCTTGTTGAACCTGATGTCATCGCCTGGATCAGGCAAGACAACGACGCTGACACGCACGATCGAGGCACTGAAAGATGACTTGAAGATCGGTGTCATGGAGGCAGATATCGACTCTGACGTGGATGCGGAAACAATTTTAAAGACCGGAGCAAAGGCAATCCAGCTTCATACAGGCGGCATGTGTCATCTGGATGCAGATATGACGAGACAGGGATTAAAAGGACTTGGAACAGATGATGTGGAACTGGTTATTTTAGAGAATGTCGGCAATCTGGTATGTCCAGCGGAGTTCGATACGGGTGCAGTGAAAAATGCGATGATCTTATCCGTACCGGAAGGACATGACAAACCTTTAAAATACCCGCTGATGTTTTCCATCTGCGATGTCGTGCTGATCAACAAGATCGATGTGATGCCATATTTTGATTTTGACTTAGAGCAGTGTAAAAAGAACATCCTGATGCGCAATCCGAATGCAAAGATCATCCCGATCTGTGCAAAGACAGGTGAAGGTATGGAAGAATGGGCAGACTGGCTGAAAAAAGAGACCGCTGCATGGAGAGAGGAGGAACACGCATGAAAAAGTTTGAGTACACACCACCGGAACAGCCGAGAGAGCTGATCTTAAAATTAGGACAGAAGATCACCGACCGTATCGGTCATACAGTGACAGCCGAAGATCCGGAATATTATGGACTAGAAGCACTTGTGACGGACGAGATGGCAGAGGTTGCATTGAAAATGAAAGTGCGCAAACCGATGACATTAGCACAGATTGTAAAAGCAACCGGAAAAGAAGAGAAAGTGTTAGAAGAATTGTTGCAGGAGATGAGCAATATCGGTCTTTTGGAATACAACTGGGAAAATCCAAAGCATGAGAAACAGTATGTTCTTCCGATGTATGTACCGGGAAGTGCAGAGTTCTTTAATATGAAGTTAGACCAGATCAAAGAGCACCCGGAAGTTGCATCATTCTTTGAGCGCATGGCATTTTTACCATTGCAGAAAGTAACACCGATGGTACCGCCAGGAGGCGCTGGAATCGGTATGCACGTTATCCCGGTTGAGAAAGCGATCGAGACGGAAAATGAGTCTGTCAGTGTCGAGCATATTTCCCACTGGCTGGATAAATATGATGGAAAATATGCAGCAGGTCCGTGTTCCTGCCGTTATTCCCGCGGTGTTTTGGGCGAGGGATGCGCGGATGATCCGGAAGACTGGTGTATCGGTGTCGGCGATATGGCTGACTATTTAGTCGAGACAAACAAGGGACATTACATTACACGCGAAAAGGTAATGGAAATCTTACAGCGTGCGGAGGACAACGGATTTGTTCATCAGATCACAAACATTGACGGCGAGGACAAGATTTTTGCCATCTGTAACTGTAATGTAAATATCTGTAATGCACTTCGTACCTCACAGTTATTTAACACACCGAACATGTCACGTTCTGCTTATGTGGCAAAGGTTGAAACAAAGGACTGTGTTGCATGTGGACGCTGCGTAGAGTACTGTCCGGCGGGTGCCGTAAAAATGGGTCAGAAACTCTGTACGAAAGATGGAACCATCACCTATCCGAAACACGAGCTGCCGGATAATACCAAGTGGGGACCGGAAAAATGGGATATGGATTACCGTGATAACAACCGCATCAACTGTTATGATACCGGAACGGCACCGTGTAAGACGGCATGTCCGGCACATATCGCAGTACAGGGATACTTAAAGATGGCGGCACAGGGACGATACACAGATGCCCTTGCCCTGATCAAAAAGGAAAATCCGTTCCCGGCAGTCTGCGGACGTGTCTGCAACCACCGCTGTGAGGATGCATGTACAAGAGGAACTGTGGACCAGGCAGTTGCGATCGATGATGTCAAGAAATTTATCGCAGAACTGGATCTGAATTCAGATACACGTTACATTCCACCGGTCGTACAGCCGTCAAACCGTGGAACTTTCCCACAGAAGATTGCAATCATTGGTGGTGGCCCGGCTGGTTTAAGCTGTGCGTTTTATTTGGCAACCAGAGGTTACAAACCGACTGTATTTGAGAAAAATGAGCGCCCGGGCGGTATGCTCGTTTACGGTATTCCTTCTTTTAAATTAGAGAAAAATGTTGTGGATGCTGAAATCGAAGTGATGCGTGAACTTGGTGTGGATATCAAATGCGGCGTGGAAGTTGGAAAAGATATTTCGTTAGACGAACTGCGCACGCAGGGATATCAGGCATTTTATATTGCAATCGGCTGCCAGGGAAGCCGCAAAGCAGGCATTCCGGGCGAGGATGCCGCGGGTGTAATGAGTGCGGTTGATTTCTTACATATCGTATCCGGTGGAAACGAAGACTACCGCGTGGATGGCAGATCTGTTGTCATCGGTGGCGGTAACGTGGCAATCGATGTGGCACGTACAGCGGCACGCTGTGGTTCCAACGAAGTTTCCATGTTCTGCTTAGAGTCTGAAAAAGAGATGCCGGCATCCAAAGATGAGGTGGAAGAAGTCAAAGAAGAGGGAGCTGCCGTTCACTGTGGCTGGGGTCCGAAAGAGATTTTGACAGAAAACGGTAAAGTGCGTGGCATCGTGCTGAAAAAATGTGTTTCCGTCAAAGATGAGACTGGACGTTTTAACCCACAGTTCGATGAGAATGAGACAATGACCGTGGAATGTGAGCATGTATACTTAAGTATTGGACAGAGCATTCTCTGGGGTGACCTTTTGGCAGGCTCTAAAGTGAAACTTGGAAGAGGAAACGGAGCAGTAGCAGATCCGCTTACTTACCAGACCGCAGAACCGGATATCTTTGTCGGTGGAGATGTCTATACCGGACCGAGTTTTGCAATCAATGCGATCGCAGCCGGAAAAGAAGGTGCAGAGTCCATTCACCGTTTTGTACATGAAAACGCAAGCATGACGATCGGAAGAAACCGCCGTCAGTTTATCGAACTGGATAAGGAAAATCTTGCCCTGGAAGGATATGACAATGCAAAGAGACAGCGTCCTGCAATGGATGACAAGATTGATGCGCACAGATCATTCCGCGATGCACACAGGACACTGACCGAGGAGCAGGTGAAGATCGAGACTGCGCGTTGTCTTGGATGTGGAGCTTCCGTGGTCGATCCGAACAAGTGTATCGGCTGTGGTGTCTGCACGACAAAGTGTGAATTTGATGCGATCCATCTGCACCGCGAGCTGCCGGAGTGCAGCCGCATGGTAAAAGCGGAGGACAAGATGAAGGCAATTCTTCCTTATATATTAAAACGTGAAGTGAAGATCCGCTTTGGAAAAAAGGAGAAATAAAGCGAATGCATGAACTTGGAATCGTATTTCATGTGATCAAAAGCGTGGAGGAGATTGCGCAGGAAAATGAACTGACAAAGGTTTCGGCTGTGACACTTTCCATCGGGGAAGTGTCCGGCATCGTGCCGTCTTATCTCACAGACTGCTGGCGCTGGGCGGCGGACCGCACAGAGGTTTTATCCGGCAGTGAGTTAAATATCGAGACAATCCATGCAGTGACACATTGTGATGACTGTGGCTGCGAATATGATACCGTAGCACATGGTAAGATCTGCCCGGAGTGCGGCGGGGAACATACCTGGCTTTTATGTGGAAATGAGACGATGATCAAAGAGATCGAGGTGCCGGAGGAAGAGCCGGTGCCGTAAAGAGTAACATTTTTGTTACTGTTCACTCGCAAGCTTGACACTTGCTGTCAAGCTGTGCGCCAAAGACTATATCATGCCAGATTACAGCCCCATGCATCGAAGATGCATTTAAAATGGGCTGTAATCGTTACTGCTCACACAGTATGTGTGAACAGTAACACATTTTTTGTATTTTATATCGTACAGAATCGAAACATAATTGCAATTCTTAAAAAATCATGATACCCTTTGTATACATAATACTTATATAGGCAAAAAATTTTGCTGTATAATTTTTGTGTATGCAGAGGGTATTGTTATAATAAGAAATTTGCCCGTAAAATGCATCTAAATTGAGATTGTAAATCTTTGCAAAGAGCACACGTAAAGTCCTTTTTGCACAAGATTGTTTATTAGAAAAAGAAAAGACGCTGACATCAAAAGAATCACTTGAGATGAAAGGTACGGTATAAATGGAAAATGTAAGAGGCGCAATGCGACTCTTATTAGGCTGTACCTGAAATTAGGGGTACAGTTTTTTTTATTCCAAAATCTGTATCATAGATTCGTGTATGAAAATCATATAAATTTGATAATCAGGGAGGAAACGAATGGATACAAGAGTAGCTTTGATCGGGATCATCGTTGAAAATATGGATTCCACGCCGGAATTAAATAAACTTTTGCATGAATACGGCTCGTATATTATCGGACGGATGGGTCTGCCATACCGTGAGCGGAATGTGCATATCATCAGCGTTGCAATCGATGCGCCGCAGGATGTTATCAATGCACTTTCCGGGAAAATCGGCAGACTTGATGGAATCACGGCAAAGACGGTGTATTCGAATGTTGGCATGGCATAAGCTGGCGTGGATATGAATTGAAAATATACACATTGGGCAAAATCAAAAGAAATATATGTCGGATGCCCAATCTCACTAGCAGAAAGACCATTATGATCGGACAGGGATAAATTTATGTTACAAAACCAGAGAACACCAGACAAAAACAAACAGAAAAACTATGGCATGTCAGCGCAGAATTTTAAAAATCTGTCAGAGACAATAGAAAAGACAGCAGATATCACAAAAGAACAGCTTGCATTTCTTCTTGCCACAGAGGACGATGCGATGATACAGGATTTAAAACAGCGTGCGCGGAACACAGGTGACCGCATCTATGGAAAAAATGTCTACATCCGCGGACTGATTGAGTTCACAAATTACTGCAAAAATGACTGCCTTTACTGTGGAATCCGCAGAAGTAACTGCCACGCAGACCGCTACCGGCTGACGGAAGAAGAGATTCTTTCCTGCTGTAAAATCGGATATGAGCTGGGATTTTGCACCTTTGTACTGCAGGGTGGGGAGGATGGATTTTATACCGATGAAAAGATCTGTCAGATCGTTTCAAAGATCAAGGCAGAATATCCTGATTGTGCGGTGACACTTTCTATCGGAGAAAAATCAAGAGAGAGCTATCAGGCATATTTTGATGCGGGGGCAGACCGGTATCTGCTGCGCCACGAGACGGCAGATGAGGCACATTATAAGAAACTGCACCCGGCAGAGATGTCCTATCAGAACCGGATGCGCTGTCTTAGAGATTTAAAAGAAATCGGATATCAGACCGGATGCGGATTTATGGTAGGTTCGCCTTATCAGACCGTAGATACCCTGTGGGAAGATCTGCAGTTTATCCGTAGATTGAAACCGCAGATGGTCGGTATTGGTCCGTTTATCCCGCAGAAAGATACGCCGTTTGGTACTGAGACAGCGGGCACTATGGAGATGACACTGCGGCTGCTTTCCATTATCAGACTGATCCATCCGCATGTACTTCTCCCGGCGACCACAGCGCTTGGAACGATTCATCCTAAGGGCAGGGAGCTTGGAATTTTAGCGGGAGCAAATGTCGTCATGCCGAATTTATCCCCGGTTGCCGTGCGGGAGAAATATAAATTATATGATAATAAGATCTGCACCGGTGACGAGGCAGCAGAGTGCCGCTTCTGCATGCAGAAACGAATGGAAAGCATTGGCTATCAGGTAGCCGTAAACAGGGGCGATTTTCAGCCATAAGAAAGCAGAATGGAAAGTATCAGCCATCTGTGAGACAGAACGGGCGGACATAAGATAACTTCAGAAATCACAAATTGACAAAAAGCCAGCAGACTTAAGGCGGATCTACTGGTTTTATACGACAGTTCTGCAAAAAGAGCAGTCTGTCGTCCATATAAAAATACACTAACCGGAAAGCAAGCGGGCGCAAACTGACCGGAAAGAAAGGAAGAATGTATGTATAACGCAAAATCATTAAAAGCAGAAGAGTTTATTTCAGATGAGGAGATCAGAGAGACACTTGCCTATGCAGATGCCAACAAGGACAATGTGGCACTGATCGATGAGATCATCGAGAAGGCAAAATTAAGAAAGGGCTTAAATCATAGGGAGGCATCTGTCCTCTTAGCATGTGAGATTCCTGAAAAAATCCAGGAAGTTTATGCACTTGCAGAGCAGATCAAAAAAGATTTTTACGGAAACCGTATCGTATTGTTTGCACCGCTTTATTTGTCAAACTACTGCGTGAACGGCTGTGTATACTGTCCGTATCATCTGAAAAACAAACACATTGCAAGAAAGAAACTGACGCAGAAAGACATCGTAAAAGAAGTTACTGCATTGCAGGATATGGGACATAAACGTCTTGCCATTGAGGCGGGCGAAGATCCGGTCAACAACCCGATCGAATATATCTTAGAGTGCATCAAGACCATCTACAGCATCAAACATAAAAACGGTGCGATCCGCCGTGTCAATGTCAATATTGCTGCAACGACCGTGGAAAATTACCGCAAATTAAAAGAAGCTGGAATCGGAACTTATATCCTGTTTCAGGAGACTTACCATAAAGAAAGCTATGAAAAGCTGCATCCGACCGGACCGAAACACGATTACGCATATCACACAGAAGCGATGGACCGTGCAATGGAGGGCGGAATTGATGATGTAGGACTTGGCGTATTGTTTGGACTTGACCTTTACCGTTATGAGTTTGCAGGACTTTTGATGCACGCAGAACACTTAGAGGCAGTACATGGAGTCGGACCGCATACTATCAGTGTACCGCGAATCAAGCATGCAGATGACATTGATCCGTCTGCATTTGACAATGGCATCTCTGACGACACATTTGCAAAGATCTGTGCTCTGATCCGTGTTTCCGTGCCATATACCGGAATGATCATCTCAACAAGAGAGAGCCAGGAAGTGAGAAACAAAGTCCTTCCGCTTGGCGTTTCCCAGATCAGCGGTGCATCAAAAACAAGCGTCGGCGGCTACGCAGAGCCGGAAAAAGAAGGAGAAGTGACCAGCGAGCAGTTTGATGTCAGCGACCAGAGAACCTTAGATGAAGTTGTGAACTGGCTGATCAAACTGGGGTATATCCCAAGTTTCTGTACTGCATGTTACCGCGAGGGAAGAACCGGTGACCGTTTTATGGCACTTTGTAAAAACATGCAGATCTTAAACTGCTGTCACCCGAATGCGCTGATGACATTAAAAGAATATCTGGAAGATTATGCAAGCGAAGAGACAAAACGTCTTGGTATGGAGCTGATCGACAGAGAACTTGAAAAAATTCCGAATCCGAAAGTAAAACAGACTGCATACGAGCACATCCACGATATCGCAGAGGGAAAACGTGATTTCAGATTCTAAGGGAAATGAGGAGTACTATGGCAGGAACACTAAATGATACACCAGGCAGCAACCGTCTGCATATTGGTGTGTTCGGGAAAACAAACAGCGGGAAATCTTCTTTTATTAACGCCTTCACACATCAGGAAGTCTCCATTGTTGCAGATGTTGCCGGAACGACGACGGATCCGGTCTATAAGCCGATGGAGATCAGTCCGCTTGGTCCCTGTGTGATTATTGACACAGCGGGATTTGATGATGAGACTGAGCTTGGGGAACGCCGTGTGGAGAAAACGAAACTGGCAGCGGAAAAGGCGGATATCGCTGTGATCGTGGTATCTGGCGCGGATGCCTGCAGAGAGGATGCTTCAGAGACGAAAGATGCAAAAGAAAAATTACAACAGTCGTCCGAGAAAAATCAGGAGAACTTACCGGATCTCACAGAAGAATTAAAGTGGTATCAGTTTCTGAAAGAAAAAAATACGCCTGTTTTGTTCCTCGTCGGGAAAGCAGATATTGATCCGCATACGGACGAACTTGCTTCTTATATCAAAGAAAAAACAGGAAAACAGGCGCTCACAGTCAGTGCCAAAACGGGGGCAGGGATCGACACAGTCAGGGAAGAACTCGCCCGCCTTGTGCCGGAAAATTACGGAGATAGGCTGATCACGGGAGATCTCGTCACAGAAGAAGATTTCGTCTTACTGGTCATGCCGCAGGATATCCAGGCGCCGAAAGGACGTCTGATCCTGCCGCAGGTGCAGACATTACGGGAACTTTTGGATAAAAAGTGCCTGGTCATGAGTGTGACAACAGATAAACTATTGCCGGCACTTGCAGCCTTAAAAGAACCGCCGAAACTGATCATCACAGACTCACAGGTATTCGGCTATGTGTATGAGCACAAGCCGAAAGAGAGCATGCTGACCTCATTTTCTGTTTTGTTTGCAGCGTATAAAGGAGATCTTCCTTACTATGTGGAAGGTGCAAAAATGTTAGATTCCCTGACAAATGAATCGCATGTTCTGATCGCAGAATGCTGCAGCCATGCGCCACTGCAGGAAGATATCGGAAGAGTCAAAATCCCGCGCATGTTAAAAAAGCGCGCAGGAGAGGGCATTACCGTAGACATCATGAGTGGAACGGATTTTCCACAGGATTTATCCGGCTATGATCTGATCATTCAGTGCGGTGCATGCATGTTTAACCGCAAATATGTGATGTCGCGGATCGACCGTGCCAAAAAACAGCAGGTTCCGATGACAAATTATGGGGTGACGATCGCACATCTGACCGGAATACTTGATAAAATTTCAATGTAGATAGTTTGTCAGACAGATATATAATAAGAAGATACGATAAGAGAGTGTAAGCCCGCAGAGAACCGGTGATGGTTTCCTGCGAGTTTGTTCAGACTAAAGCAGATACGTTTTTTTACCGATAATAGCTTATATAACTAGAAGTAGTTATGAAAAGAGAAAATAAGAACTTTTACATGTGGGAATGAGGAGCAAAATGAACGATTTTAATTATTATGCACCGACAAAAGTTGTTTTCGGAAAAGGTGCGGAACAAAAAGTTGGAAACCTGATAAAAGAACAGAACTGTAAAAAGGTTCTCATCCATTATGGAAGCGGCAGTGCCAGACGCTCCGGTCTGTTAGACAGGATCGAGGCGATCTTTGATAAAGAGGGGATCACTTACGTCGAATTGGGCGGTGTTGTTCCAAACCCGAGACTTTCTCTGGTGTATGAAGGAATCGAACTCTGTAAAAAAGAAAATGTCGATTTCATCCTTGCCGTCGGCGGCGGAAGTGTCATTGATTCCGCAAAGGCGATCGGATATGGTGTTGCAAATGAAGGAGACGTGTGGGATTTCTTTGATTTTAAACGGAAACCGACTGCATGTCTGCCGATCGGTGTAGTGCTTACGATCGCGGCGGCGGGAAGTGAGATGAGCGGTTCCTGCGTAATAACAAAGGAAGATGGCGGTATGAAGAGAGGATGCACGACCGATTACAGCCGATTAAAGTTTGCTGTTTTAGATCCGGAACTTACGATGACGCTTCCGCCGTATCAGACGGCATGCGGGTGTACGGATATCCTGATGCACACAATGGAGCGTTATTTCAATCACAGTGAAAACATGGAACTGACCGACGGGATCAGCGAAGCACTGATGCGCACGGTGATCAGAAATGCAAAAATCCTTGTAAAAGAGCCGGAAAATTATGATGCGCGCGCGGAAGTCATGTGGGCGGGAAGTCTTTCCCATAATGGACTGACCGGCTGCGGAACGGATGGTGGTGACTGGGCAACGCACAAATTAGAACACGAGCTTGGTGGAATGTTTGATGTGGCACATGGAGCAGGGCTTGCCGCGATCTGGGGAAGCTGGGCACGCTATGTCTGCGGGGAGCGTATTGAACGATTTGTGCAGTTTGCAGAGCACGTTATGGGTGTGGAGCCGCAGGAAACAGAACAGAAGACGGCAGAGGCAGGCATTGCTGCAATGGAGGATTTTTACCGGGAAATCTATATGCCGACATCATTAACGGAACTTGGCATTGCGCCGACAGAAGAACAGATAAAAGAACTGGCAGAAAAGTGTAATGCGGCAGTCAGAGGCAATCTTGGAAAAGTAAAGCATCTGGATGTGGAAGATATGATCGCAATCTATACGGCAGCAAAATAATATTTTTATAGAAATTCAGGTATAAACACGATAAAAAACAGCATGAGAAAGCCCCTGCAAAACTCGTATCTACAGGTTTTGCAGGGGCTTGTATTCTGTAAAAATTATTTTGCTAAAAGCATCATGATCTGATTGCTGCGCTGTACAAATTTTGCCATAGCGTCAACAGACAGCGGCTGGTTGGAAAGCATTGCAAGATCGTAAAGCTGTTCACAGAACATCGGAACATGCTCGGAATCTTTGTGCTCAAAGATATATTTTACAAGTTCATTGTTTGCGTTTAAGGTCAGGGTCTGATCCGCAGCAAACATGTTCGGATCCATGCCGCCCATGCCGTTCATTGCATACATCTTCATCATATCCTGCATACGTCTGCCTTCCTCGGAAAGCGTGATGACAGAAGCGATATCCGCATTTTTCAGCTTCTCAACTTTGACAGTCAGTTTATCGTTGTTTAAAGCTTTTTTAAACACATCAGTCAGGGTATCTGTCTCAGCCTTTAAGTCCTCAGCGGAAGTCTCGTCTTTTAAGGATTCTGTGACATCTGCATCAATACGCATGAATTTATAATGCTCATTGCGCTGCTCAAGCTGTGAGATGAAGGAAGTATCAATGTTGTGGTCTAAGATGACAGCGTCCATGTTCTGCTCTTTGAACATCTTAATGTACTGACCCTGCTGAAGTTTGTCAGTTACATAGTAGATTACCTTGCGCTCATCTTTTTCCTCAGTATTCTCATCTGCTGCATCGGTGCTTTCCTTTTTGATCGGATTGCCGTCAGCATCTAATACCTCAGCTTCATCTTTGTTTTCGTCTTTCTTTTCTTCCTCTTTGACTAAGAGTTCCGGAAGAGTGAGATATTTGTCATCCAGATTCTTGAACAGGATGTAATCGTTCATCTTGTCACAGAACTTGGTATCTTTCAGACAGCCGAATTTGATGAACGGGCTGATGTCGTCCCAGTATTTCTCGTAATTTTCTTTATCCGTCTTGCACATACCGATCAGCTTGTCAGCTACTTTCTTGGTGATGTACTCGGAGATCTTCTTTACAAAACCATCGTTCTGCAGTGCACTTCTGGATACGTTAAGCGGCAGATCCGGGCAGTCGATCACACCTTTTAAGAGCATTAAGAATTCAGGAATGACTTCCTTGATGTTGTCGGCGATAAATACCTGATTGTTGTAAAGTTTGATGGTTCCCTCGATGGAATCATACTCGGTATTGATCTTCGGGAAGTACAGGATACCCTTTAAGTTGAACGGATAGTCCATATTCAAGTGGATCCAGAACAATGGTTCTTTGTAATCTAAGAATACTTTGCGGTAAAATGCTTTGTATTCTTCGTCGGTGCATTCGTTCGGACTCTTTGCCCAGAGAGGGTTGGTATCGTTTAATGAAACCGGACGCTTTACGATCTTTAATTTATCTTTTGCAGGAGAAACTTCAACGACTTCTTTTTCGCCGTTTTCGTTTTCTTTCTCCTCTGTTTTTGCTTCCTCATGGATCGTCTCAACGACGGTGTCTGTGTCTAATTTATCAGCGGCGTCGATCGTCTCATATTCTGTCTCAGCGTTTGCCTTCTCAAGGAAGATCGGAGTCGGCATGAAAGAGCAGTACTTTTCGATGACTTCTCTTGCACGGTACTCGTTGGAAAATTCAACGGAATCCTCGTTTAAAAAAAGGGTGATCTCTGTACCGACGCCTTCTTTGGTGCCGTCAGCCATATCAAATTCAGTACCGCCGTCGCAGGACCAGTGAACAGCCGTTGCGCCGTCTTTGTAGGATAATGTATCGATCGTTACCTGATCAGCTACCATGAATGCGGAGTAGAAGCCAAGTCCGAAGTGACCGATGATCTGATCGTCGTTTGCTTTGTCTTTGTATTTTTCAATGAAATCTGTTGCGCCGGAAAATGCGATCTGGTTGATGTATTCCTCAACCTCGTCTGCGGTCATACCAAGACCATTATCGATAAATTTTAAGGTTTTTTCTTCCGGATTTACAACAACGTGGATCTCCGGTTTGTAGTCAGATGGTAATGTATATTCGCCCATCATTTCGAGTTTTTTTAATTTTGTGATCGCATCACATCCGTTACTGATCAGCTCACGGAAGAAGATGTCGTGATCGGAATATAACCATTTTTTGATAATCGGGAACAGATTATCGCTGTTAATTGAAAGATTTCCATGTTTCTCTGCCATATTCAAACACTCCTTTATAATCGTAATAAAATGCAGTGGGCAGATCCGCCTCGCTGCTGCCTGAATCTAATATTATAACCGCAAATTTCAAAAGTCAATAGAAAATCAGCACTCTTTTTTAATGAGTGCTAACAAAAGAAACGGAAATGCCTTAAAACAGGGAAAAACCAGTATTTCTTAAAAAAATATAAATTAAGCAGATAAATGGGATTTTCATTTTGCAGGATTTGTTTTATCATGATAACAGTGAAATTTATTATGCAGATGAAAAAGATGTTTGCTGGGCAGAAATGGAGATTATTATGACACGCGACAATAACATTCCGGAAATTGATTTTGTGATCACATGGGTAGATGGCAATGATCCGGACTGGCAGAAACAGAAAATGGAGTACAGTATACAGCCGGATCTGTCGCAGAAACAGGATGACAGAAAAGAGAGATACAGGGACTGGGATCTGCTGAGGTACTGGTTTCGTGGTGTGGAGCGTTTTGCACCATGGGTGCGCAGGATACACTTTGTTACATGGGGGCATCTGCCATCCTGGTTAAATAAAGAACATCCGAAGTTAAATATTGTAAATCATAAAGATTTTATTCCAGAAAAATATCTGCCGACATTTAATTCACATGCCATTGAGTGGAATATGCACAGAATCCCAGGTCTGGCAGAGAATTTTGTATATTTTAATGATGATATGTTTCTGATAAAAAAGGTCAGACCGGAACAGTATTTTAAAAATGATCTTCCGGTGGATATGCTGGCTCTTCAGCCTGATGTGGCAAATACAAAAGATCAGGTCATGCCATATATTTACCTGAATAATACCATGCTTCTGGCAAAATATTTTGACAAACGTGAAAATATGAAAAAACAGCCGGGAGCATATTTCCATCCCGGTTATCCGTTTATGTATTTTATTTATAATATGTTAGAACTGGCGTTCCCGTTGTTTACAGGATTTTACACGGTTCATGGGCCGTCTCCTTTTAAAAAGAGTACTTTTGTGAAAATGTGGGAATTAGAGCCGGAGTTGTTAAACGAGGTGTGCAGCCATAAATTCCGTCAGAAAGAGGATGTCAGCCAGTATGTGCTCAGGGAGTATCAGAAACTGACTGGCGGTTTTGTTCCCGGCAATGTAAGAAGACTCTGCCGGTATTATGATGTCTCAAATGATAACAGCAGGATTGTGGCTGATATAGGTCATCAGAAGAGTGGAAGCGTCTGTTTGAATGACAGCAATCAGGAGATTGATTTTGAGTGGGCAAAAGAAGAACTTCATATGGGTTTTGCGCAGATCTTGAAGGAAAAATCTGCATTTGAAAAGTAAGAGGTGAAAAAAGTGATCGTATTAAAAGCAGATAGCGAATTAAAAATGACATTTGAACGGCTGATAAAGACCATGCATGCAAATGTAAACTGGACAGGTCTTTTTGTGGCACTTGATAATTATCTCATTTTACAGGGGGAAGTGCGCTCCCTGTTTTTTCATTTTGACAGTAGAAAAGTGGCGGAAAATATTGTAGATCTGCCGATCAAAGAAGATGAGATCAAAGATACCGATGAGGCAGCAGTACGGGATGTGATCAATATGATCCTGTATGCATTTGGAAAATGGGGAACGATCCAGGGACTTCGTGTGGAAAAAAATACGGAGCAGCTGAATACTCTTTTCGAGCATGTGCTTGCAGGAATCTATATTGAACCGGAATATACCACGCAGTATTTTCGTTTTTATCATGCAGGAAAGCGTATTACCTATGAAGATGTGATACAGGCGGCACTTGAGGCAAAAGAAGCAGTGCAGAAGGAAGAGGAAGCAGACGAGGAACAGGGACTCTGGCATAAAGTTGAATGGAAGATGGCGCATACTGTTTTTGAGAGAACAGAACTTTCACTGTCAGAAAGAGCAAAAGGCAGGATTGGCAATAACTTTTATAAAGTTGGTTACCGCTGCCCAAAATGCAAAGGAAATCTGCATATGATCATGTATCCGAAAGGAAAAGAGTTTCGAATCGAGACGCCTGAGGGAGTAGTCCTTTTGGCAAAAGCATGTACCTGTGCAGCGTGTCACAGATTTTATACGCCGCGCCCATGGAAACTTCTTGGAGACGGCGATATTTATCTGATGGATTTTGAGGAGGATAAAAAGGCATACGAAGATTATCTTGAGCTGATGGGGCGTAACGGCGAGCATGAGGCAAACAGCCGTTATAATGAGTATGAGGACGGCAGAAAGCCGGCGGGTGTCGAGGACGAGCAGCAGCCACTTGAGGAACTGTGCGAGGATCTGCCGGAATATTCAGATGCAGACTTTGAGGAATTATTAAATAAGATAGAAGAGGGATTTTTCCCGGAAAGCAGTATTGCAGCCTGCGAACCTGCCATACAGGAGGAAAAAAAGCGTCGTAAAAAGTTAAAGAGTACGCCTGCATCAGATCAGGACGAAGTCACAGATGATGAAGAAGAGCAGGATGAGAGCAAGAACCGGCACGCAGAAAAACAGCATGGAAATGAAAGCGCGGGTGAAAGTGGATGGAAGCGGAATGAGAACGAAAGGCTGTATGCAGATGCACGTCAGGATGAAACCGAACGACGCCATGTGAAAGGTTCCCGATATGAGAGTGACAGCAGGCAGCCGCACGAAGCTGGGCAGATTGGTGGGGAATCGTCCGATGAAAAATATGCACAGGTAAATAATGCGGAGGCACAGAAAGCCCGTGAAACTTATCAGGCTAAATTTGGAGTCGCAGACCGTATGTCAGAGCGCCAGCTTTCTGAATTAAAACACCAGCTCATGCATGAAACAAGAATTTCGCCCGAAGAGCGGAAACAATACCTGGATGTGTTAGAGGAAAAAGAACAGGACAGAAAGCTTGCCGCGTTAAATAAAAAGGCAGAGAGCTGCGCAGATAAAAATTATGCCGTGATGCGCCGTGTCTATGACGAGATTGCAGAGGAAAAGCTGCCGCAGGAGAAAAAACAGAATCTGCTTTTAAATCTGAAACAGAAAATGCAGACACAGGCAGAGCGGGAAGTCGCAGAGCTAGTTGGGAAAATGCCGCCTAATATGGACAGGGCACGTTACCATGCACTTCGGGAGAAATTAAAAGAATACGAAGGAGTAGATTTAACCCCATATCAGGAACGGTTAGAATCGCAGAAAAATCTTGCCGAACAGCAGGAAATAAAAAATATGATCCGCCAGTCGAGAAAAATCACAAGGGAGGATCTGACAGAGCTTAAGGAGCGTCTGAAAGAAAAGGAGTTTGAGCCGGGGCTGGTTTTGCCGTATTTTGAGCAGATCGAGAATAAAATCCGTCAGATGGATGAAAATGAGATCGCAGAAATTACCGGTGATCCGGCACACATGTCCTTTGATGAGGGAATGGATGCGTATCAGAAGATTGCAGAAGGACCATATTTACCGGATTTAAAGGATAATGCATTAGAACTTTTAAGCAGGCGTCTTTCCAAGATCAAGACGGATGAGTGTGAACAGCTTGTAAATAAGCTGAAAAATGAACTGGAAGAGGCGGGAATCACAGAAAGCCAGAAACATTATTTTTACCCGGCGAGAAAAGTGCTGTTAAAGCAGGCAGCGCCGCAGGAAACAGAGGTTATCGATTATGCCATGGCATCCTATGCCGCAGGAAACGGTCTGTTTGAATATCCGATTTTTGTGGTGGACACATCGAGAAACAACAGTGGAAAAGAGGGGATTATCCTGACACCGGAACATCTATATTACAGCACACTGATGACATCTTACCGTATTGATGTTCCGTCCATAGATGAGATCACTGCATCCACAGGACTTTTAAACCGTGGTGTGTATGTGACAGAGAAAAATGGGAAAAAGACGAAAATTCCATATGCGGTAGAAAATAAGCAGCTCACGGCATATGCCGGGGTATTGAATGAATTTATTCATTATTTACAGGAAAAACCGGATTCGCGAAATATTTCTTATCTGGCGAAAGAAAAACATGATACGATCTGCTGCTTCCGCTGTGGTTATGTATATAAGGGAGGAAATATCTGTCCAAAATGTGGATTTAAAAACAATGCTTAGAAAATATTAAGAATTATTAAAAATGCATAAAAATGCTTCTTATTTTTGAAAGATGTGATATAATATTACAATACATATTGTTATTTAATTAACAAAATATGTGATGGTTATATAAAAGTTGCACACAGTAAATGACACAAAAAATACAGGCATGTGTATGTGTCAGGGGGCGGCCTTTTGATGGCGGCAGATTGGAGGAAAGATGGCAAGATTTACATTACCACGCGATTTGTATCACGGAAAAGGGGCATTGGAAGCATTAAAGACGTTTGAAGGCAAAAAGGCGATTATCTGCGTAGGCGGTGGTTCCATGAAACGTTTCGGTTTTCTTGACCGCGCAAAACAGTATCTGGAAGAAGCCGGCATGGAAGTACAGCTTTTTGAAGGAATTGAGCCGGATCCATCGGTGGAGACCGTAATGAAGGGCGCAAAGGCGATGGAAGAGTTTGGTCCGGACTGGATCGTTGCGATCGGAGGAGGTTCGCCGATCGATGCGGCAAAGGCTATGTGGATCAAATACGAATATCCGGATATCACATTTGAGGATATGTGCAAGGTGTTTGGTATTCCAAAACTTCGTAAGAAAGCGCATTTCTGTGCGATTTCCTCAACTTCGGGAACTGCAACAGAGGTAACTGCATTTTCCATCATCACCGATTATGAGAAAGGTATCAAATATCCGATCGCTGACTTTGAGATCACACCGGATGTTGCAATCGTTGATCCGGAACTTGCAGAGACAATGCCACAGAAACTGGTAGCACATACCGGAATGGATGCGATGACACATGCAATCGAGGCATATGTATCGACAGCGAACTGTGATTTCACAGATCCGCTTGCCCTGCATGCAATCAAGATGATCCAGCGTGATCTGGTAGGATCTTATAACGGGGATATGGAAAAGAGAGATAACATGCATAATGCACAGTGTCTTGCCGGTATGGCATTTTCCAATGCACTGCTTGGTATCGTACATTCCATGGCACATAAGACCGGTGCTGCATTTGCGGATTACGGCGCACATATCATCCACGGTGCAGCCAACGCAATGTATCTGCCGAAAGTGATCGCATTTAATGCAAAAGATGAGACTGCAAAGAAACGTTACGGAGAGATTGCAGATTTCATGGGACTTGGTGGAAACTCTTTGGATGAGAAGGTTGATCTTCTGATCAAATACCTGCGCGGTATGAATGATGATTTGAAGATCCCGCACTGCATTAAGAATTATGGTGCAGACAGTTATCCGACCGAGCAGGGCTTTGTACCGGAAGAAGTATTCTTAGAGAGACTGCCGGAGATCGCAGCCAATGCAATCTTAGATGCATGTACAGGATCAAACCCGAGACAGCCGAGCCAGGAGGAGATGGAAAAGCTGTTGAAATGCTGTTACTATGACACGGAAGTAGATTTCTAGGATTTTTCGAAGCGGAGAATAAAAAGAAAAAGACAGACGGATTATTCCTGTTGGGTGGGAATGATCCGTCTGTTTTTCATTCATAGGAAATTACGTCCTATGAATGAAAACGCCCTCCGGGCGGGATGCGCACCTCGCGGAGGAGAAGAAAAATATTTTGAAGTATGTACAGGCAGATAGTCTGCGGAGATATGATAGAAATGATTTCGCAAACAATTGAAAATAGTCGTATTGCGGTTATAATATAGAAAAGGTAATGTAACATAGCGGTACAAATGAAGGAGGAGTTTTAGTTTATGAAAGGAGGGATGAAAAAAGCTTTTACGGCATTGCTGGCTGCGACTGTTTTGGTTGGTGGGATGCCGGTAAATATGCAGGCGAATGTGATTACAGAGACAGAAAAAACGGAATCGGCATCAGAGAAAGTAAATGAAAAATATGCGGATACGGAAGAACTGGATCTGATGGATCGTGAACGTCAGGAGACACAGGCAGGCGAACAGGAGAAACGGGAGAATATGGAGCAGCCAGAGTCGGAAGAAACAGAACAGCCAGACACAGAAGAACAGTCAGAGGAGACAGAGCAGCCAGACACAGAAGAACAGCCGGAGGAGACAGAGCAGCCAGACACAGAAACAGAACAGAAAGAAACAGAACTGTCGGAAATGGAAGAAGAAACAGAAGAACGGGAAGAAACTTCAATCAAGGGGGACGCAAGTGAAGAGCAGATTGCAGCGGAACAGAAGGCCTGGACTCTGATTAATAAATATGCAGACCCGGATTACTTTTTAACAGATCCTGAAAGGAATGCCATAACAGATGCCCAGTTTGAGGAATTAAGACAGGCTGCATTACAGGCTGTAGCCGGGTGTACTACACAGTATGAGAAAATAAAAGCGATCATGGCATTTGTTGCGGACAGAACTTATTATGATTATTACGCCTATTATAATAATAAGCCAAGTTATTGGTCACCGTATGAGGTGTACGAGCAAAAGCGTGCTATGTGTTCGGGTTATGCAAGCCTTATGAGAACATTGTGCATTTCCATTGGAATTCCGTGCATGGATTTAGAGGGGCATGCCCATGAATACAATGCTGTTTATGACAGTGAAAATGGAAAATGGATTTTTGCAGATGCTACATGGTGCAGCCGCAACTCTTATTCGGTAGATAAAGAATGGGAGTATCAGGGGTATTCTGACAGGTATTTTGACCTGTCCCCGGAGGAGATTGCAGAATTATCAAATCATCAGATATATAGAGTTGATGGCTTGCTGAAGGATGGATTGTATTACAGTCTGATTTCTTATAGATGGAGCAGAGGAAACTGGTATTTCGACTTAGCTGCTGTAAAAAATAAAAACATCCGTCAGGTAAAGTGTGGCGGATTTGAAGATATTGACGTGCTGGAAGTGAATGATGGAGCGGGTGTGTTTGCAGACTGCACGCTGTTGGAAGAAGCAGATTTGTCCCAGACAGGGATAACGGAATTGGAAGGAACATTTGAGGGGTGCAGTGCATTGGAAACGGTGAAATTGCCAGAGAATATAACGAAAATTGGATTTGGCACATTTACAGGCTGCAGTTCACTGGAGAAAATGGATTTATCCCAGACTTTGGTTACAGAAATAGGCGGTAGTGCATTTTCTGCCTGCAGTGGGTTAAAAACCGTGAAATTCCCCAAAACATTAACGGCGATTGACAGTTATGCTTTTTTATCCTGTAAAAATTTAACGGGGGAACTTGATCTTTCCCAGACCGCGGTAAAAACAATCGGAATCTGTGCGTTTTATAAGGACGGCGGCGTGCTTGGGAAGATAAGGCTGCCAAAGACGATTACAGAGATTGGCAGCGAAGCATTTTCCTGGGAAACGACAGACGGACCTGAAAAAATATATGTAATAACCAGTCTCTCCAAAGATAAAATCAATGCAGAAGCATTTAAGAGGAATGTTCCGGTTGTCGTGTGTCCATATCTTTATACAATAAAATTTGACGGCAATGGCGCAGCAAAAGGGAAAATGAGTGAGAAAGCATGTGCGGCGGGTCAGAAGGAAAAACTTTCAAAAAATAAGTTTGAAAAGAAAGGATATACATTTGCAGGCTGGAATACGCAGCCAGATGGGAAGGGAACCTTTTATGAGGAAAATGCCTATGTAAAAAATCTGACAAAAAAAGCAGATGAGGTCGTAACTTTATATGCCCAGTGGAAAGCAGCACAGTATCAGATTACATATAACCTGAATGGAGGCAAAAATAATAAGAAGAATCCCAAAACATATAAAATCACTTCAAAGACGATAAAACTTTCAAATCCGTCAAAAAAAGGGTATGTGTTTAAAGGATGGTATTGTGATAAAAAATGTACCAAAAAGGTAACCTCTATTAAAAAGGGCAGTACCGGAAAAGTAACACTGTATGCAAAATGGGCAAAGGAAAAGTACACCATTACCTACAAATTAAACGGAGGCAAAAATAATAAGAAAAATCCGAAAATATATACCATTACTTCAAAGATGATAAAACTGGCAGCACCAACAAGAAAAGGGTATGTGTTTAAAGGATGGTACCGTGATAAAAAATGTACCAGAAAGGTAACCTCTATTAAGAAAGGCAGCACGGGGAAAATCACACTGTATGCAAAATGGAAAAAGAAATAAACAAATCCAAAATGTTCCACATAACGGAACAAAGTTTTACATTGTGAAAATGTTACAAAAAAACAGGGAAAAACAGTAAAAAAAATGTTGCTATTTAGACAAAATATGTTAGAATAAATATGTGCGTTTTAGAAAGGCACATAACATGGCTTGATTATGGAAACAAATACGGTGTCCATAATTACATAGTAATTTATTTTAGGAGGAATTATCAAAATGGCAAACAAATGGGTGTATATGTTTAGCGAAGGCGACATGACCATGCGTAACCTGCTTGGCGGTAAAGGTGCCAACCTTGCAGAGATGACAAGCATCGGACTTCCTGTACCACAGGGATTCACAATCACAACAGAGGCTTGTACACAGTACTATGAAGATGGTCGCAAGATCAACGACGAGATCATGGCTCAGGCTATGGAAGGCGTTAAGAAAATGGAAGAGATCAACGGAAAGAAATTCGGCGATCTTGAGAATCCGTTATTAGTATCTGTTCGTTCAGGAGCAAGAGCTTCCATGCCAGGTATGATGGATACCATCTTAAACCTTGGTTTAAATGACGAAGTAGTTGCTGCAATGATCAAAGGTAATCCGGATCCTGCATTCGAGCGTTTCGTATATGACTCATATAGACGTTTCATTCAGATGTTCTCAGATGTAGTTATGGAAGTTGGTAAAAAATACTTTGAGCAGCTCATCGACAAGATGAAAGAAGAGAGAGGCGTTAAATTTGATATCGACCTTACAGCAGCTGACTTAAAAGAGTTAGCAGAGCAGTTCAAGGCTGAGTACAAGAACCAGTTAGGTACAGATTTCCCTTCAGATCCTGTTGAGCAGTTAAAACTTGCTATCGAGGCTGTATTCCGTTCATGGGACAACCCACGTGCAAACGTATATCGTCGTGATAACGATATCCCATATTCCTGGGGTACTGCAGTTAACGTAATGCCTATGGTATTCGGTAACTTAAATAACGAGTCCGGTACAGGTGTTGCATTTACACGTGATCCGGCAACTGGCGAGAACAAACTGATG
>OLRP01000623.1_pt1 | contig 31620 bp, 18 predicted proteins | sample 1672401 | NCBI WGS metagenome assembly OLRP01 (sample SAMEA3136682, study PRJEB25190) | human gut metagenome | reverse complement strand
AAGGCTAGAGGATATCATGTGGGACGTCGACAAACACGACGTTATATGAATGAAATGGATATTTATCCAATCTATCCTAAGATGAACCTTTCCAAGCGTATGCAACAGGCCAAGGTATGTCCTTATCTGCTCCGTAATGCTATCATAGATAAGCCAAATCAGGCATGGTCTATTGACATTACATATATTCCAATCAAGCGAGGTTTTCTATATTTGACAGCTGTTATTGATTGGCACAGTCGTTGCATCGTTGGCTGGGAAGTAGATGATACGCTTGATACCAGAATGGTCATTAATGCTTTAAAAAAGGCATTCAAAGTAGCAAAACCGCAGATATTGAATTCTGATCAGGGTTGCCAGTTTACAAGTCAGCAGTACATTGATTTTGTAAAGGTAAACGGCATCCGGCAAAGCATGGATGGCAAAAGCCGCTGGGCAGATAACATCATGATTGAGCGTTGGTTCCGCAGCTTCAAATATGAAGAAGCTTATCTGACACAATACAATAACATCAAAGAAGCCAGAACTGCCATCGGACAGTATATCCACACTTACAACTTTGAGCGGCGTCATTCTGCACTTGATTATAAGACACCGGCTGAATGCTACTATCCGGCAATGCTGTTGCCATATGTAGCTTAGCATAAATGGGACTGGGGAAGGTTCAACTACTTCCCCTATGTTCTCTGTAACTTATCAACCATATCAGTTCATTATAAAAATCTCAGATTTTTGTCTTGACAACTGAGCCACTATACTTGTTAATCCTATGGCATATTTTAATTCTCTGAATGAAGTTTCTATTTCCCATCTCAAATGATAGATTTCCTTTATTTTTTTTACATCAAAAATATTTCTATCAAGATTTGTAATTATTATTTCATAAGAATTAGACCCTATAGGAAATCTAATAATACGAAATGATAATTCGTATGTTTTATCACTTTTTCGTGGAAGATAATCAAACACTTGATTTGCAGGCATCCACTTATAGCCTGCATTTTTTGTGGTCTTTGTATTTTTCCTCGAAAAAATCTGAGTGATATCTATATCAAACTCATCATTTGGAGGAAGATTTAACCCAGATGCAATTCCATTACTATTTTTATCTTTGACACGTATAGCGAATTTCCATCCTTTTTCAATTACATGTGCAAAAATGTTATAGTTTTCATATCCTCTATCAGCAACAAGAATAACATTCTCTAGTTTCGATCTGTCAATCATTGTTGCACATGCTCTAGACTCGTTGTAATCCGCTGCTGTTTGCACCAAAACATCGGTGTATATACGATTCAAAACATCATAAAAGGCATTTAGATGTAGTTTATTAACAATTGAACCATGCTGATTATGTTCCCAAAAAGTTTCTGGATCCTTTTGATTGGTTGCAATGGTCAAGTTACTTCCATCACATGCAATTAAACGATAACCATGATAATTATTAGTAGTTGGAAGGTTGTCATCCGTAAAAGATTTAAACAAATATTCAAAAGCTTCTGGAAGTACTTTTGAACGTTGTTGCGTAAATGCTGACACAGACGGAGTATTTTTGTTAAAATCAAAGAAATCAAGTAGTTCTTTACTCATAGTAGCTCCACCCGAATTAATCATGATTCCTATAAAAGTTTTGAAATCAATTTTCCGTTTTCGAGAGAAATCGACATTGGGGTTTCGAAGAAATAAACATGGATTGTTAGCTAATTCCGAAATATGATTCTTTAGAGAATCTGAAACTTGATTAATATAATTACTCATATGCGTTACCTCCTTGCAATCAAGACGTTCTTAATTACAAGGGCCGCTTTCGCTACCTCATTATAATTCAATAGCGAAAGCGGCCGCACATTTAGAATCATATGTCAAGCATTTATTACAAAATAAAAAGACCCTAGCATCATTTCTGATGCTAAGATCTTGATTGGTCATCTTAACTTAATGACATTGCTCCCACATGTTTTTTAGGATTTTGTGATAAGGAAGGTTATAAAAATATTTTATAGATAAGGAAGGCTATAAAAATATTTCTTGTTAAAATAATAAAAAAGTATTATAATAAAACAAAAAATAAAGAAGGGATAAGTAAGAATGAGAAAAAAGTAATAGGAATGGCTCTAATGTGTGCATTGACGATGCTTCAAGTTACAGATGTTTCGGCGGCAGAAATTGCTAAAGGAGATGTTATAACTATTGAGAGCATAAAGACATCAACCGATAAGGTGGCAAGTAATTATTCAACAAACAGTGATATGTTGTTGAGTAGAATAGTACAGGAGGGTATGGTTCTAACAAGTAAAAGGTCTAATGTTATACATGAGGATGATTTAGTTATTACTGAAACGGAAATTACATATCAACAGTTGTTTCCGACTAGTTTAACAAGTAGTATGATTAGTGCTCAAGCGAAGGCTGCTGGATACAAAACGGGATTTAGTTTTCATATATATGAGGTGTCATCATCTTAAGGGAAAAAATTATTAAGACTAAAGCAATCTACGGAATTTAAGTATAATGGCACATATGCGTATGTTTCGGATAAGGAATACATTTATTATCGTTATAATGGCGCATCTTTTGTCAATAGAAAATCAGGGTATACATCTTCAGCGAGTAAAAGCAGATCGTTGGCTAAATATTGGATTTCGGGAGACATAAAATGGTCAGCAAAGAAAAAATCTTACACTAAACACCGGGTATTTACAGCGAAATGTACTCCGAAGGGTCGCAGCCGAAATTCTTTTCCTGATAAAGCCGTTCTACTTCACATTCCCAGTCTATCTGTGATACGATTTCACGGCAGGCTTTTATTCCGGGCAGGTCACGTTCGTTTCGTGCTCCGTCCTGATAGAGGAAGAGGCGGGACGGACGCGCTTTCTTCACTTGCTCGAACACTTGCGACAACTGTTGCGGGCGGTTGAAGAACAGGATAAGTACCGGGACGTCTACTAAAGCGGATTTCATATTCATAGTTCTTGTTTTGGGGTTGTACTGAATGACAGGGCGGCAGGATAGTGGTTGTTCACTTTTTCCTGCTCTTCTTCTGTAAATCGATGCAGGGTTGGATAGTTGTAACGCAAAAATCCTTCCAGGTCGTCGGGGGCGGTCACTGTGAGAGGGCCGAATTTCACGGGTTGCAGGTGGCGGATGCTTTCTACGGTTACGTGGTCGGCAGTGGCCATTACGTTGTTATAGTAACGAGTGTTTCGTGAGTTGAAACAGCTTTGAACTGACACCAGCATGCGGTAGATTGCTTTTTTAGAGAAAAGCAGGTCGACTACCCTGTTCAGGAAACAGGAGAAGGCTCCCCGGTTCGTGGGGTCCTCTATTTCACATGTACCGAAGTGTTTCCACATCCATATCTCTTTTCCCATCAGGCAGCATTTGAGGAAGCCGAGTGCTTCGGATTGTATTCTTCGCAGCAGCTTGTTGTCGGGAATCTTGTCGAATGGGAATATATCGACAAAAATGCCCGGATGCATCGGGACATTCTTGAACATTTCTTCTACAAAAAGGGTGTCGTTTTTCTTGACTTTGGCAAAATAATACGGGGTATGAGGGTCTGTCTCTATCCATGAAAGGAAGTAGGAAGGACCCAGTTCCCCGGGAGCTACTTTCAGAAATTTGTTGTAGTTCTCCCGCGTCATGCCTATGTCAATATCATCATCCCAGGGGAGAATCGCCTGGTCGTAGAGTGCACCGATTGCCGTGCCGCCAATCACAAAATAGGGAATGTTGTGCTTCTGACACACCCGGATGGTTTCTCCCAATATGTCGTAGAGTTCGGCATGTAATAAATCAAGCTCTTCGGCTGTATATTTCTTGTTCATCGGAAATGGTTAATGCACGTTGTGCTACAAAAGTAGTAATTATATTGCTAAGTTACTATAACTTTAAGTTTCCTTGCATAAATTCGGTGGCCACTTGTCCGCGTCCCGGTATGGGAAGGACGGATGCTTGCGGAAAGTCCTTGAGCAGACAGTCTGCCGGATTAATGTCCGGATAGAATTTCTTCAATAGGAACAGGCTGGGACCGGTGGTGATGCTTCCTATAAAGACGGAGGCATTCATCAATATCTGTATCGAGGAAAGGAAACGTGTCATTTGTCTCTGTTTCAGCTCTTTGGTGGTCTGCGTGAAAGCGCTGTTGACGTATCCTTTTTCGTCGGGGCTGCAAAGGGTGTACCAGTGTATGTCCGGGGCAAGGGTTTGCAATTGCTCGAAGAGGCGGTAGTCGTCGGTCAATACAAAGACGTCGCGGATGGCTGTTTTTTCTTTGATGAGGCGTATGTAATGTTCCGGTGGAAGCAGGTTGGTTTCGGTGATCTTGTCTCCTCCGCGTATTTGGCATCCTGCGTATTGAGGCGGAAGTTGCAGGCTGGCGGCAAATTGGAGACATTCCTGTGCGGTGGTGTCGTTGAGTTTCCAGGTGATTTCCGTCAGCTTTTGGAAGGTGTGGAGGTAGTCACCGTCTATTCCCAGTTCGGGGATATGGAAATGCTGGTTGGGGTTGAACGTCACTTGAAAGTTGAGTCGGACCGGTTTGCCATACGTGAAGAAAGCAAGGGCTTTTCCGATGATGTTCTTACAGGTTACTTTCAGTTTCCATTTCAGTAACTTCGTCTTAGGCAGCTTTTTGTCTTTCATCAATGCCTGCCAGGAGGGGAGGCGATGGGTGTTATAAGTGTGATGAAACGGTTCGTGCACTTGCTCGCAGAAGGGGGCGAAACAATCTTCCCAACCTTTTTCCCATCCGAAGTTGGCGTCGTCGGAGTAGAGCTTGAACTGTATTTTGTGTTGCAGGCAATAGAGCATTGCATGGAGCATATAGGTATATTCGGTAAAGAATCCGGCGTCTATACCTATGTGATAGATCATCGTCTTTTTGAAAGAACGATTTAGAAGGTGGTATTTGGTGGCAAGATCATTGGGGTTCATGTGTCTTCTTTTTGATGAAATACTGGATGCTTTCTTTAAAGGTGACCGAACGGCTGCCCCACATGGCGGCTACGTAGAGTGCTGCTGCGAGCACTATCTTGCTTGCCAAGCGGAGATAAATATTCTCGATGGAACGGGTGGAATAATAGGTGATTGCCATTACCGTAGCTGCAATGACAGCATAAGGAAGAATGTCTATCAGTGCATGGCGCAGCTTTAGTCCGATTTCCTGCCATACGAAGTAGTGCCACGTCAGTAGCCACAGTATATTGGTGGATACATAGACGGCGAGCATGGCATAGATACCGTGTGAGTGGACTAACAGAACGCCTGACAGTAGAATTATGCCGAGCGCTATGGTGTTCCACATATAGATGCGGGATTTCCCTTTGCTGATGATGAGCTGCTGATAGAGGTATGCGATGGGAGCAAAGGCTCCGCTGATACACAGTATTTGCATGATTAATATGCTGGAATACCACTTGTCGGTGATGGTGATGATAATCAGCTCTTCCGATACGATTCCCAATCCCAACATGGCGGGAAACGAGACAAAAGCGGTGAAACGCAGCATTTTGCGAAATACCCGTTTTTGCCGTTCAAGGTCGTCGGACACTTTGGTGAGTACCGGTTGCGCTACTCCGTTTATCATGCCGGAGATGAAGAGTTGTCCCATGCCGCACCATTTATTGGCTTGGTTGTAATATCCTACTTCTTTTTCGCTGTAGAATTTACCCAGTATCACGGAAAACAGATTGTTATTGATGTGATTGAATACATTGGTAACCAGTAGTTTCCCACTGAATCCGAACATTTCCTTAATCGGGGTGAAGTTGAACTGCAAGCTCGGTCGCCAACGGGTGAAATGCCAGTAACAGGCTGTGTTGATGGTTACGTAAACGATGCTTTGCGTAGCAATTCCCCAATAAGAGAAACCAAAGTAGGCAAGAGTGACTCCGGTGATTCCGGACACGGTGAGTCCGATAACCGAAGACAATGCCCGCTGTTTGACCATCAGATTACGCAGGAGATAGGCACTGTGGGATATTCCCAGACTGGCAATGAAGAAGCCGATAAAAGAATAACGTGCCAGTGGTGTCAGTTCGGGAGTATAGTAAAAGTCAGCGATAAGCGGTGCACAGAGGAATAACAGCAGGTACAGCGACAGACTGATGGCCGCGTTGAACCAGAATACGGCATTGTAATCATTGTGCGTCACTTCTTTCTTATTAACAAGGGCAGCTGTGAAACCACTTTCCTGTATCGAACTGGCAATGAGGGAGAAGATGGCCAACATTCCCACCATTCCATAATCTGACGGAGTGAGCAACCGCGCGAGGAATATTCCGAAAAGCAGATTTAACAACTGCTGTATGCCGTTGCTGAATCCTCCCCAAAATAGTCCTTTGGCCGTCTTTTCTTTTAGTGACTGATTCTCGCTCATGTTATTTGCAAAGAATACATGAAAAGGCTATGCGTGATGATAGCTTTTCATGTATTCCCTATTCTAGTTTTATTATTTTACTTCGCTGCCCGGCTTCACTTCACGTCCCGGCATGATAACTGCCAGACTGCCGTCGTTGTTTTCGGCACTAAGAATCATGCCTTCGCTGACGATTCCTTTCAGTTTGCGCGGAGCGAGATTAGCGATGAAGCAAACTTGTTTGCCTACCAGCTCTTCCGGTTGATAATGCTTGGCAATACCTGATACGATGGTACGTGTCTCCAGTCCGTCATCGATTTTGAATTGCAGCAATTTATCCGCTTTCGGTACTTTCTGACATTCAAGAATGGTACCTACACGGATATCCAGTTTCGTGAAGTCGTCGAATTCGATGTTCGGGCGGATAGGATTAGCTTTGTAGTTGGCTTCTTCATTTGCCTTCTTTGTATCGAGCAGCTTTTGTACCTGTGCTTCGATAGTAGCGTCTTCGATCTTCTCGAACAATAACTCCGGTTTGTTTAACTGATGGCCTACAGGAAGCAGGTTATCTTTTCCCAGTTCAGACCATTCGAAAGTATCCATGTTCAGCATTTTGCGGAGTTTTTCCGAGCTGAACGGCAAGAATGGGTCGAAGGCGATGGCAAGGTTGGCAACCAGTTGCAGGGAAATGTTGAGGATGGTTCCTACACGTTCCATATCTGTCTTAGCCAGTTTCCACGGTTCGGTGTCGGCCAGGTATTTGTTTCCGATACGTGCCAGATTCATGGCCTCTTTCTGTGCATCGCGGAATTTGAATACGTCGAGCAGTTTTTCTACTTCTGCTTTCACGTCTGCGAATTCTTTCAGCGTTTCCTTGTCGTAGTCGGTTAAGCTGCCCTGTGCGGGTACGCGACCGTCGAAGTATTTTTGAGTCAGCACCATTGCACGGTTTACGAAGTTGCCGTATACGGCTACCAGTTCGTTGTTATTGCGTGCTTGGAAGTCTTTCCAAGTGAAGTCGTTGTCTTTCGTTTCCGGTGCGTTGGCGGTCAGTACGTAGCGGAGTACGTCTTGCTTTCCGGGGAAATCAGCCAGATATTCGTGCAACCATACGGCCCAATTGCGGGAAGTAGAGATCTTGTCTCCTTCGAGGTTGAGGAATTCGTTGCTCGGCACGTTGTCCGGCAGGATATAGCTGCCTTCTGCTTTCAGCATGGCAGGGAATACGATGCAGTGGAACACGATGTTGTCTTTTCCAATGAAATGGATCAGGCGGGTTTCGGGATCTTTCCACCAAGTTTCCCAGCTGTCGGGGAGTAGTTCTTTGGTGTTGGAGATGTAGCCGATAGGTGCGTCGAACCATACGTAGAGTACTTTCCCTTCTGCTCCTTCTACTGGCACAGGGATTCCCCAGTCGAGGTCACGGCTCACGGCACGTGGCTGCAACCCCATGTCGAGCCAGCTTTTGCATTGGCCGTATACATTGGGACGCCATTCTTTGTGGTCTTCCAGAATCCATTTGCGCAGCCATGCTTCGTGTTTGTCGAGAGGAAGATACCAGTGCTTGGTTTCTTTCATCACCGGTTTGCTGCCGCTGATGGCGCTTTTCGGGTTGATAAGATCTGTAGGAGAAAGTGAGGTTCCGCACTTTTCGCATTGGTCGCCGTAAGCGCCTTCCGAATGGCAGTGAGGACATTCTCCGGTGATATAACGGTCGGCAAGGAATGTTTTTGCTTCCTCGTCGTAATATTGTTCGGATGTTTTTTCGATGAATTCTCCTTTATTGTATAATGTTTTGAAGAAATCCGAAGCCAGTTGGTGATGCGTCGGTGAAGTGGTGCGACTATACACGTCGAATGAGATACCGAACTCTTTGAATGATTCCTTAATCAGCGAATGATAACGGTCTACTACATCCTGTGGAGTAATTCCTTCTTTCTTGGCACGGATGGTGATAGGCACTCCGTGTTCGTCCGAACCTCCGATGAATAATACATCTTCTTTTTTCAGACGCAGATAGCGTACATAGATATCTGCCGGCACGTATACACCCGCCAGGTGACCGATATGGACAGGACCGTTCGCATACGGCAGTGCCGATGTGACGGTGGTTCTTTTGAATTTCTTTTCCATTATATAGTGTGATTTTTGTTGTTTTCAGCTTTGCAATGTGCAAAGATAGTGACTTTTCACCACAGATTACACGGATTAACACAGATTATTTCATTGAAAAGTGGTCACAGAATGAAACAGGAACGTTTCGTAATAAAAAAACAGGTAAAAAGAAAGTGTTTTACCCTGATATAAGTTGGCTAGAAAATAGCCAATTTGTATCGGGGTATTTTTATATTTTCTATTATGTTCTATTTTTAAGATTGAAACAGATTAGGAGTATCTAAATTGTATTCTAATAAAAGAAGTGACGTATAAAATACTGTATGAATATGCGGAATAAGTAATCTTTCTTGAATACAAATGAGTGAATATTCATGATTGTTGATAGAATCATGAATCATTGCTTTTAAAGGAAGACTTCGTTCCTTTTAAAGAAACGGTTTATTGGTCAGTGAGAAGTACTTTCTTGCTTTTAAACGAAAGGACAAAAGGGCATTTAGAATACTTGTTTTGTGCTGGTTGCTGTCGAATAGGTAACATGTGAGTTGTTTCTATTTGAATTTATATTTGCAATAATCTGCTCCTGAAATTAGGAATTTTGCCTTTTTGATGTTGAATCGAATGATTTAAAGTCTGTTTTGTGTGAATATGGATTATGCAACTTGCTTATCCTTCAAGTTTTCCAATATACTCCGGACTCATCTTGTATATTTTTGATTCTGTATGAGTTTTATGTCCATTTTTTCTGCATAAAGTAATATTCTGTTCTAATGATAAGAATTACATGGTAAGATTATAGCTTTGCATTTCAATAAGTCAGTATAATCTATATAATTTCTTGCTCATTTCCTCTTTTATCATCTATTTCCATCTATATTTCTCCCCTTTTTCTTTCTTTTTTCTCGTAAGAAAGAATATATTTGTACCTAAGTTAAACGAAAACCAAAGCATGATATGATAACAACCCAGTTGCTTCGTCCTGAAAGCATTGTCGTAGTAGGGGCATCGAATAATGTGCATAAGCCGGGTGGCGCAATATTAAAGAATTTGATAAACGGAGGTTATCAGGGAGAACTTCGGGCGGTGAATCCGAAGGAAAAGGAAGTGCAGGGAGTTCCCGCCTTTGCGGATGTGAATGATCTGCCGGACACAGATCTGGCGGTGTTGGCTGTGCCTGCCTCGATGTGTCCTGATATGGTGGAAACATTGGCTAGCAAGAAACAAACCAGGGCATTTATCATACTCTCGGCTGGTTTTGGTGAAGAAACCCACGAAGGGGCGCTGTTGGAAGAACGTATTTTGGAAACAGTTAATAAATACGGTGCTTCGCTGATTGGTCCTAATTGCATCGGATTGATGAATACATGGCATCATAGCGTGTTCAGCCAGCCGATTCCTAACTTAAACCCAAAAGGGGTGGACTTGATTTCCAGCTCCGGTGCTACGGCGGTATTTATTCTCGAAAGTGCCGTAACAAAAGGTTTGCAGTTCAATTCAGTCTGGTCGGTGGGAAACGCCAAGCAGATCGGTGTAGAAGATGTATTGCAATTTATGGATGAGAACTTCGATCCCGAAACGGATTCTCATCTGAAACTACTCTATATTGAAAGTATTCAGAATCCGGACAGGTTGTTATTCCATGCTTCGTCTTTGATTAGAAAAGGGTGCAAGATTGCGGCAATCAAAGCCGGAAGTTCGGAGAGCGGAAGCCGGGCGGCATCTTCCCATACAGGAGCAATCGCCAGTTCCGATTCGGCAGTAGAGGCTTTGTTCCGTAAAGCAGGGATTGTGCGCTGTTTCTCTCGTGAGGAATTGACTACCGTAGGTTGCGTGTTTACTTTACCCGAATTGAAAGGAAAGAATTTTGCCATTATCACTCATGCCGGAGGCCCGGGAGTGATGCTGACAGATGCCTTGAGTAAAGGCGGACTGAATGTGCCTAAGCTGGAGGGAGAAGTAGCCGAGGAACTAAAAGCCCAACTATTCCCCGGTGCTGCCGTCGGAAATCCTATTGATATTCTGGCTACCGGAACACCGGAACATCTGCGCCTTTGCATTGACTACTGCGAGGAAAAGCTTGACAATATAGACGCCATGATGGCCATCTTCGGAACTCCGGGATTGGTTACTATGTTTGAAATGTATGATGTGCTTCACGAAAAGATGCAGACTTGCAAGAAACCGATTTTTCCCATTCTTCCTTCCATTAATACAGCCGGAGCGGAGGTTTCCGCCTTCCTGGCAAAAGGGCATGTGAATTTTGCAGACGAAGTGACCTTGGGTACTGCCCTTTCACGTATCGTCAATGCTCCTAAACCGGCAGTTCCTGAAATAGAACTGTTCGGAGTAGACGTTCCGAGGATTCGTCGTATTATTGATTCGATTCCGGAGGATGGTTATATCGCTCCCAATTATGTACAGGCATTGTTGCATGCTGCCGGTATTCCGTTGGTAGATGAATTTGTTTCCGATAATAAAGAGGAGATAGTAGCTTTTGCCCGTCGGTGCGGATTTCCGGTAGTTGCCAAAGTGGTTGGTCCTGTGCACAAATCAGATGTCGGCGGTGTTGTTCTGAACATTAAAAGTGAGCAACATCTGGCACTGGAATTTGATCGTATGATGCAGATACCTGATGCAAGAGCAATTATGGTACAGCCGATGCTGAAAGGTACGGAACTGTTTGTTGGCGCAAAATATGAAGAGAAGTTCGGTCACGTGGTACTTTGTGGTTTGGGAGGTATTTTTGTGGAGGTGCTGAAAGATGTATCTTCCGGTTTGGCTCCGCTTTCTTACGAAGAAGCTTATTCAATGATTCATTCTTTGCGTGCTTATAAAATCATTCAGGGAACACGTGGGCAAAAGGGAGTCAACGAAGATAAATTTGCTGAAATTATTGTCCGTTTGTCCACTTTACTACGTTTCGCTACAGAGATCAAAGAAATGGATATAAATCCGCTCTTGGCAACGCAAAAGGCCGTTGTAGCAGTTGACGCGCGTATCAGAATAGAAAAATAGGACTATTCTTTCATTCATTGAGACATATTTACTATCTTTCCGCTGTGATTTTGCCTACATTTGGTAACTCAAACGGAAGGATAGAAAACACGTATGTTTATGAAGAAAGTTCTCATATTTTTAATCTGTTTAATCGGCTATCAGATCGGCTGCCATGCGCAAATGGCGGACGAGCATTATTATTTCAAAAATCTTAGTGTACAGAACGGGTTATCTCAAAATACGGTCAATGCGATTTTGCAGGATAAGCAGGGCTTTATGTGGTTCGGCACAAAAGATGGTTTGAATAGATATGACGGTTTGTCATTCCGCAAATTCAAACATGATGACCGCACACGGCGGAGCATTGGTAATAATTTTATCACAGCTCTTTATGAGGATGCAAAAGGAAATATCTGGGTAGGTACGGATGTAGGACTTTATATCTATAATCCGGAAAAAGATTCTTTCCGGCATTTTGCTGAATTGAGCGCAGAAAACACGAAAATAGAGCATACCGTAACTGCAATCTCCGGAGACAACAAAGGATGTGTCTGGGTAGCGGTAGAGTCGCAGGGGCTATTTTGTTATGATCTGGAGGAAGGAATACTCCAGAACCACACATTGAAGAACTTTTCTTTTATCTCCACCAATGTCCAGTCTTTTGTTTTCGATAATAGCGGAACCCTTTGGATTGGCTGCTATGGCGATGGACTTTTCTATTCGAAAGACCGTTTGCAAACCCTTCATCCTTATGTATCACCTGTAGACGATCAAAAAACTTATGAGAATGATGTCGTGATAGGCCTGGTGAAAGGAGCATATAATTGTCTATATATAGGCTCTTTAAAAGGAGGAGTGAAAGAACTGAACCTAACCTCTAACAAACTGCATGATTTACTCTCTAAAGATGAAAGTGGAGAGTCTGTTTTTTGTCGTGAACTGCTGGTTGCTTCTGATAATGAATTGTGGATTGGTGCAGAATCGGGACTCTATATTTATAATCTCCGAATGGGTAAGTATGTTCATTTGCGCAGTTCGATCAACGACCCTTATTCTTTATCCGACAATGCTATTTATTCATTGTGTAAGGATCGCGAGGGTGGTATCTGGATTGGTTCTTATTTTGGCGGTGTGAATTACTATCCTCGTTTTTATACGTATTTTGAGAAATATTATCCCAAAGGGACTGATAATGGTTTGCGTGGGAAACGAGTACGTGAGTTCTGTCAGGATAATCAAGGTATTCTGTGGATTGGTACGGAGGACGGTGGTCTGAATCGTTTCAACCCCAAGACCAAAACATTCTCCTTCTTTACGCCCAGTAGTGCTTTTACCAATGTGCATGGTTTATGTTTAATTGGAGATCATCTTTGGGTAGGAACCTTTTCAAAAGGAGTGAAAGTAGTAGATACGCGTACGGGAGCTATCGTGAAAACCTATCAGAAAACGGATTCTCCCCGTTCATTGATAGATAATAGTGTTTTCTCTATTTGCTGCACAACGACCGGTGATATTTACCTGGGAACTTTATTCGGCTTGCTCCGATATAATAAACAGTCTGATGATTTCGACCGGATACCGGAACTGAACGGTCGGTTTGTGTATGACATAAAGGAGGACTCCGGAGGAAATCTATGGTTGGCAACTTATGCTAATGGAGCCTATTGCTACAATGTGAGTGAAAAGAAATGGAAGAATTATTTGCACGATAAAAATAATCCGAAGAGTCTCCCGTATGACAAGGTCTTAAGTATTTTTGAAGACTCTCACCGGCAAATCTGGCTGACTACTCAAGGAGGAGGTTTTTGTTGTTTTCAGCCGGATACGGAGACATTTGCCAACTATAATTTATCTGCCGGTTTGCCGAATGATGTCGTATATCAGATTGTAGAAGACAAGGACGGTCTTTTGTGGTTGACAACTAACAACGGTTTGGTCTGCTTCCAGCCCACAACCGGAGTGATGAAAGTATATACCACTTCCAATGGATTGTTGGGCGACCAGTTTAATTATCGTTCGAGTTTTGAGGCCGAGGATGGTACGATTTATTTGGGTAGTATCGATGGATTTATCGCTTTTAATCCCAAGAATTTCTCGGAGAACAAGTTTCTCCCGTCTATTGTAATTACTGATTTCTTTCTGTTTGGAAAGGAAGTATATGCTGGTGAACCGGGCTCTCCGTTGGAAAAGAGTATCACTTTCTCTGACCAGCTTGTTCTCCAGTCTAATCAGAATTCTTTCTCTTTCCGTGTAGCCGCGCTGGATTTTCAGGCTCCTAAGACAAGTCGGATTATGTATAAGTTGGAAGGCTTTGATACAGACTGGTTGACAGTTGGTGAAAGCCCTATTGTTACCTACTCCAATCTTCGATATGGTGATTATACCTTCCGGGTGAAAGTTGCCAATAGTGATGGAGTATGGAGTGACGATGAAGTGATATTGGAAGTGCATATTCTTCCTCCTTTCTATCTTTCTATATGGGCATATTGTGTGTATGCTTTGCTGATTATTGGCTGTTCTTTATATACAGTTATGTATTTCAAGAGGCGTAGTAACAACAAACACCGCAGGCAGATGGAAAAATTCGAGCAGGAGAAAGAACGTGAAGTTTACCATGCAAAGATTGATTTCTTTACCAATGTGGCCCATGAAATACGTACGCCGTTGACATTGATTAAAGGTCCGTTGGAAAACATTATATTGAAGAAACAGGTTGATGCGGAAACACGGGAAGACCTGAACGTAATGAAACAGAATACGGAACGATTGTTGAACCTGACTAACCAGTTACTTGACTTCCGTAAAACGGAAAGTCAGGGATTCCGTTTGAATTTTGCGAAATGTAATGTAACGGAGGTCTTGAAGGAGACTCATGTACGTTTCACTTCCCTTGCCAAACAAAAAGGTTTGGAATTCACCTTGCAAGTACCTGAAAAGGACTTCTATGCACATGTGAACCGGGAGGCGTTTACGAAGATTATCAGTAATCTGTTGAACAATGGGGTGAAGTATGCTGAAAGCTACGTACACATATCTTTGGAAGTGCCGGAAGCGGATGATAATAATTCATTCTGTATTCGTACGGAGAATGATGGGGTGATTATTCCCAATGAGATGAAGGAGGAGATATTTAAACCTTTCGTTCGTTTCAATGAAAAAGAAGACGGAAAGGTGACCACTGGAACAGGAATCGGCTTAGCTCTTTCCCGTTCATTGGCAGAACTGCATCAAGGAACCCTGGCTATGGGAGCAGGGGAAGAAAATAATACCTTCTGTCTGACTTTGCCGATCGTTCAGGATATGACAATCACTTTAACACCGGAACCGGAAGTTGAAATAGACAGGATGAATGAAATTCCTGTTGGAGAGACGGAAAAGAAAGATAACCGGCCTACAGTGCTGGTTGTAGAAGATAATCCGGATATGCTTGCCTTTGTAGTGCGTCAGCTATCGAAAGAATATACTGTATTGACTGCCACTAATGGTGCGGAAGCGTTGCAAGTGTTGGATGGTAATTATGTGAACTTGGTGGTTAGTGATGTTGTGATGCCTGTGATGGATGGTTTTGAATTGTGTAAGACGATCAAGTCAGATTTGAATTATAGCCATATTCCCGTTATTTTGTTGACTGCGAAGACGAATATCCAGTCTAAGATAGAGGGAATGGAACTGGGAGCAGATGCTTATCTGGAGAAACCTTTTTCTGTGGAATATTTACAGGCTTGTGCTTCCAGCCTTATTCAGAATAGGGAGAAACTGCGCAAGGCTTTTGCACAGTCTCCTTTTGTGGCAGCCAATACGATGGCGTTGACAAAAGCTGACGAAGATTTTATAAAGAAGTTGAATGAGGTTATCCAGGTGAATTATAGTAATCCGGAATTTAGCATGGATGATATGGCGGATAGCCTGAATATGAGCCGTTCTAATTTCTATCGGAAGATAAAGGGAGTCTTGGATTTGAGTCCGAATGAATATCTTCGACTGGAACGTTTGAAGAAGGCTGCTCAATTATTGAAAGAAGGAGAAAACCGGGTAAATGAGATTTGCTATATGGTAGGGTTTAATTCTCCGTCTTATTTTGCCAAGTGTTTCCAGAAGCAATTTGGAGTGTTACCCAAAGATTTTGTAAGTTAATATTAATTTATAGCTATAAAGATAAGGTAAAAAGGAGCTTTTAAAAGAATGATTTGATGAAAAAGTATGTAAATTTGTTCGTTTTCGTATTCATGATAGGTGCTTGTCTTTCGCAGGGGAGAGCACAGACAAAGTCTGCAGTGAGTTATAAGAATCCGGTTGTAGATATTGCCATGCCCGACCCTACGGTGATTAAAGCTGCAGATGGTTATTTTTATGTGTATGCTACCGAATCTACCAGAAACGTTCCGATCATGAAGTCGAAAGATTTGGTGGAATGGACGTATTGCAACACTGCATTTACGAATAAAACTCGTCCCAGGTTTGAACCTAAAGCTGGAATCTGGGCACCTGACATTAATTATATTAACGGTAAATATGTGCTTTATTATGCAATGTCGGTGTGGGGAGGAGAACAAACGTGCGGAATTGGGGTAGCTACGGCCAACTCTCCGCAGGGACCTTTTACGGATCATGGTAAGATGTTCCGTAGCAATGAGATTGGTGTACAGAACTCGATCGATCCTAGTCTCCTGCAGTATGAGGGGAGAAACTATTTGGTATGGGGCAGCTTCCGGGGAATATATGTTATTGAACTGACTACGGATGGGTTGTCGATCATGCCGGGAGCGAAAAAAAAGAGAATAGCGGGAACTGCTTTTGAAGCTGTTTATATCCATAAGCACGACGATTATTATTATATGTTTGCCTCCATAGGAAGTTGTTGTCAAGGAGTGAAAAGTACATATAAAGTCGTAGTGGGACGTTCCAAGAAAGTATGGGGCCCGTACAAAGACAAGACTGGTAAACCGATGTTGAAAAATGGTTATTCTTTGGTGATAGGTGCGAATGATCATTTTGTAGGCAATGGGCACGGTTCGCAGATTATCCGGGATGATGCCGGACAAGACTGGCTTCTGTATCATGGATTTTCAAGATCAACTCCGGAGAACGGACGTATTCTGTTGTTGGACCAGATCAAGTGGAACCAAGAAGGTTGGCCTTACGTAGAGGGAGGATCTCCTTCTTACGAAACACAAAAAGCACCTGTATTTAATAACTGATTTTCAAATAAACCAATTATAATCTTAAATACCACAAGCATGAAACATACCCCTATTAGCAGGCGGGATTTTCTAAAGAATTTAGGCATAGCCGGGGCTGGCACTCTTCTTGCAGCAAGCCCTTGGCTTTCTGCTTTTTCGGAGGTGATGAACACCTCAAACGAGAAGTGTCGTCTGGCAATTATCGGGCCTGGTTCCCGGGGACGGTTTTTAATGGGATTTTTGGCTAAGAACCCCAAAGTCGATATTGTAGCATTGTGCGACATTTATAAACCGTCTATTGAGAACGCATTGAAACTTGCACCTAATGCCAAAGTGTATGGTGACTACCGGGAAGTGTTGGAAGATAAGTCGATAGATGCTATACTTGTAGCTACTCCTCTTAGCTCGCATTGTAAAATTGTATTGGATGCTTTCGACGCAGGAAAGCATGTGTTCTGTGAAAAGTCAATAGGTTTCACGATGGAAGAGTGTTACCGTATGTATCAGAAGCATCGTAGTACAGGGAAGATATTCTTCACAGGACAACAGCGCCTGTTCGATCCTCGTTACATCAAAGCAATGGAGATGATTCATGCAGGTACCTTTGGCGAAATAAATGCCATCCGTACTTTCTGGAACCGGAATGGGGACTGGAGACGTTCGGTACCTTCACCCAATTTGGAACGCCTGATAAATTGGCGTCTTTACAAAGAGTTCTCAAAAGGACTGATGACGGAACTCGCTTGCCATCAACTTCAGATCGGAAGCTGGGCTTTGCGTAAGATACCCGAAAAGGTGATGGGACACGGTGCCATCACTTATTGGAAAGACGGCAGAGATGTGTATGACAATGTGAGTTGTGTGTATGTATTTGATGATGGTGTGAAAATGACATTTGACTCTGTCATTTCCAATAAATTCTATGGACTGGAAGAACAGATCATGGGTAATCTCGGAACGGTAGAACCGGAAAAGGGAAAATATTACTTTGAAAGTGTAGCTCCTGCACCGGCCTTCCTACAAATGGTGAATGATTGGGAAAACAAAGTGTTTGACTCTCTGCCTTTTGCCGGAACAAGCTGGGCGCCGGAAACTGCAAACGAAAACAAAGGAGAATTCATTATCGGAGAACGTCCCAAGAGCGACGGTACGTCATTGTTGTTGGAAGCTTTCGTTGAAGCCGTCATAACACAAAAACAACCTAAAAACATAGCGGAAGAAGGATATTATGCAAGTATGCTCTGTTTGCTGGGTCATCAGGCATTGGAAGAAGAACGAACGCTTTATTTCCCTGATGAGTATAAAATAGATTATCTGAACCATCAATCTGTAAAAACACCCGAAGCAATATGAAAGACACGATTGTAACCGCACGACGTAAGAAAACAGAGTTAATTACTTTACTCATTTGTTTCGTAGTATCTAATTTGCTACATCTTTATGCAATTATTGCTTATCATGCACCATTTACGGAGATGATAACGTCTATTTTTTATATAATTATATTTACTTTTGTGCTTTATGCTTTCTGGGGGATTTTGCGTCTCTTGTTTTATGGAATGCAAGCACTGTTTAAAAAGAAGAACTTAATCAATATCAATGAAAATAAATAATTTATGGTAACACGAAGGGATTTTTTGAAAACGATGTCGATGGCTTCAGCCGGATTGGCATTGGGAACCGGTGATTTATTACATGCGCAAACTGCTTCACCTAAAAAAGGAAGAGGTGACAAAGTGAAGATTGCTTATATCGGTATTGGTAACCGTGGAGAGCAGATTATTGAAGACTTTGCACGGACAGGTATGGTGGAAGTGGTGGCTTTATGTGATGTAGATATGGGTGCCAAGCATACACAAAAGATAATGGCTAAATATCCGAAAGCAAAGCAGTTTAGGGATTTTCGCCAAATGTTTGATAAGGCCGGTAACGAATTTGATGCTGTAGCAATTGCTACTCCCGACCATTCGCATTTCCCGATCAGTATGCTGGCTTTGGCATCCGGAAAGCACGTATATGTAGAGAAACCGCTGGCACGTACCTTCTATGAAGCGGAACTGTTGATGCAAGCTGCGCTTAAACGTCCGAACCTGGTTACTCAAGTAGGAAATCAGGGACATTCTGAAGCAAACTATTTTCAGTTTAAAGCCTGGATGGATGCGGGAATTATCAAAGACGTTACTGCTATCACCGCCCACATGAATAACCCACGTCGTTGGCATAAATGGGACACTAATATTTATAAACTTCCTTCCGGTCAGCAACTGCCGAAAGATCTGGATTGGGACACTTGGCTCGGAGTTACTCCTTATCACGAGTATAATAAAGATTATCATTTGGGACAATGGCGTTGTTGGTATGATTTTGGTATGGGGGCATTGGGCGACTGGGGAGCACATATCCTCGACACGGCTCACGAATTCCTGGAACTGGGATTGCCATACGAAGTCACTATGCAATATGCAAAAGGGCATAATGATTACTTCTTCCCGTATTCTTCCACGATTCTCTTCCGTTTCCCGCAACGTAAAGGAATGCCACCGGTAGATATTACCTGGTATGATGGTCTGGATAATCTTCCTCCTATTCCTGCCGGTTATGGAGTTTCGGGATTAGATCCGAACATCCCGGTAACTAATCAGGGAGATACTCCAAAATCTAAGTTGAATCCCGGAAAGATCATTTATACTAAGGATTTGATCTTTAAGGGTGGTAGTCATGGAAGCACTTTGTCTATTATTCCGGAGGAGAAAGCAAAAGAGATGGCAGACAAGTTGCCGAAAGTTCCTAAAAGTCCTTCCAATCACTTCGAGAACTTCTTGTTGGCATGTAACGGTATTGAAAAGACACGCTCTCCGTTCGAAATCAATGGAGTGTTGAGTCAGGTATTTTCACTGGGGGTGATGGCTCAACGACTTAATACACAGTTGTTCTTTGATCCTCGTACGAAGCAGATTACAAATAATGAATTTGCTAATGCAATGCTGGCGGGACTTCCACCGCGTAAAGGTTGGGATGAATTTTATAAATTATAATAAATAGAAACAGCCTTTTTCATTCCTTCTCTTCAAGAGAAAGAGATGGGAAAGACTAATAAATGATTATGAAGAATATCGTATTAACTTTACTTTTATTTTGTGCCGCTTCTTTAGGCGCACAGAATTGGGAACCTCTTTTCAATGGGAAAAACCTGAAAGGATGGAAGAAATTGAATGGCAAAGCCGAGTATAAAATTGTAGATGGTGCCATTGTCGGTGTATCTAAGATGGGAACACCCAATACTTTTTTGGCAACGACAAAGAATTATGGTGACTTTATCCTTGAGTTTGACTTCAAGGTAGATGACGGTTTAAATTCTGGAGTACAGCTTCGTAGTGAAAGCAAGAAAGATTATAAGAAGGGTCGTGTACACGGTTATCAGTTTGAGATCGATCCTTCCAAACGCGCTTGGTCAGGTGGTATCTATGATGAGGCACGTAGAAACTGGCTTTATCCTTTGACGCTGAATCCGTCGGCAAAAACCGCTTTTAAGAATAATGCATGGAATAAAGCTCGTATTGAGGCTGTAGGTAACTCAATCCGTACTTGGATAAACGGAGTACCTTGTGCTAATATCTGGGATGATATGACTCCTGTGGGTTTCATTGCTTTACAAGTGCATGCTATTAAAGATGCGGCAGATGAAGGTAAAACAGTTAGTTGGAAAGATATCCGCATTTGTACGACAGACGTAGAACGCTATCAGACACCGGAAGCGCAAGCTGCACCGGAAGTGAATCTGATTGCCAACACGATTTCTCCGAATGAAGCAAAAGAAGGATGGACTCTATTATGGGATGGTAAGACTACTGATGGATGGAGAGGAGCTAAGCTTTCTACTTTCCCTGCAAAAGGCTGGAAGATAGAAGATGGAATTCTGAAAGTAATGAAGAGTGGTGGCGCTGAATCTGCTAATGGCGGTGATATTGTGACTACCCGTAAATACAAGAACTTTATTCTGAAAGTAGATTTTAAGATTACTGAAGGTGCCAATAGCGGAATTAAATATTTCGTAAACCCGGATATGAATAAAGGTGCAGGCTCTGCTATCGGTTGTGAATTCCAGATTCTTGATGATGACAAACATCCTGATGCGAAACTGGGTGTGAAAGGTAACAGAAAGCTAGGTTCGTTGTATGACCTGATTCCGGCTCCTAAGAATAAACCTTTCAATAAGAAAGAGTTTAATACTGCTACCATTATCGTAAAAGGCAATCATGTGGAACATTGGTTGAACGGTGTTAAATTGATTGAATATGATCGCAACAACGATATGTGGAATGCTTTAGTAGCATATAGCAAATATAAGAACTGGCCTAATTTCGGAAATCCGGAGGAAGGAAATATACTCCTTCAGGATCACGGAGATGAAGTGTGGTTCAAGAACGTGAAGATTAAAGAACTGAAGTAAGGTGTATTCCATATTATTGTGGGAGATACGTTAAAATTCTTTATGACTTTTTATTTAGGCACGGATTGCGCGAGTTTCACGGTTGTTTTAATGAAATAGCAATCGTGTAATTCGGGTAATCCGTGCCTAATTTGTCCTGCTATACGATGCAAGTTCCTATTCAACATATGTATAAGCCGTCCCATGAAGGTAATGGACTGCTTTATGCCTGGTTTCTTTCCATGCATACACGGGTGGATATTATCCTGTATAGCAAGAAAACGGAAGGAGAATTGTTGTTTGTGGTCAATTGTATTTATGATGCATTGTGTCGGTTGGAAAAGATAGCGAACTTTTATGATCCGGCCAGTGAATTGTCTTATGTCAACCGGACAGCTTTTGTTTCTCCAGTCGTTCTTAGCGAAGAACTCTATTCAATGATTGATTTATGTCTGGAATATAATGGGAAGACTCTGGGGTGTTTTGATATTACAGTCCATTCAGAAAATTACAATCAGAACACGATACAATCGGTCCATTTATCAGTTGAAGATCATAGTATCTATTTTTCACAACCGGGAGTTGCTGTCAACTTATCTGGTTTCCTCAAAGGGTATGCTTTGGAAACAATTAAAAGCATATTGAATGAGTGCATGATAGAAAATGCATTGATAAATATGGGAAACAGTTCCGTCCTTGCTTTAGGTAATCATCCGGTAGGAACGGGATGGAAAGTCAATAATATACTTCTTCATAATGAGTGTCTTACAACCTCCGGTAATGACTCTCCTGAACGTCGGCATATTGTTTCTCCTCGAGATGGAAAATTGGTGGAAGGTGCTCGACAGATATCTGTAGTTACAACTAATGGGGCAATAGGAGAAATATTGTCTACTGCTTTGTTTGCTGCTGACAGCGAACAAACTAAAGTCTTGGTGGGTATATATGCACAATGTCGTGTATATATATATCCACCATGCTGAATATATACTCACCGTGCTGGACATATATATCCACCATACTATATTGGCCATCTATATCCAACGATACTTATCCAACTAGCTGTCAAGATATAGATAGTCTGTAGACGAGCAAAATTAATTATTAAATACGGACAAATGTTACAAAATTGATTATGACCTGATTTTTCTGTTTTTTGAGACAAAAATACTATTTGAGATAAGCTTGCATTTTTTATTTTTGTTGCGAATTTATATATTAATTAATATAGCTATTAAATATAATACGGATGAAAGTAGATAAGTTCAATATAAGTAAGCTTGAATATTATCTTATAATATTAACTCAAATTTATTTAGTATGAAAAACAAAAAAGAAGGTTTCACGTCTCGGGTAGGATTGTTCTTACTATTGGTGACTTTTTGTCTTGGTACAGTACAGGCTCAAAGTTCTAAAATTACGGGATATGTGAAAGATCAATCGGGTGAACCGTTGATTGGAGTAAATGTGATGGAAAAAGGGACTACTAATGGAACCGTAACCGATCTAAACGGATTCTACAGCATTGTGGTGAAGGCTTCAAATGCTGTGTTAAAATTCAGTTATATTGGTTATAAGAATCAAGAAATCCCGGTAGCAGGTAAAAAACTGATTAACGTCACGATGAAAGATGATTCAGAGACGCTGGATGAAGTAGTTGTAGTGGGTTATGGTACGATGCGTAAAAAAGACCTGACTGGTTCGGTCGTCCAAGTTCGTCCTGATAAGATTGCCAATGAAAATCCTAAAACTGTTCAAGACATTTTACGCGGAACACCGGGATTAGTGGTAGGTTATGGTGAAGGCGATGCTGGCGCAAAAGGCGGCGGTGAGATGAAAATCCGTGGACAGCGTTCCGTTTATACAGATGGTGGTCATAACAATCCGTTGATTATCCTCGACGGTATGTTCTTTCAAGGAGAACTCTCGGAAATTAATCCGGATGATATTGGACAAATAGACGTTTTGAAAGATGCGTCGGCAGCTGCCGTTTATGGAGCACAGGCTGCTAATGGTGTAATCATCATCACAACGAAAAAAGGTAAAAAAGGCAAGCCTGTTGTTAATTTCACAGCTAGCGTAGGTTTAACTCAAAAGGCTGCCTATCGTGATAGATGGCAAACTACGGACGAATATCTGCAACACTATGTAGACTGGAAAGAAAAAAACACTTATGGTGTGAATGCTGAAACAGGAGAATATGCAGCTTATTCAAGACCTGGTAATGAATATACTTCAAAACCGGAGTATTTCCGGAATCCTAATAATTTGTCGGGAGTGTCTTTGGAACAGTGGCGTAATTATTCGACCAATCGGGAAGGAGAATCTGATCTTAGTATATGGGCAAGGCGTTTGGGATTTAGATATGATACGGCTGCACTTGACAATCTTTTGTCGGGAAAGACCGTCGATTGGCAAGATGAAGCGTTCCGATTAGGTTTCAACCAGGACTATAATGTAAGCATTAGCGGTGCCGGCGATAAAGTGGATTATTACATGTCTTTAGGCTATCTGCGCAATGAAGGCGCGTTTGTCGACGATACGTATCGAGCTATCCGTGCAAACTTGAAACTAAATGCAAAAGTAACCGATTGGTTTGAAGTGGGTGCAAATATAAACTTTCAAGATCGTTCGGATGGTGAAATCGGCATGGATAAAGGTGGTTTTATGGAAAACAGCCCGTATGCCATGCTGAAAGACGAAAACGGAAACTATACACAAGACCCCTTGATGTATCAATATGACCGTGCTAATGAAACAAACTGGTATTTTGAAAAGCAATACATTCAATTGGAAAAAGGGTATACTACCTTGAATACGATTTTCAATGCTAAAGTAAAACTGCCTTTCAACATCACTTATCAGTTTAATATTGCACCCCGTTTCCAATTTTTCTACGACCGCTATTTTACGTCTGCAGAAAGACCTAATTCCAATCCTAACGACCGTGGAACAAACCGGGAACAGGCCAAACGTTTTAACTGGTCTCTGAACAATACGATTACCTGGGATCAAACTTTTGCCAACAAGCACCATGTCATTCTGACACTTGTGCAAGAAGCGGAAGAACGCCAATATTGGTCGGACCGAATTGAAGCCCGTAATATTTTGCCATCTGACGCGCTTGGGTTCCATAACACCCAGAATGGAGATAAGGCTGTCAGCTCATTCAGAACAGATGATAATCATCAAACGGCTGATGCATTGATGGCACGTGCATTCTATTCTTACGATGATCGTTATATGGTTACCGGTACTATCAGACGTGACGGTTATTCGGCTTTCGGAGCAAATAATCCTTATGCATGGTTTCCTTCGGGAGGTATAGCATGGTCATTCACCAATGAGGATTTCTTCCAAAAATATGCTCATATCATGAATAGTGGTAAACTGCGTGTTTCATACGGTAAAAATGGTAACCGCTCATTGGAAAATCCTTACGAAGCACTTGCCAATCTGTATCCGGGGGGGGGTAAGATGCAAGGTTATATCGTTTCTTCGGGTGACTTATATTTAATGCGTTATTTGATGGCCCAACGTATGAAGAACCCGAATCTGCAATGGGAAAAGACACAATCGTGGAACTTTGCATTGGACTTTGGATTTTTGAACGACCGTATCACAGGTACATTGGAATATTATCGGATGAGTACCAAAGATATGATTATGAGACAACCTCTGTCTAATTTCACCGGATTTGAGAATATCACTACCAATTTGGGACAGGTGGACAATAGTGGTTTTGAGGTGGCATTGAATACGCTGAATATTGATAAGAAAAATTTCCAATGGAGTTCATCATTCAGTCTTTCATATAATAAAAACAGAATCAAACATTTGTTTGGTGATCGTCAGGATATTGTAGATGCCAATGGTACTGTGGTAGGTTCCAGAGAAGCGGACTATGTGGCAGCCGGATGGTTTATCGATAAGCCTATTAGTGCGATTTGGGATTATAAAGTGACGGGAATCTGGCAGAAAGATGAGGTTGAAGAAGCTAAAAAATACGGGCAGGTTCCTGGTGACCCGAAAGTATGGAACAATCCGGCTAACGACCAGTACGATGCTGACGGTAATTTAGTAAAGGTGATCTATAATGATGATGATAAAGTGTTCCAAGGACAAACTGCCGCTCCGGTTACATGGGCATTGCGTAATGATTTCACCTTGTGGAAAGATTTGACTCTCTCGGTGAATATTTACTCTCGTATGGGGCATAAGAGTCTGGAAAGTATGTATTTGAACAATGATGACGACGGTGGTGGTATGACTTATAGATTGGTGAACAAGAATGCGAAGGAATATTGGACTGTAGACAATCCGACTAATAAATATGCACGTATCGAGGCGCAAGGCCCGGAAGGTGCAAAAGGTGCACGTAAATTATATAATCGTTCTTTCATTCGTTTAGAAAATATATCTGTCGGCTATACATTGCCTAGGGCTTGGACGGAAAAAATACAAATCGATCGTGTGAAAGTGTATGGCTCTGTTCGTAATGCTGCTGTATGGGCTAAAGATTGGGAAGGATATGGCGACCCTGAAACTGGCAATTTTGCATCTCGTATTTGGACGCTTGGACTTAATTTAACATTCTAATCTTTTAAACAGAAACGTATATGAAAAATTATATTCAAAAATATATTTGTAAAAGTGTCACTTTATTTGTGGGCACTTCATTGATGTTGACCGGATGTTCGGAAAGTTTTTTAGATCCGGATCCTCAAACGATGTTTGAACCGGAAACTGTGTTTTCTACGGAAAATGGTATCAAATCCGTATTGGCTATTTGTGACCGTCAGCTTAAACGTAATTATGTGAGCGAAGATGCCAGAGAGATGATAGCGCTGCCCACAGAATATACTTTTTCTGATTTGATGGTGCCGTCTGCGACTGATAAAAGCGGATTGCTGGATAATGTTGACAATATGCTGAGGCCGAACAGCGACCAAAGTGACGAAAAGAATCTGGGACGCACAAACAGTATATACTTCTTCTGGAGACAAAATTTTGAAGGTGTTAGAAATGCTAATACAATACTTTCATTTATTGATGATGTACCGATGGATGAAACATTGAAAAACGAATATATCGGCCGTGCCTATTTCCATCGGGCTTATCGCTATTATTCATTAGTCTTTCAATTTGGACATGTACCTTTGTTGACAAAACTTCCGGAAGTTCCTAAGCAGAACTATCGATCTACTCACCGTGACGCTATTCTGAAAAAAATGGTAGAAGATATGGAATTTGCTGTAAAATGGGTTCCTGAACAGAAAGATATGGATTATGTGGGTATGGTAAATAAAGGTGCTTGCCGTATGTTGCTTTCCAAACTCTATATGTCTGTTGGCGAATTCGGGAAGGCAAAGGAACAGCTGGATATCTTAATTGATGAATCAGGCTATTCTTTGATGGAAGAGCCTTTCGGAACCTTCTTTGAAGGTGGCGAACCTGCGGCATGGCCTATTACCCGCAATGTGATCTGGGATTTGCATCGTCCGGAAAACAAGTTGATTGCCGCCAACAAAGAAGTGATTATGGGTATGCCCAACCGGGGAGCGGAAAAAGAATCATTCATCCCGATGTTGACTATGCGTATTATGTATCCTTTCTTCTTTGATAATAGAATCAAAATGCCTGATGGAAAGCAGGCTCTATCCAACTATACTCGCAAAGATGGTAAGTATCATAAGGAATATGATTATATGCGCGGACTGGGACGTGGTATATCTACATTTCGTACTTCCACTTTCTATCAAGACAATCTGTGGGCGGTTAATGATAAAATGGACCAAACCGATTTGCGGCATAGTGCAGAAACCGGAAACTGGATGCACATGGAAAATCTGAAATGTAATAATCCGGATTCTGAATTCTTCGGGCAAAATATCAAACTTTACGCAGAAGAGGATTATACCAATGAAAAAGGTGAACTGGTTACCCGCAAGGGAGATTTGATGTGTTCCGACACTATTCGTCGTTGGTATGACGTCCCTCATTACATTTTCTGTCTGAATGATGTCATCAATCAAGCTAAACTGACCAATAATGGTCTGGAAGGAGCTACGGATGGCAGTATTGCAGATTGGTATCTGTATCGTTTGGCGGAAGCTTACCTGCTGCGTGCTGAAGTAAAATTCTATATCAATCCGGATGATCCGACAATCAAGGATGATATAAACATCATCAGAAAACGCGCTCATTGTACTGAACTTTATAAAGGTAAGGTTACTATCGGTGATATCATGGATGAACGCGCGCGTGAACTTTTCTTTGAAGAATGGCGTAATGTAGAGTTAACCCGTGTATCTCTCTGTTTGGCTATCAGCGGCAGAGCGGACGAGTTCGGCAATACATATAAAGTGGAAACATTCGACAAGCAATCCGGCACCGATCCTGAAGGTGGTAGCTATTGGTATCAACGTTGCATCAAGAAAGGTATGTACAACAAAGGCGTTACTATTAACGTAAACGCTACTAAAACAGATATCAACTATATCATGGGTAAGCATAACATCTATTGGCCTATCCCTGAAAAAGCAATCGTTTCTAACGGAAAGGCTCCTTTGTATCAGAACTACGGTTATGATGGTTATGATCCGAATGTGCAGCTATGGGAAACCTGGCAAGAGGCTGTAGCTGATGAAGACAAATTCTGATAGATGAGGAAATCTTTTGATAATAAATAGCCACCGTAACTTCGAATTTCGAGTTGCGGTGGTTGTTTTTTGAACATATTCTGCTATTTATAGGTCGGTTTCTTTTATTCGTTTTGCTGCTTTTTGCCTTACTTTGCGATATTAATTGTCAATCTAACGTATATATGAAAAATAAGATTTTATTGCTGGGCTTATTTTGTTGTAGCCTGATTTCGGCAGAAGCACAAGTTTTACTCGACAAAGGAACCGGAAAGAATAGTTTCCCTATTGTTTCTTCATCAACGAATGCAGTTATCTGTTTTGATGGAAAAGATGCAACTGTAGTACGTAAAAGTGCATCTCTTTTTGTGGATGATGTTCGCCGTGTGACGGGACAAGAGTTAAAAATAGATGAAAGCAAGCCCGGGAAGGTATCTGCGCGGTATGCGATTATTGCCGGTACTATTGGGAAAAGCGGATGGATTGACGTTTTGGCATCAAGAAACAAAATAGATACGGCTGCCATTGCCGGAAGTTGGGAACGCTATATGATAGAGGAGGTCAACAATCCCGTTCCGGGCATAAAGAAAGCAATTGTTGTAGCCGGAAGTGACAGGCGTGGTACTGCTTACGGACTTCTCTCCATATCAAAGGCAATAGGAGTATCTCCCTGGTATTGGTGGGCGGATGCTCCAATCAAACAGCAAAAACAAGTAAGTGTAAAAGTCGATAAGTTTATCTCTAAAACACCATCTGTCAAATTCAGAGGTGTCTTTATCAATGATGAGGACTGGGGACTTTATCGTTGGTCGAAACGCAATTTTGAGAAAGAACGTGGAAACTTCGGACCGAGAACGTATGCAAAAGTGTGCGAACTGCTGCTGCGTCTTCAGGCTAATTATCTTTGTCCGGCTATGCACGATGCATCTATGGCATTCCACCGTATTCCTGAAAATCGCCTGGTAGCAGATAGCTTTGCTATTGTCATGGGATCCTCTCATTGTGAACCGTTATTGTTCAATACGGCAAGTGAGTGGAAGCGTGATAAAATGGGTGAATGGGACTATATCAATAATAAGGATGGAGTCAACAAAGTGTTGAAATCACGTGTAGATGAATGTGCTCCGTTTGAAAATGTATATACTTTGGCTTTGCGTGGATTGCACGACCGGGCAATGAATGCAAGCAATAATATGAGCGATAGAAAGGAAATGCTTCAGGAAGCTTTGATGGCACAAAGGCAAATGTTGGTGGATGCAATCGGCAAGCGTGCGGAAGATATTCCTCAAGCCTTTACTCCTTATAAAGAGGTACTCGATGTATACGATCAGGGATTGGAACTTCCGGATGATGTGACTATTATCTGGCCGGATGATAATTATGGATATATGAAACGTTTGAGTAGTCCGAAAGAGCAGAAACGTTCCGGACGTTCGGGAGTATATTATCATTCTTCTTATCTGGGTAAACCTCACGATCATCTTTGGATGAACACAACTTCACCCACATTAATGTATGAAGAACTACGTAAAGCATACGACTTGACGGCCGACCGTATCTGGCTGCTCAATGCCGGAGACATCAAATCATGTGAATTTGCTGTTGATTACTTCCTGACGATGGCTTTTGATATTGATTCATTCAACTTTGAAAGAGCGGCAAATTATCGTACCGAATGGTTGTGTGGCATGTTAGGAAACGATTATCGCAATGAATATCAGGATGTAATAAACTCTTTCTATAAACTGGCCTTTGCACGTAAACCGGAGTTTATGGGATGGGGTTACCAGTGGGCTACCGACAAACACGGAAGAGAACGGAATACAGATACTGATTTCTCACTTGCCAATTATCGTGAAGTGGATACTCGTCTGGCTGAATATCAACGGATAGGGAATATGGCAGAGAAAATTCTGAAAGCTCTGCCGGAAGATAAGAAGGCATGTTATTATCAATCATTATATTATCCGGTCAAAGGATGTGAACTGTTGAATCGTATGATTCTCAACGGACAGAGAAATCGTTGGTACTCTATTCAGCAAAGGGCAACTACCGCAGAATTGGAGAAAATGACTAAGGCTTGTTATGACAGTCTGGAAGTAATTACAAAAGGATATAACTCATTACTTGGAGGTAAATGGGATCATGTAATGACCATGAAACAAGGATTTGCCGCAGCCTACTTTGAACTCCCGGCTCTGCGGAAGGTTAATTTGGCACCTACAGCCTCTTTGGGTATATTAGCTGAAGGAGAAGACATTTTGAAAGGGCAGAAAAGCTTCCATTCATTGCCATCTTTCAACACATATTTCCGTCAATCATATTACGTAGACGTTTTCAATAAAGGAGCGACTCCTTTGAAATGGAAAGCATCAGTTTCAGATAACTGGATTCTGCTAAGTCAAAAAGCCGGAGAAACTGCTACAGAAAATCGTATAGAAGTCTCAATCGACTGGGCTAAGGTCCCGACTGGTGAGAAAGTATTCGGAACATTGGAAATCGCATCTGATCGTGGTGAGAAGGAGAATGTCTATATTTCTGTCTTCAATCCTTCCTCTCCTTCATTAGCCGAAATGGATTCTTTATTTGTAGAACACAATGGATATGTTTCCATTGATGCTGCCGGTTTCCACCGGAAAGTAGAGAACAAAGCTATTCAAATGAGAACGATTCCTAATTTGGGAATAGAAAATACGGCTATTCAACTAGGTGATCCGACAGCCGCTCCACAGCGGACTGCAGGGCGCAGTACACCTCGCCTGGAATATGATTTCTATACATTCGAACAAGGTTCGGTTGATGTTTACACATACGTATTACCTACATTTACATTAAGTAAGGACCGTGGGTATGCCGGACATGAAGCAACGAATGTGGAAACGAAATATGGAGTATGTATTGATGAAGGTCCTGTTATGAACCCTTCCACCTCTTCTTTTGAATATGCACAAATCTGGTACGAAAGTGTACTGAAGAACTGTAGAATCAACAAAACCACTTTGCATATCGACAAACCGGGTAAACACACTGTGAAAATTATATGTGGCGATGCCGGAACAGTCCTGCAAAAGATTGTTTTGGATTTCGGGGGAATGAAGCGCTCTTATTTGGGACCGCAGCCGACAAGACAGGGGAAATAGTAAGCTGAATAAAATATAGTACAGCTATGAAAAACATTTTTTTTATGTTATTTTTCTCCATGGCTATTTCATTTATAGCGTGTGGGGGCGGTGGGGAGAATGATGAGAATTTACCTACCGATAACGGGAATACGGAGAAACCAAAGGACGACGAATCCCAAGAACCTGTGCTCTGTAGCATCACACCTATAGGGGAATTGAATCAGGGGACTCCTATTATAAATTCTCATACAGATGTTACGAAACGTTCTTCATTGATGATGAATTATCGGATGTTTGTGACTATGGAATCTTCTTATCCTCGCTATCCTCGTATAAAAAAGATGAAGAATGGCGACTATATTTTGTTCTATCACAATGGTAGTGCTAATAATAATATTGGTCGGCGTTGTGTTTATGCACTTAGTAAGGATATGAAAACGTGGATCAATAAAGGAGAGATATTTAACAGTTATGACATTATCGATAGCAAAGGCAATAAGAATATACATTGCTATGCTAATTGCGATGGACTGGTGCTTTCTAATGGAGATATATTGGCTGTTGCATCTTGCAGGGCTAATTCCGGCTATCGCGATTTACCGGAAGATGCAGGAATTGAATTAAGGCGCAGTACGGATAATGGTGTCACCTGGAGTGAACCTGTCAAAATCTATCAGGGAGTTAATTGGGAACCTTTCTTGTTGGAGTTGCCTACAGGTGAATTGCACTGTTACTTTACAGATAGCAGTCGTACTGGTTTGGAAGGACATGGCACAGA
>OLRP01000616.1_pt1 | contig 31762 bp, 23 predicted proteins | sample 1672401 | NCBI WGS metagenome assembly OLRP01 (sample SAMEA3136682, study PRJEB25190) | human gut metagenome | reverse complement strand
ATCTTCTTGCCCTTCGGACAAGAAGCATCCCTCGCTCTAAAGAGCTCGGTCAATTCTTATTTTTCTGCTATCTGCACTGGCCTTTGAAAAATCTGTCACATTTCCGAGAGTTCACAGTAATGTGCATAAATCCCGCCTTTTTTCAGCAGTTCTTCATGTGTTCCACTCTCTGCGATCCCATTATCGGCAACAACAAGAATCTGATCTGCCCCGCGGATCGTAGAAAGGCGGTGTGCGATCGTGATTGTGGTGCGGTTCTTTGCCAGTTCTTCGAGACTTTTCTGAATCCATCGTTCGCTCTCATTATCCAGTGCACTTGTTGCCTCATCTAAAATAAGGATCGGCGGATTTTTCAGGAAAACTCTGGCGATGGAAATTCTCTGTTTCTGCCCTCCTGAGAGGCGTGTTCCGCGTTCACCGACGTAGCTGTCGTATCCATCCGGCAGTGACATGATAAAATCGTGAATATTTGCTTTTTTCGCTGCATCGACGATCTCTTCCATGGAGGCCTCTGGTTTTCCGTAAGCGATATTATCCCGGATCGTTCCGCAGAACAGATAGACATCCTGCTGCACCAGTCCGATCTGATTTCGCAGACTTTCAAGTGTCAGTCCTCTGACATCTTTTCCGTCAATCGTGATTTTTCCTTCCGTCACATCGTAAAAACGTGGAAGCAACGAACAGATCGTGGTCTTACCACTTCCGGACGGTCCGACCAGTGCGATCGATCTGCCTGCCGGAATCCGAAAGCTGACATGAGACAGTACCGGTGTCTCATCATCCTGATAATGAAAGGAAACATTTTCATAAGATACATCACCACATACATTGGTCAGTGGTTTTGCATCTTCGGCATCCTGAATATCCGGTTCTGTCTCGATCACATCGAGAAATCTGCGAAATCCGGACAGGCCTTTCTGCATCATTTCTGTCAGCTCAACCAGGATCTGGATCGGGCTGATGAAGATTCCGATGTACAGAGCATACATGGCAAGATCTGCTGCTTCCATTTTTCCGTGTGCGATCAGCCATCCGCCAAAGACCAGGGTCACCAGATACATCAGTCCCTGGAAAAACAGGTTGCTGCTCATAAAACTTCCCATACAACGATAGTTCGCATCTTTGGATACCAGAAATCCTTCGTTGCTCTTCTGAAATTTCTTCCGCTCAATCTCCTCATTTGCAAAAGACTGTACGACACGGATCCCGGAAAGGGTATCCTGAAGCCTCGCATTGATATCTCCGATCTTGCGTCGGTTATCCATGAACGTTGCCTGCATACGGCGATTCTGACGCAGGGAAAAGATCAGCATCAGCACAACCAGAAACAGAAGCGGCACTGCCAGTCTCCAGTTGATAAAAAATAAGAAGATAAAGGCTCCGACAATCTTAATCAGTGAAATGAACAGATTTTCCGGTCCGTGATGTGCCAGCTCAGAAATGTCAAACAAATCTGATACGAGTTTGCTCATCATCTGACCGGAATTATGCTGATTATAATAAGAGAACGACAGTTTTTCATAATGCTCAAACAATTCCTGGCGCATATCCCGCTCCATCCTTGCTCCCATCATATGCCCCTGACACGTCACATAATACTTGCACAACGCCTGTATTGCATACATAAGCAGCAATCCTGCCCCGATAGGAATCAGTGCCTGTAAGATCACAGCTGCATCTTTTAAAAACAGTGTTTTTGTCAGACTGCGAAGGATCTGTGGAAATGCCAGATCCACAAAACTGATAATCGCTGCACACAGCAAATCCAGAAAAAACACACCTTTGTAAGGTGCATAATATTTCACAAACTTTTTCAGTGTCTCCACTTTTCTTACCTTCTTTCGTTATTATGATTGAACCAAATCAAGGAAGTCCCCTGCTTCAATTGCGAATATCCGCTTGACACGTAAGACTTGGCACGCGATTCTGTTCAGCTTTGCTGACATTTACCCAACAAAATCGCCGCATGCCTATTGTAGCATGCGACGATTCTCGTTACAACTTGAACTTCTGTTATTCAAGAGATTCTTTTATTTACTTTACTTTCGCTACTTTATTATAAGTTGCCTTTTTGCTGATTTTTGCTTTCTGAAGGTTCTTTTTCAGTGCTCTCAGCGTTTTGGATTTCATCTTCTTAGGAACTGTAACTTTCATCTTAGAAGAAGTACCCTTGAATGCATTCCTGCCAACTTTCACGATCTTTGTTCCCTTGAAAGTTACGCTTGACAGCTTGCTCGCTTTACTGAATGCATTGGAGCCAATGCTCTTGACGTTGCTTCCGATCACGATACTCTTCAGTTTCTTGTTGTTCTTGAAAGCATTCTTACCGATCGTGGTTACTTTGAAGCTGTAATTTCCAACTTTTACTGTATCCTGGATCGTAACTTTTGTTTTCTTCGTTGCTTTCAGTTTCACTGCAGAAACCGTTCCGTTTACTGCATCAGCTTTCGTTACTTTGTAAGTAACGCCTTTTACTGTAATGGTTGTTCCAACTGCCGGAACCTGTGGTGCCGGATTATTGTTTCCGTTGTTGTTATTGTTATCATCTTTCTTGACAAGAGCTGCTTTTGCATCGCTGACTGCTTTCAGTGCTGCATTTACTTCTGCCTCAGTAGCATCCTTATTCTCCAGAACTTTCTTAGCTTCTGCCAGTGCTGCTTTCAGTTTGCCTGCACTCTCAGCTGTGTAATCTGCTTCTTTGAATGATTCTGCTTCTTTGACTGCCTTGTTCAGCTCTTCGACTTTTTCTGCCGGTGCAGGGGTCGGAGTCGGTATCGGATCAATATCTTTTGATTTTACCGTGATGGTAACTTTGCCTGTTACACCGCTTCCGTCTTTTGCAGTTGCAATGATATCTGCACTTCCAACACCAATTGCTTTGATCAGACCACTTTCGTTTACTGTTACTGCACTTTCATTTGAGCTTGTCCATGTAACTTCTTTGTTGTCTGCATTTTCCGGTAATACAGCTGCAGCTGCCTGCATCGTATCACCGACGGTCAGCTCTGTCTTATCAGCTGTTACGCTGATGCTTGCTACTTTGATCGGCTTCGGATCTGGAGTTTCACTCTGGAACGTGAATTTTGCATCTGCCCACAGTGCGTGGTCATTGTAATCTGCATCGCCTTCTTCTACGATCAGACGCAGATCTTTTACTTTGGATACATCGATATCTACGAGGTAGGACTGTCCGTTGGAGATCACATGGTCTTTGCGGTACAGCTCTTTGCCATCACCTTTGATCACATAGTTTACATCTGCTTTGTTTCCAAGTGTCTGGTCTGCACTGATACCGATGCGTGCGGTAAATCTGCTTACGCCCTTGCCTTCCAGGTTAACGCCCAGTTCTGCCGGTGCATGCATAGCCACACCTTTATCAAAGCTCTGTTTTGTGCCTTCTACATAGACTGCCATCGGATTTCCGCATCCGCAGGCATCTCTTGTGTTTTCGAAGTATCCGCCCTGGTCAACGGTCCAGTCCATATCGGATACATACAGTTCATCCTGAACTTTGAAGTTGATCGTATAAGTCTTTTCTACACCAAACGGAGAAACGGCTTTGATGGTCGCTGTGCCAGGAACTGCTGCTGCCTGTGTAACAGTTACAATGACATCATCTGATTTTTCGATTGCTTCTACCTGAGGAACCTTTCCTTCTTCGTAGCTTCCTCTCAGAAGTGTGTAAGTGTATTCGCTCTGTCCGTCACTGAAGTTGTCCAGTTCTTTGCCGTTTACTTTGATTCCGGTCAGCGGCATTCCGGATTTCACGTCTTCGTTGCTCTTTGCCATCTTTTCTTCATCTGATGTCTGTTTTGTCAGAGGAAGGATGCTGAATGTCTGTGTATAAGTCTTTCCTGCGGAAATGATGTATTTGCTCAGCGGAGCCGGACCGCAGCTTGCATTTCCAAGTCCGCGCTGCATCAGGTCAACAGTCAGAATGGTATTTTCCTGTACCGGAACCTGATATGGATGACGGTAGGATGCCAGATCTTCTGCTTTATAATGCAGGGCTCCGGATTCCATTTCGCTGTCAGAAGATACCAGGATACCTGTTCCGTCTTCTGCTGTCAGTGCTGTCCATCTTACACCTGTGTGGTTTCCGTTTTCCTGAGGTTTTACATATTTTTTTTCAAACTGTTCGGTTACGGTGCTGTTGTATATACCAAGTTTTGCACCAGTGTTGCGGTCAACATAGTTTGCCTGCGGACCATTTCCGTAGTATGTCAGCTTCTCGTAATCTTTTGCAACTGTCATCTTCATACCGATTCTTGCAATATTTCCTGCAGAAGCACTCGGTGTAACCGTATTGGTTACTACGATCTCACCATTGCCATAGATCATGTAATCAATGCTGTTCGGTGTATTTACTTCAGGAATGCTTCCTGATACATGAATGTTGACTACTTTGTCTTTCTTATCTACAGTGATGCCGTTCTCATCCAGCGTGAAGTTCTGTGCTGCATTCTTCATCGCTGTGGAGAAGGATGGGTCGTTGCTGACCGGTGCACGGTAGTAGTTCGGAACCGGTCCGTTCTCCAGCAGGCTCTTGCCGTCTACTTTGTAGCTGGTGATGTAACCCTGTGCTTTGTCGATCACAACTTCAAATGCTTTGCCGTTTGTTTTGGATGTCTTTCCGGTAACAGTGATCGCATCATCGCTCTCTGCTACGTTTACTTTATCCATGTCAGATGCACTGATCGTTGGCTGTGCTTTTTCCGGAGTGTAAGCAAGATCAAATTCTTCAAATGCAATCTCATCACCTTCATGTCCGTAATAATCGCCTGCCCACGCAGCATCTTCTTTCAGTGTTACGGAGAGTGTCAGTGTATAGTCAGAACCTGCTGTCGCACTTACTTTCGGGAAGTTTGCCAGTGTTACGGTAGCTTCTGCCTGCGGTGCGATGTTCTTCTGCTCCTCGCTAAGCTGACCGCTTCCGATCACTTTGTTATCTTCTTTTAATGTCCAGGAGACATTGTATTTGTTCAGGTTGGTGTTCAGGAACTCGTTTACAACACGGACTTTACCGTTTGCTGCTTCACCGTCATCATAGAAGGAAACTTCCTGATGTACTTTCTTGACTTCATACAGTTCTGCGGAAGGTGTGCGGTCTGCATTTAAGATACCGTTTGCACAGAAATCATTATCATTTACCGTCTCGCCCCAGTCTCCGCCGTATGCGAAGTATGTGCTGTCTTTGTAGTTTGTTCCTTCTGATTTAATGGAAGCAGATCCAAAGTCAATAGAATAAGCTACGTTATCTTTTACTGCGTCCAGATTATCGTTTGTATTCTGGATCTGTTCCTCTGTCATAACACCTTTGATCACGGCTGCACGGTCGATTGCACCGTTGAAGGTTCTTCCGGACTGGTCTGCGGATGCTCCGATGGTGATGTCGATCGGATTGCTGGATGCATCACAGGTTGTCTTGTTGGTTCTTTGTCCTGTTGCAAGCTGTTTTCCATCGTAATACAGCTTGTACTCGGTACCGATATAAGTTGCCGTCAGACGATGCCAGTTTCCGTCTGTGAAATCAGATGGAATATCTGCGGATAAAGTACCACCGCTCCATCCGTCTACAAAGAACTCAAATTTACCATAGCGGTCAATCTGAAGGTTGTAGCCGTCGCTGTCTCCTCTGGAGATAAACGCCTGTGCGGATTTTGTAAAGTTCTCCGATGGTTTTACCCATACATCCAGTGTGATACCGGTTGTGCTGTTGGTTGCCAGTTTTGCACTGTCCGTCGCTGCATAAGTTCCCTGGATCGCTTTTGTATTGTTGCGTCCTTCGGTAACTTTTCCGTCAAATTTCGTTGCAACACCGGTGTTCGGATCTGTGATCGTGTAAGTTGTTGTATTTTCTACTTTTGTAGAAACAGACTGATCGATCCAGTCCCAGATAAATCCACCCTGTGCATTCGGGTAGTTACGGAAAATATCCCAGTACTCTTTGAAGTTACCAAGGGCATTACCCATTGCATGGGCATACTCAGACTGGATATACGGCAGCTTATTGCCAGTATTTGTTACCTGACTCTTGACAGAATCTACACCCCAGTACTGGGAGGAATAGATATCTACCATGGATTTTTTGCGGTCACCCTTTGTATAGCGGTTGTCACGCTCGTATTTACGGATACGGGACGGATCACGCTGCAGGATCCACTGTGTGGAATTATAGAAGCAGTAGTTTTCATCCATATTGTAAGCCTGATAAGTAGCTTCATTACCAAGGGACCAGATCACTACGGATGGATGGTTTTTATCGCGCTCTACCATATTCTGAGTGCGGTCCATAACGGAAGTATTCCAGATCGGATATCCGGACGGGATGTTGCTGCTTGTCGCACCGATGTGGGACTCTGCGTTTGTCTCATCGCAGATATAAATACCCAGCTCATCTGCCAGTCCGTACATATATGGATTGTTCGGATAGTGGCTGGTACGGATCGCATTGACATTGAACTGCTTCATCATCTTCAGGTCGGTTGTGATATCTTCTTTGGAGATTGCACGTCCGTCCTGGTCATCTGTTTCATGACGGTTTGTACCACGGAACATGATCTTTTCACCGTTGATCTGTACCTGTTCCTGACCTGCTTCGTTGATATCTGCTTTGCTGATCTCGCGGAATCCGACTCTCTGAACAGTCGTCTCAATGACATTGCCATTTTCGTCTTTTAACTGAACAAGAAGCATATACAGATTCGGAGTATCTGCAAACCACTTGTCCGGATTGGTTACTTGTTTGCTTCCGCTAAAGGTTTTTCCCTTGTCATCTGCTTTCTCTGCCACATTTTCCTTTGCTGCCGGAACAGTCGCTTCGATCACCATCGGCTCAGACCACACTTTTGTCTTGCCGTCAATCTTATAAAGATCAGCAGATACGGTATATTTCTTGCCTGCTGCTGTATCATCACCGAGATTACGGATATCTGCATCCAGCGTCAGGGTTGCATCTTTATACTTGTCATCCAACTCTGTTTTTACAAACAGGTCACGCATCTCTACTTTTGCTTTAGAGTAAAGATTTACATCACGGAAAATACCGCTCATACGGATAAAGTCCTGGTTCTCCAGGTAACTTCCGGTGGACCAGCGGTAAACTTCCACAGCGATAGTATTTTCACCCTTTTTCAGATAACTTGTAATGTTAAACTCATCCGTTGTGTAGCTGTCTTCGCCGTATCCGACTCTCTGTCCGTTTACATATAAATAGAATGCGGACTCTACACCTTCAAAGGATACGAAAACATCTCTTCCATCCCAGTCTGAAGGAACGGTAAAGGTTCTCTTGTACTGGCCGACACTGTTGTTTACGGTCGGTGCTGTAACGTTTGCTCCAAGGCTGACATTTTCATAGTTCTGCCACGGATATCTCTGGTTTACATAGATCGGCTTTTCGTATTTGAAATTGCCGTCTGCATCCTTGATCGTCTGGATGGAGCTTGGAACTTTGATGTCATCCCAGCCTGAGGTATCCCAGTTCTCCACATAATTTTTTGCATCTGCACCTTTTGCCTGTTTTTCACGTTCTGCCGGTTTCTGGGCAAATTTGAATTTCCAGGTACCGTTCAGGGACTGTTTGTAAGCGGATTCTGATTCATCCACATCCAGAACTGATTTTTCGTTTGTCAAAGCTTTTTCTGCAGACTCATACGGTGTAAAATACGCATGTGCCGGCTCCCGGTTCTCCTCCACTTTATCAATCTGGTCATACCACTCTTCGCCTGCAAAGCTGCTGTCAGCAGCATTTACCGGAAGTGTGAAACTTCCAATGCCGGTCACAAGCTCTCCGCCGATCATAGCACCGGCTAACACTACAGACAAAATTTTCTTTCTCAAATGCATGTACATTCCTCCTTTTATGCATTTTTTCTTTTGCAGCCGTTCCGTTTCCCTTTCAGCTGCAATTTTTTCTTTTTCTTCCTCTCTTTTCGCAGACTTTTTGTCATTTTGAAAATCTCTGCGAAAAATGAAGTCCCGCTGTGCGGGACTTCCAGCACCCTCTCGGGATACATGTTAAGTTTATTATAGTACGTTTTTATGTTTTTGTCTATATTGTTACTATTTATTTTTATCAAGCGTTCGTTTTTTAGTAATTTTCTACATATTCTCTATCCGTTTATTGTCTATTTCGCCAGTTTCGTTGATTCCATCGGAAACATCCACGCTTCCAGGAAACTGTTTTATCAGCTCTGGAAACTTACGGCACTATGCAAAATGAACGAATTCCCAAGAAGGCACTTTTACGTGCCCTTCTGGGAATTCGTTCATTTGCACATACACTTTTTTCTGTATACAGTTTGTCTATTCGTTTCACAGGAAAGCCGCCTTCATTTTCTCTGCCACTTCCTGCAGTTTCTGTGCTCTTTGTCCGAATATCCGGACAGCGAGATCATTCTGCACCAGTTTTGTCACGCCGCCATCGCACTCCGCTTCCTGTTCCAGGATCTCCCAGATATTCTGCTGCAGTTCTTCGCTGCCGCCGGTCAGAAAGATATTTGCCATATGCGTGTAACCTTCGTACATACCGATGCCTTCCATATCCATCTTTTCCGGCTCATAGCGGGTGTTGTCCCGGTAGATCAGGCTGCCGCTTCGCCAGACGGAAACTTTCGATGCATACTTCCGGTAGCGAAAGCGTTCCCCGGATGCTTTTCGACCGCAGGAAATGATTTCCATCAGAAAGAATCTTGAACTTTCGTCTTCGAGATGGATTTTCATATCACTTTCAAATGCAGACTGTGCATATGGGATCACCGGCTGCGGATAATAACAGAAGACTGCATTTTTTTTCACTTCTGCCGTCACACTCCGGCGTGCCAGTCCTTCTTTCATCTTATGCACTTTATCAAAAGACTGAGAAAGAAATTCCAGATTGCTTCCTTCGGAAATCTGAAAGGTGAACTCCTGAACATCGCCTTCCATGATTCCGGCCGAAGCACACAGCGGCATAATGGAAATTCCGCCATCTTCTTTTGGAAATGGTGTCATAACTTTATAAGGTGCAGTAAAGGAAAGATCTTCCAGTATGGTTTTTCCATCCCGGCTTCCGGTGCGGATCGACAGTCTGGATATTTTTCCGAATTTGTTTTCTGTCAAATGTTCGTCCGCCTTTCTTTTTTATTTTTCAAGAATGCTTCTTCTATTCTTGCTGTGAAGTAAAGCGGACATTCACAATCCGCTTCTCTGCGTTCAAGTCGAACATTATGCTTACAGATCTTCCAGCAATACACTTTTTTTGATCCATTCTACTACTTTATCCACATTTTCATCCCCGCGGATGTTGGTAAACTGGAATGGACGGTCACCACGCATTTTCTTTGAATCACGTTCCATGACTTCCAGACTTGCTCCGACATATGGTGCGAGGTCGATTTTGTTGATGACAAGCAGATCTGATCTTGTGATACCAGGGCCGCCTTTTCTCGGAATTTTATCTCCTTCTGCGACATCGATCACGAAAATCGTGGCATCTACCAGTTCCGGGCTGAAGGTTGCGGAAAGGTTATCTCCGCCGCTCTCGATAAAGAGCAGTTCAATATCCGGGAAACGCTCCATCATTTCATCAACTGCTTCAAGGTTCATCGAGGCGTCTTCACGGATTGCCGTATGCGGGCATCCGCCGGTTTCCACACCGATGATCCGCTCGACCGGAAGAACACTGTTTTTTGCCAGAAACTGTGCGTCTTCCTTTGTATAAATATCATTGGTGATGACACCAATGCTGTAGTCTTTTGCCATTTTTCTTGATAATGCTTCGATAAGTGCTGTTTTTCCGGAACCTACCGGGCCGGCAACTCCAATTTTCACGTATGACATACTTTTTCCTCCTGCTATGACATATACAATCTGGAATACAGTTTTTCGTGCTGGATTCCACGAATATCAAATCCCGGTGCTGACAGGCACAGGTCATCTTCGCTGTAAGTTCGGATCTCTTCCAGAATTTCTGCAAATTCCGGATAACATCCGCTCAAAAGCTGCTGTCCTGCACTCTGACTGAGCGGGATGGTTTTGACACAGTTTGTTACCATTGCGGAAGTCTGTGCATATAAATAATGATACAACGTCTCTTCTTCCTCGATTCCAAGAGCCGCACAGAAAACTCCGTACACAATGCAGTGACTGACCGCTTTTCCCTTTCTTGCGTCCAGATACGCTTCAAAAATTTCTCTGTTTTTCATCGGCATCGTTTCTGCATGCAATTTTTCGATTGTTTTTGCAAAACGGGAACCCATTTTTCTGGACGCTTCCCGCTGTTCAAAAGGAATCCTGGATGCTCCGAGGATTTCTTCCAGCTCATCCAGTCCGTCTGCATCACTTTGATCTGTCAGTTCCCACGCAAGACGAACTGCCAGCAGATCGGTATAAGCAAGTGCGAAACGCAGTTTTTTATGAATATATTCTGCCGCTGTTTTCTCATCGCAGACGCTTCCCTGCTGGATGTAAGTTTCCAGTCCCTGCGAGTGAGAATAGCCTCCGATCGGGAAAAGTGCGTCATTTACCTGCAATAAGAAGAAACGGCGAATTTCCTGTTCTCTGTCCATATCCGTTCCTCTCTTTTTGTGATGCCGGAGCACATTCTGCCCCGGCACCGTAATATCTTTTATATTCTCAGTGATGATGGTTGTGGATCGCTGCGGAAATCCGTCGGTCAAAATCAAGTTTCCGCACGGTTTTTTCTGCTTTTACACCGTGCAGTTTTTCCAGCATCGCCATCATCGGCTCATTGTAAATGGTGATAAAGGTATTTTCTTTATCGCCCCAGAAAAGCGGTGCATGGCGGTTGCCGATCTCGTAGCAGACCTTTGCAACATATTTTTCGTGTCCCGGTGCAAGCGATACTTCGATCACTTCGCACGGCGGTGTGTTGACCACAATCACCACACCGTCTGCATCATAGATCACATCATCCTGAAACAGTCCTCTTGTCAGAATGGAATCATCCATACGGATGCCCACTTCACGACCCTGACCGGTCACTTTTCGATGGATCTTTTTAAATGCTTCATGCCATTCGATATTCACATATTCTACTGTTTTTCCTGCGATATCCACATCTTTTAATTTTCCGATTACTTTTTCACAAACCATTCTACCATACTCCTAAGATCAGCATGATTCCCGGAATCCATGCGGTGACCACGCCTTCAAACACCTGAAGCAGCGGTACAAATTTTCCGAGCTTTTTGCCCATGATATCTTCTACAAATGCAGTTCCCCAGAGGATTGCCCACAGATACCAGATACCTGCCCAGCGGATATCTGCGGTAATTCCAAGTGCTGCACTTCCGGTAATTCCCTCGATGGTTCCAAAGATCAATGCATTGACTGCAACAAAGGTGGAAAACCATGCAAACGGAATCGGGCTGAGCTTGTAAATCTTGCTGAATGCAACAAACAGATAGGTAAATCCAAACAGAAGTCCGGTTCCTGCCGCATAATAGTTGCCCTGTACCAGGCTCACGAAATTGATAAAGACCGACAGGCCTCCGGTCAGCAAATTCATCACTGCCGCCGATTTGCCATCGACTTTGTACAGCGTACACATGCCGTTGTTGATCAGTACAATTCCCACAAATAAAAGGCAAACTCCTAACATTTTGTTCCTCCTAACTCTTTATTTAAATTGATGTCCTCAAAATCCGCTCATTTTTCTGCGAAAAATGGCTGCTTTTTCATGATTTGGCGGGATTCATAGACATAAAAATGTATGCAAGCATCCGTTTTATGTCCATTTCTCCCTTGGACATCAAAATAAGTTATACAGCTGTGTAAGCGGCAGTTTTTGTGCCGGTTTGGATGTGATGGATTCTCCGTCGACCGTCACTTCATAGGTTTCCGGATCTACGGTGATCTTCGGTGTGCGATTATTAAATACCATGTCTTTCTTGGCGATCGTGCGGCATCCTTTTACCGGAACAACCGTCTTTTCCAATCCGTATGCATCTTTGATATCTGCATCGTAAGCTGCTTTGGAGACAAAGGTCAGGCATGCTTCATTTTTTGCCTTTCCATGTGCTGCGAACATCGGCTGATAGAGAACTGGCTGTGTGGTCGGGATGGATGCATTTGCATCACCCATCTTGGATACAATGATCATGCCGCCTTTGATGATCATATCCGGTTTTGCACCGAAGAATGCCGGTTTCCACAGTACCAGGTCTGCGAACTTGCCTTTTTCCACAGAACCTACATAATCTGCAATACCATGTGTCAGTGCCGGATTGATCGTATATTTTGCGATATAACGTTTTACACGGAAGTTGTCGTTTCCTTTGCCTTCGTCTTCCGGAAGTGCTCCACGTTCGTCTTTCATTTTGCTTGCTGTCTGCCAGGTACGTGTGATAACTTCGCCGACACGTCCCATTGCCTGAGAGTCCGAACTCATCATACTGAAGATACCCATGTCATGCAGAACATCTTCTGCTGCGATGGTTTCCGGACGGATTCTGGAATCTGCAAATGCGACATCTTCTGGGATTTTTTTGTCCAGATGATGGCATACCATCAGCATGTCCAGATGCTCATCCAGTGTATTGACCGTGTATGGCATGGTCGGGTTTGTGGATGACGGAAGTACATTTCCTGCTGCCGCTGCACGAATGATGTCCGGTGCGTGTCCTCCGCCTGCACCCTCGGTGTGGTAAGTATGGATCGTTCGACCTCCGATCGCTGCCAGGGTATCTTCGACACATCCGCCCTCATTCAGCGTATCGGTATGGATTGCTACCTGCACATCGTACTCATCTGCTACATTCAGGCAGTGGTTGATAACAGCCGGTGTCGCACCCCAGTCTTCATGAATTTTCAGTCCCATTGCACCTGCTTTGACCTGCTCGATCAGCGGTGCTTCATCCGAACAGTTTCCTTTTCCGAGGAATCCCAAGTTCATCGGATATTCTTCTGCTGCTTTGAGCATCATTTTCAGGTTCCACGGTCCAGGTGTACAGGTCGTTGCATTGGTTCCGTCTGCCGGACCGGTACCGCCTCCAATCATTGTTGTCACACCGCTGTACAGTGCACAGTCGATCTGCTGCGGGCTGATAAAATGAATGTGGGTATCAATTCCGCCGGCAGTTACGATCATGCCTTCTCCTGCCAGTGCCTCTGTGGAAGCTCCAACCGTCATGCCCGGAGTTACGCCGTCCATAATATCCGGGTTTCCTGCTTTTCCGATTCCGACGATTTTGCCGTCTTTGATACCGATATCTGCTTTTATAATTCCGGTCACATCCACGATCAGTGCATTTGTGATGACCAGATCCAGATCTCCGGCTTTGCTGCAGGTCTTAACAGACTGTCCCATACCGTCACGGATGGTTTTTCCGCCTCCGAATTTAATTTCATCTCCATAGGTGGTAAAATCTTTTTCCACTTCAACGACAAGGCTTGTATCTGCCAGTCTTACTTTATCGCCCACGGTCGGGCCGTACATCATTGCATATTTTTCACCGGAAATTTTTACGCTCATCTGCCATCCTCCTATACAAAACCTTTTAATGCTGCTTTTTCCATAGAAGCTTTTTTCGTGTCTTCTTCTGCTCTGGCTCTTGTCAGGTCATTTAATCCAAATACACGCTTTCTGCCGCCCATCTGTGTGAGCTGAACCTCTTTTTCTTCGCCCGGTTCAAAACGAACTGATGTTCCTGACGGAATGTCCAGATGATATCCATAAGCTGTCTCACGGTCAAACGAAAGGCATTTATTTACTTCGAAAAAATGATAATGAGATCCCACCTGCACCGGGCGGTCTCCTTTATTCGCAACAAGAATTTTCACTGTGTTTTTTCCTTCGTTGAGTGTGATCTCTCTGTCTGCCGGAATAATTTCACCGATTTTCATGGTTTGTTGTCCTCCTTCTTCAAGATTCGCCCGCAGATCATCTGCGGGGATGCCTCCTGTCTACTGGATCGGATTATGTACCGTTACCAGCTTGGTTCCATCCGGAAAAGTTGCCTCTACCTGTACTTCTTCCAGCATATCTGCAACACCATCCATAACATCTTTTTTGGTAAGGATCTTCGTTCCAAGCTGCATCAGTTCCACAACCGTTTTTCCGTCACGTGCCAGTTCCAGAAGTTCCGAACTGATATAAGCAAGCGACTCTACATAATTCAGCTTCACGCCGCGTTCTTTTCTCTCTTTGGCAAGATTTCCCGCCATATGAAGCATCAGTTTTTCCTGTTCCTTCGGGGTAAGTCTCATAGTAATCCTCCTGTTCATCTAAGTAAAAGTTAGAAGATGCCCACGAATTGTTCCGTACTTCGTACTCTCACAATTCTGCACGCCATTCGCATATCGTGAAGCTTACGCTCCACTTTTATGCTTATGTCGTGGCATCAAAAAAGACGCAGGCAATGGCTCCTTTTTACAGGCTCCATTGTCTGCGTCTTTATCCCTATGGATTTGCTATGCATTATATCCGATTTTATTTTTCCCGTCAAGCAGTTTTTTGAATGTTTTTTGCGGTATCTGATGGAATATGCTGTTTTTTCTTTAAATATACGATAAACACTACTACCATAACTATCACATACAATACCGAAAAGCCAACACCAATAAACCATTCTACTGGCCGGAATTTCATTGTTATCGTATGCTTTCCCCGGGTAACATGCAATCCCATAAAGCAACGATTGACTGTACTGATATCTGCCTTCTTTCCATCCACATATGCCGTCCAACCACTATGTTTTGACTGAAGAAGCGTTACATATCCTTCTGTTGGTGCATCTACTGTCATCTGGATACTGTTAAATCCAAACCACGATACATCAACCGTTCCATCTGAAGTCATTCTTTCCGTTTGTACCAGTTCTGCCTTTTCTGCCTGTATAGCTTCTCCTGTAATCTTCAGTTGCTGATATACCTGCTCTACGGAAGGGAAATAAATATCCACATACTTTTTGCCTTCCTCTTCTTTTACCGTAAAATCACCTTTATAAGACTGTTGCTCTCCATTACTGTCCGTAAATCTGATCTTCAGAAAAATCTCATCTTCTGTATTACCTGTAAGATAAAGCCGGACTCTTCCCGTTTTATCTTCCGCCGCACTCAGTTCCCCAGCAATCTGACAACCTTTCTCTGTTTTTATCAGATTCAGTTCTTCTCTTGCCACAACTTTCGCTTCCAGCTTCTGAGACGATGTGATTGTTTCATCCAGTCCTTTTTTTACAAAAATCTGTTCCGGATCATTGCTGCACCGATTGATCCATTTTTTATAGGATATATCATTTGATGTCACTACATTATTGGTAAAATAAGCGACCGGGTTCTGCTCTATAATGCTTCGATTATAAGTCTGCCTGAAATCTTCAGTAGCAGAAAGTAAAAAAGAATAATATCCTTCTTCATCAAAAGTTTTATTATATAATATTACTCGATTGTTATATCGACTTGTACTTCGAGCAGCTCCTGTAAAATTCACTCCTAGTTTTCTCTGATTATAATTGCTAAATTGCTGGTCAATGTCATCTCGAACTTCCTGGTTTGAAGAATATTCCCCTGGTGCATATTTAGCAATTGTAAGTGGTGTTTCTAAAAAGGACCATGTAAAGACCTCTACAATTACAATTCCTACTATAAAACCTTTTCGCCACAATCTGTAAACCTGTTTTTTATAAATAGTATAAAAAACAAAAAAATAAACACTTAATATAATAGAAACTCTTATAGCCGACTCTGCAAATCCCTGCAACTTCGTAAGATCTATTTCTGAACTAGATTTCACAGCATTGACTATCACTCCCGAAATACTTCCAGCAAGTAATGTAACGCTCGTCAAAATTAGTGTGACTTTCAGTACCTTTAGGGAAATTTTTCCTGTCTTCAAAATATCTGATAAAACCGGAACGAGTGTAAGCATAACAAAAATCATCAGAAAAACCCGATTCGTTGTAGGAAATCGAAAACTAGCATACATTGGAACAAAACGGTATAACAACATATGTACAAATGAAGTGTTTCCCATACAGATAAAAAAAGATATCACAGCCAGACTACCATATAATTTCTTATTTTTCTGTTTTTTTTCCAGTATCATAGGTAACAGTAACAATGTAATGATCCCCATATAGAAATTTGACATACTCACTCCAGCCGGTTCCGGTATAAATTTTAACGTTTCCGGAAATAGAATAGATAAATATATCAACGGTGAATACCCATTTGCTACCTGCCCAAGACCATTTCCTCTGGTGATCAGTGACATATTTTTCAAAAAAGGAAGAAGTATCGCTGCACCGGATATAACGGTAAAAATACAAACAAGAATAAACTTTCCGGCACAGGAAATTACATTTTTGTAAAATGTCTTATTTTTATCGTATCCAAAATACAAAGTATATGGAACTAAAAACAAAAACAGATTAAAAAACATCTCCGGATATCCACCAAGTAATAGCTGGGATGCTGCAAATCCGGTTCCCAGTGCAAATATCAAATGTTTTTTCTGCAAAAAAGCCCACATTCCTAAAAAGACATACGGAATCCATGCAGCTGATATAATAATCATAATATGCTGCGCATTAGATAAAAACAAACCACTTCCACAATAAAGCACTCCAACCAAAAAACAGGCACAATCATCACTCTAAGACAATTCTTTTCTATTCTTCAATTCTTGTCCTGCCAACAGATATACGCCAAAACCGCCAATCGCAATATGAATTGCGTAACAAAATGCTACTGTTACAGGTGTATATCCGACATATGCCATAACCAGTGTAATAATGTACCACACCGGCATTCCTAAAACTGCATAATGTGGTGTCCCATTACGCATCAGTGGATTCCATAGTGGTAATGTATGATTTTTGATCGCTTCCGACATAAGTACCTGGAATGGATATTCTGCATCCCAGATATCCCACTTCATCAAATTTTCTCCTAGCAAAAGAGACCAGTTCATCAAAAAACTGATCAAAAGAAATAATGCAAACACTCCTATATGTATCACTATTTTATTCTTCTTTTTTACTGTCATTCTTTTCTCTCCTGTTTTTTAAACGCCCAAAATTTATTCATTACAAAATTCAAAGGAACACTCACAAAAATATTTAAAATTGGAGCAAGCATTTTAGATATTCCCAGTTTTTCTACCCATAATATAGATAACACCGTATTTAAAAATATCCCTGTAAAAGCATAAGAACAATATGTTTTTACAAGTGCCTGAAACCATGGGATCGCTTCTTTGTCTGAAGCAAATACATATTTGCGATTCCAGTAAAAAGACCAAAGAACACTCAGCAAAAATCCTAATATCTGTGCAATCAGATAATCCATTTCTCCAAACCAGTTATTTTTCTGAAAAACAACCAGTGCTACAAGATAAATCACATAGGAAATCAGTGTATTACTTACACCGATAATCCCAAATTTTATAAATTGCATAAGACCTTCCCATGCTTTGAGACTGATCTTTATACGTAGTATTTTTACCAAAATCAGGTAGCATACCTGTTCAAAAAAACTCCAGCAACGTTTTATTACATTTTCCATGATTTTATCCTATCTGTCTTACGAAAATAACGTGATCTCATGAACATATGGAGTCTTATCTGACCAGCGTTTTTCATCTATTTCGATTTCATCCTCAATACCATCTACTGGTGATGCATGACTGCCACACACCTGAAATCCGATTTTCGTATAACTTTTATATGCTGCCAGATTCTCTCTGTTTACTGACGCATAAATTCTTTTCAATCCCAGTTTTTTGAACCCTACAGCCATAGCCAGTACAAAGCTTTTTCCACCAATTCCATGACCTCTGGCTTCCAGATCACCAACCTGAAGCCGTCCAATCTCTGCCTGACCATTTTCAAAATTATATAATGCCAGACTTCCGACCATCCGCTTCAGCCTTTTTGTTTCTTCGATTGCAAATACGATGGAATCTGTATCCTGCAAATATCCTTCATACCATTTTTCCTGCATTTCTCTGGTAATATGTCCGATATTTCTCAAAAATCTGGTCTGAGATGCATCATTTCTCCAGATACGAAGATTTTCGATATCTTTTCTCTCTAAAGGACGGATGGTTACTTCTCCATATACTGCACTATAATGATGTTTCATAGTCTGTTATTCCTTTCCGAAGGCATTCAGGCAGTTGATGACATAATCCTGTTCTTCTTCTGTCATTCCATTATACAGCGGAATCGAAACAACCTCTTTTGCATACTGTTCCGTGATCGGCAATGCCCCTTCTTTTAAGCCAAGATACTGGTATGCTTCTGACAGATGCGGCGGAATTGGATAATGAATGATCGTTCCGACTTCTTTCTGATTCAGATATTCTATCAGTTCATCTCTACGTCTGCAATGAATCACAAACTGATGCCATACCGTTGTTGCACCTTCTCTTACTTTTGGAAGCTGTAATAACGGATTATCCAGAAGCTTCTGATATCTTTTACATAATCTTACTCTTTCATCCGTAATCTTTTTCATATGCTGCAAACGTACACGCAAAAGACCTGCCTGCATTTCATCCAGTCTGGAATTCGCACCCACTACTTTATTGTAGTATCTTTTCTCACTTCCGTAGTTGCGAAAAACTCTTACATCTTCTGCAATCTTATCATCATTTGTAACAATCGCTCCTGCATCACCAAATGCTCCCAGATTTTTTGATGGATAAAAAGAAAAACAGCCGATATCGCCAAATGTACCTGTCATTTTCCCATCAAAACATGCACCATGGGACTGTGCACAGTCTTCTACCAGTCTTAAATGGTATTTCTGAGCCAGTTTTACCACCTTTCCCATATTAGATGCCTGACCATATAAATGCACTACAAGAATTGCCTTTGTTTTTTCTGTGATTTTCTCTTCTATTTTGTCAACATCGATATTGTTGTATTCATCCGGCTCTACAAAAACAGGTGTTGCACCATTGATCGTGATTCCCATTACACTTGCAATGTAAGTATTGCCCTGTACGATCACTTCGTCACCCGCACCAATGCCAAGAACACGGAATGCAATCCACAATGCATCCAGGCCACTTGCAACTCCAACACAATTCTTCACTTGCAGGTAGTCTGCAAATTCCGTTTCAAAACTTCTTACTTCGTTTCCAAGTACATACCAGCCGGATCTGAGTACTTCCAAAGCTTTCTGTTCAAACTCTTTCTGATACATTGCAAATCCGCGGTCCAGACGATTAGGCATGATCTTCATGTTTATTCTCTCCTTTTTTCTGTTCTAATGTATTTTCATCTTCGACAATATAAGTCGGTCTGTTTCTGGAAGCATCAAAGGTTCTCCACAAATAACCTCCAAGAATACCAAGTGTCACCATAATAATCCCAAAACTGCACAGATTAAAAATGAACAGGGTTGTCCATCCACTTACCTGAATCAGTCCCATGATTTTACATACCAGAACAACAATTCCCCATATAAGTGCACCAACGCAGGACAGGGTTCCAATCATAGTAACCAGTGAAATTGGCAACGTTGAAAAACTGAACAGGGTATCCGCCACCAAACGTACTTTCTTTTTTAATGTCCATTTGCTCGTTCCTATTTCTCTTTCCAGACGTACATAGGGTATCTCTTCCGTTTTAAAACCACTCCAGAGAATCTGTCCAGTCAGTGCACTATTTCTCTCATCCAGTGATAATAATACCCGGATAACTTTCTGATCCAGCAGATACACATCAAATCCACCTTTTGGCATATTGGACAATGCCGCTTTTCTGACCATCCAATAATATGTATTTGCAAACAGTTTTGTTCCAAAACTTTCTTTCCTGTCCTGCCTTACTGCAAGCACAACATTATTGCCCTGCTTCCAGCTTTCAACCATTTTAAGGATCAGCTCCGTAGGCTCCTGAAGATCCGCTGCCTTTACTACCGCACAATCACCTGTACACTTTTCCAAACCACACAGAATAGCCGCATGTGAACCAAAATTACGTGACAAACTGACAATTTTTATGTTGGGATCCTGATCTGCCAGTTCCTGCATAACTTCATAACTACGGTCTTTTGATCCATCATTAACCATGACAATTTCGTAATCATAATCGATTTTGTCAATAAATTTTTCTTTTATATCTGCATAAAGGGGATACAGATTATCTTCGTTGTAATAAACTGGTATCACAATTGAAACTTTCATTCTTTTTCTCTCTTTTCTTCTGTATGTACCATTTTAACAAAGGTATCATAGTCTCTGATATATTCCTCTGGATCATAATGTTCACTGGAAAGCACCAGCAAAACTGAATCTTCGCTAAAATCATACATATCTTTCCATATCATTTCCGGAAGATAAATACCTGTATGTGCACGATTCAGACTGAATACTGCTTCATTTCCAAGACCATCCTTTACCCGAACCTTACTTTTTCCGGCAACATTAACCAAAACAAACTGACTTTTCAAGTTTGCATGCTGTCCTCTCACTACGTCTTTATCTGAACCGTAAATATAAAAAATCCTTTTTATATCAAAAGGAACATCTTTCATTCCTTCTACAATGACAAGATGACCTCTTTTGTCTCCTCTTTGCGGAAATTCCAACATTTTAACTTCTCTTTTGTTCATCTCTTTTTCCTTTCTCAAAAACTATTTTAACTTGTTGTGCTATTTAAAACGAATTTGCAAAAATCCTGTGAAAGGGCAAAAAATCCCTACAGTTTGACAAAAGCAAAAAATCAGAAAATCAATTCTTTGATTTTTCCAATGTCACAAGTTTCGTGAAAAATACTGTTTAAGGCAATGCAAAGATTATATGCCAGAATTTTGTTTACCAGGCGTGTGCATAATCCCTGAAAAGTTTTAGCCAGTACTCTTTCTGCATTTAATTGCTCGCTTAACTGTGAGAAGACCGTTTCCACTCTCCTGCGAAGCTTAAATACTAATTGTCGGAAAGAAGTTGACCACTTTGACTTACTGTTGGAGCGTTTTAATGCCAAAAGAGTATTCTTTTGTTCCTGCATTTCCAGCATAAGGGCTTCTCCAACATAGCCTTTATCTGCAAGAATTGTAAGACCGCTTTGATTTTCAACGATATCCCTTAAACCCTGACGGTCATCTACAGATACTGGTGTAATTTCAAAGGACGTGATGTATCCTTCCAGAGTAATAAGGACATGTACTTTATAGTCAAAATAGGTTCCTTTCTTGGAAGGGCATTTCCCATAATCTGCACCATATCCACGAAAAGACCTGCAAAACCGTGCCCGTCCGAATTTGCAGACGGCAAGCGGAAAACTGTCGATGATACAGTAAGGACTGACAGGAACTGGAAAAGCAGACAGCATTTTCTGACGTAACCGTTCAGTTGTCTGCATCAAAGCCCGCCTTGTCCTGTTAAAACGGCTTCGGCTGCATAGATTTGGAAATAAGTGACGATAATTTCGCTTTACAAAGTGAAACCAGGCATTTTCAGAATCAATGCCAGCTAATTCGCCGCAAAGGCTAATCGTAATAATTTCAGGATCCGATAATTTTGCATCCAAAACACGTCTCCTGTGGATAACCTCATCCGGAGCAAATTGATGATAGAGATCATCAATGATAACATAAACAGTGAAAATAAAGTCTTCAAAAGTTGCTATGATTGTGGTATTATTGTTTTGGAACTTCAACATAATGATGCCTCCTTTCGTTTTTTGTATTTCCTACAAGCAGGATAGCACATTTTGTTGAAGTTTCTTTATTATTTTTATTTAGCACAACGAGGTATTTTAGTTATCCAGTATTTTCTCTGCTATAAATCATCAACGTTTTTCCTGATAGACTTTCGCTTTGTCCACACGATGGTCATCCATTTTCAGGACAACTACTTTCACGCCGTCACTTACAAAGCTGTCGCCCTCTTTCGGGATCTGCCCAAGTTCCTCCATGATCCAGCCGCTCAAAGTATTGACATCCACCGCTTTCTCAATATCCAGCAGTTCAAACACTTTATCAATATTTGCCGATCCGCTCATCAGATATTCCCGGTCGGAAATTTTTTCGATTTCTTTAATGACACGGTCATGCTCATCCCAGATATCACCAACCAGCTCTTCAATGATATCCTCGATCGTAACCAGACCTTCCGTTCCGCCAAATTCATCCAGAATGATCGCAATGTGGGTTTTACTGTCCTGAAGCTTTTTCAGCAGGACACCGATCTTCATCGTCGGTGTGATAAACAGCACCGGGCGGATGATATCTTTCAGAGGTCGGTCGGTATGATAAATGAAATTATGGAAATCTTTCTGGTTGACAATGCCGACAATATGGTCGATATCTTCCTCGTAAACCGGAAGTCTTGAAAATCCGGTATCCAGAAACATTTTTGCGATTTCTTCTTTTGTCGCATCCAGCGGAATACTCTCGATATCCACACGCGGCGTATAAATGTCACTTGTCTCAAGATCCATAAAACCGATCGCACTGCGAATCAGTGTACTTTCATCGGCATCGATCCCGCCTTCCTGTTCTGCTTCTTCTACGATCGTCATCAGCTCCTCGTCCGTGATCCCACGGTCATCCGAAGGCTTGTTGAACAGTTTGACAAGCAGCTTTTTCCATTGAGCAAACATCCAGATAAATGGTTTTAAAAGCACCATCAGGGCACGGATAAACGGTGCGGAAAACATGGCAAATTTCTCCGGCGATTCTTTGGCAATGCTTTTCGGTGAGATTTCGCCAAAGATCAACACGACAACCGTGACGGAAGCTGTTGCAACGCTCGCTCCTGTCTGCTCACCCAGAAATTTGACAAAGAGCAGTGTCGCCACAGATGAGAGCAAAATATTGACCAGGTTGTTGCCGATCAGGATCGCCGAGAGCAGCGTATCGTAATTGTCTGCCAGCTGAAGTGCAAGTGCTGCGGATTTGTCACCTTTGTCTGCCATTGTTTTCATACGTGCATGGCTCATCGTGGAAAAGGCTGTCTCGGTCGCTGAAAAATACGCGGACAAAACAAGACAGACCAGAATAATAACCAATGAAGTCGAGTCACTGGACATGATAAATAAAAAACCTCCCTTTCAAAAAAGCACAGCCTGTTGTACCCTGACAACAGACCATGCCCTGTTTTTCTTTGTAATCTGTTTTCTGTTGTTATTATATGAGATAGCAGCCACAGTGTCAATGGGATGTTTGCTGCTCACTGCCAAATCACCTGCTTAATCCTCGCCTCCTTCGTCATCATCAAACTCATCGTCTTCCATCTCATCCTCATCAGACTCATCGTCTTCATCATCTTCAAACGCATAGTCCTCGTCATCTTCCATCACATCATACTCGATCTCATCATGATCCTCGTCATCTGCGTCTGCCGTATCTTCACCGATATCAACGCGAGGTGCCTCCATTTCTGCAAGCTTTCTCTGCAAAATATCGAGAAGAGCATCCGTATTGCCCGTTCTTGCCTGCAGCAGTTCACGAAGCCGTCTCCTTCCATCCTCACACTTTTCAATAGCTTCTTTTGCCGGTACATCTTTGAAAAGAATATCGATGATTCCCGGTGCGTAAGTCTCATACATATTCGCAATACAGTAAATGCTGTTCTCGATCACTTTCTGTGATGGAATGATTCCGTCACAGTCAACATAGCTCTTATAGCGAATTTCTCCGTCATTATAATCCATTTCAAAACAGCCATTTTTCAGACCATAGTTTGCTTTGCAGATAAATTCAGCCATCTGTCCCATCATCTTTTCGTCTTCATGATCTGGACTCACCGGGGCAATGCCGTAGAAAGTGATGTGCTTCTCATGTACTCTGACCATATACTGAATCTGGGAAAGTCTGCTTTTGATCTTCAACCCGAAACGAAACATCCCCTTCTCTTTATCGAAAGAATACTTCCAGTCATCTTCATCCAAAAATGCTTTCACCCCATTTGCAAGCTCCATAGAATAGTTTTTCATCATAAAGTCCTCCTTTTTCTCTTTGAGTTTTGTTTTTTCTTGATGTAATAAGTATGACATGCTCAAAAGCACAAAAAGGAGGGGGGAGTCATCTCACATCTGATATAAATTTCACAACACTATAATATAACGGTTTGCCAGCCTCAACACAGTTCCTACCGGAACTTTATATTCCCACTCCGGCTCCAGTATTTGTTCCCGTTTCTCAGAAACAAGATATGTATGACCGGTCGAACCTAAGTCTCTTACCGTATACATTCCATCCCTGTCTTTCGCTTCCAGCAGAAGATGCTGCCTACTCACGTTCCTGGAATCCAGACTCAGATCACATCTTTCCTGATTTTCCCGTCCGATTATGATATTTTGCTGTGACCATCTGTGCAGTTCCATCGTTTTACATTCCAGAACTGTAATTTGACCGCTTTTGCCAAAGGCACGGCTTTCCCGGTTACTTTCAACAACAAAAAGAAGATTTTCATTGAAATGCTTTTTCTCCAATTCCTTTGGCGGTGGACATTTCTGTGCCGATTCCAGCGGAATCGAATCAATGCCGTCCGCTCCCTTTTTTGCATATGCATAACGCCATTCCCGGTCAACCCACACTGACTTGCTTGCGTGAACAGACCAGCACAGAAACAGAATATCTTTTTCGTCGATTTCTCTTTTGATCCTCTTTTCCCAGTCCTCACCGCTGTGCATACTCTCCACATCAAAAAACATTTCCAGATCCGGTCTTGCTTTTCGGATTCCCATCATAACAAAAGCTACCTGGCTGATATCCTTTCTGGAATAAGAGACAAAAGCAGAATGAATATCCCTTCTTTTCATTTCCGGCTTCTGTACTTTGTTGTCCTGACACTTCACCAGAAAGCTGATTTTTGATGCCGGCACATCGTTGATTGAAATAAGTCCTTTGAATAACACCGTTGGTTTTTGCCAGTCACTCTTTAAAATCACCGGAAAATCAAAAATTAAATATTTCTGATTCCAGTACTGTACCTGCTGCTCCTCTTCAATATCAACACCATCTGCACTTATTAAAACCGTAATTTTTGCATGATTCTGAGCCTGCATAGGACTTCCATGTTTCTCTTGAACGGGATCACTTGACTGTGCGATCATGTCATCCACAATTTTCCGATACTGTTCTGCGTAAAGCGTGACCGTCACGATTGCATACTCCTCTGCCTGAATTTGCCTGGGAGCAATGGCGGAAACTTCAACATCACTGACCGCAACACTTTCAGAAGGAATCGTACTTTTGAAATCCTCTGCAAAACCAGGATCTTCTACCGGGGCATTGAGATCACATATATCTTCAAAAAGATTCCGCTCACAGAATGGCAAACCGCTGGTTTGGCTATACATATTTAGGATATACTCTACATCTTTTTCACATTCCCAATACACTTTTAACAGCCAATCTACCTTTTTAGAATACTGTTCCATTTGCCTTCTCATAGCTTCATCATCTATCCGTTTGTAAAATACCTGCGAAGCAAGACTTTGGGCTTCCAATTGCAGACTTCTTGCTTCACAGGAAAAATCACGCAATTCCTGTAAATAGCGGTACAGGAAATTCGGTTGACAATAGAGCTGTGATGTTCTGCTGAGAAAAATTTTTCCTTCCCTGATATCCTTCTCAGATATTTGATTCAAAAAACATATCTGACGTTGATATAAATCAATCTGTTCCTGAAGTTTCTGTTTTAATTGCTCCAACTGCTGAAATTCTTCAAATTCAAGCAAATCTGCTTCTAAAATTTCTGTATTCGAATCCGAAACCGGTTGTCCCGGAATTGTTATTCTTTGTGCACAGTAAAAAACCTTCAGAACTTCTTTGTAGGATTGTTGACAATTCTCGATTTTTTCCAGCATATTCAGGCACTGCCGTGCTGAATCATTTAATCCTTCCGATATAGCTTTTATCTGATACCCAATCTGTTTCTCTATAAAATCTGACAAAATTGCTCCCCCTCCAATCATACATAAATCCACTATCCGTCATCTGTTTCCATTATTTTCCTGTTCGGCTTTACTGACAAAAAATGCCCTGAATCTCAGGAAAAATATTCTATACTTTGCAAATATAGTAACATTCATCTTCCTGAGGTTCAAGGCATTGTCCACGATCTGTTCTTTACTTTTTGTAAACTGCTTTTGTGCTCATTCCTTTTGATTTGAAGAACTTTTTATATGTTTTGAATTGTTTTGCCGGTACTTTTACTTTGATCTTTTTGTATGTACCCTTAAAAGCTTTTGTGCCGATATTTTTCTTTGTCAGCATACTTGTTCTGATGGTGATGGTTCTGAGATTCTTACAATTATAGAAAGCCTGTTTTCCAATCCTTCTGACATTTCTGCCGATCACTGTTGTTCTCAGCAACTGATTGTTTTTAAAAGCATTTGCTGAAATACCGGTCACTGCATAAATTGTACCATTTATCGAAACAGTATCCGGAATTTTTACAACTTTGCTCTGAACCATCTGTCTTACAAACTCAACACTGCGTCCATCTGCAAGCACCTTATAAACACCGTTTGACGCTTTGTCACCTATCATTTCGCCCGGCGTTACTGTTTGCTTTGGCTGTTCCAACTTTGCTAAAACTTTTCCTTCTTCCAGCAACGTGCCACAGTCCTGACAATAAATATCTCCTGTGTAACCTTCCTGGGTATAAGTCGCTTCCTTTGCAAACTTCGTGATTTTTGTTCCGTGACCGGTAGACGGAATCTCCTCAATCTTTGTAGATTCACATACACTGCAAGTGTAAGTTCTGATTCCCTTTTCCGTACAGGTCGTTGCTTTTGTTACGACTCCCTCATCCCAGATATGACCTGTCTTCGGGATCACTGTTCCTGATGAAAGTTTCGTTCCGCAATCTTTACAATAAGTATCCCCGGTGTAACCTTCTTCCAAACAGGTTGCAGATTTCGCACCGCGAAGTTCTGTATTTAAATGTTCACCTGTCGCCGGGATTTCTTCGGTTCTTGTTGTATTGCAGTTTATACATGTGTAGGTTTTTATTCCAGATTCTGTATCCGTTGCTGGTTTTGTTATTCTTCCAGAATCCCAGATGTGGTCTGTTTTGGCGATTGTTTTGCCTGAAGAAAGTTTTTCTCCGCAGTCTTTACAATAGGTGTCTCCCGTGTAACCTTCCTGGGCACACGTTGCTTCTTTGACATTTCGAAGTTCCGTGTTCTGATGATTTCCGGTTGCTGGGATTTCTTCTAATCTTGTTGTGTTACAGCTTGTACAAGTATACGTTTTTATTCCTGCTTCCTTGCATGTTGCGGCTTTCAGTATCTTTCCAGAATCCCAAGTGTGGTCTGTTTTTCCAATTGTTTCTCCTGAAGAAAGTTTCGTTCCGCAATCTTTACAGTAGGTATCTCCGGTGTAGCCTTCCTCTGTACACGTTGCGGCTTTGACATTTCGAAGTTCCGTGTTCTGGTGGTTTCCTGTTGCTGGGATTTCTTCTGTTTTTGTTGTGTTACAGCTTGTACAAGTGTAGGTTTTGGTTCCTGGCTCCTTGCATGTTGCCGCTTTCGTTATCTTTCCTGCATCCCAGGTATGGGTTGTTTTTGCAATCATCGTTCCTGATGAAAGTTTCGTTCCACAATCTTTGCAGTAAGTGTCCCCTGTGTAACCTTCTTCTGTACAGGTTGCGACTTTTTCATTGCGAAGTTCCATATTCTGGTGATTTCCCGTCGCTGGGATTTCTTCTGTTTTCGTTGTGTTACAATTTGTACAAGTATAGGTTTTTATTCCTGATTCTTTGCATGTTGCCGCTTTCGTTATCTTTCCAGAATCCCAAGTGTGCTCTGTTTTGGCAATTGTTTCTCCTGAAGAAAGTTTCGTTCCACAATCTTTACAGTAGGTGTCTCCGGTATAGCCTTCCTCTGTACACGTTGCTTCTTTGACATTTCGAAGTTCCGTGTTCTGGTGGTTTCCTGTTGCTGGAATTTCTTCTGTTTTTGTTGTATTACAACTTGTGCAAGTGTAAGTTTTGGTTCCGGATTCTTTGCATGTTGCCGCTTTCGTTATCCTTCCTGTATCCCAAATGTGGTCTGTTTTGGCAATTATTTTACCTGAAGCAAGTTTTGTACCACAATCTTTGCAGTAAGTGTCTCCGGTGTAGCCTTCCTGGGCACACGTTGCTTCTTTGACATTTCGTAGTTCCGTGTTCTGGTGATTTCCTGTCGCTGGGATTTCTTCTGTTTTTGTTGTGTTACAGCTTGTACAAGTGTAGGTTTTGGTTCCTGACTCTGTACACGTTGCCGCTTTCGTTACTTTCCCAGAATCCCAGGTGTGGTCCGTTTTGGCAATCGCTGTTCCAGATGAAAGTTTTGTTCCGCAGTCTTTGCAGTAAGTGTCTCCGGTGTAGCCTTCCTGGGCACAAGTAGCTTCTTTGACATTTCGAAGTTCCGTGTTCTGGTGATTTCCCGTCGCTGGAATTTCCTCTGTTTTCGTTGTGTTACAATTTGTACAAGTGTAGGTTTTTGTTCCTGATTCTGTACACGTTGCGACTTTCGTTATCTTTCCCGCATCCCAAATGTGGTCTGTTTTTGCAATCGTTGTTCCTGCGGAAAGTTTTATTCCGCAATCTTTACAGTAAATATCTCCTGTGTAACCTTTTTCTATGCAGGAAGGTTTATTACTATTTTTGACTTCAACATTCATATGCTCACATTTTTTCGTCCAATGAGCATATAATGTTTGATCATTCGTTAACATAATAATATCATCTTCCTCAACTTTTTCTCCATCTTCCTTTTCTGTATACCAACCATCAAAAATATATCCAGAACGGCTTGTATTCGGAAGCACTCCATAGTGTTCCATATTTATGACATTTCGTGGTGTGCATTCGTTTCCACCACAGCTATCAAAATAAATTGTTGGTTGAGTAATAGTAACTGTTTTTGCCCCTAAAAAAGTAACAACCTTTCCTCCACCAATATTTATTGCGGATGCTTCTATCGTATATGTTCCACTCAATGAAGTGATAAACTTTTCTGAAAAACCATGGTTATTTCCTACCGAATATGCATTATTTACATCTGGTCTTTCCAAATTAGCTAATGTGATACCAATTAACGTAGCTTTTCCAGCAGAATCCTTTGCATAACAATGAATATAAACACTTTCATTTTTATTACTTCGATCAAATGCCCAACCTCTTATAGAAACACAGCCAACCCCACCTGTAACTGTTTCAAAATTTCCCTCTGCATTATATGTATCAAAATCATTTAAGGCTATAGCCTGTGTGCTTCCATCGTTTCCATAAATATATATATGACAAAAATAGTGTTGACTTACAAAACTACCATATTCAATATCTTTAAAATAATCTCCAGCACCATTGTAATTTGCATCGTACCACTTTAAATCTCCTTGATCAGATGTTGACCATACTGCAAATCTTACACTTCTTATTGACGTTGGATTTGATATAGCAACTACTGGTCTAAACGTTGTGTCTGTCGCATTTCCCCAATATACACCCCTTATACTGGGTTTAGAGTAATCATAATTATCTAATCTTTCCATTTCAACCGATTGAACGTTTCCATTATATCCATATACATACACATGGCATATATACAACTTATTTGCAAAATCAGTAAAATCAATATCTTTGAAATATCCACCTATCCCATTGTAATTCGCATCATACCACTTTAAATCACTCTGATCCCCTGTCGTCCATACTGCAAACCTTACCTTTTCAACTGTTTCTGGATTATTAATTATAACTACTGGTCTAAATGTTATATCAGTCATATTTCCCCAGTATGTGCCCACTATTGTAGGATTTTTTATTGCTAGTGCAGGACTATCATTTGCCACCGAATCATAATTCGTAGCTCGGTAACAATATTCAATTCCTCTGCTTTTACTAATTGTGTGATTATATCTAACTTTATTGTCTGCCGGACTAGCCCAGTTAGAATCATATACATAATAGTAATTGCCATTTTCTCCTAAGTAAATTGCCGAATGACCTGTAAATCTTATAAAATCTCCAACCTTTAATTCACTGGCTGAGATTTTTTTTGCCTGCGTATTTGTGCAATGTCCAAATACAACATACCACACATACTCTGCAAACCCATGACATGACCATGCATTACCGCCTTTAGCATCTTTAACTGTCTTTCCTGAAGGTAAACCACCTCGAGATGGAATATTCACCAAAGAACAGCGAGAATCGCTAGAATTTGAATCACTTTTACCGTCCGATGTAAAATAGCTGCATGAATTCGGATATACATTAACTACTTTCTGTATGGCATCAGATACTCCATTTGCTGAAACAGATATCGGATTTAAAATAAATAACATCAAAAATCCGAATACCATCATTCTTACTTTTTGTAATACATTATTACTGTTCATTCCTTCTCCTCCTGTTTCATAATTCAGACGTTAAGAAACATATATGATACAATCAAATATAGGAGAAAAAGCACAAGAAAAGCATGAAAAACAGTATTTTTACTGTCATTTCATGCCACTACTCAGATGTACCGAAACGTCTACCTTTCGACACAGTTTTATCTATTATTTTTCTATATCTCCTGTAAAATGTCGTATGACTGACTCCCAACACTTCTGCTGCCTGCCGTGTAGATAATTCCCCTTGTTCACATCGCCTGCAAACTTCTTCAAATTCTTCCGGCATTTCTTTTTCTGGTCTGCCGAATTTTTTACCTTTGCGTTTCGCTGCTTCGATTCCTTCCATTTGCCTTTGAGAAATAAATTCTTTTTCTGTCTGGGCAACATAGGCAAAGATTTGCAGTACCAAATCCGAAATCAGCGTTCCTGTCAGGTTGCCAGACTTTTTTCTTGTATCAAGCAATTCCATATCCAGTACTAAAATATCGGCTTTGATTTCTTTTGTTATGTACTGCCACTGAATCAGAATATCACTATAATTTCGCCCCAGGCGGTCAATGCTTTTAACAATCATCAAATCTCCGGCTTTTAGCTTTCTCAATAATTTCTGATACGCCGGACGCTCAAAATCTTTCCCAGACTGATAATCACAATAAATATTTTTCTTGGGAATATGATACGGTTCCAATGCAAAGATTTGTCGCTCTACATTCTGCTCCTTTGTAGATACTCGAATATACGCATATTGTTCCATTTCTTTCCTCCTGTATTATCCTTTTTCCATAATACAGTAGACATTTGTACATCTATATTACCTTTACAAAGGTAATATAGCAATTTTATTCTCTTTTCTTTCTAAAGTCAACTATGCAAAGGTAAGTCTGATTTTTCTTTCTGTTATGATGATTTTAACTTTACAAAGGTAATCATAAGAAATGGAGCATCCATATGACCTATTCTGAAATCTATGCATTACGCATCCGTGAATTATGCAAAAAACGAAAAATTACCATAAATAAACTTGCTACTTTGGCAGGATTAAAACAATCCACCATTGATAATATTCTTCGCGGTACCAGCAAAAATCCTAAAGTACGCACCCTACATAAAATTGCAAATGTATTTGGAATGACATTGAGTGAATTTCTTGATTTTCCAGAACTGAATGATTATTCTATTGAAGATGAGGAAGATAATGAATAACTGTAGAATGCGGTAAACGATATCAAATCCTTTTGTGTTCCCTTTTCCTGTTTCGATACTTTTTCTTTATTATAACCGAGTCTATCTATCTTTTCTATCAGTTTGCATATTCTGTTTATAATACTCACATTATTTATTGCATTTTCATCTGCAAAATGATACATTTTATTTGGGTGCTACCATAACGGTAGGCGGTTAGTCCTTCACCAGAGGGTTGCAGAGTGCCAGTGGCACTCGTTTTGCAACGACCGAAGTGAAACGG
>OLRP01000609.1_pt1 | contig 31908 bp, 23 predicted proteins | sample 1672401 | NCBI WGS metagenome assembly OLRP01 (sample SAMEA3136682, study PRJEB25190) | human gut metagenome | reverse complement strand
CTTTCCAGATGTGAAAAGGGCAGCCGTAACTATCAGAAACAGAAGAAAAAGGTTGCTTTATATCATGAAAAGATAAAGAACCAGAGGAAGGATTTCCAGCATAAGCTCAGCCACAGCCTTGCAGAAGACTATGACGCAGTATGTGTGGAGGATCTGAACCTGAAGGGGATAGCCGGAGGCCTGCATTTCGGAAAAGGGATACAGGATAACGGATACGGTCAGTTCCTTTCCATGCTTGGATATAAGCTGGAAGAACGTGGAAAATATCTGATAAAAGTAGACAGATATTTTGCATCCAGTAAGATATGCAGCGTATGCGGACATAAGAAGAAAGAGCTGGCATTATCAGAACGGATATACCTATGCGAATGTGGAAACCGGATGGACCGGGATGTGAATGCGGCGGTCAATATTCTGAAAGAAGGAAAAAGAATATATAAAAAATGTGCATAATAGCACAGAAAAGATCCGTAACCGGATAAAAAAAGAACCGCGGGACACGCGGGGATAGCCTGTTTTAGCTTTGCCCTGAAGGGCAATCGAGCAGGAAGCTCCCACTTCAAAATCTGTAAGATTTAAGTAGCGGGAGCATGTCACCATTAGGGAATATTGATTCCATTTTAGCTATTAATGTTCTGGAGTAAGGAATTCATCTGCTGATATAAAAGCTCTTTGCTGGATGCTCCCAGCACAATGGATACAAAAGGTTTTCCAAAAGCATTCTGGGTTATGATCGCCAGACAGTTACCTGCAGAAGCAGTGGTTCCTGTCTTTCCACCCAGAACCGTTACATCTTTGGGAGGTGTTGCCTCACCGGTCAGATAATGGTCTGTAGCTTCCAGACTGATACTGTGGGATTCTCCGTCAGCGCCTGTATAAGTAACAGTATACGACGGCATCTGGGTGATCTGAGTGAATTCCTTATAATTCATAGCTTCGTTCAGCATCAGATAAATATCATATGGTGTTGTATAATGGTTTTCATCCTGAAGTCCATGAGGATTGGTAAAATGAGTTCCCGTACATCCCAGCTGTCTGGCATAGCTGTTCATCATCTCCACAAAATTCTCTGTGGTACCGCCAACATATTCCGCAATTGCAGAAGCCGCATCATTTCCGGAATAAATCAGAAGACAATGGAGCAGCTGATCCAGGGTAACCTGATCTCCTGCCACAAATCCACATACCTGGGAGCCGGCCTCCAAAGTAACATTTTCCTGTGTGATCGTAACTGTATCATCCAGCTTTCCGCTTTTTAAGGCAAGCATAGCTGTCATGATTTTTGTAATGCTGGCAGGATAGATTTTGTCATAGATTCCATTGGCATACAATACCTTATGATTGCTCAGATTAAACAGAAGTCCCTTCTGTCCTTCCTCCAGAGAGGCATTTTTAATACAGTCTACACTGCCCTTGGAAGAAACACAAAGCTTCTGTGCAAAGGGCCGGGCCTTCATATTTTCTTTTCCTGCCAGACTGCTGGTAAATACTTCAGAAGCTTGAAAAGCATTCACCGGTTTGCCCAGATAAGTACCATTCAATAAGCGGATAGCAAAAAATGCTCCTGCTGCTATAAATACCATAAGCAAAAGCAGTAATATGGTATGCCCTATAGGCTTACGCCTTCTCTGCTTTTGTCTGGAAGGTCTCTGTGATCTGGGAAGTGCAGTTGTCTGTACCTGGGAAGCTGTCCCGGAATGTGACCCATGGACACTTCTCTCATTTTTATATGGCCTGGCCGATTTTTTTTCATTTTTATTCTCGGCAGATGATTTTCCAAACATCATAAGTAGTCCTCTTTCCTGTCAAGCTCTTTCTTCATAATTTCTTTATTATATGCACTGCTCTGAAGTCCAACGTTAAGTACAAGGCCCATACCAATATAAAGACTGACCAGAGAGGTAAGTCCATAGCTTACAAAGGGAAGAGGTGTTCCTGTATTCGGTGCCATTCCAGTTGCAACACATATATTAATAAAACTTTGCAGGGCAATCAGCCCTCCCATTCCACAGCACAGGATTTTGCCGGACAGATCCTTGGCCCTCAGGCTCATGCGGATACATTCAAAAGCGATTGCCAGAAGCAGCAGGACAATCGTTGTACATCCGATAAATCCATACTCTTCCCCTGCAACAGCAAAAATAAAGTCTGTCTGGTTTTCGGAGACAAAATTACCTTCATTCACAGATGCCGTACTGTCATCTCCGCTTATTCTCTTTCCAACCAGTTCTCCGGATGCTATGGCTGTCTTGGAGTTCTTCTGCTGTTCAATATTATCAGAATACTCTTCATTTTCCGGATATAAGAAAGACATAATACGTGACCTCTGATAATCCTTCAGCAGCTTCTGGTCCGGCTGCACCACAATAGACAAAAAGATGATCAGAAGAGGAACGGAAATCAACAGTGCTCCTCCGATAACTTTATAACTTAGACCTGCAATATATATCATCATACAGAAGATAACGATAACAGTAAGGGTATTTTTTAAATCCGGCTGTTCCAGGATAAGTATAAGAGGAACAGCCAGTAATCCTGCAGAAGCAGCCAGCGTCTTCAGAGTGTTCAGATTTTCCTCATGATCCATAAAAAATTTTGCGAAAAAGACGATCAAAATAATTTTGGACAACTCTGTAGGCTGAAAACGAAAAGAACCGATTCCGATCCATCGTGCAGCTCCATTAGCGCTGGAGCCTGCGATTCGCACTACAATCAGCATGATGATATTAAATCCATACATAAACCACTGGAAATTCATAATCCAGGAATAATCCATCAAAGATAAGATCACCATAATGATCAGTCCGAGAATCACTCCTGCAAACTGTTTGGACTTAAGATTTTCTGCTGCAGTTCCTACCAGTGTAACACCGATAAGGCTGATGGCCAGCAGAAATATAATAAGTCTGAAATTGTAAAATCGTAATTTATACTGCTTTAACATTTTATCTGTCCTTTTTATCCAGAACAGGAACATACACATAGAGCACAGCCGGCTCCTGGGTGATTTTTAACTTTACCTGTTCTTCCTCTATGGTTAAATATTTCTTTACTGTGTGTATCAGATCACTTTTCAGCATCTGCATCATTTGCGGAGAGCAGTCAATCCTCTCAGACAACAGAAGAAGCTTCATTCTGTCCCTGGCATATCCGGCGGAGCGTTTCTTATCTCTGAAAAAAGCTTTCACACGGAGTCCCTCCTTACAGATATTTTATTTCCGAAACATGTTACCGATTTTCCTGAAGAAACTCTTTCTCTCAGCAATGTTCATAAACGGTACATTTTCACCTATGATACGCTGACAGATATTTCTATACTCTTCTTCCGCCTGGGAAGATTTTCCTGAAAGAGGTTCCCCCTGGTTGGTGGCTATCACGATCTGTTCATCATCCAGAATGGTTCCGATCAGATCCACAGCAAGGATTTCCGTCACATCCTCCACAGACATCATATCTCCCCTGGCGATCATGTCCGGCCGGAGCCGGTTAATGATCAGCTGTATATCCCTGATATCATTTGCTTCCAGAAGTCCTATGATACGGTCTGCATCTCTGATGGCAGATACTTCCGGTGTAGTTACAACCAGTGCCCTGTCCGCCCCTGCTATGGCATTCTTAAAGCCCTGCTCAATTCCCGCAGGACAATCCAGCAGGATATAATCAAACTCTTCCCGCAGATCATCTGTAAGCTTGATCATTTGTTCCGGAGAAACAGCACTTTTATCCTTGGTCTGTGCAGATGGCAGCAGAAAAAGATTGGGATGACGTTTGTCCTTGATCAAAGCCTGACGCAGGCGGCAGTTTCCACCAATCACATCTACCAGATTATAAACAATCCGGTTCTCAAGTCCAAGGACAACATCCAGATTGCGCAGACCGATATCCGTATCAACCACTACAACCTTTCTGCCAAGCATGGCAAGACCTGTTCCAATGTTAGCGACAGTGGTGGTTTTTCCCACTCCGCCTTTCCCGGAAGTAATTACAATGGCTTCACTCATAGTTTGTTTTCCTCCTGATCGATAGGCTTCCATACTCCTGGTATTTTTCTTTTGATGCTTAGTCGTTTGAAGTATCACTGGTATCACTGGAAGCAACACCTGTAAGGATGCTTCCTTCATCAGTCAGTTCAAAAATGTATTTAAAAATATCAGCTGCTGCCAGACACGCATTTCCTGATGTATAACCATTTTCAATACGCACGGCAATTGCATATTGGGGATCAGTGGAAGGTGCATATCCCACAAACATACCATGGTTGGGATGGTAAACACCATCCACTTCGGCAGTACCTGTTTTTCCGGAAACATCCATTCCCAGGCCATCGAACTGTTTATGAGTCTGAACCACACGGTACATTCCGTCATGGATATCCGCCCATACACTGGAATCCACATCCAAAGTATTGACCACATCAGGCTCGTATTCTTTCAGGGTATTTCCCCTGGAATCTGTCAGTTTACCCAGAAGTGTCAGATCATATACAGTTCCACTGGTGGCAATCGCTGTGGCATATCTTGCCAGCTGACTGGTAGTATAGGCATTGGTACCCTGTCCGATATAAGAGGGTACAGCCAGAGAATCTGACACATGGGGAGAAGATTCTGTGATCTCTATTCCGGTCTTCTTATCCAGGCCGATCAAAGATGCATATTTCTGAAGAACTGCAAGACTCCGGTTCTCAGAGAAATTACCTTTCCCATCCTGTCCTAGCTTAAAACCAACCATATTGAAATAATAGTTACAGGACTGTTCAATGGCCTCCCTGATCTCAATGGGGCCATGTCCGTTAATATTCCAACAGTTGATCGGTGGAGTTACCAGGTCAAAGGAACCTGTACATTCAATATAAGTACTGTCATCGATCACACCCTCTGACATACCTGCAATTGTTGATAAAATCTTAAAGGTAGAACCGGGAGCTGTGGTCTGCTGTGTTGCTTTGTTGAAAAAGGGACTGGACTGATCCATGGAAAGCTTGGCATAATAATCAGTATCCATATCATTTACCAGCAGATTGTTGTTATAACCCGGATAAGAAACACAGGCCAGCACATCTCCGGTTTTTACATCTGTGATCACTGCAGACGCAGAACATGGCTCCAGTGCCAGCTGCGCCGGCTCGATTTCCAGAGTATATATTTTATTGACCATGAAATCATAGGCGGTCATTGCACCTGATGCCAGAGAATCATACATTCCGTCATCCTTTGAGAGAATTCCCTGGTCATAGAGTACAAGACAGATCTCTCTGCCGGAAATAGTATCCTCCTGGAGCATATACTTATACAGCAGTTTGGAAAAGCTGTTATCTGTCTTCAGATAGGTAATGATATAATCTGTAAGAGCCTTATATGCTTCCTCAGAATCCAGATATTCTCCCTCAGAGGAAATCTTGGAAATATCAATCCAGTTCTGTCCTGTTGCATAGGTCAGGTAATCCTTCAGACTGATGCTTTCATCCTGACTCCATGCCTTATAAGTAGCGTCAGCAGTATCAATAGCATTTTTTGAGATCACACCCAAAGTATCCCGCAGCAGATCATTACAGATATAAGTGAGATATTCCTGAACCTGATCATTCTCATCCTTTAGAGCAGGAGGATTCTCCTCTGTCAGTCTGTTTGTTATTATATCAAATACCTGCTGCTGTTTTTGCTGAAATTTGGCATATAAATTTTTTTCTGTATCAGAGGCTGTATCCTCACTGAATTTCCGGATATCGATCACACTGTTGGAAATCAGTGCATTGTATACATCATAGATGGGAATTTTAATCTGTGCCGCATTATTAACGCTATAGTCATAGGTTTTTGTGGCTTCTATCTTGGAAAGAAGAATACCAGCAACCCTTTGCTTTAGGATCTGATAGATAGCTGACTGCCATTTACTGTCCACCGTCAGGTATACATCATTTCCTGCCACAGGCTCCACACGTGTAGAATCATCAATTTTCAGGACCTTACCAAGATTGTCTACTGTGACAGTCTCCTCACCATCTGTACCCTGCAAAGTCGTTTCCATATATTTTTCAATACCAACCTTACCTACAATGGCATCATTGGTATATTCCGGATTCTTCTTACGCAGTTCCGTCAATTCCTCTGAAGAAGCACGTCCTGTATATCCCAGGATCGGTCCCAGACTTGGATCATCAATATACTTGCGGACAGAATCCTCTACAATATCAATTCCCTGAAGCTCTGTCTGATTTTCCTTAATCGCTGCCACAGACTGCTCACTTACATTGGTGGCAATGGTTACAGCCATATATTTCTTGAAACTGTTGGTACTCAGCTCATAGCGCATGATCGCCAGATCCAGGATCTCCTGTTTGGAAAGCTCCTCAGGAAGATCATAAGCTTCCAGCTCCTCCTTGGTATAGGCATCTTCTCCGTACAGGGCAATGGAAAACCCACTTTTTCCGGTAAGATATTCCATCATTTCATCTGCAGTTGCAGATTTTTGTTTCTCAGTCAGGTTATCGATCAGAGCCTGTCCATAAATATCCGCCCTGAAACGGTCCAGGGTAAAGCCCTCATCCACATCAAAAACATAATTGCCGCTGTCATCCAGCACAATATGGAAATCACGGCTAATGGAATCTCCGTTATGTTCCAGAATCTTGAGAACCCGGTAGGCAACACCGTTCAGGGTAAGGTTCTTCTGTCTGGTGGTATCATAAGTTCCATTATCCTCAAAAGTCACAGAATAAGCCAGAACATTGGAAGCCAGTTCCTCTCCGTTTCTGTCAAAAATATTTCCGCGGGTGCTGTTGATGGCACGTTTTTTTGTAATACGGGATTCAAATTTGCTGATGTAATCCTGCCCCTGAATAATCTGCAGTTCAAAAAGCTGCTTCACCAGGATACCGGACATGAGAACAAACACCACAACAAGTATGGTTGTCCTTTTTATTCGTATTTTCTTTATAAATCTTTTTATTTTAGTACCCAAATAGACTCACTTTCTTTCTTTAACGGACTCATCAGGTGATAATTGATATAGTAAAAAACCCGATAAACAATCAGTGTCAGAATAATCGTATAAAATGTTTCCGGCAAAATGATCCTGCTGAGATAGGTTCCAAGTCCAAGTCTGCCGCGAAGCAAAAACTGCAATGCATACACAGCCAGTCCATACAGGATATCACCTGCACCGGCCAGAAATATAGGAACCTTTACATCATCATCATAACAGATCCTGTGTGCATATCCGCTTAAAAAACCAATATACATATAAATCAGTGCATAGAACCCAAAAACAGATCCATAAAACATATCCACCAGAAAGCCGCAGAAAAATCCCGTCCACATTCCGCTTTTTCTGCCTCTCATCAGACCCATGGAAATGCACAGGATCAGGATCAGATTAGGAGTGATCGATCCAATGGCAATCCTGGATATGACTGTACTCTGGAGAAGGAAACATATGAGAATGGTAAAAAACAGAGTAATCTTACTCTTCATTAACAGAATCCCCCTTATTCACTGTGATTACCAGCACATCCTTCAGATGAGCGAAATCTACCGGTGTAACGATGGTTCCATTCTTTGTCAGGTTATTGCTGTCCTGGGAAATCTCACTGATATATCCGATAAACAGTCCCTCCACATATTTCTCGCTGATATTGGAGGTGACAATACGTTCTCCCACAGTAACCTTATTATCCTGGTCATACAGCTGGCTGAAGCTTAGCTTTCCCTCGTCGATCAGTTCAAGATCTCCCTCAACCACACAATTATCCTGTGTACTCACAGTCATTGCACTGACATTACTGCTGTCGTCAATAATGGAGCGTACAGTTGCCCAGTGAGCACCCACCTCTGTGACGATCCCCACCAGTCCTTTTCCGGCAATAACATTATTATCTATCCGGATTCCGTCTGAAGTTCCCTTATTGATCATAAAAGTATCATACCAGTTACCAGGATCCTTGGAAATGATTCTGGCAGCAACCTTGGGATATTCTGTATACTGCTGATCCAGGTCATACAACTGTTCCAGTCTTACCAGCTCTGTCTGATCCTGGATCAGTTTATTATTCTGTTCTGTCAGGCTATCCACCTGGGACTGAAGCTTCTTATTTTCCGCAAGGATCTCCTCTTTATCCTTCATTCGGTCTGAAATCCCGCTGAAAACAGAACTGATATGATTAATACTGTTTTCGAAAGGAACAATGATCATCCCTGCTGCTTCCTGAAGCGGTACTGTCGTTACTCCTGATGCAAAGGTGGCCACAATACAGCTGGCACAGAAAATAGTCATAATCACTAACAGATGTTTGCTTTTTAAATGAATTCTGATTCGTACTTTCTTTTTCAGGTTTTTCATGATATACCCCTAAAAATTTATAATTTTCTCTGTTTTACAGGCATTGCCCATTTACGCAGTTCTTTGTTCTTAATGATCTTTTCCAGACCGGAAACTGCTGATTTCTCATAGAGATCCGACATATTAAAGGTAAAACCAGTATAGCTTGCCAGATATTTGTCCAAATAAGGAAGCCTGGTGCTGCCTCCGGTAATATAAATTCCCTGTTTCGCAATATGATAGGAAATCTGAGGAGGAATACGCTCCAGAAAGGTCTTCATTTCGGAAGCGATCTCATTTACACAGTTCATGATCCCGTCATTTACCACATAAGAAGAAATCACCTCTTCTCTGGGAAGTCCGGAAATACAGTCAATACCAACTACCTTACGCACGCCCTTTCTCTGGTCACTGAGCCGCCCCATAACCATTTTCAGTCTTTTGGCTGTACGTGTTCCCAGCTGAAGATTGTACCGCTTGCGGATCTCCGTGCATATGGATTCATTCATCTGTCTGCCCCCGATAGGTATCTTTTTGCTGATAATAATCCTTCCTCCGGTGATGATGGACATCTCTGTACTCTGTGCGCCCATATTTACCACCATATTTCCGGTGGGATCATCCAGATCCACTCCCATGGCCAACGCATCTGCAATGGGAGATTCTACCATATAGACACGGTTTTTACGCAGCCAGTATCCATTGGCCACATTAAAATATGCCCGTTTCTCAACAGCTGTCATATCCAGAGGAACTGTAAAAAACATTACAGATCCTACCCCCAGAATGTGATCGATCCTGCGTATCATACTGTACAGCACGATCTCCTGCAGTTCCAGATTGGCGATCATTCCAAATGACATGGGCGAACACACTGCAACCTCTGCCGGAGACTTCTCAAACATCTCATAGGCTTCGTTGCCCACAGCAATGATCTTATGCCCTCTGGATGCGATCATGTTTTTTTCCATATAACTTTTGTTTTTAAATAATGAATAGACCTTTACAGAGCTGCTACCCAGATCTATTCCGTATGTTTTCTCAAACAGCATATATCTGCCCCTTTATCCTGTACATTCATCCCACAGACCGGTTTCCCTGAAACTGCAGTATCTCTGGTCTCCGATCACAATATGGTCCAGAAGATGTATGCCCAGTAATTCCCCTGCCTGATAAATCCTGGCAGTGATTTCCATGTCCTCCTGGCTGGGAGTGGGATCCCCGCTGGGATGATTATGGATCAGGATCAGGCTGACTGCATGATAACGCAATGCCTCCAGATAAATTTCTCTGGGAGTAACCAGTGAGCCGGTTACCGTTCCCCTGGTCAGCACCTTATCTCCAAGAAAATGTCCTTTCACATCAGACATCATGCAAAGTACAAGCTCCTGTTCCTCATGGCGCAGCTGCTCCATATAATAAGCAGCAATAGAGGATGGATCATTCATTACCAGCTGCGGCCTGGCGGCTGTTCTGGCAATCCGTCTGGAAAGTTCTCCGATACATTTCAGCTGTACCGCTTTTACCTGTCCGATCCCATGAATCCTCATCAGATCCTGCAGAGATACATGGATCAGTCCTGCCAGCCCGCAATAGGCGGAATCTTCCATAAAATGTAAAATCTCCTGTGCCAGTGCCAGAGAATTCTTTCCCTGGGTACCGCTTCGCAGGATCACTGCCAGCAGCTCACTGTCACTTAATGTATTTTCACCCTGTTTGAAACATTTCTCATAAGGGCGTTGTTCTTCCGGTAAATTCTTAATAATATGATTCATAAATTCGCCAATACCGCTCTCTTAAATGCAGACGGCAAATCGCAACCTATATTCTAGCATAAAAAAGGGGAGATGTACACTCTCCCCTAGAAATTTCTATATTTTTTAGAAATGGTTTCTGCAATTTTAATCCCGTCCATAGCTGCACTGGTGATCCCTCCTGCATATCCTGCGCCTTCGCCACAGGGATAAACTCCCTGTATATTGGACAGAAGTTCACTGTCACGGGTAATGCGGACCGGTGATGAGGTACGGCTTTCGACTCCGCTGAGTAATGCATCCTCCCTGTCAAAGCCTGTGATCCTTTTTCCGAAAGAACGGATTCCCTCTTCAATAGAATCTCCCACTGCCTTAGGAAGAACAGAACGTACATTGGCAAGCACATATTCTCCCTTCATACAGGGAACCACTTCTCCCAGAGCAGTACTGGTCTGATTTTTACAGTAATCTCCAAACAGCTGTACCGGAATTTTACCCTGACCAAGCTCCCAGGCCTTCCGTTCCAGCTTGCGCTGAAATTCCACACCTCGTAAAGGACCTTCTCCACCAAAGTCTTCAGGAGTTACTGTGACAATCATAGCACTGTTTGCGTTCCGGGAATCCCTGGCCTGATAGCTCATACCATTGACTGCCAGTCTGCCTGGTTCCGAGGAAGCATTGACTACGTATCCTCCGGGACACATACAGAAGGAATAAACCCCTCTTCCGTTTTCACACTTATGAGTTACCTTGTAGGCAGCAGCACCCAGAAATTCATTTTCCTCCTCACCATAAAGATCCATATTGATCATGGACTGGGGATGCTCAATACGCAGACCTACAGCAAAAGCCTTAGGTTCCATATAAAGTCCGCGGCGGTAAAGCATTTCAAAGGTATCTCTGGCACTGTGTCCCACAGCCAGCACACATACCTGGGCAGGAATGATTTCCCTGTCATTTACCTGAATTTCCTTTAACACACCCTTCTCAAAACGGAGATCTGTAACCTTGGCGCGAAAACGGAAACTTCCTCCCATTGCCTCAATATCATGGCGCATTTTCTCCACGATCCCAATCAGTACATCAGTACCCAGATGAGGCTTCTGCTGATAAAGGATTTCCTCCGGTGCCCCAGCCTCCACAAAACGCTTCAGAACCTCATGATTCCTTCCATAAGGATCTTTGACCAGAGTATTTAATTTGCCGTCAGAAAAGGTTCCTGCTCCGCCCTCTCCGAACTGCACATTGGAATCCGGATCAAGAATACCGTTTTTCCAGAAATTTTCTACTGTTTTCTGCCTTTTGTCTGCTTCCTCTCCTCTCTCCAGGATCAGGGGCTTATAGCCTGCCTTTGCCAGATACCAGCCGCAGAAAAGTCCGGCCGGACCACTGCCGATCACAACCGGCGGACAGGAAAGAGGCTCCTGCCCAGGTTCCGGAAATACATAAGGCTTCTCTGATGTTAACATAACATTGTTATTGTTAACCCTTTTTGCAATTTTCTGTTCGTCCTTAATTTTTACATCAATAGTATATACAAACATTTTATCGTTTTTATGTCTGCAGTCCAGAGACTGTTTTCTGATCTCATAAGAAAAGGAAGCTGACGGACTTTTCAGAACCTTTCCGATCTTTTTTTCAAGTTGTTCCTTTGTATGGGAAACAGGAAGCTTAAGCTGTGAAATTCGAATCATAATCATTCTCCTTAAATGTCTGCAGCTGCATGTACACCGGCTGCTGCCCCGCTGCTCCACGCCCACTGAAGATTATAACCGCCGCAGGTTCCGTCTATATCCAGAAGCTCTCCTGTAATATACAGGTTCCTGCATTTACGTGATTCCATAGTACGGGAATGAATCTCCCTGGTATCCACCCCTCCGGAACATACCTGGGCCTGGGCAAAAGAAAGACTGTCTGTTACTGTAAGGGTCAGGCTTTTGACCGCCCTCACCAGATCCTTCTGTCCGGCAAAAATCCGGATCAGCTTTTCCGGAAATAATCCAATAAGAAGCTCTCTGTCATTTTTATAGGGGCAGGTTCTTTTTCGTTTTAAAAGCAGCTCCCGGAATTCATCTGCAGACAGCTCCGGCATAAAATCTATGGTGATTTCTGCATCACGGCCCTCTTTTATATTCCGTACTGCATATCTGCTAATCTGAAACACCGGAATCCCTGAAACTCCATAATCAGTAAGCTGCAGTTCTCCCTGCTCTGTAACAACAGGCTTCCCCTCTGAAAAAAGGGTGATTTTCCCCTCTGTACGCACCCCTGACCAGGTTTTAAAGAAATTCCCCTTACATTTCAGTGCAGTAAGTGCCGGCCATACAGGGACTATATGGTGTCCCAGCTTTTTGGCCAGTTCATAACCGCTTCCGTCAGAGCCGGAAATTACTGAAGCTCTGGAACCATTTGCCAGGATCAGGGCGTCTCCTTCGTAGTGCCATCCCTCTGTCAGCACACGAAAACCATTTGTTTTCTTCTGGGAAGATACCACTTTTTCAACAGATACTACTTTTTCATTTGTCTTTATCTTCACTCCCAGATTTGCTGCTTCCATACACAGAACCTCAGTCACACTCTGTGCCTGGCCGCTTCTGGGATAAAGATAGCCTTTTCTGTCCAGAGGATAGATTCCCAGCTCTTTGAAAAACTCTATGGTATCAGACACAGAAAACTGCGCAAGAGCCTCCTGCACAAACTCAGGATGTTCTCCTCTGTATGCATTTTCAGGCATTGCCAGATTTGTATAATTACATCTGCCATTTCCTGTAGCATTGATTTTTTTTCCCGGTTTTTCATTCTGTTCCAGAATGGTCACAGCAGCCCCATTTCTGGCAGCCATGATTCCGGCCATCAGTCCGGAAGCCCCTGCTCCCACAATGATTACATGTTTTTTCTTCATAATGATCTGCTCCCGGCCCCTTCAGGCCACATAATTAGAGAGTAACCAGTTTTTTATCAACAAGCTTCTGCAGAGACATCAATACCCCAAGCTTTGCATGCTCCCAGGTAAGTCCTCCCTGGAAATACACTGCATAAGGAGGTTTCATAGGTCCGTCTGCTGAAAGCTCGATGGAGGATCCCTGAACAAAGGCTCCTGCTGCCATAATAACCTGGCTGTCATATCCAGGCATATCCCACGGCTCCGGATCCACATAGCTGTCCACAGGTGCTGCTGCCTGGATTCCCTTGCAGAAGGCAATCAGTCCTTCCGGTGTACCAAGGCTTACTGCCTGGATAATATCCTGACGTTCTTCTGTAGAATCAGGAATTACAGGGAATCCTAATTTCTCATAAATATTTGCTGCAAATACAGCACCCTTTAATGCACCTTTGGTAACCATTGGTGCAAGGAAAAATCCCTGGAAAAAGGAACGGTTAACTCCAAGAGTTGCACCTACTTCACTGCCAAGTCCTGGACAGGTCATTCTGTAGGAAGCGTTCTCTACACATTCTTTCGTTCCTGCAATATATCCGCCGATGGGTGCAAGTCCGCCACCCGGGTTTTTGATCAGAGAACCTACGATCATATCTGCACCAACATCACTTGGTTCAATGGTATCTACGAACTCGCCATAGCAATTGTCTACCATACAGATCACATCTGGTTTGATACTTTTAACGAAAGCGATCAGTTCCCCAATCTGCTTTACAGAAAATGAGGGGCGTGTCTGGTATCCCTTGGAACGCTGGATCTCTACAAGACGGGTTTTCTCATTGATTGCTTTGCGGATACTGTCATAGTCAAAGGTTCCGTCTTTCAGAAGTTCTACCTGCCGATAAGTTACACCATATTCCGCAAGGGAGCCTTTTGACGGACGGATACCGATAACTTCTTCCAGAGTATCGTATGGTTTTCCGGCAGGTGCCAGAAGTTCATCCCCCGGACGGAGATTTCCGAATAAGGCGATTGCCAGTGCATGAGTTCCACATGTGATCTGCGGACGTACCAGGCATGCTTCTGTGTGGAAGGTGTCTGCATAAACCTTCTCAAGAGTTTCACGGCCAATATCATCATAGCCGTAACCGGAAGAGCTGCCGAAGCATTCTGCGCTTACCTTGTTCTTCTGCATGGCAAGGAGAACTTTCATCTGGTTATATTCTGCAGTTTTATCAAATTTTTCAAATCTTTCTTTTAAGGATTCCTCTATTTTATGACCGAAGTCATAAACTTCAGAGGAGATTCCAAGCTGTGCATACATTTCTTTCATAATCTTCTTATTCCTTAATATTCTATATTTTTATCTTTTATCTGTTCGTCAAGAATTTTCTTATCTTTACAGATTTCCACCATTCTCTCAAGGATCAGATCCTCGTTATAATCAAATTCATCTTTATTCATCCAGATCGTCTCCTTTTCTCTCCGAAACCAGGTCAGCTGACGCTTGGCAAAATGTCTGGTATCTCTTTTCAGAACCCGGACTGCTTCCTCCAGAGGATATTCCCCCTCCAGATATGCCAGGATTTCCTTGTACCCCAGTCCCTGCATGGAAACCATACCGCGATGACAGCCCCTTTTCTTCAGCTGCTCTACTTCCTCCAGAAGTCCCTCTTCCAGCATTTCATCAATACGGTCATCAATACGCTTATAGAGAAGTTCCCTGGGTACATTCAGCACAAAATAGGCCAGATTATAGGGCGTTTCATGTTCTTTCTGTTCCTGATTATGGGCAGAAATAGGAGACTGATTCTGGTGATAAAACTCCAGAGCACGGATCACACGCTTTACATTGTTGGCATGGATTTCCTTTGCGCTGACAGGATCCACTTCCTGCAGCATGGTGTGCAGGTAATCATTTCCTTTTTCTGCTGCCAGCTGCTCCAGTTCCCTGCGGTAGCCATCTTCCTGGTCTGCCTGGGTAAAATCAATATCCTTTGTGACTGCTTGTATATAAAATCCTGTTCCTCCTACCAGAATAGGAACCTTACCCTTTGCATATATTTCCTCCATAGCCGCTTTTGCCATCTGCTGGAATTTCACTATATGAAATTCTTCCTCCGGCAGCAGCTCATCTACCAGATAATGTTTTACTCCCTGCATTTCCTCCGGCCGGATCTTGGCAGAACCGATATCCATATATTTATAGACCTGCATGGAGTCTGCAGAAATGATCTCTCCGTTTACTGCCTTTGCAAGTGCAATGGAAAGATGTGTTTTTCCTGCTGCCGTCGGCCCTGTGAGAACGATCAGTGGCTTCTTCATTTTCAACTCTCCCTTTTTGTCAGATACTTTTATTATACGATACGCTTGAATTTCTTTTCAAGCTCTGTTTTAGTCATGGAAATAATGGTTGGCCTTCCGTGAGGGCAATGGTAGGGATTATCCAGTGTGAGAAGTTCATCGATCAGTGCGTCTGCCTCCTGGGTGGACATCTGATGATTGCCCTTTACTGCCGCTTTACATGCCATGGTAGCAAGTCTGGAAGCAAAAATCCCAAGAGGATCCTTATCTTTCTCGGAAGCAAGATTGTCAAGCATTTCCAGAAAAAGTTCTTCCTCCTCAAGACCATACAGATTGGCCGGGACTGCATTGATACAGTATTCCTTACCGCCAAATGGCTCAATCTCAAATCCAAAATCCTCGAAATACTTACGGTTAGCCTTAAGAAGAGTCTCTTCCTGAAGATTCAGGGATACGATCAGCGGCGGGCTGAGGTACTGGGATTCTACTGTCTGCTCACGAAACCTTTTTACGAAACGTTCATAATAAACCTTTTCATGTGCCGCATGCTGGTCGATAATAAAAAATTTATCCTCAAACTGAACAAGCCAGTAAGTATCAAAAATCTGTCCGATCAGCTGATGACGGCTTCGGGATTCAGGAGCAAGAAGTTTCTCCTCAAATAATTCCAGCTGCTGTGGTCTGATTTCTTCTGATATTACATTTTTGTTTTGTTCTATCTGTTTTCTGTTTCCTTCTGAATCCACAGCAGTCTTCAGATATTCTGCAGTTTTCTGTTCTGCAATTTCCTGCTTTGTCTCTGAAAATACCGGTTGTTCTTCATTCTTTTTATCGCTTAGTGTTCCCTCAAAAAGCTGTTCCTCTGCCTTGGTAAGAGGATCCCTGGTCTGATAGATCTGCTGTTCACGCACTGCCTGTTCTGCCATTGTAACAGTTCCTCGTGGTAGTGCGGTATGCTCAGAAACCCTGGAAGCTGTATTTACAGTCTGTGGACGATACTCCGGAATTTCAGCCCGACGTCTGGTTTCAAATGGCTCCGGTACATCCCCCGGTTTTACCACAGGCTGCTGCTTTTTAATCGGTTCTTCTTTTCCAAAAGGCACTGTCTGGATCATTTCTCTTGTGGTAAGAGCCTTGTGGACTGTCTCGTAAACTGCATCATAAACTTCTGTTCCTCTTGCAAACCGCACCTCCATCTTGCTTGGATGCACATTTACATCCAGATCATTTCCCTCCATCTGAATATGAAGAGAAACAAAGGGAAACTTATGCTGCATGAGAAAACCCTTATAGGCATCCTCTATCCCCTTTGCAATGATCCGGTTCTTTACAAAACGTCCGTTAATATAATAATTCTCAAAGGTACGGTTACCTCTGGAAATCTCCGGTTTTCCCACAAAACCCTCAATCTTCATGAAATCATTCTCGTAGGATACCTCAAGAAGTGCTTTGGTGATATCTCTTCCATATATATTATAAATCACATCTTTCACATTGTAATTTCCGGAAGTATGAAGCTTCACCTGTTTATTCTGGATATATTTAAAAGAAATCTCAGGATGGGACAATGCCAGCTGCTCCATCAAAGTGCTGACATAATTTCCCTCCGTAGTATCTGATTTCAGGAACTTGCTTCTAGCAGGTGTATTGTAAAAAAGATTTCTCACCAGGAAAGTAGTTCCTTCCGGTGCTCCCATATCCTCTAAAGACTCCTGTACACCACCGTTGATCACATAACGGACGCCGCTTAATGCAGATGGGGTTTTTGTGATCAGTTCCACCTGTGCAACAGCAGCAATACTGGACAAAGCCTCACCGCGAAATCCAAGAGACGCAATGTGTTCCAGATCCTCAACCTTCTCAATCTTACTGGTGGCATGACGCAAAAATGCCAGGGGTACCTGATCTCTTTCCATACCCCCGCCATTATCTGTGATACGTATCATCTTTTTGCCGCCGTCTGTGATCTCCACTGTTACAGCAGTTGCTCCTGCATCAATTGCATTTTCCACAAGCTCCTTCACAATGGAGGACGGACGTTCCACTACCTCACCGGCAGCGATCTTATCTATGGTCTGCTGGTCTAATACTGCAATTTTTCTCAACTTTTATCACCATCTGTTCTTAATCTTGTTCTGCAGGTTATAAAGTGTATTCATTGCCTCGATAGGAGTCATATTCCCCATATCAAGACCTTTTATCTCATCAATGATATCGTTATCCTTAACTGTATCGAACAGAGACATCTGTGCCATATCCATCTGATCGTATACAGGCTTTTTCTTTTTCGCAGATGTCAGGTCTTTTACTGCTGCCGTAATATCCGCATCACTTAGTTCCTCCACCAGTTCCTTTGCTCTCTGGATCACAGAATCCGGAACACCGGCAAGCTTGGCAACCTGGATACCATAACTTTTGTCTGCGCCGCCCTGAACGATCTTACGCAGAAATACAATATCGTCCCCTTTTTCCTTGACAGCAATACAGTAGTTATTAACTCCCGGAATTTTACCCTCCAGTTCAGTAAGCTCATGATAATGGGTGGCAAATAATGTCTTTGCACCACAAAGCTTTGTATTGCTGATATGCTCGATCACAGCCCAGGCAATGGCAAGACCGTCAAATGTACTGGTGCCACGTCCGATCTCGTCAAGAATCAGAAGGCTTCTTGCAGTTGCATTCCTCAAAATATTGGCAACCTCTGTCATCTCTACCATAAAGGTACTCTGACCACTTGCCAGATCATCAGAGGCACCCACACGGGTGAAAATCCTGTCAACAATTCCAATGTTTGCTTTTTCAGCAGGGACAAAGCTTCCGATCTGTGCCATCAGTACGATCAGGGCAGTCTGTCTCATGTAGGTAGACTTACCTGCCATGTTCGGACCTGTGATAATGGATACCCTTTTCTTATGGTTATCCAGATATGTATCATTCGCAATAAACATATCGTTCTCTATCATCTGTTCCACAACAGGATGACGGCCGTTTTTAATATCTATCACACCTGTTGTATTTGTCTTCGGACGTACAAAATGATTTCTTTCCGCAACCAGGGCAAGAGAAGCAAACACATCCAGTGCAGCCACTGCCTTGGCAGTCTTCTGGATCCGCATAACTTCTTTCCCGACTGTATCTCTCACATCACAGAACAGTTCATATTCCAGAGCATACAGCTTATCCTCTGCCCCAAGGATCAGGTCTTCCAGTTCTTTTAACTCCTGGGTAATGTATCGCTCTGCATTGGTAAGCGTCTGTTTACGGATATAATTATCCGGCACCAGATCTTTAAAAGTATTGGTGATCTCCAGTGAATAACCAAATACGCGATTATATTTGATCTTCATTGTTTTGATGCCTGTACGCTCCCGCTCTTTGGCCTCCAGTTCTGAAAGCCATTTCTTACCATCTGTCCTGGAACGGCGGAATTTATCTACATCTTCATTATAGCCCTCTTTAATAATGCCTCCATCCTTCTGTGCAAGAGGCGGATCTTCCACGATGGCACGTTTGATCAGATCTGTCACATCCTCCAGCGAATCCATATCCTCATAGATTTTCTGAAGCAGAGGTGTTTTAAATTCTTTTAAAACCTGTTTTATATAAGGAAGCATTTCCAGCGAAGAAGCAAATGCGATCAGATCTCTTGGATTCGCAGATTTATAGCTGATACGGCTGATCAGTCGTTCCAGGTCATAAACAGGTCCCAGATATTCCCTGATCTCATCCCGGAGCATTCCGTTTTTATTTAACTCTTCCAGTGCTTCCAGACGTTGTTCAATCTCATCTCTGTCGATCAGTGGCTGTTCCACATAACTGCGGAGAGTTCTGGCTCCCATTGCTGTTTTTGTCTTATCCAGTACCCAGAGAAGAGAACCTCTTTTCTGTTTCTCTCTCAGGGTTTCCACAAGTTCCAGATTTCTGCGGCTGGAACTGTCGATAAGCATATATTTCTCTGCTGCATAGGGACGGATAGTTGTCATATGGGACAAGGCTGTCTTCTGGGTTTCTTTTAGATATAAGAAAAGAGCTCCTGCAGCAATGATCCCGCAGTCATAATCACCAACGCCCAATCCCTCCAGAGAACCTACATGAAAATGATCTTTTAGTGTGCGGCGGCACAACTCGTCATCGAAATACCAGGAATCCAATGAAAAAACACAGATCCCAAGACGGTTCTGCAAGTCATCTGTATCTATATTAGACATATAAAAAGAATCATTACAGATAATCTCTGCAGGAACAAATTTATTGATCTCATCAAGAAGTTTCTGAGGTTTGTCCACCTCTGTAAGGAAACAGTCACCTGTTGTAATGTCTGCAATAGCGCATCCGAAATGTTCTTCCATAGACACAATAGACATCAGGTAATTATTCTTTGTCTCATCAAGAGCAGCAGCATCCAGTGTGGTTCCTGGGGTTACGATCCTTACAACCTCACGCTTTACCAGTCCTTTGGCTTTTTTAGGATCCTCTACCTGCTCACAGATTGCTACCTTATGTCCTCTCTCGATCAGACGATTGATATAAGTCTCCGCAGCATGATAAGGGACACCACACATGGGTGCCCTCTCCTCTAATCCGCAGTCTTTTCCTGTAAGGGTAATCTCCAGTTCCCTGGTGACAAGTAATGCATCATCAAAAAACATTTCATAAAAATCTCCCAGACGGTAGAATAAAATGCAGTCTTTATATTGTTCCTTTGTCTTGCAGTATTCCTGCATCATCGGACTCATTGCCATTTAATTGTTATCTCCTATCTTCATAACAGCTCACTGCTGTTTTTTATCTCATATATATTGTATTTTTGACATCTTAAGATTTTAACATGAATAAATAGAAGATGCAAGATAGAGTATAAACATTTATTCTATCATGTTGACTATATGTTACTAAACATCCTCCTTCACCATCCCTTTATAATTTATTTCAGCGTAGTCACGATCAGTTTACTTTCCAGGGCAGCTGCGATCATATTATCAGGGATATCTTTGGATACCACACTTCCTGCGCCAATCACTACATTGTTTCCGATTGATTTTTTACTTTTGCAGATGCTATAATTATAGTATTCTCATATATGGAAATCTATCAGAATAGTCTTTGATTTTTATAAAAATCGTACACGAGGTGAGCTTTTTGGATTTAATCAGAACAGAGCTTATGCCGGATTCCTCAGAAGTCGTTTCCTAGTAAGTGCTGCCAGATTTTTAAGCATTATATGCAACAGTCACCGGTTGACTTTCTGAATGCATACAGGTTGAAAATCAGCTGTCAGCTTCTGTGTACCACCCGGAAAAGTATTACGGAAATTGCCATGCTGTGTGGATTTAATCACCTGAGTTATTTTTCCAAATATTTTATGGAGTGTTATGGATGTACACCAAGGGAATACCGTGTACTTCATGATTCACATCATATTTGTTATTGTGATAAAACCACAATATTAGACATATCTGCGTGATAATTTCCTGATGATCCGGGATGGGGATGGTAAAGATGCAGAAGAACTGGCTTCTTCCCTGTGCAGGTATTATGAGGCTCGTAACCGTGAGGATATGGACAGACTACCGCGTGTGACTCGAGAAAATGTTCTGATCCTGAAGTATTATTCCTTTGAGAATTATTTCCTGGATCCGAAGATAATGGAAAAAATCGGAGTGATAAAAAGTGAGGATGATTTCTACGAAATCCTGTTGAAAAAGTGGAATGAATATCTATACAAATTAAAAAGCGGTCAGCATCTCACAGAAATGATCGGCCATGCTCTCAAAAATACTACAGATATCAGAGAACATATGGAAGAAATCCGTATCTGTCTCCGCGGACATAATTTATATGATATCTTTTACGGAAGATTCCGTAAAAACGAAACTGAAATCCTCAAATCCTATATAGAGGAGGCTCCAAGGGATACTTTTAAAGATATTCTGGATGCAATTGACCGTTTTGTTTATTTTGAGAACAGAAAAAAATAATTCATGAAGAGGGATGCCACGCATGGCATCCCCTTTTCATCAGGAAACGGTCATTACTTTTCCCATAAACAGTATTTCGTTATTGCTCCTGTCATAGATCAGGAAGGCAAAAGGACGAGTGAGTTCCACATTTTTGATAACTGGTTCTTTCTCCTCTACAGCTGACATACATTCCATGATAACTGCTGTCACCGCTGCTGCTTTCGTGCCGTTTTCATCCAGTTCCAGTTTTGTTTTCTGCAGTATCGTATCTACATTTACATTTTTGTCTGCAATACCGGAGAAATCAGCGTTGCTGGAAAATATATTATCAAGCCCCAGGCTTGAGAGTATGTCATTTAGGATGGCGGTAGTCTCAAAATCAAGTTTTGGCATCTTACATTGTACTTCGTCATACTCTGGCTGAGATTTCAGGAGTCCACCAATATCCAGATCCTCAAGTGTAAAATCGCCTTCATCGACAGGCAGGATTCCGACAAAACTCAGTCCGTTTGCATACTCTCTGTCAAATGCTGTTGCCTTATCATTTTCATAATACCTGTCTCCGGCACAGGTCATGTATTTTGTCTTTTCATTGTTTCCAAACTTCTCTTCTGTATCAGAAACATTCCAGGGTTCTCCACTCCATCCGGACTCAAAATATAGTGAATTAGTTAAGCACAGTCCGGTAGTATCATTGATCAGATCCGGGGTTATGATTTTCGGGATCAGCCCTTCCGTATTTTTGTCACACCAGGAATTAATGATACCGCATGTTTTCTCTGCAGCGGAAAAATCTACATTTTCCACTTCCGCCCCAAAACCGTTCGTTACTGAATTTTTAAATTCTTCCTGTAATGTCAGATTATTATCCACCCAGACTGCATCTGCAATCTTTAATTTTGACTTATATCCGTAACTCTCATCTTCAGTATTATATTCTTTAATCTTGTTCAGATATTCCTTTGCATAAGATGCAAAATCATCGGTTCCCAGGTAATTACATAGAACTTCTTTTGTCTCTCCTTCTGCACCTTCTGCGATCATGCCCAGCGCAAAATTAAGGCTTGTGGGACTGAACATAATATTTTCTCCATTGACTGCCGCAGAGATTTGGTCTGTCATTTTTACGGAATTCTGTAATGTCACGGCTTTGTCGATACTGGCTCCTTTATTACCGGACACCGTGTCTTCATTGCTGCTTTGGATTTCACTGGCTTCTGCGGAACCGGCATATATGCCGACAGCTGGCAGCGCGACAGTCATAGCTGCCAGTATTCCGATTAAGAGTTGTTTTCTTATCATAAGGCATTTCCTGCCACTCAAAGCGTGTGCAAATATACGCACATCGAGATAATGTAGACTCTCACGAGTTCTACTTACTACTTCATCGTGTATGCTTTGGATTGAACGAGATCATATCTACTCACAGGTTCTTGTACACTCCATAGTCGTAAATTCCCGAAATAGCCTTCGGTACATACTCACGTTTGCGTTTCGTTATGCAATTTCGTAAGTCGTGACATCTCTCAGATTTAAAGCAGCATTGAAATCCCTATCTTCGACATAACCACAACTGCATTTAAAGATCCTATCTGAAAGTTTTAAATCTTTCTTGACAGCACCGCAACAGTGACAGGTTTTAGACGATGGATACCATCTATCTACTACTCGAAGTTCAATTCCTTTTTCCCTGCATTTGGCTTGAAGTTTTGTTCTAAATTCATAAAACTTCTGTGATGCAACTGCTTTTGAAAGATGTCTGTTTTTCATCATGCCTTTTACATTTAAGTCTTCAATCGTTATATAAGATGGTTTGGTTTTTACTATCTCAGCGATTGTTTTGTTAATGTAATCAGTGCGGATATTATCTATCTTATGATGAAGTTTCTGTACCTTGCGCTTTTGTTTTTGTAAATTTGCTCTTTGAGTGGACTCTCCTTTCTTTAAATTTTCATATTTTCGCGAGAGACTTCTCTGTTTCCGAATAAGTTGTTTTTCAAGCTTTTTAAGTCTTGCTGATCTGTTAATGTTCTTATAAGTTTTACCATTAGAAACAATGGCGAATTCCTTTAATCCAAGATCAATGCCTATTCCCTCATTAGGATCATCAGTTATTTTGTTATCAGGGATCTCTACAAGAACGGAAACATAAAATCTGTCAGCTTTTATTGAAACGGAACCGCTTTTAATAACATATCCATCTTTTGTGGTTGGGATATATCCTTTTTCTTTGATACGAACCCAGCCAAGTGACGGGATGTTGATCCTATGTCTTTCGCATCGACAATCTTTTGGATTATTCTTTACAAAATACATCTTCACATCAGATCTGCCTTTCTTTTTGAAATTAGGAAAGGCACTTTCATGATTGAAAAATCTTGTAAATGCGGTCTGTCCGTTGTTCACTGCCTGCGTTACTGCTTTTGAATAAGCTTCCTTGATCCATGAATACTCCGGATGTTGTGGAAGATATTCATTATTAAGCCAGACTCTGAACTTATTGCTGCTCATAAATTTTTCGCCATTATTATAAAGTTCTTTATTATGAGCAAGATAGAAGTTGTAGATAAACCTGCAAGTTCCTATTGTCTTACGGATCTTGATCTTCTGTTCCTCTGACGGGTTTATTTCCGTCTTGAAGCTCTTTCGCAATTTCCTCATCCCTCTCTATTTGTTTTTTATACTTACGAAGTCCATACAGCCTGCAAGAGAAAACATGAAGGATCGAAACAATATCCTGTACAAGTTCTTCTTGTGGTGATAGTTCTTCATTATTGACTGCCACTATGGTCGTATTGAACTTCATACAGAATTTTTCAAACCAATCATAACCAAATCTGATAAATCTATCTTTATGGGTGATTATTATGGTTTTGATTTTTCCCTCCATTACTGCATCTAACAGTTTATTCCATTCTTTACGGTTATAATTAAGACCACTTCCATAATCTTCAATACATTGATCAACAATAATTCCTTTAGCATTACAAAACTGTCGTAAAAACGCGACTTGATTTTGTAAATCATCTTTTTGATTTCTTGTAGACACTCTTGTATAAATAACCACTTGTCGCATATCATTTTCGGTATTTATGCCTTTGAATTGAAGATATTGGTCGTAAGTGTAATAACGTCTATCAGTTGGGGTTCGGTCTGCCTTTAGAATCCCTTCTCTGTCCCAGCGTTGTAATGTCTTAACGGATACGCCTAACAGTTCCGCAAAATCTTTTGGCTTATAATTTGTGATATTTGATGTGTTCATAACCTTTTACTCCTTTGAGTATATTTAAACACATTTAATCCTGTTAGTCAATGTATTCAGTTACTTATAAAATCCTCCTATCAACAAATAATATAAAAATATCTACAGTAACTATTATAGTTCGAGCATCAACATTTTGGAAATAAAAAATGTATAGAAATCAACATTTTGGAAATAAAAAATGTATGTCTATTAACATTTTAGAATATTATAGCACTAATCAGGATATATTAAAGCTGAAAAAGCTTTGTAATGCATCATAGTATAACAACATTTCCATAGCGTTCTGTATATGGCAGCCCTTTTTTTCTTCATCTGAAAAAGTTAAACTTTAAAAAGAGAAAGGGAATAGGGCAAAACCGGATTGAGCAGAATAAACTCAATCCGGTTTTTGGTGTTAAAGATTATATACCTATGATTTTCTAATATCTTAATATTTTTTATTTCTTTTGTAGAAAACAGAATCAGAACAAATGATAGCTGTTGGAGTCACTTATGGCTTTTTTTCGTCAGTACTTGAATATAAAAAACAAAACGCTTCGATCCAACTCTTGCTGAAATGTGTGCTGCCCCGTTGCTTATGGTCACTGGATTAGCTGGTGGCCGTAGTTTATATATATTCAGATGATATCATGTTTTATCATTTCACAGTAACCGTCAGTGCCGCATATACACCATTTTGTGCATATACCCATATCGTACAGGTTCCTTTACCAACTGCCTGGATAAGCCCCTCCGGGGTAACAGTGGCTACTGCTGTATTGCTGCTTTCATAGCAGAGATTTCTGTGGTGTCTGATCTTTTTGTCCTTTTTTATTTCTTTTACTGTGATCTGTGCTGTTTTTCCTTTTTTCAGGGTTATTTTTGAAACATTCTTTTTGTTTCCGATCTTAGTTACGGAAACAGATCTTGCAATTCCGTATTTGCTGCCCTGTGTGATTACATGTATGGAGGCAGATGTATCTGTCACTACCTTTTTGCCATCTACTATCTTATATGCTTTTACGATATATTTATAGAAAGTGCCTTTCTTCAGGTTTTTATGTGTCCATGTACGTCCGTTTGTAATAGTGGCAAGCTTTTTGTATTTGTATGTCTTTGTACTTGTATTGCAGCGGTTTCCATATACCAAATATCCGTCCACACCATCAAGTTTACTCCATTCTAAGGTTATGGAAGTTTTCGTCTGGTTTACAGAACGGACTTTTAAGCGTCCGAACCCTTTTGTTTTGTTAATTACAGGCTTATCAAGGATCTTCACTGTGATTATTATTGAAGCTGTGTTTTTTCCATACTCTGTAGTTACTGTGATTATTGCCATTCCATTTCCGATTGCTGTTACTTTACCATTCTCATCTACAGCAGCAACCATTTCATTGTCAGACTTCCAGATCAGCTTCTGAGCGTCTGCGTTCTCAGGTTCGATCTTAACTTTCAGTTCTGTGGATTCACCAATCTTCGTCAGTGTTTCCTTCTCTGCTTCAATCGAGATCTTCTCAATTTCTACAGGAATCTTTACGGTTACGGCTACCGTTGCGGTATAATTTCCGCTTACGGATGTGACTGTGATTGTAGCTGTTCCATTTCCAACGGCGGTTACTTTACCCTTTTCGTCTACAGTTACCACACTTTCATCACTGGACTTCCATGTTACCCGCGTATTATCTGCATATGATGGAACCACTTCCGCGGAAAGCTGTGCAGTCTCGTCCTTCTTTGTAAGCATAAGGGTGTCCTGAGATACCTTGATACCTGTTACAGGGTAGCTTGGGATGTAGATCGATGGGATTGTTTCTTTTTCTGTGTATCCACAAACCGTACAGGTTCGTTCCTTCTCTCCTTCTGCTCCGATTGATGCCTGTTTTGTCACTACCCAGTTACCAAATGTATGTGCTTCCTGAGTTGTATTCTCATTTCCAATGCTGCAGTGCTCCCAGTGATTTGTTTTATCAAACTGCCAGGAATAAGAATGTTCAAACGCAGGAATTACAATAGATGCTGTCTCTGTGGAATTCACTCCTGCTTGACTTGTAGCTGTTACCTCCACTTTATAGGTTCCCGCCTCAGAGACTGTAAGAGTTTCTCCTGTCTGACTATTCAGGATCTGATCATCTTTATACCATTGATAGCTGTACGTAATGCCTTTATCGTCAAGCACATGCGTTGCCTTTGCCGTTAAAACAATTTTAGAAGACGGACAGCCTTTTTCTTTGTCCGCTGAAACTTGGACTTTTGGCTTTACCAGAGCCCATTTTAAATACTTTCCATCTCTTACCAGTTTGCTCATACCATTTGAATAGAATTGTGACTCAAACGATTCAGCTGCTGAATCATTCTCATATTCAACCGCAATTAAATCAGCTTTTCCATATGTAGGTGTCACCAAAATATGTTTGTCTGATAATTGCAAAGATTTACCTACATATATACGAGGCCCATAATTATTATCATCTGAAAGTGTTACGCTTCCCGTTATTACCGGACTGTCACTAAGATGCAGATCTGCGAAACCGGTATCTTCAGTCAGATTCGGATCCCACCCCATCAAGACGATCGCATTTTCTTCTTCATTCTCTCCTGTTCCGCTGTAATTATTTGTTATCGTTCCACCGGAAATGTTCACATCCATATTATGTTTGTTTCCCCTAGAACATATAGCGAATATACCGGCTCCGCTTCCATTCACATGATTGCCGCTGATAGTTCCACCTTCTATATTAAGCAGACTAGAATCATTGTTCGTTCCCTCTGTGTATATCGCACCTCCACGGTTACCCGCACTGTTATTACGGATTTTTGTATCTCCTTTGATGGTTACTCTTGAATACTTTGCTGAAATTGCACCACCTAATCCGCCCTGGATATTACCGTTTTCGTCAGGAGCTGCTGCAATGGCTGTATTTTTGTTGATGGTTCCAGATTCAATTTCTGCTTCAGAATAAATCAGATAAATTCCGCCACCTTCGCCGCGCATATCTTTAGGAGAAGGTTCTGTTGTTACTGTATTTTGGGTGATCTGGCAGCTTTCCCCATTTATAAACAATTTAGAAATAGACAAGTAGACACCTGCGCTCTGTCCACTTTTATTATGAATAATACTGCCTCCTTTTAAACTTACGTTTGAATCATTTATCGCATATATTCCACTGCCTCTTATTGACTGATTATCACTGATTGTACCCCCGTTTATTTTAATGTTTGAGTAAGACGAAAATATTCCACCGCCATACGTTGCACTATGTCCACTGATTGTACCTCCATTCACATTGACAGTTGCATGTTCCGCATATATTCCACCGCCATATTCAACTGTGTTCTGCTTATCTCCCAGGATTTTACCACCATTCAGATTTACAGTACTATCGTGTGATAAAATAATACAACTGTTTCCCGGGAACGGTCCAATCTCAGTACCATCCGCTATAGTCAATGTTGCCAACCTTCCAGTCACTTCAATAGGATAATTAGAGAACTGGCAAGACTTACCATCCGGTGTTTTATTATTTATTATTATGTTTTCTAATGTTACCTTACCTCTACTTATATACAGCATACCTGACATATTGCTTTTTCCAGGGCGAAATGTCACATTGCTCAGTTTGATATCACTATCGACCTCCACACAATCAAGAAGAAAAATATCGCCACCTTGTGCAAGCTCTACGGCTTTCGAAAGAGTATTTACGGCAGACTTAGCACTCTCTCCAGTATTACCATCGTTTCCAGATGACGGATCCAGGTAAACAGCCGCTTTTTCTTCTGTCTGCGCAGCTAGAACGCTGTCATCGGAAAACCCGCTTGCCTCATTTTCGCTGGAAAATCCGGTACGTCCTGAATCTTCGCAGTTATCTTCGATCTCAAAGGTATGTTCTGGCTCCATCATACCTTCGTCTTCTGCATCGGATATTGTAGCTGCCGGAGTCTCTTCTCCTGCATCTTCGGAAACGATCAGCTGACTACCATCAGTAAAAGTGTCTGCCAATACCGGAGTTACCGCCATCGTTGCGGACATAACGATACTCAATGCCCATGAAACAGTTTTTTTGAAACACTTTTTCTTCATACTTCCACCTTTCCTTTCTTTAATACATGATCTTCTACGTCTTGACTCTTTTGTCCTCTTTTTCTGAATTTGATACATAATGCAGTAATCACGACTGCCACAGTAAAGGAAATGACAGCCACCAACACATAACCGCCTGCGTCCTCATGCAGCAGGATTGTGCCGTACATTCCCGTGATGTCTATTGGCTGGCTTTGCATCATCCCCATTGTTCCCACGAGAGACAGGAACAACAGGGTACACAGAACAGACAGCCGGCAGACTGTGCGCCGCTCCTGGCGGCGGTGGTATTCATGCATTCGTTTTTTTACCAATTCGATACGCTTTTCTGTATCATACATGCCTTCCATCCTCCTTTCACAAAAAAGTCCTAAAAAGTCTTTCACTTATATAGGTACAAAAAAAGCGAAAAACTCTCACCTGAAAATCAAATTTTTTCAAAAAAATTTGAGAGCTGCCGAAACAGCTCCCAAAAGCGAAAAATCAGGTTATATTATTGTATCGAACTGCGGAAGATCAGTTTTCCCGCTGCCAGGATCAGTACAGGCAGCAGATAAGCAATATACTGTGCTGCACCGCCATAGGCGATCAGAAGATTATAAATTGCGTGAAAAGTGATTGCTGCTCCCAGCAGACCGCAGGTTCCGGCAATCTTCAGCCATGTTCTCTGCCACACATATGCAAGACCACCGCCGACAATGGCTCCACAGATCACATGCATGGCTCCAGTCCCAATACCACGGAAGAAAATAAAAGAAAAATGTCCGGCTCCGTTTTGGATCAGGTAGCAGACGTTCTCAAATGTGGCAAAGGAAAGAGCTATAACTACAGCTGTATTTTTTATCTGCTCTCTTTTCGGCTCAAATATCAGCAGATAAAAGAGCAATGGCAGAAATTTCATCACTTCCTCCACCACCGGGGCGATCTCTGTAGTAGTGGTAAAGGTGTCCGCTCTATAAAGTGCGGCAAAAAAGGTGTTGATGTAAGCAGACAGCAGACAGGCACCCATTCCGGCAAGGCAGAACAGAAAGAATTTTCTCTGCCGCTTTCCCATACACAGAGCCGCGATCAACAGGGGCGAAGCAATGCAGAGAAATACATTTTCAATATAGGTCATGTCTGCACCGCCTTTCCTGTGGCCGGGAGCAGTGCGAACAGGCAGCCTGTAAGCAGAAGATCAAACCAGCAATAGGGATTGGAAATGGAATAACCCGGCCACAGACAGCCGGAGAGCCAAAGAGCATACTCCACCGCCACATAGCACAGCACCCCAATGTGAAAATACCGGATCTTACGTGCCGTTCCCGTCTGTATCAGAGCATAAATAAGCCCTCTGATGGAATGATAAGAAACAACGATCATCATGCTACACCAGAGCAAATTGGAGAGAACATCCCCAAAGGTACAGTAAAACACACAAAGCGGAATGCCAATCAGAGGAGCTATCAGAGATTTCCGTGTCGAAAAGTCTCTTTCCTCCGCAGAAGAAAGGGTGTATTGCAGAAGATAAAGAAAAATCACGCTGGCTATCCAGCCGAACTCTGACACATAAAAGACCTGCGGCGTTTCAGAAAACAGAAGCAGATACAGCGTCCAGTAAAGAGAGCCAAGGGCAAAGCAGCCGTAAAAACAGGTCAGCAGGAAACAGGTCTGTTTTCGATCTTTCAGATACCAGATACCACTCAGACAAAAGCCCAGCAGGGTGACAGCGAATTGAAAAAGATTATTGATCAGCTCCATCTCCATTGTCCCCCTTTTGTTCCTCCGTCTGCTCCTCTTTGTCCAGCTGGCGGATGCGGAAGCACAGAACCGTCACGCACACGCCGAGAATAAAAGCGAGCAGTCCGATCACCATATATCCCAGTGCGGTGCCGCCGCCTAAAATTGTTGCTGCTGTTTCAAAGCCGGAAGAAGCACCGGGCTCAATCTGTCCGACAATACCTGGCATGACAAAGGAAACACCAACGATTACTGCAAGGCATGCCGCTATGCAGAATGCGGAGACAATCCGTCTGTGCCTCAGTCTCTGCTGTCGTTCTTTTTCCCCAATACGCCGTTTTACTTCAGCAATTCGTTCCTCATTTTTCAACATCTGTAATACCCTCCCGTTGCAATAATCCGCGTAAACGCTCTTTTCCCCGGTACACCATATTTGTGATCTGTTTCACACTTTTTCCCATGACCTTAGCAGCCTGTTGATAGCTCATACCCTCAAAATAGGTCAGATAAAGAGCTTCCCGATAATCTGAATTTAACTCGTCCATGCAGAGATGCAGGATCTGATTTCGTTCCTTTGTGCGGACGATCTCCTCCACCAGCGTTTGTGCCTCCGGTTCTCTGGTCAGGTCGTCAAGACTGAAGATAATCCGTCGTCTGCTTTTGTGGCGTAATGCCATGTGACGCGCTGCTTTATAGAGATAAGCCTTAAAACATCCATCCCGGATGCGGGGCTTTTTCGTAAACAGCCAGGAAAAGGTTTCCATCATTAAGTCCTCCGCTTCGTGGACATCATGCAGATAACCATCGATGTATAAGGTCAATGGATCGCCGTATTTTTTTATCAATAGTTCAAGTCCTGTCTCGTCACCGCTCAGATATTGCCCATAAAGCTCTTCATCAGTAGCCATACCGTTCAATTCCTTTCCCCATATTACTCCTCTGTTGTCAGGTGTAATCTCCTGGCTTCTTTCCTTCGTTCTTTTAATAAGCATAGTATACTTTTGTTTACAAAATACGTCAATTGTTCATAGTTCATAGCAATTCTACAAAATAATGCAACTTTGTATACTTTCCTGTGTTATCTGATTTCTTACAGTGGACAGTGCAAAAGAACTGTCCGTAACCGGACTGAAAACACCGGAAATAATAAAAGCAGCTGTATAGCTCTAAAGAGCAAACAGTAGTGGCGTCATGGATGCACCCTGAAAAAAGGCGGTATCCCGCCTTTTTTCAGATGCTCTGGTAACTCAGTTACCGAGTAATTCACAAACATTTATTAGAACTTTATTCAGCCTTTATAGCCCAGCGCATCTTTGTGGAACGGGCTCTTGGATTCTGTGTGCACTCTTTGGCTGAGGGGCGGATCACATCTTTTGCATAGTCTGAGTAGATTCCCTCCTTGTATCCTGCTTTAAGCGCTTTCTTTACCAGCTTGTCTTCACCGGAATGAAAGGTAAGGATTGCCACACGTCCGCCCGGACGCAAAGCATCCGGAAGCTTCTCCATAAATTCATACAGTACTTCGAACTCATGGTTAACATCAATTCGCAGTGCCTGGAAGGTTCGCTGACAGGTCTTCTTAATTGTCTCTTTCTTTTCTTTTTCAGGAAGGAAATCAAGAGTTTTTTCGATTACCTGACGCAGTTTTGTGGTAG
>OLRP01000604.1_pt1 | contig 32109 bp, 30 predicted proteins | sample 1672401 | NCBI WGS metagenome assembly OLRP01 (sample SAMEA3136682, study PRJEB25190) | human gut metagenome | reverse complement strand
CGGGTCCCCGATCCGCGCTTCGGCCTTGTCCAGCACCACCTTTTCGCGGGCGGCATCAAAGATGGGCAGGCCGTGGGCCTTTTTGTATTCCGCCACGCTGAGCACCGCCTTCATCCGCCGCTCAAACAGGGCAGCCAGCTGGGCATCCACCGTGTCGATCTCCCGGCGGGCCTGTTCCAGTGCGTCCATCATTCCACATCCTTTGCATTTCGTGATACTGGATTAGTATACCATAACTCGGACACGGAAACAACAAAGGGCGCACGGTTTCAAGGTGGATAACTTTTCAACTAGCACCTGCAAGAAGCGAATAGAATTGAAGAGGTGCCGCCCGTGGCAGCACCTCTTCAGCGTTTCAGATCTTCCCGGCTCCGCGCCGTTCCATAGTATCTCCCATAGGGGTTTTCCAGCTCAGCGGCACGGGGCGGAACAGCCGCGGCAGGCGGCTCCGGAGCGGGGGCCGGGCGGCGGGGCGCGCCTTTTTCCCGGCGCAGGATACGGAACCGCATCGGCTCACCCCTCCGCTTCCACGGTGGAGACTGCCCCGGCGGTCAGTGCCTGCCAGAGCTCCTCGCCGCCCGCAAGGTTCTCCTCAGTACCGGTGTTCCAGGCCCCACGCATCCCGACATAGAAATCCGCGAGATAGGCCTGGCTGTCGCCGCCCTGGGCGTGAGTGGTGTCGGCCCGGTACTCGCCCAGGTCCAGCCCGGCCAGCACCGGGCAGTCCGTCCAGCGGTAGACCATGTTCCACCAGTCGCTGTCGCTTCCGGCCTCGGGCAGGGTGCCGTCCAGATACCGCAGGGAGCCGGTGCTCTCCTGAAAGCCCGCCGGGTCATACAGCAGGAACACCGAGCTCAGGCCACCCGCCACATCCGTGGCCAGCTTGGTGGTGCCCGCCATGGTCAGGTAGGCATCGCTCTCGGTCTGGGTGTCCCCGGCAGAATAATCCAGCGTGTAGACATTCAGGGTCACGACCGTCTTGCCGTCGCCGTTCAGGTCCTCGCCATACCGGGCCAGCTGCTCCTGCAGGGCGGTCACGGTGTCATCCGGCAGGTAGTAGGGAGCCACCACCGCCACATTGTAATCGGGCTTGGTGGTAAAGAAATACTGCCCGATGAAGCTGTATGCCACAAAAGCCGCTGCAATGCCGATCAGGAGGACCCACTTGAGGTTATAATCCCACCAGTTGGCCCAGCGCTCTTTGCGGGTATACTGTTTTTCCGCCCGCGGGGCAAGGTCTGCGGGGTCGATATCCCGCTCGTAACGATAGCTTGCCATAGTTCTCCTTACAGTTGGGCCAGAATGGTCTGGCGCACGGCATCGGGCAGCTGCTTCTGTTCAGCCTTGCTCATGCCTGCGGTCTGAATGGCGGGCAGGATGCGCACCCGGATATCGCCGGGCGTGGCCCGCAGGCCGTGGCCCTCAAACAGGCCCCGCGCACCGGAGATGGCCACCGGCACCACGGGCACCCCCGTCTTGATGGCAATGCGGAAGGCACCGGCCTTGAACTCGCCCGCGCCGCCCTCTTCGCCCTTGTAGCGGGTGCCCTCGGGGAAGATGACGAAGCTCCGGCCGCTCTCCACGATGGCGGTGGCATCGTTCAAGGCCTTGACGGAAGCGCGGATGTCATCCCGCTTGACGAACACACAGCCCAGCAGCTTCATCCAGCGGTTGAGCAGGGGGATCTTTTCCAGCTCCTCCTTCGCCAGAATGCCGTGGGGCGCGTCCAGCGCGGTCAGCAGGATGGGGATATCATAGTAGCTGCGGTGGTTGCCCACGAACACGCAGGGCCCCGCCGGGATATTCTCCCGCCCTTCCACCGTCATCCGGGCCCCCGTGACATGCAGGATGCCCCGGCTCCAGCGGGGGATGTTGGCCTTGACGATCTGCTCCACCGTGTCCAGATCCCCGGCAGCCAGGGCACGCTCGGCCCGGCGCAGAGTGGCATAGTGCACGATCATATAGCCAAACAGATAAACGAATAACGCAATGGTGCGTAAAATGCTCAAATTCCTTTCCTCCTTCCGGCCCAAAAGGCCAGTATCATTGTAACATACTTTGGGACAAAATGGGAGAGAACACACTTTTTTTACAAATACGTGCTTTTTAGCTTGCAAAATCCACAAAATCCGGGTATATTTATAAGCAGAAAGGTAGCACAATGGCATTGCTGCCCATTACAAAAGAGAGGTATTCCGGAACAAATGGGTTTATTTCCTTCTTCTAAAGATTTCAAGGACGGGCCGGGCGTTGAAAAGGACACGCCCCGCAAAACGGGCGTAGGCCGCTTTTTTGAGCTGGTGGGCCGCGATATGAGCAGCTTGTTCCTTGCAAACCTGCTCACCTGCATCGGCTTTCTGCCGGTGATCTGCCTGGTGTACATCGGCTTCCTGATGAACAACCTGACCGTGATGATCGTCAGCGCCATTGCGGGCGGCATCCTTGCAGGCCCCGCGCTGGCCGGCATGTACGACACGGTGCTGCGCGCCCTGCGTGACGAGGCCGGTTACTGGTGGACAACCTACCGCCGGGCCTTCCGGCAGAACTTCAAGGCCAGCATCCTGCCCGGCATCCTGTACTGCGTGGTCGTCACGGTGCAGATCTTCCTGGTCTATTTCTGCTTCAACATGCTGTACCACGGCACCAACGTGGGCGTTCCCATGTGGGTGGCCACGGTGCTGAACCTTGTGCTGTTCCACATGCTGTTTTCCTACATGTGGCCCCAGATCGTGCTGCTGGATCAGCCCCTGCGCCTGACGCTGAAAAACAGCCTGAACTGCATGATCGCGTTCCTGCCCCACGCGCTGGCCGCAGCGCTGGTCACCATCCTGTTCTGGGGCCTGGTGATCCTGTGCATGCCGCTGGGCCTGCTGCTGATGCTGGTGTTCGGCTTCTGGTTCCAGTGCGAGATCTGCTGCCAGATCGTCTACGGCGACCTGAACCGGGTGTTCCACATTGAGGAGAGCATCCAGAAGCTCCACGATGCCCAGCTGGAAAAGGAGCTGCGCGCCGAGCGCGGCCAGGACACCCCCGAAGAATAACACTGCGCCGTCCACAGCGCGCAAAGGAGAGAAGTGCGGATGGAACAACGGAACAATCTGGTGCTGCACGGCACCGAGACCTTCTCCCGGGGCGCACTGGACAATGTGGCGCTGGAAAGCGGCGCGGTGGTGCTGGATTCCTCCGCCGGCCGCTACCTGCCCTACGGCAGCTATACCACCCCGGAGTTCGCCATGCCGGCCTTCTGCAACCTGAATGTCAGCTGGAACGCCAGCGCCCCCCACAACACCATGGTCGAGGTGCGTTGCCGGGTCTATGCCGGGAACACCTGGACCGGCTGGCTCAGCTTTGGCAAGTGGGCACCGGATTACCCCCGCTGCAGCATCAAAGCCCAGAGCGAGGACGGGCTGGTGTTCCTGATGGGGGACACCGTCACCGTTGCCACGCCGGGCGGCGGCACTGGCATCCAGCTGCAGGTGAACCTTTCCACCAACGATGACAAGGCCACCCCGGCTGTCCGGCTGCTGGCCGCTGCCGCACGCCCCCTTGCCTGGGAGAAGCACAACGGCCACCCGCTGAACCGGCGGCTCTACCTGCCGGAATACTGCCTGAGCGCCCACGACCCCAGCTTTGGCCGGGAGATGGACCTTCCCCTTGTGATGGCGGCCCTGATGAACCGCTACGGCGAGGATATCCTGCCCGAAGAAGTTGCCTACGCCATGGAGGACAAAGCCACCAGCTCCACCGGCAATGCCGCCTTTGCGGCTGCTGCGGCGGGCTGCTGCGGCTACCCCTGCTGGCAGGCCTGGATGGATCTGGCCGACCTGCGCGCCCAGATCCACGATGACTGCTCCATCGCAGTCCGGGTGGAGCGCCGCGTCCGGGGCCAGCGGGACCCCGTGGGGGTCTGGATGGGCCTGCGGGGCTTTGGGCACGATGATGCCGTTCTGGCGGATTTCGTGCTGCTGAACGACCCCACTGCCGACAGCGACGGTGCCGTGAACTGCACCATGGCGCTGTCGGATTTTATGCGATACTTCACGGGCCGGGCCATTGCCCTGCGGCCCAAGCAGCGGGAAGTGGCCGCTGATCTGCCCAACCGGGTGCGGTGCGACCTGACCCGCGCCGAGGATGGCAGCTATTTCTTTGAGCAGCGGGGCCAGCAGGACCCGCTGCCGGAGGATTTTTCCGGCTGGGCGGCTTACGCCGTCCACGATGGCGTGGCCCACGCCACCACTGCCCACCGCACCTTCCGCCGGATGGAGCGCACGCCCGAGGGCGGGCTGCTCTTCCCGCCCGAACAGCTGGCCGCAGGCGGCCGCTGCAGCGTGTACGCGGTGGACCAGACCGGGCGGATGCGGGTGGCGGAAGTCCGTCTCCCCGCGCCCCCCAAGCCCGCGGCAGAGCCTGCCGCACCCCAACAGGACCCAAGCACCGTGCAGTCCGGCCTCTGAGCCGGCAGCGCAAAGCGCTTTTCGGGATAGAAACCACAACATAGGGAGGAACACATTATGGCAAAAACGATCATCACCATTGGACGTGAGTACTGCACCGGCGGCAACTACATCGCAGAGGATGTTGCAAACGCACTGGGCATCAAGCTCTACGACAAGGAGCTGATCACCATGGCCGCAAAGCACTCCGGCCTCTCGGAGGAAGCCGTAGCCGCCAGCGAAAAACGCCGCACCCACAGCCTGCTGTACAGCCTGTATACCATGGGCAACGAGCTCCCGCTGGGCGATCAGGTGTTCATCCTGCAGAGCCGCATCATCAAACAGCTGGCCGAGGAAGGCCCCTGCGTCATTCTGGGCCGCTGCGGTGACTATGTGCTGCGGGAGCGCAAGGATGTGCTGCGCGTGTTCATCTACGCACCGGTGGAATGGCGGCGTGAGCTGGCCAAGACCGACCCGTTGGTCAAAGCACACGACGAGAAGGGCATCAAGGAAGAGATCGAAAAGACCGACCGCAACCGTGCTGCCTACTACAACTACTACACCCAGAACCGCTGGGGCGATGCCCACAACTATGATCTGGCCATCAACGCCGCCCTGGGCCGCGAGACCTGCGTCAAGATGATCCTGGACGCTGTCGCCGCCAAGGAAAAGACCATGGCCGAGTGATCCCAGCCGGGCCGGACGGCCCAAAAAACAATGCTGCTTCGTGGGTAGGGTGCTTTTGTGCTCTGCCCACGTTTTGGGCAACGGCAACGACCACCGCCAGTGGCGGATGAAGGGAGGAGCCGTTGGCGCGGCGGTCAGCGAAACGCGGGTGCTGTTTACAGTACGAAGCGATCGCCGGACACCACAGGAGGGGCGGGACACCTCCCTCCTGTTCAAGCATAAACCCTCGTCTATCATTCAACGTCAAAAGGAGAAATCGTGGAAAACAAACAGCTCAATCTTTCCGAACCCGAAAACATCATGGGCACCATGGATGTCAACCCGCTGCTGATCAAGCTCAGCATCCCGATGATGATCTCCATGCTGGTGCAGGCACTGTACAACGTGGTGGACTCGATCTTTGTCGCCCGTGTCAGTGAGAACGCTCTGACCGCCGTCTCTCTGGCCTTTTCGCTGCAGAACATGATGTTCGCCGTGGGCATCGGCACCGGCGTGGGTGTCAACGCCCTGCTCTCCAAGAGCCTGGGCGAAAAGAACCAGTCCCGCGCCAACAAGACCGCCGAGAACGGCCTGTTCCTGGCACTGTGCAGCTACCTGGTCTTTCTGGTGCTGGGCCTGACCGTTGTGCGCCCCTACTTCTACGCCCAGACCGCCGATGCCGACATCGCCGAGCAGGGCATCCGCTACCTGACCATCTGCTGCGTGCTCAGCCTGGGCATGTTCATGCAGGTGATGAACGAGAAACTGCTGGCCGCCACCAGCCGCACCACCCTGAGCATGATCAGCCAGCTGGTGGGTGCCATCGTCAACATCATCCTTGACCCCATCTTCATCTTTGGCTACTGCGGCGAGGCTCTGTCCGGCACCACCGGTGCAGCTTTGGCCACCGTCATCGGCCAGTTCTGCGGCGCAGGGGTCTCCTTCTACCTCAACCTCCGCAAGAACCCCGATATCCAGCTGGATTTCAAGGGCTTCCGCCCCAGCGCCGAAGCCATCAAGCGGATCTACGTTGTCGGCCTGCCCAGCATCGCCATGCAGTGCGTGGGCAGCGTGATGACCTTCCTGATGAACCAGATCCTCATGGCCTTTACCGCCACCGCCGTGGCCGTGTTCGGCGTTTACTTCAAGCTGCAGAGCTTCGTGTTCATGCCCATCTTTGGCATGAACAACGGCATGGTGCCCATCATCGGCTACAACTACGGTGCCCGCAAGCCCGACCGCGTCAAAAAGACCATCAAGTGCGCCATGTTCTATGCCGAGGCCATCATGCTGGTCGGCTTCCTGCTGTTCCAGTTCCTGCCCGACAAGCTGCTGGGCCTGTTCTCCGCCAGCGAGGCCATGCTGGCCATCGGCAAGCCTGCCCTGCGCATCATCTGCTTCCACTTCCTGCTGGCCGGCATGAGCATCATCCTGTCCTCCACCTTCCAGGCGCTGGGCAACGGCATGTTCAGCCTGATCATCTCGGTCTGCCGCCAGCTGGTGGTCCTGCTGCCCGCCGCCTGGCTGCTGAGTAAGACCGGCAACGTGAATATGGTGTGGTGGTCCTTCGTCATTGCAGAGCTGGTCAGTGTGACCCTGAGCTTTGTGTTCTTTGCCCGCCTGGACAAAAAGATCATCGAGCCCATGTACGATAACGCTGCCGCTGCACAGTAAACCGTTTCAAAACCCGTCCGGCACAAGAAAGGAACGTGACCTTTTATGGCAAAGAAGTTGAAATGGAATCTGATCCTGATGAGCGTGCTCTACCTGGGGCTGGGCATCTTCCTGCTCATGCGGCCCTCCACCGCCCTCAACGTGGTCTGCTACGCCCTGGGCGGCGTGGTGCTGGTGTGCGCCGCCGTTCAGCTGGTGCGCTACTTTGCCGTGGAGCGCGGCATCTTTCAGAGCCAGCTCACCCTCATCTCGGGCATCATCTGCCTGGGCCTGGGCGCGTTCCTGATCCTCCGCAGCGACATCGTGGTGCGCATCCTGCCCATCGTGTTCGGCCTGTTCGTCATCTTCGACAGTCTGGGCCGCATCCAGAATGCTCTGGACCTGCGCCGCTGTGAGTACCCCAGCTGGAAGGGCTTCCTTCTGCTGCCGGTGCTCAGCGTGGTGCTGGGCGTGGTGATGATCCTGAACCCCTTCGGCACCATGGAGACGCTGGTCATGGCCATTGGCATCATCCTCATCATCGAGGGTGCCATCAACCTGCTCAGTGCCCTGTACACCGTGCTGGCCATCCGCCGCTTTGCCAAGCTCCACCCCGAGACCCAGTCCATGCTGGAATCCCTGACCGGTCAGGATCTGAACGGTGACGGCGTGATTGCCCCAGACATCGCCCCTGCCGATGTGGAAGCCTCCGCCGTGGAGCTGGATCATGTGGATGAGAGCGCGGAAGTGGAGCAGGAAGAGGATTAAACTCCCTCCGTCATCGCTGCGCGATGCCACCTCCCTCCATGAGGGAGGCTTTGGCCACCCCCATAAAGCTTCCCTCCGAGAAAAGGCTCCCTCTCCGAGGGAGCTGTCGCCGACAGGCGACTGAGGGAGTTTGTAACTAATAGCAAAGGATAAAACTAGAGATGGAAAAATACGATCTGATCATTGTGGGTGCCGGTCCGGCCGGCATCTTCACCGCTGTAGAGCTGCTGCGCCACGGCAGCAAGAAAAAGATCCTGCTGGTGGAAAAGGGCAAGCCGGTGGAAAAGCGCCACTGCCCCAAGGCCGAGCTGGGCCACTGCGTCAACTGCCGCCCCACCTGCGCCATCACCACCGGCTTCTCCGGTGCAGGCGCATTCTCGGACGGCAAGCTGAGCCTCTCCTATGAGGTGGGCGGCGACCTGCCCAGCCTGATCGGCGAGGAGTTCGCACAGGAGCTCATCCATTACACCGATAAGATCTACCTCGAGTTCGGTGCCGACCCCCATGTGGAGGGCATCTACACCGGCGAGGACATCAAGGAGATCCGCAAGAACGCCATCCACGCCGGCCTGAAGCTGGTGGACTGCCCCATCCGTCATCTGGGCACCGAGAAGGCCCAGCAGCTGTATCTGGCCATCCAGAACTATCTGGCCGACAACGGCGTGGAGATGCTGTTCAGCACCGAGTGCGAGAACATCATCCTGGAGAACGAGGAGTGCAAGGGCGTGTTCATCAAGGGACCCAAGGACGAGGAAGCCCATGCCGTTTATGCCGATACTGTGGTCATCGGCACGGGCCGCCGCGGTGCCGACTGGCTGGAGAAGATCTGCGCCGAGCACCACATCGCCCACAAGCCCGGCACCGTTGACATCGGCGTGCGCGTGGAGTGCCGCAACGAGGTCATGGAAAAGGTGAACAAGGTGCTGTACGAGTCCAAACTCATCGGCTACCCCAAGCCCTGGAAGAACAAGGTGCGCACCTTCTGCCAGAATCCCGGCGGCTTTGTGGCTCAGGAGAACTACGACAACGACCTGGCCGTGGTCAATGGCCACAGCTTCAAGGAGAAGAAGAGCGAGAACACCAACCTGGCCATCCTCGTCTCCCACAACTTCACCGAACCCTTCAACCAGCCCATCGCCTACGCCCAGAAGGTGGGTGAGCTGACCAACATGCTGGGTGCGGGCCACATCCTGGTCCAGCGCTACGGCGACATTCTGGACGGCAAGCGCACCTGGCCCAAGGAGCTGGCGCAATCCAACGTCAAGCCCACCCTGAAGGATGCCGTGGCTGGTGATATCACTGCTGCCATGCCTTACCGCGCCATGACCAACATCATTGAGTTCATCAAGATGCTGGATATGGTCGTGCCCGGCTTTGCCGCCAACGAGACCCTGCTTTACAGCCCCGAGCTGAAGTTCTACTCCAACAAGGTCAAGATGGACGAGAACCTCGACACCAACATCCGGGGCCTGCACTGCCTGGGTGACTCCTCCGGCTGGACCCGCGGCCTGATGATGGCCTCCGTCATGGGCGTGCTCATGGGCCGGAAGCTGGCCGAAAAGGAAGGGTGCTGATCGCACCTTCCCACCCCTCAAAACGTAAAAAGGACTGCTCCAGCGGAGCAGTCCTTTTTTTGTAATTTCAGCGCAGCTTATTCCGGTTTGGAGAATTTGACAGACAGCGGGTTCTGGCGGGATCCCGGTTTATTTTGGAATGATATGCATTTTCTTGCCGGATTCAATTGATTTTTCACCAAAAAATCGGTATACTATTCCCAGAGTACTGTGCGTTGTGCCCAATGCACAGCGCGCACAGGGAGGTATTGCTATGCACGATTCCCCGGGAAGCGTCGTCACCCAGCTGTGCTCCGGGCTCCAGCTTTACAGCGCCGAACGGCGCATTGCGGACTGCATTCTTGCAGATGTAAAGTGGGCCTCGGTCGCCACCTCTGCGGAGCTTGCAAAGGCCAGCCACTCGTCCGAAGCCACGGTCACCCGGCTGTGCCACAAGCTCGGCTACGCAAATTATCGCAAATTCCAACTGGAGCTTGCACGGGATGTGCTGGAGCAGCAGGAAACGGAGGCCCGCAAAAGGCCCCCCAATGACCCGCTGCATCAGGCCCTGCTCGATCTTCAGAACAACCGTCAGGAGGAGGTTCAGGCCACCATTCAGGCCTTGAACCTTGTCCAGCTGAGAAAGGTGCTTTCCATTCTGCGGACGGCAGAGATCATTGAGATCGAAGCCAACGGCAGCAGTCTGCCCGTTGCCATGGATGCTTCGCTCAAGCTGGGCAGTCTGGGCAAGCGCTGCATGATCAGCCCGGTGCCAGAAAAGGCACGGTCTTTCGCTTCGGCACTGACCCCAAAAGATGCCCTGCTGCTCATTTCCAGCGCAGGCCGCTGCGAGGCGTTGGAGACGGCCGCCCGTGCCGCCAAGAAGAACGGCACACCGATCATCCTCATCACCTGCGACAAGCGCTCGGCGCTGGCAGGTCACGCCAGCTATACCCTGCTGGCCTCCAACCGTATCCAGCGCATTGCCAGCGATATGCTGCCTTCCCAGCTTTCGGCAGCGCTGGTGGTGGAGGCGCTCTACTACCTGCTGGTGGGCAATTTCGATCTGAATTAAGCGCAAAAAAGTCCCGGCCGTTCTGGTCGGAACTTTTTGCTGTGTTTAAGCGATCATGCGTTAAAAACGTACTTGTCCATGCGGTGGAACGCCTCCTCGATGCGGGAACGGGGAGAAGCCAGATTCATGCGCAGGTGGCAGGGGCCAAAGAACATGGTGCCATCCTGAATGGCAGCGCCCACATCCCAGCAGGCGTGCTCCACATCCTCAATGGTCTTGCCGTGGGCCTTGCACCAGTCGGTGCAGTCCACGAACAGCATGTAGGTACCCTGCGGCTTGGAGACGGTCACACCCTCGAAATGCTTCTCGATGTAATCGCAGGCAAAGTCGATGTTGCCGGTCAGCACCTCGCAGAGCTCGTCGGTCCACTCGTAGCCCTCGGGCTTGTAAGCACCGATCAGGGCGTGCATGGAGAGAACGTTCATCATGTTGTAGTGGCTCAGGCTGGACTCTTTTTCCATGCGGTCACGCCACCAGCTGTTGTAAACGATATGGTAGCTGCCCACCAGACCAGCCAGATTGAAGGTCTTGGAGGGGGCATAGAAAGCGGCGGTGCGCTGGCGGGCATCCTCGCTCACAGACTGGGTGGGGATGTGCTTGTTTCCGCTCAGGATGATGTCCGACCAGATCTCATCGGAGACCACATACACATCGTACTTCTTGTACAGCTCCATGGCCTTTTCCAGCTCCCAGCGCTCCCACACACGGCCGCAGGGGTTGTGGGGGTTGCACATGATGGCGGCATGGATCTTTTCCTCTTTCAGGTGCTTTTCCATGTCCTCAAAGTCCATCCGCCACACGCCGTTTTCATCCTTGACCAGCGGGCTGTGGACAGCCTCGTAGCCGTTGTTTTTCAGGCTCATGGTGAAGCCGATGTAGGTGGGGCTGTGGATCAGGATCTTGTCGCCCTTGGAGCAGACGCAGTTCAGGGCGCTGATCACGCCGCCCAGCACGCCGTTCTCGTAGCCGATGCACTCCTTGGTCAGGCCCTGCACGCCGTTGCGCTTTGCCTGCCACCGGATGATGGAATCGAAGTATTCATCGGTGGGGTTGAAGTAGCCAAACGCGGGGTGGTTGGTGCGCTCGATGATGGCTTCCTGGATGGTGGGCACGGTGGGGAAGTTCATATCGGCCACCCACATGGGGATGGCGTCAAAGCCCTCCTTGGGGGCGGCGGGGGCAAAGCCGGTGCCAAGGCCATCCACTGCAATGGCATCCTTGCCGTGGCGGTCCATGATGGAAGTGAAATCGTATTTCATAGCGGTGCTCCTTCTCTCAAAATTTTTATCTGGCCCCACTTTAACACACTTTGCCGCCGGGCGCAAGCAGTCAGCACGTTTCCCCGGATATCGTGCGGAAAAATCACGAATTTTTACGGTAATTGCACGCAAAAAGCCGGTCGGCATCCGCCGACCGGCTTTTATTGACTTTCTGGATCAGCCCAGCATCTCGTGAGCGGTCTTGCAGATGGTCGCTGCATCCAGACCGTACAGCTTGAGCAGGTCCCATGCGGGGCCGGAGCAGCCGAACTTGTCCTGCACGCCCACGCGGCGGACAGGGGTGGGCAGCTTCTCGCTCAGGACAGCGCAGACAGCCTCGCCCAGACCGCCGATGACGCTGTGCTCCTCGGCGGTGATGACCTTGCCGCACTCCTTGGCGGCCTTGAGGACGATCTCCTCGTCCAGAGGCTTGATGGTGTGGATATTGATGACCCGGGCGTGGATGCCCTCGGCAGCCAGCTGCTCGGCAGCCAGGCGGGCCTCGTTGACCATCAGGCCGGTAGCAATGATAGCAATGTCGCTGCCCTCGGTGATCTGCTCGCCCTTGCCCAGCTCAAAGTGGTAGGTAGCCTCATCGTGGAACACAGGCACAGCCAGACGGCCGAAGCGCAGGTAAACAGGGCCCTGCATGGCGTAAGCGGCACGCACAGCGGCGCGGGCCTCCACATCGTCTGCGGGGCAGATCACGGTCATGCCGGGCAGGCTGCGCATCAGGGCAAAGTCCTCGCAGCACTGGTGGGAAGCACCGTCCTCGCCCACGGAGATGCCGCCGTGGGTGGCACCGATCTTGACGTTCAGGCGGGGGTAGGCGATCGAGTTGCGGATCTGCTCAAAGGCACGGCCTGCGGCAAACATGGCAAAGCTGGAAACAAAGGGCACGTAACCCATGGTGGCCAGGCCTGCGGCCACGCCCATCATGTTGCCCTCTGCAATGCCGCAGTCGAAGTGACGGTCCGGGTACGCCTTGCGGAACATACCGGTCTTGGTGGCGGCAGCCAGGTCAGCGTCCAGCACCACCAAGTCGTCGTGGCCCTCGGCGGCCAGCTCCTTCAGGGTGTTGCCGTAGCTGTCACGGGTAGCGATCTTCTTCACTTCTGCCATCTTACTTGTCCTCCTCTTCCAGCGCGGCGTAAGCTGCATTCAGCTCCTGCATGGCCTGTGCGTATTCCTCATCGTTGGGGCCCTTGCCGTGCCAGTCAACGGAGTTCTCCATAAAGGAAACGCCCTTGCCCTTGAGGGTATCCAGAATGATGCAGGTGGGCTTTTCGTTCTCAGCGCGGAAAGCGGCGATGGCGCTCTCAATGGCATCAAGATCGTGGCCGTTGATGGTCAGCACGTTGAAGTTGAAAGCCTTCAGCTTCTCCTCCAGCGGGGCGCTGTTCATCACGGTCTCGGTGGTGCCATCAATCTGCAGATGGTTGCGGTCCAGCATAACGCAGAGGTTGGACAGGCCGTAGTGAGAAGCAAACATAAAGGCCTCCCAGCACTCGCCCTCTTCCACCTCGCCGTCACCCAGGATGGTGTAAACATTGATGGGCTTACCGGCGTGCTTGGCACCCAGTGCCATGCCGCAGGCGGCGCTCACGCCCTGACCCAGACTGCCGGTGGACATATCCACGCCCGGCACACTGTTCATGTTGGGGTGGCCCTGCAGGTAGCTGCCGATCTTGCGCAGGGTCTTGAGGTCCTCCACCGGGAAGAACCCACGCTCAGCCAGCGCGGCGTACAGCGCCGGGGCCGCATGGCCCTTGGAGAGCACCAGACGGTCGCGGTCAGGGTTCTTGGGATCCTTCGGATCCACCTTCATCTCTACGAAATAGAGGTACGCCAGCACCTCGGCGATATCCAGGCTGCCGCCCGGATGGCCGCACTTGGCGCTGTGAGTGCCCTCGATCACGCCCATGCGGATGTGGCAGGCGTGTTTTGCCAGGGTAAGCTTTTCTGCATTTGTCATCTTTGGTCCTCCCGTATGAACCTCAGCGTTTGCATCGGATATGGTACGCACCCGGGCCGTACGCCCCGATGCGCTATTTCTCAAGTCTATATTATCTATTCTATGCAAAAACGTCAAGGTTCTTTCGTCAAAATGTACATCCCTTGGCAAAATCGCTTGTAAATGTTCCCGTTTTTGTTGAAAATGCAGGTCCATTTTGCCCCCGCAAAACATTTTTGCAGCTTTTGGCCGCTTTGCAATATCATCTTTTGCCGCTGTATGATATAATAAGATGAATTCGTTTGCTTTTTTTATCATTTTGGGAGGTTGCTATGTCTTTTTCCGCACCCACATCCCGGGCACAGCGCAGCCGCAGGATTTTGCCCTGGCTGCTGTACCTGTATGCCCTTGTGCTGTTTGCCATGCACTTTGTCCGCATTTTTGACAACTCCTTCTGGGGAGATGAGGGGTTCAGCATCGGCCTTGCCCAAATGAATGTTTTTGAAATGCTCCAAGTCACAGCGGCAGATAACCATCCGCCGCTGTACTATCTTTTCACACAGCTCCTATATCATCTTCTGGGCAATCACGGATATGTCTATCATCTGTCGGCTCTGATTCCCTATGGACTCATTCTAATTCTTGCCTGTACAGTGATTTTCAGACAGTTCGGATTGATTCCCGCAGTTGTTGTTTCCACTTTTGCCTCTTTGACTGATACCGCTATCATGTTCAATGTCGAGGCCCGAATGTATTCACTCGGCGCTTTCTTTGTGTTAGCGGCCTATCTGGCACTCCATAACATTCTTCATTCCGGTAAAACCTCCGATTGGGTCATTTTCAGCGTCGCCTCTCTTTGTGCCGCTTATACGCACTACTATGCCCTGATTTCCGTTGCATTTTTCTATCTGGCTCTGCTTTCTCTGCTTCCGCAGGATAAGAGCAGCTTCAAAAAAATCCTTATCACTTATTGTGTCGCAGTGGTCGTCTACCTTCCCTGGCTTCTGGTATTGCTTCCCACTTTCAAACGCGCTGCGGCAGACTGGTGGTCCACCTTCATTCCTTCTCCGATCAATTGTATCGGATTCTTCTTCAATCCTTCTTGGACAGTCCTCATTTTCGGTCTTGCATTCCTTCTTTATTTCACAGCACAGGCCAAGTCGTCCTCTAAATGGCTCTTCGCCCCTGATACGATCTGGCTTTTGACCGGCTTGCTTTCTGCCGCCGGCACCTCCGCAGTCGGACTGATCGTTTCACATGCCGTTCGCCCGCTTTTTCTCGTTCGATACCTTTATCCGCTCACCGCAGTTGTTTACCTGGTTTTTGGCTTTCTTCTGTCTAAAGTCCGTTGGAGAACCATTCTGTCCAGCATTCTGATTTTGGGAACGCTGGTGTGCAGTCTACCGGATTTCTACCAAACCTATCAGCGGGAAAAGCGCATCGACCTTGCGACCGCCCAGTGTCTGGCAGTTATTACCCCCTCTCAGGATGCAGTTCTTTATACAACGAACTACTTCCTAGACTGGACACTCTTTGATTATTACTTTCCGGAACGTGTCCATGCTCAAATCGAATCCTCCAATACTTCTCAGTGCTTCACTTCTTCCGATCCTGAGATCTGGCTCTTTATGGAACATGCGCTTTCTGATGCCGAATTGAATGCAGCCTCCGACAATGGTTATTCTCACACCAATGTCTGTAACAGTACATTTGCAGAAGGCCCCGGTGAAGATTCCTTTTATTACATCTACAAATTTCAAAAATCCGCAAACACCACCCCGTAACCATCCTCATCCGCTGAGCTTGACAAGGCGGCTTTGCATCTGCTATACTTTTTGCACAATTCCCGGCTGAAGCCGGGGCTTTGCGGGCCGAAGCCCGTGTTTCTCCCCGCAAACATTATTTTAAAACAGACACCATGAAGGGGTCTGCCGCTGGCGCGCGTGCCGGCGGCAGGCCCTTTTTGTCTGTGCATTTTCAGGAGGAATCATTGATGAATACCAAGACCCGTTCCGCGACCCGTGATCTGGTGCTGGCCGCACTGTTTCTGGCACTGGCCTTTGTGCTGCCCATGATCACCGGCCATGTGCCTCAGATCGGCAATATGCTCTGCCCCATGCACTTCCCGGTGCTGCTGGCAGGCTTTGTGCTGGGCGGCCCCTGGGGCCTGGCACTGGGCTTTGCCGCCCCGCTGCTCCGCTCGGTGCTGTTCGGGATGCCCCCGATGTACCCCATTGCCATCGCCATGGCCTTTGAGTTGGCCACATACGGCGCTGTGGCCGGTTTCATGTACCGCAAGGTGCAGCACACCCTGCCCATGATCTACGCCACCCTTGTCACCTCAATGGTGGCAGGCCGCCTTATCTGGGGTGCAGTACGCTTTGTGCTGGCCGGTCTGTCCGGCTCCGGCTTCCCGTTCAGCGCGTTCCTGTCCGGTGCGGTGCTCACTGCTGTGCCCGGCATCGTGGCACAGCTCATCCTCATTCCGCTGATCGTGGCCGCGCTGCAGAAAGCAAAGCTGACGGCTTAAAACCCCTGCGCTGACTGAATCCATACAGCAAAAAAGCCCGGAACCGTACCTGCTATGGCGGCAGGTGGTTCCGGGCTTTTCAGTTCATATTACAGTGTGGCAGCAGCTGTAACAAAAAAAGAAGGAGAATCTTCAACCGGCAAATTGGAGAAGATCAGCCGGCAAAGCTTGCATTGACAGCGCGGCGGTTGCTCTGGTTGACAAAGTTCTTCTTTGCGCTCTCGAGCAGGCTTGCAAAAGCCAGGCCAATGCCGCAGTTATCGGACACGCCCTCGGTGACAGTCAGGTAAGCGTCCATCATAGTGTTGTCCAGAATAGCAGTGTTCTTGTTCATCATAATAAATATCCTCCGTATATCGGTAAATGTCATTGTGTTTTTTGGCAGGGCCTCTATCTCCCTGCATCCTCAAAGCGGAACCGTTCAGAACCCTTCGTTCTTTTGTTCCCCTCTCTGAGGATGGCCATATTATGCCACTCAATTATGAAATCGTTTTATAAATTCTATGAACAAACTATGAATTTAGTGATACATTTTTAACGTTCTTTCGTTCTTTGCGCAACTAGCACAAAACGTTTTTTATGAAAAATAAAGTTCTTGTATACATGGACGATTGAAACCTTGTTTGGAAAATTTTTTCGGATTTTCTCTCCGTTTTGCCCAGAATTTCTTCTGCAAAAGGGCATACTCTCATGCAAAATCCGTCAGAATCCGTCAATTTCAAACAGGACGAGGGCTTTCCTGTGCAAAATGCCCAGAAAAAAGTTCCAAACAAAAAGGCCGCCGTGCCAGCAGCACAGCAGCCTTTGAAAAGCCATTTCAGTTTTGCATCACTTGCACAGGAACGCCGGCAGGGGCTTGCCCTCCTTGCGCCACTGGTGATATTCCGCAGTGGCGGCAAATTCCACGTCACCGGCGGAGTTCAGGGCAGTTTCCACGGAATCCTGCACCACGCCGATGATAAAGCCGACACCGACCACCTGCATGGCGATATCATTGGAGATGCCAAACAGGGAGCAGGCCATGGGGATCAGCAGCAGGGAACCGCCAGCCACGCCGGAAGCGCCGCAGGCACCCAGAGCGCTCATCACCGAAAGAAGGATGGCGGCGGGCAGGGACACCTGAATGCCCAGCGTATTGGCCGCAGCCAGCGTCATAATGGTAATGGTGATGGCGGCACCATCCATATTGATGGTAGCGCCCAGCGGGATGGAGACGGAATACATGTCCTTATCCAGCCCCAGCTTATCGCACAGATCCATATTGACCGGGATGTTGGCGGCAGAGCTGCGGGTGAAGAAGGCGGTCAGGCCGGATTCACGCAGGCAGCGGAACACCAGCGGATACGGGTTGCAGTGCAGATACACAAAGATGATAAAAGGCGAGACGACCAGTGCCATAAAGAGCATGGTGCCCACCAGCAGGAGCAGCAGCCTGCCGTACTGGGTAAAGATGGACAGGCCGTTGCTGGACACGTTGGTATACACAAGGCCCATGATGCCGAAGGGTGCCAGATTGATAATCCAGCGGACGATCTGGGAGACTGCATCCGCTGTGTTCGCCAGGAACAGCTTGGTGCTGTCCGCGCCGTACTTCTTCATGGCCAGACCGAACAGGCAGGCCCAGAACAGGATGCCGATGTAATTGCCGTTCAGCAGGGCACTGACGGGGTTTGCCACAAAGTTGGTGAGCAGGGTGTTCATCACCTCGCCCAGACCCTGGGGCACCACCTCGGATTCTGCCGCCTCGGCCAGAACGATGGTCTGAGGGAACAGGAAGCTGGTCGCCGCCGCAATGGCGGCGGCCAGGAAGGTGGTGAGCATGTACAGCCAGATGACCGTGCCAAAGCGCCGGTCCAGCTTGGACGTGCCCTGCGCCAGCGCACTGGCCACGATAATGAACACCAGCACCGGGGCAATGCCCTTCAGGGCACCCACGAACAGGCTGCCGAACTCTTCCACCCAGCCCGCACCGGGCACCGCCAGTGCCAGCACCGCACCGACCACAAGGCCGATGACGATGCGCAGGATCAGGCTGGTGGCGTTGTACCTTGCCGCAACCGCTTTCAACGTTTTCATAACTTTTCTACTCCCCTATCCAGATTGTGCGCCCATTGCGCACAGTTTTCCCATTCCTCTACACGGAACAAGTACGATTATACGCCTCGCAGGCCGAAAAGTCAAAGATTTTACCCGCTTTTTTTGTTTTTCATTTCAACATATACAGACACGAGCTTTTTTCACTGTCCGTATACGAAATACAGATTCACAAAAAGAGACCGCACCCCGTGTGTTTCGGGATGCGGTCTGTTCCTGTTTTAGTCGAGATAGGACACCTTGCCGGGCACAAAGCCCTGAATGCCCATGCCGGGCGCGTCGGAGACGGTGATGTTCTTTTCGTCGAACACGGCACCGCCGAGGATGTGGTCCTCGCTGCAGAGCACCGGGCCGTCGAGGTCGATCTTGGTAATGATCTTCTTGGCGCAGGCCAGCTCCACAGCGGCGTTGACCGAGATCTTCGCTTCCAGCATACAACCGATCATGCACTCCACGCCGTACACCTCAGCGGCGGCGGCAATGCGCAGGGCATTGGTGATGCCGCCGCACTTCATCAGCTTGATGTTCACAAGGTCGGCCGCGCCGGTCTGCATGATCCGCAGGGCATCTGCCGGGCTGAACACGCTCTCGTCGGCCAGCACGGGCACATCGGCATGGCGGGTGACATACTGCATTCCCTCAAGGTCTGCGGCGGGCACGGGCTGCTCCACGAACTCAATGTCCAGCCCCTTCTCCTGCATCTGGTTCAGGATGCGGACCGCCTGCTTGGCGTTCCAGGCCTGATTGGCATCGATGCGGAGCTTGATGTCCCGGCCCACAGCCTGCCGCACCGCGGCAAGGCGGGCCACATCCAGCTCAGGGTCGATACCAACCTTGACCTTCAGGCAGTCGTAGCCGCGCTGAACGGCGGTGCGGGCATCCCGAGCCATCTCCTCGGGCGGGTTGACACTGATGGTGATATCGGTCACGATGTTTTTGCGGGCACCGCCCAGCATCCGGTAAACAGGGGCGCTGTACTTCTGGCCCAGCAGATCCCACAGGGCCATGTCCACAGCGGCCTTGGCGCTGGTGTTGTGGACAAGCGCCTTCTGCACAGCGGCGGTCAGATCCTCAAATTCATCGAGGTCGCGGCCCAGCAGGGCAGGGGCGATATGATCCTGAATGGCACCGAGGATGGCCCCGGTGGTGTCGCCGGTGATGACACCGGTCGGGGGTGCTTCGCCGTAGCCCACCGCACCGGTATCGGTGTGGAGCTCCACGATAACATCCTCAACGCTGTTCACAGTGCGCAGTGCTGTTTTGAACGGCACCCGCAGCGGGGTGGAAATGCGGCCCAGCCGCACCTGTGTGATCTTCATAGTCCCGTCCTCCTTCTTATTCCAGCGGCAGGTTTGCCAGCTTGACAATGGCGTTTGCAATGATCTGGGCGTTCTGCACCAGACGTTCCAGATCGATGCATTCATCGGGCTGATGCTCTGTGACCGGGTCACCCGCGAACAGGGGGCCAAAAGCCACCACATTGGGCAGCATCTTGGCGTAGGTGCCGCCGCCGATGCACTTGGGCGGGGCATTGTCGCCGGTGGCATCCCGGTAAACCTCCAGCAGGGCGCTGACCAGCGGGGTCTCGGCAGGGTAGTAGAGCTTTTCCTTGTGCACCTGCCCATCCAGCGCCCAGCCTGCGGCCTCAAAGGCGGCCTGCACAGCGGGCTGGCAGTCTGCCCGTTCCATGGTCACAGGATAGCGGTAGTTCAGCTTGACCCACAGATGCTGCGCGTCGCCCTCGATCAGCCCCCAGTTGCAGCTCATGGGGCCGGAGAGCGCATCCTCCAGCCGGTGGCCCAGCAGGCGCTCGCCGTAGGGGTCGGTGCCCAGCTTCTCGGCCAGAAAGTGCACGGCCTGCTTGGCATCCCCCTCCAGCGGCAGCCGGTCGAGATAGCACACCAGCCGCCCAATGGCGTTTTCGCCCTGCTCCGGGTGGCTGCCATGGGCCGAAACGCCCACCGCTTCCACCTGATAGCCGCCGGGGATGGCTGTCACGGTGATGTGCTCCGCCTCCGGCAGGGCGGCCCCCACCGGGGCGGTCAGCACAGCGCAGGCGTAGTCCGGCACCACATTGCCGGCCACGCCGCCCTGCACCCTGCTCAGCTGCCAGGCTCCGGTCTGGTGCAGCTGCACAGCATAGCTCTCGTTCAGGATGCCCTTTTCGCCGTTGATGAGCGGATACTCGCCGTCCGGGGTGAAGCCCAGCACCGGGATCTCCCCGCCGTGGGCCTTGTAGTACAGCACGTCCCGGTCGTTGGTCTCCTCGTTCAGGCCGAACAGCAGCCGGACACGGCGGTTGAGCGGAATGCCCAGATCCCGGATGGCTTTCAGCGCGAACAGGCTGGCCACCACCGGGCCTTTGTCATCAATGGAACCCCGGCCATACAGCCTGCCGCCCTCGATCTCGGCGGCGTAGGGCGGGTGATGCCAGCCCTCACCCTCGGGCACCACGTCCAGATGCCCCAGCACCGCCACCATCTCGTCCCCGGTGCCGATCTCGCACCAGCCGATGTACCGATCCATGTCGGTGGTCTCAAAGCCCAGCTCATGGCAGAGGGCCAGCGCCTCGGCAAAGCAGGCATCCACCTCCTCGCCAAAGGGCTTGCCCGGCAGCGGGTCGGCCTCCACACTGCGCCTGCGCACCAGCCGCTGGAGCGCCGCCACCATCTGGGGCCGCAGCGCCGCCACGGCCTCGTTCAGTTTTTTGTCCATACGTTCCACCCCTTTTGTGATTCATTTCACAGCTTGTATTATAGAACGATTGCCCCCGCTCCACAAGCCCCCAGTTCCACGAAAAAACGCCCCCGCATACTTCATCCGAAGTATCCGGGAGCGCTCGATCAGCCTGCTGGCTCTGCTTGTCACCGTTGCGAAAGCCGCATTTGATGCTGGCTGGAAGATTTCTCACGAGAAGAGCGATAAAAACAAAGAAGATTGACCGCCTCTGTTTCCCCAAACCGAACGGTCAATCTTTTTTGATCCACTAGAAACGGGAAGCTGACCAAACATTGCTCGTCAGCACCTTTTCTATTTGTAGTATAGTCAATTTTAAACGATTTGTCAAGGGATATCCACCACCGTCAGACTGCCGTCTTTTTCGCTCCACAAGCCCCCAGTTCAGTGGAAAAGGCTTGACCTCTAGCAGTAGGTACGTTATCATGTATATTAAGAGGTGATGCACGATGACGACCACCAAGGATGGCAACGCTGTCCTGCTTCCCGAGGAAGATTACAGCGGCATTATGGAAACGCTTTATCTCGTCTCCGTGCCGGGAATGCGGGAAAAGCTCATGGCGGCCAAGGCCGAACCACTGGAAGATTGTGTTGACGAATCGGCTGTGGAATGGCAGCCATCAAGATTTTAAGCCTTTGGACACATTACGAAAGATGACCCGAAAACGGACTGTTTTGCAGTTCGTTTTTTTTTTTCAAATTTTTTTGAAAAAGGGTGAAAGGATTTCGCGCGGCGTGTATTTAAGGAAGTAAGAGCATCCATTTTTGCCGGAGCTCCACTTCCGGCCCAAAGAAAGTGAGGGACCCCCTATGAAGAAACGACTACTCAGCCTTCTGGTGGCGCTGTGCATGGCGGTAACGCTCCTGCCTGTGTCGGCACTTACAGCGTGGGCGGAGGAAGGCGGCTCCCCCTTGAAACCTTTGCGATTTAAGCTAGGTCTTCCGGTTACCGATGGTATACATCCTACAACTGATTCCAATGAACATACAATTTATACCGGTGATGGCTGGAGCTATGATGCTACGGCTAAAGTTTTGACCATCGCCCCCGAAAGCCCTACTACCTATGATTTGAAAGATTACGGAAGCATCCGTAAGGATTATAACAGTATTGCATGTTCTACCATCATAGAGAAAAACGCAACGATTGTAAATGGTAGTTTTTTGGACATCAAGAATCCTGGTTCCAGTATTACCAATCATGGCACTATAACGAGTGGCACTTACTCAATGCCCGTTATAAATCATGGTACTATTACCGGCGGCATTTTTCGTAAAAAACCAACAGGTGGCAATGTCGATAACGGCTATACCTTGAATGTGAATTCCCAGCAGAATGGCAGCTATGAGAGTTTTTATGCAGAAATCAAGGATCTCGGCTCAAGCGTTTATGTCATTCCCAATTCCTACTATAATACCAGTGTCACCATCCTATATGGTTTTTTCGATAGCTGGCCAGAAACATTATTTCCTATTGATGTTACATTCGGAAACACAAACGACACACATTGTTTGTTAAAAGATTGGGCACCAAGTGCACGCTATCACTATAATGCTGATCATGTTTATGTCACTTTTACCGCACCACCCGCCAATGCGGGCACCGTTACCCTGAGCAAGCTGACCCGGCTGGTGATCGACGATAAAGCCGGCTACCCCGTTGGCACCAAGGGCGGCACCCAGGATTACAGCGGCAACGGCTGGAAGTTTGAGAAGAGCAATAACACGCTGACGCTGGAAAGCGGAGATTATTCTTTTGGGGAACAACCAGAAGTCAAATGTCCTGTCATCATTAAAGACGGGGTCACTACAATTGGCGGCATGTTCTCCAAAAAAGTAACAAATTATGGCACTGTAGAAAAGGCTGTTATTAACAACATTTTCGAGAATCACAATACCGTCAAGAATTCGTATTTCCTCAACTCTCCTTCCAGCATAGCAGTCACAAACCATGGCGGTACAATGCTTGACTGCCTATTTGAGAATGCACCTGAAGGTATTGAGTCTCACACCATAACCGAAGTGGAAGACTATTTTATTTCTGCTGAACTAGATGGCATTGCCTATCAGGCAATTCAAACCAAGTTTTATTTTACTGGCACTCCAAAGCTTCGTGTAAACCTGGTAAAGAATGGCAATGTCAAACCCGTCACTTCCATCAATCAGAAGCTCAATTATGGCGGGTTAATAGAAGATTATCCGGTCGGCTACATTTTCACCGTGGAAAACGATAATGAAGATGTTGTGCTGAACGCCGCTCCTGTACCGGGTAAGGATGACCCCAAGCCCGACCCGAAGCCCGAACCCAAACCCGAGCCCGAACCCGAAGCTCCCACCTACACCCTGACGGTGAAAGGCGGCACGTTCACCTACAACGGCGGCGAAGCCATGACCAGCGCCAGCGTGCCGGTGGATGCCGAGGTCAAGGTGACGCTGAACCAGAGCGCCGTGCCCGAGGGCATGGTGTTCGACCTGTGGGCCATGGATGAAGCCAGCCTGCTGGGCAACCCGGCGGTCGCCTACAACCAGGAGAGCTTTACCATCCCGGCGGGCAGCGTGGCCAAGGGCAGCACCGTGACCGTGGAAGCCCAGTACCGGGATGCCACCATCGAGAGCGAGCCCAGCATTCTGGGCACTGCCGCCATCATCGGCGTGGCCGGTGCAGGCACGGCGGTCATCGTGTGGCAGGGCTACCGCATCGGCATGGAGCTGTACGAGAAGTATTTCCAGCCCACGCCGGAAGAAACTGCGGTGGTCGAACCCACGCTTGAAGGTCAGATGACAGATCCGATTTCCTGAAAGCGGGCTCACCCTCTCAGTCTCGCTTTGCTCGACAGCTCTCCCAAAGGGAGAGCTCTTGACAAACCGATATAAAAACAGCGCCGCTCCATCGTTTGGTGGGGCGGCGCATTTTTGCGGTTCAATCCCGGCGCAAAGGCAGGGTAAGGGACATTTTCTGGTAGGCAATGCGGGGCGTGCCATCCTCCACATGGATGATGCCGCACTTGGTAAAGCCGTTTTCTTCCAGCAGGTGCTGCATGATCTTGTTGTCGGCGTGGGTGTCGGCCCGCAGGCTCTCGCAGTGCTCCAGACACCAGGTGATCACAGCGGCGGCAACGCCGGGGTGCCTGCCCGCCGAAGCCAGCCGGTGGATGGTGCCGTAGGGCAGGGTATCGTTCAGCCACTTGCCATCCTCGATCCGGGCATAGGTGGGGTCCGGGCCAAGGATAAAGGCAAACACGCCCTCCAGCTCGCCGTTGACAAGGTAGAGGAACAGCCGGTTGGAATCAATGTCCTCTTCCAGCAGCTCCTGCGGCGGGAAATGATCTCCCCACTGGGTGGGGTTGCCGGAATCCGCCATCGCCTGCCGGGCGCGGGCATAAATTTTCAGGATCGCATCCAGATCTGCACGTCTTGCTCCACGAAACATCTTCATCCAACCTCTCTTCCGGCAGGCCGCTGCCCGCCCTGATCGTTCTGCCTTAATATAACACAAAACGGCCCTCTCCGTCAAAGCCTGCTGCAAAGGCGGAGAGGGTCGTTTACTGATGCGCTTATGTGCGCTGGCTGCGTGCCCGGCGGTACTCCCGGGGGCTCTGGCCATACCGCTCATGGAACAGGCGGTAGAAGTAGCTGGTGTTCTCGTAGCCCACCTGGGTGATGATCTGCTGGATGTTCAGGTCGCTGCGGCGCAGCAGGCGGGCGGCGGTCTCCATCCGGTGCTTCTGCAGCAGCTCCTTATAGGTCTTTCCGGTCTGGGCCCGGACGCACTCGCTGACATACGCCAGCGAAACGCCGTAGCTGCGGGCCACATTGGAAAGGCTTGCTTCGCGGTAATTCTGGGTGATCTCCTGTAATGCCGCCTGAACCAGCGCTTCGCGGCTGACCGCCTCGCCGCGCGTTTCCAGCGGGAAATTCTTGGTCTGTACCATAGCGTTAAAACCCTCCGTTGCGGCAGCGGCGGGCGGGGACAGGGGGATGCCGGACACCCGCCGCAGCCAGTTCATCAGGCTTTCTGGGGAAGCCTTTCTGCCTATAATACGGGCGGGTCACAGAAATAATTGCAGGAAGCTCAAATTTTTACAGAAACAAAAAATCAGAACATATTTTCGTTATGATAACGCCCGCTGCGGACGAACTCCACCCACTCGGCCAGGTTCACGGCGTGGTCGCCGATGCGCTCCAGGTACTTGATGACCATGAGCAGATCCAGGGCGGCATCCACCTTGCCGGGGTCGGCGGCGATCTCCTGCGCCAGCGTATGCTTGATGGCGTTGAAATCGTAGTCCACCTCATCGTCGGCGGCAATGACCCTGAGGGCGGCCTGCTCGTCCTCAGAGGTCAGGGCATTCAGGGCATCCAGGATCATCTTGTGCGCCTTCTGGCCCATCTTGATGGCCTGGCTCACAGCAGGGTCACCCTCCTTGCGGACAGTGACCAGATGGGGGATGATCTCCGCGATATCGGAGGCATGGTCGCCGATGCGCTCCACATCCGTGACCACCTTCATGGTGGTGGAGATGCGGCGCAGGTCGCCTGCCACCGGCTGCTGGCGGAGCAGCAGGGTAATGCAGCGGTGCTCAATGTCCCGCTCCATGTTATTGATGCGGCCATCGCCCTGCGCCACGGCGGCGGCAGCCTCGGCATCGGCGGTGCAGAGGGCTTCCATTGCAGCTTCCACGGCATCGGCAGCGCTCTGCCCCATCTCGGTCAGGGCCGTTTTCAGGGCGGCAAGGTCGTTTTCGTATTGTGTGCGGTTGCTCATTGCGTTTTTCTCCTTAGCCGAACCGGCCCGAAATGTAATCCTCGGTGCGCTTATCCTGCGGGGTGCTGAAGATCTGCGCCGTGGGGCCGGCTTCCACCAGCTCGCCCAGCAGGAAGAAGGCGGTGCGGTCGCTGATACGGGCTGCCTGCTGCATGTTATGGGTCACGATGACCACGGTGTAGTTCTTTTTCAGCTCGCTCATCAGCTCCTCCACCTTCATGGTGGAGCCGGGGTCCAGGGCGCTGGTGGGTTCATCCATCAGCAGGACTTCGGGCTTGACAGCCAGAGCGCGGGCAATGCACAGGCGCTGCTGCTGGCCGCCGGAAAGGCCCAGAGCGCTCTTTTTCAGGCGGTCCTTGACCTCGTTCCAGAGGGCGGCACCCTTCAGGGAGCTTTCCACCAGCTCGTCCAGCTCTGCCTTATTGTGCACACCGTGCAGCCTGGGGCCGTAGGTGATGTTATCGTAGATGCTCATGGGGAAGGGGTTGGCCTTCTGGAACACCATGCCCACCCGGCGGCGCAGCTCGGTGGGCTGCATCTCGCGGGCAAAGATATCCTGTCCTTTCAGGCGGACATCGCCCTCGATGCGGATCCCGGGCACAAGGTCGTTCATCCGGTTCAGGGTCTTCAGGAAGGTGGACTTGCCGCAGCCGGAGGGGCCGATCAGGGCCGTGATCTCCCGCTCGCCCATGTCCAGCGAAATATCTTTCAGCGCCTTGAAATCCCCGTACCAGAGGTTCAGGTTTTTGGTTGTGATAATGGGTGATACGTTTTCCATAGTTTTCCTCGAGATTTCCTCGTGTATTAACCCCCTCAGTCTCGCATACGCTCGACAGCCCCCCTAATAGTGGGGCCCTTGGCATTTCGTAAAGCTTAACCGTTTTGCCAAGGCCGCCCCTACTAGGGGCGGTGGCAATGCGGAGCATTGACGGTGGGGTTTATTTACTGCTTCTGTTTCAGTTTGGTTTTGGCAAGCCGGGCTGCCAGATTGATGGCAAGCACCAGCACCAGCAGCACTGCACCAATGGCCCAGGCGGAGTCGAAATCGCCGTCCTCAAAGGCACGGAGGTAGAGCAGCACCGACAGGGTGGCACCGTTGGAGGTGTAGGCCTTGAGCACGCCGTTGGCAATGACCTCGGCGGCACCGGCGGTGAAGAGCAGCGCGGCGCTTTCGCCCACGATGCGGCCCACGGCCAGGATGCAGCCGGTTACGATGCCGTCGATGCTGCAGGGCAGCACGATGGTGCGGATGATGTGCCACTTGCCCGCGCCCAGACCCAGCGCACCCTCACGGTAGCCCTGGGGCACCGTTTTCAGGGATTCCTGGGTGGTGCGGATGATGGTGGGCAGGTTCATGATCACCAGCGTCAGGCTGCCGGAGAGCAGGCAGGTCTGGAAGCCCAGCGTCTGGGCGAACACCAGCATACCCACCAGACCGTAAATGATACTGGGGATGCCCGCCAGCGTCTCGTTGGTGAACTCGATCACCGAGATGACCTTGCGGTTCTGGGCGTACTCGGTCAGGTAAACGGCCGCGCCCACACCCAGCGGCAGTACGATCAAAAGCGTCAGCAGGATGACATACAGCGTGTTGAGGATCGCAGGCAGGATGCCGTCCGTGCCCTTCAGCACACTGGCGGTGGTGGTCAGGAATTTCCAGCTGATGTGAGGGATGCCGCGCACCAGCACCATGCCCAGAATGCCCGCCACCAGTACGATGACCAGCACAGCCGAGGCCCAGACCAGAGCGTTCATCACGCGGTTCCAGGTGCGGCGGGAGGCAGAAGCACTGTTATTCATCGCGCTTTCCTCCCTTCAGCACCACATTGAGCAGGATATTGATGCCCATGATAAAGACGAACAGCACCAGCGCAATGCTGAACAGCGCCTGTTTCTGCAGGCCGCTGGCGTAGCTCATCTCCTTGGCAATGGCGGTGGTCAGGAAGGTGACGCTGCGGAACAGGCTGTCCGGCATGTTGGGGCTGTTGCCAGCCACCATCATCACGGCCATGGCCTCGCCGATGGCGCGGCCGATGCCCAGCACGATACCGGCGGCAATGCCGCTCCTGGCAGCAGGGACGCTGACCTTGAACCAGGTCTCGACATCCGTTGCGCCCAGAGCCAGGCTGCCCTGCTCATACTCCGGCGGCACAGCGTTGAGCGCTGTGACCGACACCGACACGATGCTGGGCAGGATCATCACCGCCAGCACCACGATGGCGCTCAGCAGGCAGGCACCGGAGGCCTTGCCAAAGGTCTTGGCCACGGCGGGCACCAGCACCTGCATGCCCAGCAGGCCGAACACCACGCTGGGGATGCCGCTCAGCAGCTCAATGGCGGTCACGACCACGGTGCGCACCTTCGGGCCTGCGGCCTTGGAGAGGAACACCGCCGTCAGCAGGCCAATGGGCACACCGATCACGGTGGCACCCAGCGTGCCGTAAACGCTGGACAGGATGAAGGGCAGGATGCCGTAGGCCGGGTCGGCAGCGGTGGAAGCCCACCGGGTGCCGAACAGGAACCGGAACAGCCCGATCTTCTGGATGGCAGGCACACCGGAGAGGACCATGTACACCGAGATCAGGAGCACACAGCCCACCGCCAGGATGCCGCAGAGGAAGAAGATAAAGTTCATCCCCGCTTCCAGCCACTCAGCAGGGGTTCTGGGAAGAGAAATCTTTTTGTTGTTCATAGCATCATTGCTTTCCGCAATTACTCATTCACAGGAACAGCACCGGCAGTGCGGATCAGGTCAGCAGCATCGGCACTGGTGGCAAAGTCGAAGAAAGCCTGTGCCTGCTCAGACAGAGCGACAGACTTGTTGGTGACGAACACGAAGGGACGCTGCACCTCGTAGCTGCCGTCCTTGACGGTCTCCTCGCTGCACTCCACGCCGCCAACGGTGACCATCTTCACGGTGTCGCCCACAGCGGACAGGGAAGCGTAGCCGATGGCCAGAGGGTTGGCCTCCACAGCGCTGATGACAGCGCCGGTAGCGGTCAGCTCCTGCGCGTACTTGCAGCTGTCCTTGACATCCACGATGCTCTCAAAGCCATCACGGGTGCCGGAGCCAGCCTCACGGCCGATCAGAACGATCTCGCCGTCGTCGCCGCCGACCTCAGACCAGTTGGTGATCTCGCCGGTGAACATCTGCTTGAGCTGGTCAACGGTCAGATCCTCGACCTTGCTTGCATTGTTGACGATGATGGCGATGCCGTCCAGAGCGATGGTGGTGCCATCCACGTCAGCCTTCTCGTCGTCCTTCAGGGCACGAGAGGACAGGCCGATGTCCAGGGTCTTATCGGTAGCACCGGTGATGCCTGCGCCGGAACCGGTGGGGTCGTAGCTGACGGTGACACCCGGCTCAACCTCGGCAAAGCCTTCGGTCAGGGCAGCGATGACGTTCTTCATGGAGGTGGAACCACCGGTAGCAACGTTGCCGGACAGGGCAGCAGCGGTGGAAGAAGCAGTGGAGCCTGCAGCGGCAGAGGTAGAAGAAGCTGCAGCAGAGGAAGCAGAACCGCCGCAGGCGGTCAGGGCAGCAGCGGCAGCAGCAGCACCGCAGACAGTGAGAAACGAACGACGCGTGATCTTTTTCATAATATTTGTCCTCCAAACATCCGGGCTTTCCGTTCCCGGCTCTTGTTTTCGTGTTTTCCTTGGGTACGGCACTATTGTATCCCAGTCGGAGAACCGCTTCGACCACAAGCGGGAAAAATCGAGGTAAATTGTTTGGACATGTTTTTGCCCCAATGTAAAATTTGGGCGCAAAAAAGCCCGGAGCACGTCTGTGTGCTCCGGGCCGGGAAAGGCGGGTGCTTATGCTCTGCCAACGGACAGGATGCTGCCGTCGGCCGCCAGGTTGAAGATGGCGGTCTGGCTGAACAGCTTGACTTTCAACCGAAGATTCTTGCCATTGCTATAGGAGTTGTACTGCTCGGCGTTCTTTGTCTCAAAGTTGAGGGTGTAGCTCTTGGCCGAGTTCATCGTGGGGATGTTTGCCCCGGCGATCACGCCGTTGCTGGTCTGCTTGAGCACCTTATCGTTCAGGCTGTCGTCTGCCAGCTCCATGGAAAAGACATTTCCCAGTGTATCCACATTCAGGCCGTTGCCCGTATAGGTCAGGCTGACATTCATTGTGACCTTGATGCTGGACTTTGTATCATCGCCCACAACGCTATTGTTGGCCACCGTAGCCTTATAGGCTCGCACCTTGAAATCACCCAGCGTCGTTTCATAGATTGTTTCCTGCTCCCCGCAGCCGGTCAGTGCGCCGGAAACGGAAAGGGCCAGCACAGCGGCGGCAGATGCTTTCAGAAAATCACGGCGGGAAAAAACATTGCTCATCAGAAATTCCTCCCATTTCAGATCTGGTTTGTTCCTATCATCATAGTACCATATTTACCCAGACTGTCAAGGGACAGAATTCAACCTCTCAGAACTGCACCTCCACGCCATCGGGGCGGTAGAAGGTGACGTTCCTGCGCCACTGGGGCTCGCCCATGGTGCGGCGGTAGCAGTCTGCCAGCTGCCGCACGGCTTCCTCGGGGCTGCGCACCTTTCCGCCGCAGCAGGGGAGCACCAGCACCCGGAACCAGGCATCAAAGAGATGCTCTGTCCAGCCGGTGTCCTTGGCCCCGCACCGGGCGTAAAAGCCCAGGCGGCGCACGGCCATGGCCTCATCCTCCGCTTTTTCGGGGCACTCCGCTTCAATGAGGATGGCCTGCGCGCCCTTCTCGTGGTCAGGCAGGGCGGCCAGCAGAACGGCTCCGATGCCGCCGGCCCGATACTGGGGCAGAACGGCAAAGTAGTCCAGCTGGCTCACCTCACAGCCCACGGGCCGCACCATCAACAGATACGCCACCAGCGCGTCGTCCTCATACACACCCCAGGTGTGGGCGGTACCGGCGGCCTCGCTGTTCAGGATCATGCTCAGGGGCTTCAGCTCTCCGGCAGGAAAATCCCGGCGCATCTCGTTCAGGTAAACGTTCGTCAGCTCTTCGGCGGTCAGCAGCCGCCAGGTCAGGTTCTCGGGGTTCATACGATACGGGTTCCTTTCTGGTAGACCGCCTGAATGTTCAGTTCCTTGTCCGCCAGGATCACATTGCCGTAGCGGCCTGCAGCCAGACTGCCGTAATCATTGTCGATGCCAATGCTCTTGGCGGGATTTTCGCTGGCGGCGCGGACAGCGCTTTCCAGCGGGACGTTCATCTCCAGCACGGCACGCTTCATGCAGTCGTACAGGCAGGTGGCACTGCCCGCAATGGTGCCGGGGTGCTCGGTCAGGGTGGCGCGGGGGCCGCTGACCGTGACCGCCTGACCACCCAGGCTATACTGGCCATCGGGCAGGCCGCAGGCCATCATGCTGTCGGCGATCAGGATGACATGGTCATCCCCGAAGGTGTTGAAGGTGAACCGCACCATGGCCGGGTGGATGTGAACGTTGTCGGTGATGAGCTCCACCTCCGCGCCCCGTTCCAGCGCCGCAATGATGGGGCCGGGCTCCCGGTGGGTGATGCCGGGCATGGCGTTGTACAGGTGGGTCATGTGGGTCGCGCCTGCGTCAAAGGCGGCGTTGGCGGTGTCGTAGCTGGTGCAGGTGTGGGCAATGGAGATGCGCACCTCGTCATGGCAGGCGGCAATGAACTCCAGCGCACCCGGCTCCTCCGGGGCGATATCCACCAGCTTGATCAGGCCGTTTGCCCGCTTCTGCAGGCGGCGGAACATTGCAACATCCGCCTTGTGGAGATACTCCGGGTTCTGGGCACCCACCTTGTTGGGGCTGATGAAGGGCCCCTCCATGTTGATGCCCACAAGGTCTGCGCCTCTGCCGTTTTGATGGGCGGCGGCAGCATCCATCACGCCGTTCAGGATCTCTTCCGAGAAAGTCATGGTGGCAGGGCAGATGGCCAGCACGCCCTTACCGGCCTCAAAATCGGCCAGAGTCTGGATGGCTTCTTCATTGCCGTCACAGAAATCCTTGCCCATGGCACCGTGGAAGTGGATATCCACCAGGCCCGGCAGAGCGTAAGCGCCCTTGGCATCCACGATCTCTTCGCCTTCCTCCGGCTGTGCAAAGGGCACGATGCGCCCCTCCCGGATGGTCAGGCTCCCCTCCTCAAAGGTGTGGCGGGGGGTATAAATCAGAGCATTTTTGATGATCATAGTATCGGTCTCCTAACCTCTCAGGCGCTTCGCGCCAGCTCCCCTGATAGGGGAGCCAAGTTCATGCTGTTACTTTCTTGCCTCTCCTACCAGGAGAGGTGGCATCGCGTCAGCGATGACGGAGAGGTTCTGTAATTACAGCAGGCTCAGTGCTTCCTCATCGGCCACAAGGATGCAGTCGGGGTGCATCTGCAGGATGGAGCCCGGGCACTCGGGGGTCACAGGGCCGGAGACGACTGCCTTGACTGCCTTGGCCTTTGCCAGACCATTGGCCACCACCAGAACCTTGCGGGCCTGCATGATGGTCTTGATGCCCATGGTGTAGGCCTGCTTGGGCACCAGATCCTCGTTGCCGTCAAAGAAGCGCTTGTTGGCCTCGATGGTGGCAGGAGTCAGATCCACGCAGTGGGTCTCCAGCTCAAAGGCCTCGCCCGGCTCGTTGAAGCCGATGTGGCCGT
>OLRP01000584.1_pt1 | contig 32642 bp, 25 predicted proteins | sample 1672401 | NCBI WGS metagenome assembly OLRP01 (sample SAMEA3136682, study PRJEB25190) | human gut metagenome | reverse complement strand
GCGAAAAACAAGCTCGGCGAGTACATGGTAAATGTGGCTGAGAAGACATTGAATGAAGTGGATGTCGTGCTTTGGCTTGTGGAGCCAACTACATTTATCGGAGCGGGCGAACAGCATATTGCAAAGCAGCTTCAGAGAGTCAAGACACCGGTCATTCTCGTCATCAATAAGGTGGATTCTGTGAAGAGAGAAGAGATCCTGCCGGCAATTGCTGCATACAAAGATATTTATGACTTTGCAGATATTGTTCCGGTATCTGCAAGAAGTGGTGACAATACGGATGAACTTCTACGCGTCATTATGAAATATCTTCCATATGGACCACAGTTTTATGATGAGGACACAGTGACAGATCAGCCGGAACGTCAGATTGTAGCAGAATTGATCCGTGAGAAAGCACTGCACAGTTTGCAAGATGAAATCCCGCATGGAATCGCGGTTGCGATTGACCGTATGAAAATGCAGAACAAAGTTATGCATATTGATGCAACGATCATCTGTGAGCGTGATTCACACAAGGGGATCATCATCGGAAAACAGGGGAGTATGCTGAAAAAAATTGGAAGTACTGCCCGTTATGAGATTGAGAGAATGTTGGATTGTAAGGTCAATCTGAAGCTTTGGGTGAAGGTAAAGAAGGACTGGAGAGACAGCGAATTTCTGATGAAAAATTTTGGATATCGGGAAGAAGAATAAAACGAGTGGTATTTGGGGGAATCTAATCATAAGGAAAAACATTTACATGAAAACAAGCTTATGATGAGGTGACCTTATGGAAGAAAAGTACTGGAAGCAATTTATGAAGACAGGAAGGATTGTGGACTATCTCTATTACCGTGGCATGAAGATCTGCTACAGAGTCATGGAGCGTTCACAGAAGAAGACCTATGAATCAGATTACCGTGACGGGCATGGTGCTTTCGGCAACTCCGGTGGGCGATTATGACAGACGTGTTGTACTGCTCACAAAAGAACGTGGGAAAATTGCAGCATTTGCAAGAGGAGCCAGAAGAACCAATAGTTCCCTCCTTGGGGTGACAAGCCCATTTTCATTTGGAGAATTTGTAGTCTATGAGGGGCGGACATCATATACATTGATGTCGGCCTCTATTTCCAATTATTTTTCTGAACTTCGGACAGACGTGGAAGGTGCTTACTATGGTTTTTATTTTCTGGATTTTGCAGGGTACTATGCAAGGGAAGCCAACGATGAGACAGAACTCTTAAAACTTTTGTATCAGACATTGCGCGCCCTTACAAATGTACATATACCAAATCGGCTGATTCGGTGCATTTATGAGTTAAAGGCGGTTTGTATCAATGGAGAAGGTCCACAGGTGTTTGAATGTGTCAGTTGTGGAAGCTGGGAAGAAAATATGAAGTTCAGCGTCAGAAAAGGCGGTCTGGTCTGTAGAAAATGTGAGATTCATGCGCCGGACGCGGTGATGGTAGGGACATCTACTTTATATACGCTTCAGTATATTATCAGCTCAAAAGTAGAGAAGTTATATACATTTGCAGTGAAAGAAGAAGTGCTTTTGGAACTGGAGAATCTGATTCGCAATTACCTGAATGTATACGTGGGAAGAAACTTTAAATCATTGGAAATATTAGAGACAATAGTTTGATTTATAGAAATTTATAGAAATACAAAGTAAATATATGGGAAATAGACTTGAAAATAGATAATATTAACTGTATAATTATTAACAATATCAGAGGAGAAGGAGAAGGGAATATGGTAGAAAAAACAATGGACAAAATTGTAGCTTTAGCAAAATCCAGAGGATTCGTGTATCCGGGGTCTGAGATTTACGGAGGACTTGCAAATACATGGGATTATGGAAATCTCGGAGTTGAGCTTAAGAACAATGTAAAAAAAGCATGGTGGCAGAAGTTCATTCAGGAATCACCATATAATGTCGGCGTAGATTGTGCGATCCTTATGAATCCACAAACATGGATTGCAAGTGGTCATCTTGGCGGATTCAGCGACCCTCTTATGGATTGTAAAGAATGCCATGAGCGTTTCAGAGCTGATAAACTTATTGAAGATTACGCTCACGAGCATGGTATTGAGATTGGAGACAGCATCGACGGCTGGAGCCATGAGCAGATGGAGAATTTTATTAAAGAGAATAATGTTCCATGTCCGACTTGCGGTAAACATGATTTCACAGAGATCCGTGAGTTCAACCTAATGTTCAAGACATTCCAGGGAGTTACAGAAGATGCAAAGAATACAGTATATTTAAGACCAGAGACAGCACAGGGAATCTTTGTAAACTTTAAGAACGTACAGCGTACATCAAGAAAGAAGATTCCATTTGGAATCGGACAGATTGGTAAATCATTCAGAAATGAGATTACACCAGGTAACTTTACATTCCGTACAAGAGAGTTCGAACAGATGGAGTTAGAGTTCTTCTGTGAGCCTGATACAGATCTTGAGTGGTTCGCTTACTGGAAGAAGTTCTGTCTTGACTGGTTACACACACTGGGACTGAAAGACGAAGAAGTACGTTATCGTGACCATGATAAAGAGGAGCTTTCATTCTACAGTAAAGCAACTACGGATATCGAGTTCCTGTTCCCATTTGGCTGGGGAGAACTGTGGGGAATCGCAGATCGTACAGATTATGATCTGACACAGCATATGAATGTATCAAAACAGGATCTTACTTATTTTGATGACGAGAAGAAAGAAAAATATACACCATATGTTATCGAGCCGTCACTTGGAGCAGACCGTGTAGTTCTTGCATTCCTGTGTGCAGCTTATGATGAAGAGAACATTGGAACAGAAGATAAGCCGGATACAAGAACTGTTCTTCACTTCCATCCGGCACTTGCACCAGTGAAGATTGGTATACTTCCACTTTCCAAGAAACTCAACGAAGGTGCAGAGAAAGTATATGCACAGCTTGCTAAGAAATACAACTGCGAGTTCGATGACCGTGGAAATATCGGAAAACGTTATCGCCGTCAGGACGAGATCGGAACACCATTCTGTGTAACATACGACTTCGATTCCGAGGAAGACGGAGCAGTTACAGTACGTGACCGTGACACAATGGAGCAGGAGAGAATTAAAATAGAAGATCTTGACGCTTACTTTGAAAAGAAATTTACATGGTAAAATAATAATTAGGGACGTAGTATTTTAAAAGTTTACTACGTCCCTAATTGATTATTTTCGTGTACGCATATCTCCGATTGCCGTAAAGAGGACATCGGTAGATGAGTTCAGTGCGGTTTCGCAGGAATCCTGGATAACTCCAACGATGAATCCGACACCAACGACTTGCATAGCAACATCGTTCGGAATACCGAAGAGGCTGCAGGCAAGTGGAATCAGAAGGAGTGATCCACCGGCTACACCGGAAGCTCCGGCAGCGCTGGCTGCAGAGAGGACGCACAGAATCAGTGCAGTCGGGAAGTCTACGTGGATATCCAGTGTATGTGCTGCGGCAAGTGCCATAGTGGAGATTGTAATAGCAGCTCCGGCCATATTGATAGTTGCGCCAAGTGGAATGGAGATGGAGTAAGTATCCTCGTCCAAACCAAGATCCTGGCAGAGTTTCATGTTGACCGGAATGTTGGCAGCAGAGCTTCGGGTGAAGAATGCTGTCAGTCCGCTGTCTTTCAGGCAGCGAAGCACAAGTGGGTATGGGTTCTTACGAAGGCAGATAAATGTAATCAGTGGATTCATAATAAGTGCCACGAAGAGCATGGTTCCGACCAGTACGCAGATCAGACGTCCGTATCCGAGAAGAACGTCGAGTCCCTGCTCGGAGATTGTAGTGAAGATCAGTCCCATGATACCAAATGGTGCACAGTTAATGATCCATTTTACTGCAGTTGCGATAGCATCTGAAATATTCTCCAAAGCATTCTTTGTGCCATCACTTGCGCTCTTAAGAGCAATGCCAAGTATGATGGCCCATGCAAGGATTCCGATATAATTGGCGTTTACCAGTGAGTCGACTGGATTCGCAACGACATTCATCAGCAGATTTTTCAGCACTTCTGTGACACCGGTCGGTGGTGTGATATCCTGAGTATTCGTGCTCCGTGAAAATGTCAGAGTTACCGGGAACAAGTAGCTGGCAATAACTGCAGATAATGCAGAGAACAGATTGCCGAGCAGGTACAGTATCACGATAAAAGACATGTTCGTTTTCTGGCCTTTTGCCATGCGGCAAAGGGAACTCATAATCAGGAAGAATACAAGAAGCGGTGCGATTCCGCGAAGTGCTCCGACGAACAGATCTCCGAGAATGGAGATTGCGGTCGCCTGTGGGAAAATAAGTCCCAAAGCAATTCCGATGATCAGACCGCAGATAATGCGTTTGATCAGACTGATGTTGTTCCATTTTTGAATCAAAATTTTCATGTTCATTTCCCCTTTTGATAGTATAACAATTAAAATGCAATTAAAATTATAATGAACTTTAGGAAAAATGTAAATAATGTATTTATAATATGATATACTTATTATCAAATTGTGGCAGAAATTTAGCTGCAAAATATAAGAAAAAAGGAGTCTTGAGCATGGAACGTAGAAATGCATGGAAAGTATATGACCAGACAGAACTGGGAAAATTAGACAAGATCAATGAGACATATAAGAATTGTCTGGACGATGGAAAGACAGAACGTGAGTGTATTACACTTGCGGTGAAAAAGGCAGAAGCTGCCGGATATAAGAATTTAAAAGAGCTTCAGAAGGAACATGTAAAATTAAAAGCCGGGGATAAAGTGTATGCAGTGTGCATGGATAAGAGTATTGTCCTGTTCATCATCGGTCAGGAGCCGTTGGAAAATGGAATGAATATCTTAGGCGCACACATTGACTCTCCGCGTATTGATGTGAAGCAGAACCCTTTATATGAAAATGAAGAGCTGGCTTATCTGGATACTCATTATTATGGAGGAATCAAGAAATATCAATGGGTAACACTTCCGCTTGCTGTTCACGGTGTGATCGCAAAAAAAGACGGAACAATTGTTCCAGTCAGCATTGGAGATGAGGAGGAAGATCCGGTATTTGTGATTACAGATCTTCTTGTACATCTTGCATCAAAGCAGCTTGAGAAAAAGGGAAGTGTAGTCGTAGAAGGCGAGAAGCTGGATCTTTTAATTGGAAGCCGGCCGCTTGAGCAGGATCCTTCTCTTGATCAGGAAGAAAAAGAAGCAGTTAAGGCAAATGTGATGGAACTTCTGAAGAAATATTATGATATGGAGGAAGAAGATTTCCTCTCTGCAGAACTTGAGATTGTTCCGGCAGGAAAAGCAAGAGACTGTGGTCTTGACAGAAGCATGGTGCTGGCATACGGTCAGGATGACCGTGTTTGTGCATTTACATCTTTATTTGCAATTCTGGATACGCCTCAGGTCACACGTACCGGATGCTGCATCCTTGTAGATAAGGAAGAGATCGGAAGCGTAGGAGCAACCGGTATGCATTCCAGATTCTTTGAAAATGTAGTGGCTGAACTGGTTGCTATGACTGACGGGGAGTCCGAGCTGCAAGTCAGAAGAGCTTTGCAGAATTCCAGAATGTTATCTTCCGATGTAAGTGCAGCATATGATCCGATGTACGCAGATGTGTTCGAAAAGAGAAGTTCTGCATTTTTCGGAAAAGGACTTGTATTTAATAAATTCACCGGGAGCCGTGGTAAGAGTGGTTCTAATGATGCCAATGCAGAGTACCTTGCAAAGATTCGTGGTGTCATGGATGATGCAGATGTATCTTATCAGTTCGCCGAACTTGGAAAAGTTGACGCAGGCGGTGGTGGAACAATTGCTTACATCATGGCAAATTACGGTATGGAAGTCATAGACAGCGGTGTGGCAGTGTTATCCATGCATGCACCTTGGGAAGTGACAAGCAAAGCCGATGTATACGAGGCATATAAAGGCTATGTTGCATTTTTGAAAAATATGTAGTATTTACGTGTATACGTTGCACGACGTGCATTTCTCAGTAAAGATGCCAAGAACATTTTTAAGGAACGAAATATGTCGAAAAGCATGCGAATTATTGTAGATCAGAGGGAGAATAATCCCTCTGTTTTATTGACAAAAATATAACAAAGTACTATAATATAGTTGCAGCTTACAAAAAATATAATGTTGGGGTCTTTGCCTCATGACCATTTTTTCTACAAAAACAATGGTGTTTTTGGCTTTGACCCTTAACATGAGATGTATTAGGAGGTCATAGCTATGGCGAAATGGGTTTATATGTTTACAGAAGGTAACGCTACCATGAGAAATCTCCTTGGTGGCAAAGGCGCAAATCTTGCGGAGATGACGAATTTGGAACTGCCGGTACCACAAGGCTTTACCGTGACAACGGAAGCCTGCACACAGTACTATGAAGATGGCAGACAGATCAATGACGAGATTATGAAACAGATTCTTGAAGCCATTGATCAGATGGAAGTTATCACAGGCAAGAAATTTGGTGATAAGACAAATCCGCTGCTCGTTTCTGTTCGTTCTGGAGCACGAGCATCGATGCCAGGTATGATGGACACAATCCTGAATCTCGGACTCAATGAAGAAGTTGTCGAGACTTTGGCTTGTGCGTCCGGTAATCCACGCTGGGCATGGGACTGCTATCGCAGATTCATTCAGATGTTTTCCGATGTAGTTATGGAAGTAGGTAAGAAATATTTCGAAGAGCTGATTGATCAGATGAAGGCAAAACGTGGTGTGAAGCTTGATGTAGAGCTTACCGCGGATGATCTGAAAGAACTGGCAGGGCAGTTTAAGGCAGAATATAAAGAAAAGATTGGTACCGATTTCCCGACAGATCCAAAAGAGCAGTTGACAGAAGCTATAAAGGCAGTATTTCGTTCCTGGGATAATCCTCGTGCAAATGTGTATCGTCGCGACAATGATATTCCTTATTCCTGGGGAACCGCAGTTAATGTTCAGATGATGGCATTTGGAAATATGGGCGATGACTGTGGAACCGGAGTTGCATTTACCCGTGATCCGGCAACAGGAGAAAAAGGATTATTCGGAGAATTCCTGACAAATGCACAGGGAGAAGATGTGGTTGCAGGTGTCAGAACTCCGATGCAGATTACAGAGATGGAAAGAAAATTCCCAGAGGCATTCATAGAATTTAAAAATGTATGCAAGACACTGGAGAAGCATTATAGAGATATGCAGGATATGGAGTTTACGGTAGAGCACGGAAAACTTTATATGCTGCAGACAAGAAATGGTAAGAGAACTGCACAGGCTGCACTGAAAATCGCGTGTGACCTGGTAGACGAGGGCATGAGAACAGAAGAAGAGGCAGTTGCAATGATCGATCCTCGTAACCTGGATACCCTTCTCCATCCGCAGTTCGACCAGAAAGTATTAAAGAGAGCAACAGCACTTGGAAAAGGAATTGGTGCATCTCCGGGAGCTGCATGCGGAAAGGTTGTATTCTCTGCTGAAGATGCAGTGGAGTGGGCAAAACGAGGAGAGAAAGTAGTTCTTGTCCGCCTGGAGACATCACCGGAGGATATTACCGGTATGAAATCCGCACAGGGAATCTTGACAGTCCGCGGAGGAACGACTTCCCATGCAGCAGTAGTTGCCCGTGGTATGGGAACATGCTGTGTATCTGGTTGCGGTGATATTGCAATGGATGAAGAAAATAAAAAATTTACCTTAGCAGCGAAAACATTTCACGAAGGAGACGCAATTTCCTTAGATGGAACGACAGGAAACATTTATGAAGGCATCATTCCTACTGTAGATGCAACAATTACAGGTGAGTTCGAGAAGATCATGAACTGGGCTGATAAATATCGTACTATGAAAGTCCGGACAAATGCGGATACACCGGCAGATGCTAAGAAAGCGGTAGAACTTGGAGCAGAAGGAATTGGACTTTGCCGTACAGAGCATATGTTCTTTGATGAGAACAGAATTGCAGCATTCCGTGAGATGATCTGTGCAGATACAGTAGAGGAGCGAGAAGCCGCACTGGATAAAATCCTGCCATATCAGCAGGGAGATTTTGAAGCACTCTACGAAGCATTGGAAGGAAATCCGGTTACAATACGTTTCCTGGATCCGCCACTTCATGAATTCGTACCAACGGAGGAAGAGGATATTAAGAAGCTTGCAGATGCACAAGGAAAAACGGTAGAACAGATTAAAAATATTATTGCGAGTCTTCATGAGTTCAACCCGATGATGGGACATCGTGGCTGCCGCCTTGCTGTGACCTATCCGGAAATCGCAAAGATGCAGACAAAAGCAGTCATCCGGGCAGCTATTAAAGTAAAGAAAAATCATCCGGATTGGAACATTAAGCCGGAAATTATGATTCCGTTGGTTGGAGAAGTCAAAGAGTTAAAATATGTAAAGAAATTTGTAGTAGAAACTGCAGATGCAGAGATTGCTGCATCAGGTATTGAATTGGAATATGAAGTCGGAACAATGATCGAAATTCCAAGAGCAGCACTTACTGCAGATGAGATTGCAAAAGAAGCTGACTTCTTCTGTTTCGGAACAAATGACCTGACTCAGATGACATTTGGATTCTCCCGTGATGATGCGGGGAAATTCCTGGACGCATATTACGATGCGAAGATTTACGAAAACGATCCATTTGCAAAACTGGATCAAAAAGGTGTTGGAAAACTGATGGAGATGGCAATTGCACTTGGAAAAGAAGCAAATCCGAACCTTCATATTGGAATTTGTGGAGAACATGGAGGAGATCCGTCATCTGTAGAGTTCTGCAACGAATTGGGATTGAATTACGTTTCCTGCTCACCATTCAGAGTTCCAATAGCCAAACTTTCTGCTGCGCAGGCAGCCATAAATCAAAGGTAGTACACTGTAGGTGACTGGCATAGAACGTTAATTAGCTTATATAGAAAACCCCTTACATCAATTATGGCGTGAGGGGTTTTTGTGTTGCCATGCGTTCGGAAGAAGCTGCCGGTGGCAGGTTCTGTAGATGAAAAATGTACAAAAGATCTTTCAGTAGAGGATTCTGTTCATGTTTGGAAGAGCATTCTTGCACATACTATAAATGTGCATTATAATGATTAAGACAGTAAGTGGAAATGCTTCTAAAAACAGTTTTTAAATGATAGATTTTGTGATTGATGATGAAGGAGATTACGAAAGCAGTATGACAGGTTCTGATAGAAGACAGGAGATATTGAAGAATATAAAAGAAAGTGACAGACCGGTTTCGGGTTCGAAACTTGCGAAGGATTATGATGTGAGCCGTCAGGTTATTGTTCAGGATATTGCCCTGTTACGGGCTTCGGGATATGATATCATATCAACAAACCGGGGATATGTGCTGGAAGGGCAGACTTGCGCCGAGAGAGTTTTTAAAGTACGTCATACAGACGAGCAGCTTGAGACGGAACTTTGTACTATTGTCGATCTTGGCGGTCAAGTGAAAAATGTTATGGTAAACCATAAAGTTTATGGGCATATTGAGGCGGAACTTGGAATTACTTCCAGAAGAAAAGTAAAAGAATTTCTGGCAGATATCGAAAGTGGCAAGTCAACACCGCTTAAGAATATTACCTCCGATTATCACTATCATACTGTGACAGCGGACAGTGAAGAAACGCTGGGGATGATAGAAGAGGAACTGAGAAAATTAGGATTTTTGGTTGAAAATTAGTTATTAAAACATTCGGAATGTCATGCTGGCTCTGAAAAAGTAAGGTTTATAATCCGACTTTTCAGAGCCGGGTGTACATGGAAAGAATGTTTTTTATTATGAACAAAATTTTTTTTATAGGTTACATTTCTGAAAAAGAAATAATTCCAGTGCGTATAGAATTCCGCACAAAGTATCTGTCCCGGAAGAATGCCCGATTGCCAGAAAATTTTCAGTAATTGCCGGGACATTTGCAATTCCAGGAGTAATTTGAGGGTTGCATTTAACATAAGAAGTATCTTGTGGAGATTCACAACCTGTATTTACGAGTAAATGATTCACAGCCAGGCTAAATTCTCCTTTTAATGCACAGTGGAGAAATGCAGCACTTACATCGACGGTATCATTCAGATGTTCTGCAATTGTTTTGCGAAGGCTCTTGGCAAATGTGGCTTCTGTTTGCCCTGTAAGAATTAATCCGGCAAGCACACCGCACAGGAAATCATCACCGCTTGGAGTCAGCCCGATGCCAAGCCCGATCAGTCGGGCAAGTTCGATTCCGGTCTCTGTATATTCTTTATTTCTATATAGTCTGGTGCATTGTTCGATTTTTTTCTTTGCAGCAACAAGCATCATAGAAGTATCATCATTTACACGTTGGTTGAAGATCACTTCAAAGCCTCCGGTGGATATATTAGAAAGACATGTTCTGATATTGTTATGAAGCTGGTGAAACAAGGTATCTGACAGAGAGTTTGTACATTTTAATGAATGTAACAGACTTAAGTCGTGCATTGCCGCTCCCTCAAAAGAAAATCCAATCTGCTTTTTGTTATCAAGAGTATCCGTATCTGTGGAAGCCTGAAGAGTGCGGTTACTTCTGTAAATAGTAATGATATTCTCTTTTAAAGTAACAAAATCTCCGGCAGATATTTCAAGACTCTCCATTTTTTCGGAAGTCAATGTTGTAATCAGACTGATTGGCGAGATGGGTGAACCCTTTGCCTGTAAGGCTGCCAGTGTTCCACCAATAGATAAGTTGATAGTTTTTCTATATACAGAGTGGACTGTCCCGCTTGTTTCTCCCGAAAGCAGTTCATTTAAATAGTCAGATGTATCTGTAATGGAAAATAATGTCATAATTATGCACTCCTGTGTATGTTTCTTTTGCCTGTCTGGCAGGTACTATCATAACAGATTTGCCGAAAAATCACAATGTACACAATATAAAATGTGGTTCTTGAAATTTTAAATAAAATTGCACAAATTTTAAATGAGAAAAAATGAATAAAAACCGAAGAAAATGTTAATAATATAACGAAAATCATGAAAAATTTTAAAATTAACCAATAAAACTGTATTGTTTATATAAAATAAAATACATGACTGTGCATATTATACAAAAAAATGTGTCATATTTTGGAGGATAGGTCATTGTGAAAATTATCAAATTAGGATAAAATATATGTAAAAGAGACTGAAAAATGGTTGACCAATCATTTTTGATATAAATCAACAAAAATTAAAAAGTGGTTGAAATTTTCGCAAAGGAGCCTAGCCAAGACGGTGGTGTTACTTTGCGTATTTTTATACATATTGGATAAAAAAATAATACGAAATACGATAGAATTATCTAAAATAGATAAAAAGATGAAGAAAAATGTAAGAAAATGGTGATTGTATTTTTGGAGGGAATCCAGTAATATATCGACTATAGAAAGAAATTGAGCTGGTTACGGCTGATTTGATTCAATTTTTAAGGAGGAACATGAATATGTATGATGTTTTAGTGAAGAACGGAAAACTTGTAACACCAGATCGTATCTACGAGGCAGACATTGCAATCCAGGACGGAAAGTATGCAGGATTTTTTGCAAAGGGAGCACCGGTAGATGCAAAAGAAGTGATTGATGCAAAAGGAAATTATGTATTTCCGGGTATCATCGACTGTCATGCACATCTGAATGAGCCAGGATTTGAGTATCGTGAGGATTTTGAGACAGGTTCAAGAGCAGCAGTTGTTGCAGGTTGTACAACACTGATTGATATGCCACTTAATAATGATCCATCTCTTATGAATAAAGAGATTTTTGACCTGAAGCTTGGAAAAATTAGCAAACACTCATTAGTTGATTATGCACTTTGGGGAGGAATCGTAGGAGATTATGATGACAAACCGGACTCAGTAAAGAATAATATGAATGATCTTGTAGATCTTCACAATTGTGGAGTTGCAGCGTTTAAAGGATTTACATGTCCAAACGGTGATTTGTTCCCGACAGTTAACATGGGAAATGTTCGTAAAGCTCTTGAAATTTTAAAACCGTATGGAGCACTTTGCGGATTCCATTGTGAGGAATATGGACAGGTTCTTGAGAGAGAAAAAGAAGCAAAAGCAAAAGAAGGAAGAACAAATGAAGAGAAGATTCGTGACTTCCTGGATTCTCATGACGTATGGACAGAATATGTTGCTACAAAGAATGTTATTGATATGGCTAGAGCAACTGGCGGACGCGTACACATTTGCCATGTCAGCCACCCGATGGTAGCTCAGGTTGTTAAGGATGCGATCCATGAGGGACTTCCGATTACTGCAGAGACATGTCCACATTACCTTGGATTTACAGAAGATTTTGTATTTGAAAAAGGTGCACCGGCAAAATGTACACCTCCGATGCGTAAGAAAGAAGATATGGAGAAGCTGTGGGATTACGTTTTAGATGGAACACTTTCCTGCGTGGGAAGCGACCATTCTCCAGCAGCAGATGAAGAAAAAGATAATGCAACAAAAGATATCTGGCATGCATGGGGAGGACTTAACGCAATCCAGTTCTTCTTACCAATGATGTTCGATATGGTTGTTCATAAAAAAGGTTTAAGCCCAAGTCTGATTGCAAAGGTTATGGATTATAATCCGGCGAAAGTATTCGGACTCTATGGACGTAAAGGAGCATTTGAATTAGGATTTGACGGTGATATCGTAATCGTTGATCCAGAAAAGGCATGGAAATGTGAGCAGGAGAAACTGCTTACAAAAGGACATGTTTCCTGCTTCAATGGACTGGAAGGAAAAGGAACTCCAGTATGTACAATGATCAGAGGTAAAGTAGTTGCTCAGGATGGCATGTACAAAGATGAAGCAATCGGATACGGCGAATATGTAACACCGGTAAAATAAACGAATACACATAGGAACACGAATAGGAGAGAGAACATGAGTGATGTAAACAAAGAAGTGAAAAAAGAAGAAACAAACTCCCTTGCGCCAATTCCTGAGAAAGATCGAATCATGGGCTGGGGATCCAACACAATGCTCTGGCTCGGTGGATGTATTTCTATCGGAACATTGGCAATGGGATCTGCACAGATGGAAGCAGGACTGAACCTGTTGCAGTTATTCCTCGCAGTAGCAATTGGCTCTATGATCCTCGTTGTAGGTATCGCAATGAATGACCAGTTTAGTTACAAGACTGGTGCACCGTATGCAGTTCAGCTTAGAAGTGCATTTGGAACAAAAGGTAACAAAATTCCAAGTTTGATTCGAGGACTTCCGGCTATCGTATGGTACGGTTATCAGACATGGCTTGGAGGAGCAGCAATCAACAATATTTCAAAAGCATTATTTGGATATGATAATATCTGGTTATTCTTCATTTTATTCCAGATTATCCAGATCCTGTTATCAATCAAAGGATTCCAGGGTGCAAAATGGGTTGGAAATATCGGAGGAGTTGTTATTTCTCTGGCTATGATTTACCTCTTATTCCTTTGCATTACACAGTATGGCGATGTTGTAAGTGAGAAACTGATCCATAAGTCTGGAACATGGGGAATGCCATTTATCGCAGCAATCATTGCATTCTTTGGTAACAGTACTACAGTTATGCTGAATGCGGGTGACTATTCCCGTGAGATGAAAGGTGGATATTCTACACTGAAACGTGGAAGTTCTTACTTCTTATCTATGGTACCGGCTACAGTACTTCTTGGAGTAATCGGTGCTATGGCATCTACAGCAACTGGAAAAGCAAACCCGATCAATGCTTTTGCTGATATGGTAGACAACAAAGTCGTAATGATCGTAACGCTTGGATTTATCATCTTTGCACAGCTTACAACAAACCTTGCAAGTAACGTAATTCCACCGGCATATGCATTTATGGATGCGTTTAAGATGAAACATAAGACAGCCGTAATCTTGATTGGTATCCTGGCAGTATGTACTTGCCCATGGATCCTGACAAGTGACAGCTCAGCAGCAGGACTTGCATTATTCAGTAAGATTTACACTGCATTCTTCGGACCGATCTTTGCAGTATTGATTACAGATTTCTTCATTCTTCATAAGAGAAAAATCACACCAGAGTATCTGGATGATCTCTATGATGATAATGGAAATCATGCAGGTATCAACTGGGCAGCAATTCTTGCAATTGCAATCGGAGCTGTAATCGGACTTCTGAATGTAAATATTTCATTCTTTACAGCAACAATTCCTACAGGACTTGTTTACTATTTCGGAATGAAACATATGAAGAGTTGTGAGAATTTCAGAAAAGGAACAACATTAGAAAAATAGATCTAAAAAGTCAAAGGAGACTGGACATGAAAATGCCTGGTCTCTTTTTTATGATAAATTGATTTGTGAAAAATTTGTCCTAACATTAAATTATATATATTTTTCGAACATTTTACACAACTATGTCAATAATAGATAAAAAAGAAAAAACAAAAATATAGAATTTTATACATAATGGATAAAAATAAAAATGTTTTTCCGTAAAAATGTAGTTGTAATTTAAGAAAAAATTAAGTAATATTAGCTCGTACAATTAAAAAAAGATTTTGAAATTGGTCAATCGCTTATTTTAATGCATCTTTTTTTTAGGAGGAAAATAAATATGTATGATGTTTTAGTGAAAAACGGCAGAATTGTAACTGCAGACAGAGTTTCAGAAGGAAACATCGCAATCAGAGATGGAAAGATTGCAGCAGTACTGAATGCTGGAGAAGAGCCAGAAGCAGCAAAGGTTATCGATGCAAAAGGAAATTATGTATTTCCGGGTGCAATCGATACACATGCACATCTGAACGATCCGGGATATGAATGGCGTGAAGATTATGAGCATGGTACAGCAGCAGCAGCTCTTGGTGGATATACAACAATTGTTGATATGCCACTTCAGAATGAGCCTGCAATGGTCAATGCAGAAGCATTTGATTTTAAACTGAAAAAAGTTGATCCGAATGCATACTGTGATTACTGTTTTTGGGGCGGACTGATTCCAGATAATTTTGGAGATCTCAAAGATCTGGATGAGAAAGGATGCGTAGCATTCAAATCATTTATCGGACCAGTGTCACCAGACTACAGTTCATTAAATTATGGACAGGCTTATGAAGCAATGGAAATCATTAAGGAATTTGATGGACGTGCAGGATTCCATTGCGAAGATTTCTCAATGATCAAAAATCTTGAGAAGATCGAGAAAGCAAAAGATCCGAATTCATGGCAGTGTTTCCTGGATTCCAGACCGGTTGCAGCAGAGATGGTAGCAACTGTTGATATTATCGAAATTGCAAAAGCAACAGGATGTAAAGCACATATCTGTCATGTCAGCAGCCCGGATGTAGCTCAGAAGATTAAAGAGGCACAGCAGGAAGGCTATGACATCACAGCAGAGACATGTTCTCACTACTTAAGTCTGACAGATCAGGATGTATTAGAGAACGGACCGTTATTCAAATGTGCACCTCCGCTTCGTTCACAGGAAGAGGTTGACAGACTGTGGTCTTATGTAGAAGATGGAACATTCAGTGGTATTGCAAGTGACCATTCACCATGTTCATATGATGAGAAATTTAATGAGATTCTTGGAAACAAGATTGAAAATGTATTTGATGTATGGGGCGGATGCAGCGGAATTCAGAGCGGTTTCCAGGTAACGTTTAACGAAGGATGTGTAAAACGTAATGTATGTCCGACGGTTCTTGCGAATGCAATGTCTGTACAGCCTGCAAAAGCATTTGGTATCTATGGAAGAAAAGGAGATATCAAACCGGGATTTGATGCTGACCTTCTGATTGTAGATCCAGAAAAAGAATGGGAGATTACAAGTGATTCCTTATTATATGTAAATAAGATTTCTGCATTTGTCGGAATGAAAGGAAAAGGACTTCCAATCATGACAATGATTCGTGGAAATGTTGTTGCAGAAGACGGAAAGATTGTTGCAGAAAAAGGCGTTGGAACATTTATTAAGAAAATCAAATAATGACCAATTCAGGTGACGGATCAGGTGGCCTTGCCTAATGAAGGCAGGCTCACCTGATTTTAATTAGACTTAAGAAAAAGGAGAGAGAAGATGAGTATTGTAGACAACAAAGTACTGGATCCAAAGCTCGTTGCCAATGTAGACGCGGATCTCCAACCAACAAAGAAACGTATCATGGGAAGCGTATCCTATGCAGCCAGCTTCATGGGAGGATGTGTATCTATCGGAACATTTTCCATGGGAGCAGCCCTCATTGGAACATTGACTGTAGCGCAGGCGATTATTGCGATGTGTATCGGATGCCTTGTTATTGCAGTAGCACTTGCAATTATCGGCGAGTGTGGACATGAGTATGGTATTCCATTTACAGTACAGTTAAGAAGTAGTTTTGGTACAACAGGTGTAAAGATTCCAGGAGTTCTCCGTGGACTTCCAGCTATCGTATGGTTTGGTTATCAGAGTTGGGTCGGAGCAGGAGCTATCAACAGCTGTCTGAAGATTTTATTTGGATTTGATAATCTTCCAATTATCTATGCACTGTTCACAATTCTTCAGGTTGCACTTGCAATCAAAGGATTTGAAGGAATCAAATGGATGGAGAATATTTCCTGTATCTTTATCATTGGTATTCTGATTTACATGTTATATGTAGTAAACACAAAATTCTCATCAGAGATTGGAAATGTGTTCTCTGGAATTAAAGGAACATGGGGTATGCCATTCTGGGCAGCTACAACATCATTCCTTGGAATTTATTCCACAATGATCATCAACGCATCTGACTATTCCAGAAATGCAACAGATGACATCAAACCTGTAAAAGCTGCAAGCATTTACACTGTTGCTATTCTTCCTGTAACATTGTTCATGGGTCTTATCGGACTTCTTGTAACAGCAGCAACAGGAAATAGTGATCCTGTAGAAGTATTCTCTACTACAATGGGAAGCAAATTCCTTACAATCCTGACATTGCTCTTTATCGCATTTGCTCAGGTAACAACAAACGTACTGAACAATATTGTTCCACCTGCATACGTTCTGATGGAGTCTTTCAAAGTTAAATGGACACATGCAACAATTCTTGTTGGTGTGCTGTCAGCATGCGTAATGCCATGGAAACTTGTTACAGCTGACTCTGCAGCAGGATTGTCATTATTTACACAGTTCTACTCAGCATTTTTAGGACCTATCTTCGCAGTAATGGCAGTCGACTTCTTCATACTGCGTAAGAAGAAACTGGATTTGAATGATATGTATGACAAAGGAGGCTGCTTCAAAGGAGTTAACTGGGCAGCAGTTATTGCAATTATCGTAGGATCTGTCTGCTCCGTATTCGTAATGCAGTTATCATGGTATGTCAGCCTGATTCCGACAGGAGTTGTATACTACTTCCTGATGAAGACTATGAAGTCAAGCAAAGGATTCCGAAAAGGAACTATTTTTGAAGACTAACATATTGAACAAATAAAAACCCCGCAAATTGTATATCAAAGCAATTTGCGGGGGATTTTTTTCCTGAAAGAAAGCTAAAAACTACTTATTTGAACACTTCTCAATAAATGCCACTGTCTCGTCCAGCACTTTCTGTGTGAATGGATTTTCTGTGTCTCTGTCAAAGTCGTGTTCTGTTCCGGACACGATGAATCTTTTTGCGTGATATTTGTTACTTAGTTCTGTGAATTCACTAAATGGTACGTCGGTGTCTCCGGTGCTGTGGGCACAGAACAGTGGGCAAGGAAGTTTATCACAGGCGCGAAGTGTATAATCCAGATAGAAAAACTTTTCGCGTCCCTCGTAAAAAAGATCTATCCAGTTTCCTTGCTGTCTTGCATAGACATAGACACTGTAGTGTGTGTCAAGATCGCCATCTGCGTGGATACCTTCTGAAATAACACAAAGAGCACTTTCTGGAACTTTCGGAAGCGTGCAGTAATGTCTGCTTGGTTCCTTGAACCAGTTGTCGCATAAAAATCCATATCCATCATAATAGGAAAGAATTCCGGCAGGTGCCTGTGTGTAAGTTCCTTTTGCTGCTGCAATCAGGCAAAGGTAAGCGCCGGCAGAACGTCCCCACAAAAAATATGGAAGAGATCCTTCGGAAGATTTTGGGTTTTTAATTAGTTCGTCACTGTGATCGATATAATATTGAATGGAACTTTCTACATCGTTCATGATCATTTCTAACTTTGCGGCAGGAGCCAGAGGATAGTCAAAAGCAATGATTGCATATCCGGCCTGAGTCAGAGTGTTCAAGTGAGGGCGTGGAAGATCTTTTCTTCTTCCATATAAAAGACCGCCTCCGTGAAAATAGATGATAGCCGCTTTTACCGGTGTGTCTGAATCAGTATACACGGTTGCTCCTTTTTTGAATTTTTCACTTGGAATCTCAAATTCTTTCTTTTCTAACATAAAAATCCTCCTTGGTATAAATTGTCAAAAAATTTGAAAATGAATTAAAATCCGGTCAAATTCCGACTATTTTATTTTTATATTTATTAAATCGATTATAGCTAAAATATATAGGATCTTATCCAATAATTAACAGTATATCACAAAAAATGTCATTTTCAAGAGAAGCCATTAGACAAAACTTACCATAAAGTAGATAAAAAGTGGTTGAACCTTTTATCTAAAATTCCGATTGCAAATTTTAAGCTTTAATGACATAATAAGACCATAAAACATGGTAACAACAAAACCTGAATTTGATTTTGTGTTCCGCATTAAGAAAGAGAGGTATTTGGTAATGAGTTACTTAAACAATCAATTAGGATATCGTGATGCACTTTTGGACACACGTTCCATTATTAAAAAAGGAGATTACATCGTTCTTGATCCAGATGGACTTGTAAAGAATGTAGTTCCGGGATATGAGAACTGTGATGTTACAATTCTTGGCTCACCGGCTATGGGTGCAACATTTGCTGACTATCTTGTACATGTTCACGAAGGTGGAAAGAATACAGGAATCGGTGGAGAGGGAATCGAGTCCTTCTTATATGTAGTTGATGGTGAACTTTCAGTAAAGAATGATGATCAGTCCGCAGAACTTACAAAAGGTGGATACATTTACTCACCAGCAAGTAACAACATTACTTTTGAAGCTAAAGGCGAGGCTACATTATATGTATACAGACGCCGTTATGAGCCAGTTGCAGGGCACAGTGCTCACACAGTAGTTGGAAATGCTAATGATCTTGAGTGGATGTCCTATGAAGGAATGGAGAACTGCTACGTACAAGATTTCCTTCCATCAGCTCATGACATCGGATTTGACATGAACATGCATATCCTGAAATTCCACATCGGAGCTTCTCATGGATATATCGAGACACATGTTCAGCAGCATGGTATGTATTTCCTGTCTGGAAAATCTATGTACAGACTTGGAGATGACTGGGTACCGCTTCAGAAAGGTGATTACTGCTTCATGGACGCTTATATTCCACAAGCTTGCTACGCTATAGGTGATGAGGGACGTGAGGAAGAGCTAGTTTACATCTACTCTAAAGACTGCAACAGAGACGTTGCTCTGTAATATATAGTACATAGCCTGAAGGATGTTCTTACACTGAAAATGATATTTAGCACATAATAAAATCGAATATAAATTATATACGATTGACATCATATGCCGGTATATACAGTAAAAAAAGCGAGCGGCATTGCTGGGAGCAATAAAGAAACTGTATGTACCGGCGTATATGCTATATAAGAGTTTGTCAATAATGTGACAAAATAGAAAAGATGAATTGAAAAAGTGTGAATTAGAAGATGCATAAATTAGAAAAATACTGCATGTAAAGAAAACACGTAGATAATTATATAGGTAACTATATGGTATATAAAGAGAGAAAATAAAGAAAAGGATGGTATGAAAGAATGAGACTTTCAAGAGAAGAGCTTAAGGGCTTAATGAAAAACAAGTTGATCCAGGCGGGACTTCGTGAGGATCACGCTGATCAGACAGCAGAAATTCTGACATGGGCACATGAGAGAGGATTTGCTTCACATGGTGCTGTTCGTGTTGAGTATTACTGTGAGAGAATCTTCAAAGGCGGAATCACACATGAGCCAAACATCACATGGAATCAGACGGGCCCTTGCTCAGGAATCATGGATGGAGACAATGGTATCGGTTACTGGGTAGCAACAAAAGCTACTGAGAAAGCTATTGAGATGGCAAAAGAGAACGGAGTTGCTATTGTAGGTATGGCGAATGTATCTCATACAGGAGCAATCGGATATTATACAGAGATGTGTGCAAAAGAAGGACTTGCAGCTATTACATTCTGCCAGTCAGATCCGATGGCAGTACCATACGGCGGAACAGAGCCTTATTATGGAACAAACCCGATTTCATTTGCTTGCCCGACAGCAGACGATCGTAATGTTGTATTTGATATGGCTACAACAGTTCAGGCTTGGGGAAAAATCCTGGACAAGAGATCACAGGGTGCTGAGATTCCTGCAGACTGGGCTGTAGATGAGAACGGAGCTCCTGTAACAGATCCACATAAAGTAAATGCTCTTGTACCGATTGCCGGTGCTAAGGGATATGGACTTATGATGATGGTAGACATCTTCTCAGGAGTACTTCTTGGAGTACCGTTTGGTAAACATGTAAGCTCCATGTATCATGACTGCTCTAAAGGACGTGAACTTGGACAGACAATTATCGTTATCGATCCAGAGAGATTCTGCGGTGCTGAGCAGTTCAAGAAGAATATGTCTCAGACATGCGATGAGTTAAATGCTATGAGACCAGCTCCGGGATTCGACAAAGTATACTACCCAGGACAGAGAGCTCTTATGAGAAGAGACAAAGCTTATGCTGAAGGTGGAATCGAAGTCGTAGATGAGCTTGTTGATTATCTCAAGAGTGACGCAATTCACTTTGACAGATACGATCACAAAAACAGATTCGCTGACTAATTCATTTGTTTCGTGCAATTTCCAATGGACCAGGAAGTGGAGCACTCCTCTGCTTCCCAGGTCCCATCTCAAAAATAGATGATATCAAACTATAAAAACGATGAACTAGATAAGAAGGGAGAAATGACATGTTAAAGACAGTCGTAAAAAAAGGCAGTTACCAGGATTCAGTAGTTCTGATGCTTCTGACAAATGAGCTTTCTTCACTGGATGGAGTCAACAAGATTCAGGTTATGATGGCTACACCGGCGAACAAAGACATTTTTAAGGAGAGTGGACTTACAACAGATGAGTTAATTGACGCTACAGCAAATGATATGGTAGTTGTAGCTGATGTTAATGATGAAGCAGTACTTGATGCTGTAATGGACAAAGTTGAGGAGTTCTTAAAGAAACAGTCCACAGCAGCAGAAGGAAAGAAAGGCTCTGAAAGTGTAAAATCATGGGACGGGGCACTGAAGAAAATGTCCAATGCAAACCTGGCAGTTATCTCTATTCCGGGAGCCTATGCAGCATTAGAGGCTGACCGTGCACTGGATGAGGGACTGAGCGTATTCATGTTCAGTGACAATGTAACAATTGAGGATGAGAAAGCTCTGAAAGAGAAAGCTCATTCAAAAGGACTTGCAGTTATGGGCCCTGACTGTGGTACAGGAATCATTCAGGGAGTTCCGATCGCATTTACAAATAATGTAGCGAAAGGTTCTATCGGAATCATCGGAGCTTCAGGAACAGGTATCCAGGAACTGACAACAATTATCGACAGACTTGGTGAGGGCGTTACAAATGCTATCGGTATCGGTGGACGTGACCTGAAGGCTGAGGTCGGTGGAATCACAATGATGGATATGATCGATGCAATGGAAGACGACGATACAGTGAAAGTACTTGTAATCGTTTCCAAACCGCCTGCAAAAGAAGTAAGAGATAAAATCTCTGCAAGACTTTCTAACTTCAGCAAACCAGTTGTTACTCTGTTCGTTGGAGAGAAGCCAGAGTATCATGAGGAGAACTTCTATCATGCATACACACTGGATGAGGCAGCTCGTCTTGCTGTAGGTCTTGTAAGAGGAACAAAGGTTCCAGAAGCTACTGTTGATGTAGATGAGTCTGAATTCTACAAAGCAGAAGACGGAAAAACAATCAAAGCTTACTACTCAGGTGGTACACTTGCAAATGAGGCAGCTATGCTGATCAAAGATGCAATGAACTGCAAAGTTCCACCAGAGGACGTTGAAGGATATATGCTCCAGTTAGATGGCAACGTAGTAGTTGACCTTGGAGATGATGCTTATACACAGGGTAAACCACATCCGATGATCGATCCTGCAAAACGTATTGAGTGTATGCAGGAAGCAGTAGATGATCCGTCTACAGGAGTTGTTCTTCTTGACATCATGCTTGGATATGGTTCACACGCAGATATGGCAGGATCATTGATCCCGACAATCAAAGAACTTCAGGCAAAAGCAGATGCAGCAGGAAGAAAAGTATTCTTCATCGCTACAGTATGTGGAACAAGAAGAGATTATCAGGGATATGATGAGGCAGTTAACAAATTAAAAGAGGCTGGAGTTATCGTATGTGAGAACAACAAGCTTGCATGTCAGACAGCTATCCACGCTATCGGAAGAGATTTCCAGGAGCCAGAGAAAGAGATTCGCGCAAAAGAGGTTGTTGCATGTGAGAAACATACACCAGCTGAGACATTAAAAGAGCTTCTTTCTGAGAAACCACGTATCATCAACATCGGACTGAAGAGCTTCGCAGAAGTTGTAGAAGAGTTTGGATGCGAAGTTGTACAGTATGACTGGGCTCCACCGGCAGGCGGAAATGTAAAACTTATCAAGACTCTGAACTTCTTAAGAAATTACGAAGGAATCGAAGAGAAGAACCGTGAAGTAATTGCTAAGGTTGTAGCAAGCCAGCCAGTATTAAAAGACAATGTTCGTGCAAAAGAAGTAATTCCAGAGTTTGCTGAAAATAATGGAAAAGTAATTCTTCATGCAGGTCCTCCGGTAGATTACAAGAATATGCCAGACCCGATGCAGGGATCTTGCGTAGGTGCTGTAATGTTCGAGGAGTGGGCAGAGACAGAAGAAGAAGCTAGAAAGATGCTTGAGAATGGAGAAATCAAATTCATCCCTTGCCACCACTGCAATGCAGTAGGACCTATGGGTGGAATCACATCTCCTAACATGGCAGTATTTGTAGTTGAGAACGAGACAGGAGCTAACAGAGCTTACTGTACAATGAACGAGGGTATTGGTAAAGTTCTTCGTTTCGGAGCTTATGATGAGGAAGTTGTTAACAGACTTCGTTGGATGAGAGATGTTCTTGGTCCAACACTTGGAAAAGCTCTTCGTTCTATGGAGAATGGACTTGCAATTAACCCACTGATCGCAAAAGCAATCGCAATGGGTGACGAGTTCCACCAGAGAAATATTGCAGCTTCTCTTGTATTCTTAAAAGAGATGGCTCCGCTTATTACAGATATGAAAGACATCAGCGAGAAAGACCGCTATGATGTTATCAAATTCCTTGCTGATACAGATCAGTTCTTCCTGAACATCATGATGGCTACAGGTAAGGCTGTTATGGATGATGCACGTAAAGGAACAGACGGAACAATCGTTACAGCAATGTGCCGTAACGGATATGAGTTCGGTATCCGTATTGCTGGTATGGGTGACGAGTGGTTCACAGGTCCGGTTAATACACCACAGGGACTGTACTTTACAGGATATGATGCAGATGATGCCTGCCCGGATATGGGAGACAGTGCCATTACAGAGACATTTGGTGTCGGTGGTATGGCAATGATCGCAGCACCGGCTGTAACAAGATTCGTAGGTGCTGGCGGATACGAGGATGCTCTTCGTACAAGTAACGAGATGATGGAAATCGTTACAGACAGAAACCCGAACTTCACAGTTCCTACATGGAATTTCCAGGGAATTTGTCTTGGAATCGATGCAAGACTTGTAGTTGAGAAAGGTATCACACCAGTAATCAACACAGGTATTGCTAACAAAGTAGCAGGAAAAGGACAGATTGGAGCAGGTACAGTTCACCCGCCAATCGAGTGCTTCGAAAAAGCTATCGTAGCATACGCTAAGAAGCTTGGATTCGAGGCATAAGTCCGGAAGATAGGAGGCAGCCATGGAAAAGAAAAAAGTTGTCATTGCTCTTGGCGGAAATGCGCTTGGTAAAGATGTAGAAGAGCAGAAAGAGGCAGTGGCTAAGACTGCAAAAGTAATTGTTGACCTTGCACAGCAGGGATTAGATATCATCGTAACACACGGAAATGGTCCACAGGTCGGAATGATCCAGAATGCTATGGACAATCTGGTTGTTATGCATGAGAATTATAAACAGGTTCCGCTTCCGACAAGCGTGGCAATGAGTCAGGGATATATCGGAATCGATCTTCAGAATGCAATTAAGTACGAGCTTTACAGCCGTAACATTGAAGGAAAAGTATCTACAATCCTTTCACAAGTAGAAGTAGATAAGAATGATCCGGCATTCGAAAATCCGACAAAACCAATCGGAAGGTTCCTTACTAAGGAAGAGGCGGAAGAAAATGAAGCAAATGGCGTGCGTTGTATGGAAGATGCAGGAAGAGGCTACCGTGTAGTTGTAGCTTCTCCGATGCCACAGAGAATCCGTGAGCTTGAGACGATCAAGACACTGGTAAATGCAGGACACATCGTGATTACATGCGGTGGCGGTGGAATTCCGGTAATCAGTGAGAACGGAAAACTGGTCGGAGTCAATGCAGTTATTGACAAAGATAATGCGAGCAGCCTTCTGGCAGCTCAGCTTGGAGCAGACTATCTGGTTATCTTGACAGCCGTAGAAAAAGTTGCGATCAACTTTGGCAAAGAGAATCAGGAATGGCTCTCAGATCTGACTGTAGAACAGGCAAAAGAGTATATCGCCGAGGAACAGTTTGCAAAAGGTTCTATGCTTCCGAAGATTGAAGCAGCAATTCGTTTTGCTGAGTCAGGAGAAGGAAGAAGAACATTGATTACACTTCTTGACAAAGCGGCAGAAGGAATTGCCGGAAAGACAGGAACTGTGATCCATCAATAATAGTTATATCAGATGTGGGAGTTATCCCACATCTGTAAGTAATGAGAAGAAAATAGGAGATGGAACAAGATGAATATACCAGTAAATCTATTTATGTGGATTATGGCGTTCCTTCCAATTGCGGCACTTCTGATCTTAATGATCAAGTGTGGCTGGGGAGCGACCGAGGCGGCACCGGTAGGATTACTGATAACGGTAGTTACTGGAGTTGCTTTTTATAAAGCAGACATTACGCTTCTTGCTTCCGAAAGTGCGAAAGGTGTGTGGAATGCACTGATCATATTGATCATTGTATGGACTGCAATTCTGATGTATCAGGTTGGAGATGAGGCAAAAGCATTTTTGGTAATCCGTAATGGTATGCGTAAACTTTTGCCAAACGAATTGCTTCTTGTACTTGCAATGGGCTGGATCTTTGAGAGTTTCCTTCAGGGAATTACAGGATTCGGCGTACCTGTTGCAGTAGGAGCACCTCTTTTGATCGGTATTGGTGTGAAACCGCTGTGGGCAGTTATTATCCCTCTTATCGGTCAGGCGTGGGGAAATACATTCGGTACACTTGGAGCTGCGTGGGATTCTCTGGCTATGTCAGCCGGACTTGCTGTAGGAAGCAGTGAGTATCTTACAACAGCTATGTGGACAGCATTTTTCTTATTTATCTGGACAGCAATCGGTGGTTTTGCCACATGCTGGTTCTACGGTAAAGGAAAAGCACTGAAAAAAGGATTTGTAGCCGTAGCAATTATGGCAGTCATTCAGGGAGGCGGAGAACTTCTGCTGACACAAGTAAGCACAACACTGGCTTGTTTCATCCCGGCAGTTATTTCATTGGTAGTCATTCTTCTTCTTGGAAGAACAAAAATGTATAAAGATGAGTGGTGCATTGAGGACAGCCCGATCATGAATCGTGATTTTGCTGCAGCCGATGGAGAAGAAGAAATTCCGGATATGACACTTGTTCAGGCATTTGTACCATATTTTGCGTTATCTATTATCACACTGGTGGTATTACTTGTAAAACCACTGAACACAGTGCTTGGACAGTTTAAATTTGGATTTGCTTTTCCGGAGACATCTACGGGTTATGGTTATGTAAATAAAGCAGTAGATTGCTTTTCACCATTAGCTCCATTTACTCATGCAAGTATGTTCTTGTTTGTATCAGCGATCATTGGTCTTGTTTATTACAAAAAACATGGCTGGATCGGTGAAGGTGGTACGAAGAGAGTGTTTGTGAAATCTGTTTCCATGACAATGCCGTCTGGTATTGCAGTTATCGGACTTGTAATTATGTCCAAGATCATGGACGGAACAGGACAGACAGTTGTACTTGCAAATGGAATTGCAAATGTACTCGGAAAAGTTTACATTATCTTTGCACCATTTGTAGGACTTCTTGGAACATTTATGACAGGAAGTAACATGAGTTCCAATATTTTATTTGGAAGTTTCCAGATGACAACCGCAAAACTTCTTGGGGCTAATACTGCTGCAATCCTTGGAGCGCAGTCAGCTGGTGGTGCAATCGGAGCTGCAATCAGCCCGAGCAAGATTATTCTTGGTACGACAACAGCAAGTATCCTTGGAAGCGAAGGCGAAGTTATGAAAAAGCTTATGGCGATTACAATACCGTCTACGATTTTGATTGGAGCAGTATTGTTTGTTATGACAGCTTTATAAGAAAGTCTTGAATCTGGAAAAAGGAGTGCTGACAATGGAGAAGAATAGCTTTTTTAAAACTAAAGAAGGTGGACTGACATTAGCATTTATCGTAATTATGATTGCATTTGCTATTATGCTTTTCGGTTTATATACCGGGACAACCGCAGCCTGTGCAGTTGGATTTGTAATCATGATGGCAGCTATGTTCTATTCACCGGTGAAAGTGTTTATCTTAACACCAAAACATAAGTAATTATTGTAACCAGAAAGGAAAAAAAGACTATGGGAACAGTGGCAATTGAAGAAGTAACAGGAAGAATTGCTGAAAATTTAGAGTGTTTAAAACGTTTTACAGCAACACCAGGAGATGGATGTACAAGACTTCCATTTACAAAAGAGGCTAGAGATGCCGTAAATTACCTGAGAGAGGTTATGACAGAGGCTGGTCTTGAAGTACATGAGGACGAGGCCGGAAATGTAATCGGTATCTTAAAAGGAGAGAATCCAGATCTTCCATGTGTTATGATGGGATCTCACTATGATTCAGTAGTAAACGGTGGAGACTTTGACGGAATCGCCGGAGTCGTATGCGCGATCGAAGCTGCAAGACAGTTAAAAGATGAAGGATTTACACCAAAGAGAAACTTTGCAATCGTTGGTTTCTGCGATGAAGAGGGTATGCGTTTCGGAACAGGATATTTTGGATCCGGAGCTATGCTTGGACACAGAGATGTTGAATATTGCAAACATTACAAAGATACAGACGGAATTTCTATCTATGATGCCATGAAGGGATATGGACTTGATCCAGAGAAGATTGAAGATGCAAAATGGCCGGAAGGTTCTATCGGAAAATTCCTTGAGCTTCATATTGAGCAGGGACCGGTTCTGGATGCAAAGAATATTGAGATTGGTCTTGTAGATTGTATCGTTGGAATCCAGAGATATATGGTAACAGTAAATGGAAGAGCTGACCATGCCGGAACAACTCCAATGGATATGCGTCTTGATGCTGTTGATGCAGCAACAAAGGTTATTTCTAAAATCCCAGATTGGGCAAGAGAGAAAGCTGATGGAACAGTTGCAACAATCGGATACATTAACACGATACCTGGTGGAATGAACATTGTAGCTGAAAAATGTGAATTTACAGTTGACATTCGTTCTAAGAGCAACGACAATATTAATGATATCGCAAACAGAATTCGTGCAGCATTAGACCGTGAAGTGAAGGCTATGGGTGGATCCTATGACATCGATACAAAGCTTGTGATCGAGCCAGTTATGCTGGATGAAGGTATGCTTGACATCATGGAAGAAGACTGCAAAGCAAGAGGATATTCTTATATGAGACTTCCTAGTGGAGCAGGACATGATGCACTTGAGATTGGTCAGGTACTTCCGACAGTTATGATTTTCGTTCCAAGTAAAGACGGAAGAAGTCACTGCCCGGTAGAGTTTACAAAGTATAGTGAATTTGCAAAAGCTTCTGTTGTTATGACAGGTCTTGCTAAAAAGCTTCTTGCTGAGTAATCCGAAAAAATAATTATTTATGAATGGTGATTCGAAAGGCCGGAGGAAGAGATATCCTGCGGCCTTTCGAGAAAGAAACGGGGAAAAAGATATGGGCGAATTAAATCCGATGTACAAAAGAGAAAACTTACGATTGTTAAGAAGAGCTTTAAGGCTGACTCAAAAAGAATTCATTGACAGATTCCTGTCGGATGAAGAAGGAAAGCCAACTATGAGCATCGCGACATTGTCTAACCTGGAGGCAAAAGACGGTCCCAGAATGAATGATGTCATTATCAGTGTCTCAGAACAGCTTGGAATTGATTCTATGCATTTTTCTATGCCATCAGAAGAATTTGCCGAGAAGATACATATTCTGTTACCGGATGATGTAAGCCCGGAAGCGCTTGGAAAGCTTCAGTCTAAAAAAGGCAGCATTAATCAACTTTTGAATCGCCTGACTATGTATTTTGCAGAGCAGATGTTTGATAAGAGTCTGAAAAAAGGGGATAAGATAGAGTCAGATCGTGTACTTGCGACAAAACTTGGAGTTGGACGTTCGGCAGTACGTGAGGCATTGAAAGTTCTGGATGTGCTTGGCATGATTGATATCCGGCCGGGGCAGGGAACTTATATTAGTGGAAATGAAGCAAATTTTTTCGTCATTCCACTTTCCTGGTCTTTATTTATGAATGGCAATCAGACAGAGTCTATTTTGGAAGTGAGAGATCTTCTGGAAGTGAAAGCCGCTTATCTGGCAGCTGACTGCGTAGATGATCGCGCTCTGAATCGTCTGTATGATGTATCACATAAAATCCATCAGGCATATGTAGAACAGAATTATAAGAAGTTTCTGGATGCAGATTTGGAGTTCCACAGCAGTATTGCAGAGTGTTCCGGGAATACTGTAATTTACAGTATGCTTCAGACAATCAGTAATCTGATGCGTCATGTCAGTGAGACGGGAATGATTGACGGACGGCAGCTTCAGGAAATTTATGAAGAGCATCAGAAAATTTATGGTCTTATTCTTGCAAAAGACGGAGAGGGTGCTGCAGAAGCTATGGAAGAGCACATGAAGAGATCAAAAGTCCGTTATAATTATAGATAAGATTACATAAAACTGTTTACATAGTCATTAACACATTGAAAAAGAAATAAAAAAGTTTCGAATATAATATCGAAAAGGGACTCCCCTGCAAATTTACAGAATGATGAAGTGATATTTGATTTGTACCGTACCTCACAGTATTGCCTCGAATTTCCTGTAAATTTGCAGAGGAGTTCTTGTAATTTGGAAAAGAATAAGATATAATATTGCGGATTGTGTTACTAAGAATAGAACATAATAAGTAACTAGATAATAAGGCGTAGAATTAGAGGTGATAATATGGAAATGATAATAGATGTACTTGCAGATGCGTTGGCAGATTGTTTAAAGATGCTTCCATTTCTTTTTGTAGCATTTTTATTAATTGAAGGATTGGAGCATTATTCGACAAAATTGACAAGAAAGGCACTGGAAGATGTAGATAAAGCAGGTCCGGTTGTGGGGGCACTCGTGGGCTGTGTACCACAATGCGGATTTTCAGTCATGGCTTCTAACCTCTACGCAGGAGGGATTATATCGGTAGGAACATTGCTTTCTGTATTTCTTGCAACATCAGATGAAGCAGTATTGATCTTGCTTGGCAATCCGGATCAGGGAAAGACAGTTCTGACACTCCTTGCGGTAAAAGTTGTGATTGCGGTCGTAGCAGGATACATCATTGATCTTTTCCTGCAGAAACAAATTGCAACTCCAAAAGAGTGTGGAAATCTCTGTGATCACTGTGGATGTCATGATCACCACGCCGGACTTTTAAAACCAGCACTTCGCCATACAATTAAGATATTTCTCTATCTTTTTGTATTTACAGCAATTTTGAATTTTATTATAGAAGTAATTGGGATTCAGACATTATCCGAATATCTTCTGGCAGATAGTATTTTCCAGCCAGTGATTGCAGCACTTATTGGATTGATACCTAACTGTGCGGCTTCTGTTGTAATCACGCAGCTTTATATCAGCGGTGCAATTTCATTCGCATCTGCCATTTCCGGTCTCTGTACCGGAGCAGGAATTGGATTGGTTGTACTTTTTAAGGTCAATCGGGATAAACGTGAGAACATAAAGATTGTACTCACTTTATATGCACTTTCAGTGATTGCAGGAATGGTTTTACAGATCTTCGGATTTTAAGTTGTCAAATTGTGAAAAATGCTGTCGATAAGCGACACGAATTGACAAAAGGTTAACATATTCGAAATTGATTTTCTATTTTGATGTGCTATAATAAATATGTTCACACTTGAGATATACCTTTTTGTGAGGAGGATTTATTATGGTAACAAAAAAAGGGACACCTGTAAAAAAGACAAAAGATGTAAAAATAGCTGCAAATGTTATGGCTGATTTGATAAAGACAGAAGAGAAAGCAAAGGCAGAAGTTAAGACCGAGATAAAGCCACAGACAAAAGAGAAAGTAGAGGCAGAAGCTAAGACCGCGATAAAGCCACAGACAAAAGAGAAAGTAGAAGCTAAAGTTGAGAAGGCTGCTGCAGATACAGTAGAAAAGATTACGAAAAAAGCAGTGAAAGGTGCAGGTGCGGCAAAGACTGTAGCAAAAGCTGTAACAAAGACTGCGACAAAGACTGTAAAGAAAGCTGCTAAGAAAGACATTAAAATAAAAGCATTTGTTGAGTATTATGGTAAGCAGGTAGAAGAGAAAGACATCATTGCCCGTGTGAAAAAAGCATGGACGAGATCTGGTAAAAAAGTCGGAGACATTAAAGAGATGGACCTTTACATAAAACCGGAAGAGAATGCGGTCTACTATGTGATCAACGGAACAGAAACAGGAGCTGTAGAATTCGAGTAGGAAGATAAAAAGAAACAGATAGTAAAAGCTGGCTTTTACTATCTGTTTTCTTTTGTTATGTATAGCGGTCATGCCGCTGTTACGTGCTGAGTGGTGGGAAGCACACCAGCCACTTGTGGTGTTTATGTGGATCATATTACTTGTAGTGCCATTTGCAATCGTTTATGGTGCAGGCGATACATTTGAAACAGTATTGGAATGTATCGTGAATGATTATCTGACATTTATTGTTCTGTTATTTGGATTATTCTGTGTATCTGGTAACATTACAGTTGGAGGAGATTTTGCAGGATCACCGAGAGTAAATGCATGTCTGCTGGCATTGGGTACACTGCTTTCCAGCTGTATTGGAACAACGGGAGCCAATATGGGTGGCTGTCTTACGCCAATCGGAGATCCGCCGCTTCTAATGGGATTTATGCGTGGAGTACTTCCGGGAATGTCAGCATTCCAGGACGCTGCAGGTAATGTAAGAGGAATTCGTCTGTACGGAGAAGTTACACTGACGCTTCCTGCGCTGATTGAGATTGTGATTATTTTACTTGCAGCATTTCTGTCATTTAAGACAACAGACAGTTCAATCCGTACAAAGAACCATTTTACGTGGGGAGCGATCAAAGAGGTTGCAGTTTTGTTTATCGGAATTTTTATTACTATGCAGCCGGCACTGATGCTGTTAAAATCTGTTGGACCAAACCTTGGAATTAGCGAGCCGTACCAGATGTTCTGGGCAACAGGAGCACTGTCCAGCTTCCTTGACAATACACCGACCTATCTTGTATTCCTGACAACTGCGGGAACACTTGGATTAACAGGAGGTATTACAACGGCTCTTGGACAGATTCCGGTGAATCTTCTAGAGGCTATTTCCTGTGGAGCTGTATTTATGGGAGCAAACACATATATAGGAAATGCACCGAACTTTATGGTAAAAGCGATTTCTGATGAAAATGGTGTCAATATGCCATCGTTCTTTGGATATATTATATGGTCACTGTTGTTCTTAGTTCCGGTATTCATTATCGACATGCTGGTATTCTTTATATAGGAGGTGCAGATTATGGAAGAGAATCAGAAGAAATGCTATGAGATTGCAGAACGTATCTATGATCTGGACGTAAAAGTATATGAAAGTGTGGGATCTGCACTTGGACGAACCTTTACGGATGACCGACAGACCTGTGTGGAGAATCTGACCAGATTGATGACGCTGCGTCCACAGGGACATCTGCTTCGAAGTGAGCTGGCACTGATCAGCAACATGGCAAGGACGATCAAAGACGAAGAAGTAAAAGCAGAAGTTATGACGGAGTATGATGCGATCTTAAAAGCAGTCGCAGAACTTCCGGACGGCTTTGGAAAAGTAGATATCCTGAATAAAAAACGTGCAAAACTGAATACAGCGCGCACGAAGAAAAAGTTTAAGAAAGGCGATCATCTTGTGATCTGTATCGGAAGAACACAGGGAAGCGCCGGAAATGATATTGGTTTCGCATTGGCAGATGCACTACACATTAATTATTATGATGTAGAGATCCTGCAGGAAGTATTAAAACGTCTGGATGTGACAAATGATGCGAAAGTCAGTGG
>OLRP01000583.1_pt1 | contig 32658 bp, 27 predicted proteins | sample 1672401 | NCBI WGS metagenome assembly OLRP01 (sample SAMEA3136682, study PRJEB25190) | human gut metagenome | reverse complement strand
TGGATGGTGGTTTTGCTAATGCAAAAGAGTTTGTACTGAAATATGTGTTAAATGATATGGAACACAAAAAACTCTTTTTTGATAGCAAGACTATCTTCCAGGAGATGGTACAGGGAAATATCCCGGGAGAGATTTCCTACCATCCGCTGGGTGAGAGCGGACCGGATCATGACAAGACCTTTTCCGTGGAAGTATGGATCGGCGAGCAGTGCATGGGACAGGGAAGCGGAAGAACCAAGAAAGCTGCAGAACAGATGGCAGCATACCGTGCGATCTGCAGACTGAAAGCCACGGACAACAAACAGAAACAGTAGGTGACGTATGTATTTAAAGAGTATCGAAGTACAGGGATTCAAATCCTTTGCCAATAAGATCGTATTTGAATTCCATAACGGTATCACCGGCATTGTAGGCCCTAACGGCAGTGGAAAGAGCAACGTTGGTGATGCTGTCCGCTGGGTACTGGGTGAACAAAGTGCAAAACAGCTGCGTGGCGGAAATATGCAGGATGTCATTTTTTCCGGTACAGAGACCAGAAAACCGCTGGGATTTGCATCGGTAGCCATTACTCTGGATAATTCCGATCACAAACTGGATATCGAGTATGAAGAGGTGACTGTCACCAGACGACTGTATCGTTCCGGAGAAAGCGAGTACCTGTTAAATGGAACCGGCTGCCGACTGAAAGATATCAACGAACTGTTTTATGATACTGGTATCGGTAAAGAAGGATATTCCATTATCGGTCAGGGCCAAATCGATAAGATCCTGAGTGGAAAACCGGAAGAACGAAGAGAACTTTTCGACGAGGCAGCAGGTATTGTAAAGTTCAAACGGAGAAAAGCAACTGCATTAAAGAAACTGGATGAGGAACAGCAGAACCTGGTTCGTGTGACAGACATTCTGTCGGAACTTACCAGGCAGCTGGGTCCTCTGGAACGACAGTCAGAAACGGCCAGAGTCTATCTGAAGAAGAAAGAAGAACTGAAGATCCTGGATGTGAACATGTATCTGGCGGAGAGTGCTCATATCAAAGAACAGTTAAAAGAAACAGAAGAAAAATATCAGATTTCTCAGAATGAGCTGCAACAGACGCAGACACAGTTTGATCAGACAAAAGCAGAGTATGAACGTCTGGAAAGGGAACTGGAAGAACTGGATACGAAGATTCAGGAAGCGAGAACTCAGGCGAGCGAGAATGCCCTGAAAAAGCAGCAGCTGGAAAACAGTGTGGAACTGTTAAAAGAACAGATCCGCGCAGCCCAGCAGAATCATCAGCACTACGAAGAACGTATCCAGACGATCCGTCAGGAACTTGACCGCCGACAGCAGGAAGCAGCCGGACATGAACAGGAACAGGAAGCCCTGAAAGAAAGCCTGGGCGAAGCAACTGTCAGAAAGAAAGAAGCAGAAGAAAAACTGGCGATTCTGCATCAGAATATAGAAGAAACAAATCAGAGCATAGAGGATGGTAAGAGTGAAATCATCGAGATCCTGAATCAGCGGGCATCCACCAAAGGTAAGATGCAGCGTTATGATGCGATGCTTGAACAGATCGGTATACGGAAAGCGGCTCTCAGCCAGCGTGTCCTGAAACTGAAAAGCGATGAGTCACAGCAGCAGGAGATCATTCAGGGACATCAGGGAAAATGCAAAGAGATCGGCGCTCAGATGGATGGTATACAGATGGAATACCGGAAAGTGGAGCGGGAAGTCGGCTCGCTGCGAAGCCAGATGGAGGAACAGAATAAGAAACTGGAACAGGGACAGACAGCCTATCACAGGGAGGCATCCCGTCTGGAGTCCCTGCGAAATATTGCAGAACGTTATGAAGGATATGGCAACAGTATCCGGCGTGTTATGGAACAGAAGGATCGCCAGCCGGGGATCCACGGTGTTGTTGCAGACCTGATCAAGGTAGAGAAAGCATATGAAACAGCGGTGGAAACAGCTCTGGGCGGAAGTATCCAGAATATCGTTACGGATAACGAACAGACCGCGAAGGTCATGATCGAATATCTGAAGAAAAACCGGTATGGCCGGGCAACGTTTCTGCCCCTGACCAATATGCGAAGCAGCAGTTTCCAGAATCCCGCAGCACTGAAAGAAGAAGGTGTGATCGGTCTCGCCGATACGCTGGTAACTGCCGAAAGTACGTATCGAACTCTGCTGTCACAGCTTCTTGGAAGAACACTGGTGGTGGATACCATTGATCACGCCATCGTCATTGCAAGAAAATACCGCCATACCTTGCGGATTGTTACGTTAGAGGGAGAATCCTTAAGTCCCGGCGGTTCCATGACCGGTGGAGCGTTCCGAAACAGCAGCAATCTTTTGGGACGTCGCCGGGAAATAGAGGAACTGGAAGGAAAAGTGGCAGCACTGAAAGAAGAGTTGCAAAAGATACAGAAAATTATCCTGGATAAACGGGAGCGTAGAAATACACTGCGGGATGACCTGGCAGAGATGACCAGGCAGTTACAGCAGCTGCAGATCAGTCAGAATACAGAAAAGGTGGGAATCACCCAGGCAGAGGCACGCATCCGTGAAGTGCGGACCGGCTATGGACAGTTAAAAGCAGAGGGACGCGAGATTGAAGGACAGATTGCAGAGATCAAGGAAAGCAGTTCATCCATCCGGGAAGAAATGAAACATTCCACAGCCAGAGAGCAGGAACAGGAAGCACTGGTGAACAGCCAACAGGAAATTCTGGAAAAATTGCAGGAACAGGAAGCTTCTTACAGTCAGGAACTGAACCAGATCCAGGTGGCTTATGCTTCGCTGGAACAGAAAGTGAGCTTTACAGGAGAAAATCTCAGCCGTATCCATCAGGAAGAAGCGGCAATGAGAGGTGAACTGCAACAGATGCAGGAATCTCTGGAAGAGGGTGGCAAGGAAAAAGAAGAAAAAGAACACAATATTCTGTCTATTCAGAAAACAATTCAGGAAGCCAGCCGAATCCGTGAGGAAGACGAGGCACAGATGCAGCAGTATCTGGAAAAGAAAGAAGAACTGAACAGTCAGCATAAGACATTCTTCAGCCGCCGGGATGAACTGTCTGCACATATCAGCCGGATGGATAAAGAATGTTTCCGACTGAACAGCCAGAAAGAAAAACTGGAAGAACGGCAGGATAACCAGATTAATTATCTCTGGGAAGAGTATGAGGTCACACCGGGACAGGCGAATACCTATCGGATGGAAGACATGCCGGAGCGCAGTGTGATCCGGCAGCAGATCGCAGAATTAAAAGATGCGATCCGAAAACTGGGTAATGTCAATGTCAATGCGATCGAGGAATATAAAGAGATTCTGGAACGTCACACGTTCTTAAGCGCGCAGCATACCGATCTGGTGGAGGCAGCAGAGACACTGAAAGGAATCATTGCAGAACTGGATGAGGGAATGCGTAAACAGTTTACAGAAAAGTTCCAGGAGATCCGCGTGGAATTCGATAAAGTATTCAAACAGCTTTTCGGGGGCGGAAAGGGTACTCTGGAGCTGATGGAAGATGAGGATGTACTGGAAGCCGGTATCAGGATCATCTCTCAGCCACCGGGAAAGAAGCTGCAGAATATGATGCAGTTATCCGGTGGGGAAAAGGCACTGACAGCCATTGCACTGCTTTTTGCCATACAGAACCTGAAACCGTCACCCTTCTGTCTGCTGGATGAGATCGAGGCGGCACTGGATGATTCCAACGTTACCCGTTTTGCACAGTATCTGCACAAACTTACAAAAAACACACAGTTTATTGTGATCACCCATCGCCGGGGTACAATGAACGCGGCAGACCGCCTCTACGGTATCACCATGCAGGAAAAAGGTGTTTCCACGCTGGTATCGGTCAACCTGATCGAGAATCAGCTGGACGAGTAGGAATTATCTGTAAATCAAAAAAAGACTTGCAGTAGTATATACATCATTTTATAATGAAGTCGTACAGTAAAGTGACAGAGAAAAAATGATGAAAAAGTTGAGAGTAAGAGAGGAAACCATATGTCAGAGGAAAAGAAAGGTTTTTTCAGACGTCTCCGGGAGGGTCTGACAAAAACGAGAAATAATATCGTGGCCGGAATTGACTCTATTTTCAGCGGCTTTTCCAGTATCGATGATGATTTCTATGAAGAAATAGAAGAGATTCTTGTGATGGGGGATATTGGTATCAATACCACAACATCTATTATTGAGCATCTGAAGGAAGAAGTGGAAGAAAAGAAGATCAAAGAACCTTCGGAATGTAAACAGCTTCTGATCGATGAGATCAAACGTCAGATGGATGTGGGTGATACTGCCTATGAATTTGAAAACAGAAAATCTGTTGTGCTGGTGATAGGTGTCAACGGTGTGGGAAAAACTACTTCTGTCGGAAAACTGGCAGGAAAACTGAAGGATCAGGGCAAGAAAGTCATCGTGGCAGCAGCGGATACATACCGCGCAGCCGCAGGAGAGCAGCTGACAGAGTGGGCGCATCGTGCCGGTGTGGATCTGATCGGGGGACAGGCCGGTGCAGATCCGGCAGCAATCGTGTACGATGCCGTAGCAGCAGCTAAAGCGAGAAATGCAGATGTACTGCTCTGTGATACTGCAGGACGTCTTCATAATAAAAAGAATCTGATGGAAGAACTTCGAAAGATTTACCGTGTGCTGGAGAGAGAATACCCGGATGCTTATCTGGAGACACTGGTTGTTCTGGATGGTACGACCGGACAGAATGCACTGGCACAGGCGAGACAGTTCAAAGAGGTGGCAAACGTCACCGGTATCATTCTTACAAAACTGGACGGAACTGCAAAAGGCGGCATCGCCGTAGCCATCCAGTCCGAGCTGGATATTCCGGTAAAATATATCGGTGTGGGAGAATCCATCGATGATCTGCAGAAATTCAATGCAGAACAGTTTGTAAATGCACTGTTTGATGTGAAAACAGAGGAGGAAGAATCATAATGCTTACCATTGACAAATTTGAAGAGGCTTCAGAGGTTGTAAAAAGAGTAACCCAGGATACAAAATTGATTTTCAGTGATTATTTCAGTCAGATGACAGGAAATAAAGTATATTTTAAACCGGAAAATATGCAGAGAACCGGTGCGTACAAGTTAAGAGGTGCGTACTATAAGATCAGTACACTGACAGAAGAAGAGAGAGCAAAAGGTCTGATCACCGCTTCCGCAGGTAATCATGCGCAGGGTGTGGCTTATGCGGCAAAAGCATACGGTGCAAAGGCTGTCATCGTTATGCCGACCACAACACCACTGATCAAAGTCGAGAGAACAAAAAGCTACGGTGCGGAAGTTGTCCTGTATGGAGATGTCTACGATGATGCATGCGCACATGCTTATGAGCTGGCAGAAGAACATGGATATACATTTATCCATCCCTTCGATGATCCGGCAGTAGCAACCGGACAGGGAACCATCGCTATGGAGATCATCAAAGAGCTTCCTCTGGTTGATTATATTCTGGTTCCCATCGGCGGTGGCGGACTGGCTACCGGTGTTTCCACACTGGCAAAACTGCTGAACCCGAACATCAAAGTGATCGGTGTGGAACCGGCAGGAGCAAATTGTCTGCAGGTTTCTCTGGATAAGGGAGAAGTTACCACGCTTCCTACGGTCAATACGATTGCAGACGGTACTGCGGTAAAAACTCCTGGTGAGCATGTATTCCCGTATTTGCAGAAGAATCTGGATGATGTGATCACGGTAGAAGATGATGAACTGATCGTAAGTTTCCTGGATATGGTAGAAAATCACAAGATGATCGTAGAAAACTCCGGTCTGCTTACTGTGGCAGCACTGAAACACCTGAATGTCAAGGGTAAAAAAGTGGTTTCTGTTCTGAGTGGCGGTAATATGGATGTGATCACGATGGCATCTGTTGTTCAGCTGGGTCTGATCCAGAGAGACCGTATCTTTACGATTTCTGTTCTGTTGCCGGATCGTCCGGGTGAACTTACAAAGGTTTCTCAGAAGATTGCGGAGCAGCAGGGTAATATTATTAAACTGGATCATAACCAGTTCTATAGTACAAATAGAAATGCAGCTGTGGAGCTTAAGATTACTATGGAAGCGTTTGGTACGGAGCATAAGCAGCAGATTATGCAGGAACTGGAAAAAGATGGATATCGGCCGAAATTGATTCGGACGAATCTGTAAAATATAGAAGGGTGAGCCAATATGGGGACGCCCGAAAGCAGACCGCGCTGTTTGCTGCAACGTGGGCAGGGGAACTTTGAGCTAATCACCAACTTCGACTATATTCACGAGGGTCAGCGGACCCTCGCGAAAGTCTACGTAGGCGTCGGATTTCAAAGCTTGCCCTAAACGCCCACAAAGTGTTGCCGCAAATGGTGCAGTCTGCTTTCGGGCTGGGTATCGGCTGTTTTCTAAAGAATCCCACATGTATAACATACTTCCAAATCTAGAAAGCTAACAGAAAAACTTCCGTCCTTTTCTGGTGTAAAAATTGCCGGACATGCATATTTTGCTATAATTCTTTTCCTTTCGAGTAGATGAAAGAAAAGTCAAAATTGGAATCGATAAAAAATAAGACAGAGATGTTACAAGTAGAATAGAAATTATTTGAGAAGAATCAGAAACCATGAAACATGATAAGAATATTGTCAATGTTTCATGGCTTTTGATTCTCCTATGATGAAAATAGTGTATGTTAAAAATGTATAGTTTTATTTGTTACCGCTCAGCTCTCTGTCCTTACCCATAAAGAACAGTGCAAGAGTATCCGGGCCTACGTGGCTGCCGGTGCAGAAGTCGTAGGAGGTATTGATGAATCCGCGGACTTTCACTCGTTTTTGGATCTTTTCCATAATGTACAGAGATTCTTCGTAAGCATCTGCGTGGGCGATTCCGATGATCTGTTTTTCCGGTTCCACGATGTTATTGCAGACGAGGGAGATCAGCTCGTTCAGGGCGGATTTGCGACCACGGCATTTTTTATACTGGACGATGTAGCCGTCTTTGTTTCCGCGCAGGATCGGTTTGATGCTTAAAACATTACCGATGACCGCAGCAGTCCCGCTCAGACGACCGGTTCTTGCCAGGTATTTGAGATCACCGACAGTGAAGACACCGTTCATTTTTGCCGGGCAGGTTTCCAGGATGTCAGCCACTTCATCAAAAGCCATGCCTTTTTCACGCATCTCACTGGCATAGATCGCGAGGATTCCCTGTGCCAGGGAAGCGTTGAGGGAGTCGATCATACGGATCTTTCTGGTATAATTACCGGATTCCATCAGATCTTCGGCAGCGATTCTTGCGGAATTATAGTTTCCGCTGATATTTTTACTGAGAGAAAAATAAAGCACATCTTTATCCGCCTCCAGAGCCTCCCGGAACGCATCTTCAAAGACACCACTGCTGATCAGTCCGGTCTTGATATCCGCACCGGCACGAACCATATCATAATAATCTTTTCCTTTCTGACGCTCCTCCTCTGGCGTAAGATCCGGATCAAAACAGGTCATTTCTTTACCATTTACAAGATTTACAAAAGAAAGCACTTTAATCTTAAATGCCTTCACAAGCTCCGCCGGAATATTCGCAGCAGAATCAACAAAAATTTCAAACATAATATAAATATCCTTATCAGAAAATCAGGGTAAAAGGGTTGCAAAAAGCAGTATAGAAAAAATGGTGAGGAAAGTCAAGATACGTTTTGGGGGATGTGTTGTGTTTTTATAGAAATTTTAGAAAACCAGTGTATTGTAAAAAAATAAAAACCCGAATGCTCAAAATAGTTAAGAATTCGGGTTTGTAATGTGAAAAATAAATAGGATGATTATAATTCCTGTTCAGAAAGGAAACAATGAAAGAAAAGAAAGAGGAATATCAGGAAGAAGAAAACATACAACAGGAAAAGGAGGTTCAGCAGTCTGATAGTTCTCAGAGTTCCATCTCTCCTTTTTACGGCATCTGGTGTGGTGCGGCAAAGACGGAGGCAGAGGCTCAGAAACAGGCAAAGAAAATCCGGGAAAATGGATTTGATGCGCAGGTGTTTGTGACTACGGACTGGAGCAATCTAAATACTGAGAAATGGTATGTTATCACGGCTGGTACCTATGGGACAGAGGAAGCTGCCTCTGCGGTACTCCCGGATGTGCAGAGAGTTTGTTCGAATGCGTATATAAAATATTCCGGAAACTGGCAGGGATAAAAGGGTATCCTGTAAATGGATGTAATGAAAAGAACCGATAGTTTTCTGTATTTTCAAAAAAACTATCGGTTCTTTTCATTACGCGAGCAACGGGTCAAATGGTGTGTTATGGTTGAAATCCGGGAAAATACAGTTTTTCGGTTCCCAGGTATTTGCTGATACAGACTTTTGCCGCACCGAGAAGTACTCCTGTATCCTGAAGTGTAGAAAGTTTCAGATGGCAGGTGGCGCGGAACCGCGGGGAAAGTTTCTGCAAAATCTCCGGGAGCAGCTGAGGGAGATAAGCGGTCAGCTGACAGTTCAGGATGATACATTCCGGAGAGAAAAGGTTCCAGAGGTTGTTGATTCCGCAGGCAAGATAGGTGGTAAATTCATCCGTCACAGCCAGAGCAGCGGTTTCTTTCTGGTTATAGGCCCAGACCAGATCGTCTATGGAGACCGTGGTGCGGCCGGATAACTCCCGGTAACGGGAGAGAACTGCCGGTTCGGATATATATTGTTCGAGACAGCCGTGGTTGCCGCAGGGACAGGAACGACCGCCGGGCTGGACGATCATATGACCGGCCTCTCCGGCTGTACCGGTCAGTCCTGTATACAGATGATGATCCAGAATAATCCCCGCACCGACACCTGCATGAATACTAACATGGATCAGATTTTTATGATTTTCCACAAAGGTTTTTTCGGCAAGGGCGGAAAGATTTGCTTCATTTTCCAGCCATACCGGAATCTCCAGAGCATCCTCCAGCGTATCTTTGATGGAAAGATCTGCAAGGTTATAATTTGGAGTGAAGGTGATTTCATTCCGGCAGACGGTACCGTGGATACCGATACCGATTCCCACAACACCAAAGGGGGTGGCGGGAAGAAGACGGATCTGATTCCGGATGAGCTGCAACAGGAAATCAATTGAAGTATCCCGTTCCAACGGGCAGTTATACTGGTGAAGCCGACAGTTTTGTCCAAGCAGATCACAGACCATCAGCACGGTACGTTCCACACCGAGATCCAGAGCGATAATATAACCGTTCTGACGGCAGAATTGTAACAGGATCGGTTTACGGCCGTACTGTGTCTGATCGCTTCCGATCTCTTCGATATATTGTTCCTCCAGCAGATCCTGTACGATGGCAGAGATTGTTGCTTTGGTAAGTCCCAGTTTTTTTGATATAGCCGCCCGGGAAAGCGGACCGTCATTGATGACCGTTTCTAAAACAAGCCGCCGATTCATCTCCCGGATCAGTTCTCTGCTTCCTGTGACCATACGGGCACCTCCTTCCTGTAAAATCTTCTTTTCCTTAAACTAATATTTACCATACCACAATTTGTTTGATAAGTAAACAAATTAAAATAGAGAATGTTCCAGGACACATTTTTTCATAATTTTCAGTAAACTAAAAAATATCTTGACGAAAGATACAACAAGTGATACAGTGTGATTAGTTTAGTAAATAAACAAATGGAACGAAAAAGAAACTGCACGGAAGATCCGTCAGAATAAACAGTGAAAGAAAATCAAGGAGGAATAAGATCATGATGAACATGCCGGAAGTAAAATTAGGTATCGTGGCCGTAAGCAGAGACTGCTTCCCGATCACCCTGTCCGAGTCAAGAAGAAAAGCAGTGGCAGCAGCTTATAAGGGAGAACTGTACGAATGTCCAACCGTAGTAGAGAGTGAGCTGGATATGCAGAAAGCCCTGAAAGAGGTGCAGGAAGCAGGATGCAATGCCCTGGTTGTCTATCTTGGAAACTTCGGTCCGGAGACCGCAGAGACTCTGCTGGTAAAATATTTTGACGGACCGTGTATGGTGGTTGCGGCAGCAGAAGAGCATGGAGACAATCTGGTACAGGGACGTGGAGATGCATATTGCGGTATGCTGAACGCAAGCTATAACCTGCAGCTTCGCAATCTGAAAGCATATATCCCGGAATATCCGGTAGGAACACCGGAAGAAGTCGCTGAGATGATGGAAGAGTTTGTTCCGATTGCAAGAGCCGTTGTTGGTCTGAAAGATCTGAAAATTATCACTTTCGGTCCGCGTCCGCAGGACTTTATGGCTTGTAATGCACCGATCAAACAGTTGTTCAACCTGGGTGTGGAGATCGAAGAAAACTCCGAACTGGATCTGTTCGAAGCATTCCACAAACATGACGGAGACAAAAGAATCCCGGCAGTGGTTGCAGATATGGAAAAAGAACTGGGGGATGGAAACAACAAACCAACCATTCTTCCAAAACTGGCACAGTATGAACTGACTCTCCTTGACTGGATCGAAGCACACAAAGGATCCAGAAAATACGTTGCCATCGCAGGAAAATGCTGGCCGGCGTTCCAGACGCAGTTCGGCTTTGTTCCGTGCTATGTGAACAGCCGTCTGACCGGAAGAGGCATCCCAGTATCCTGTGAGGTGGATATCTATGGCGCACTGAGTGAATTTATCGGAACAATGGTAAGTAACGATGCTGTAACCCTGCTGGATATCAACAATACCGTACCTGCAGATATGTATGAAAGTGAAATCAAAGGAAAATATAATTATACACATAAAGATACATTTATGGGATTCCACTGTGGTAATACCACAACCGGAAAACTGACTTCCTGCTCCATGAAATATCAGCTGATCATGGCAAGATCCCTTCCGGAAGAAGTGACACAGGGAACACTGGAAGGAGATATCGTACCTGGAGATATTACATTCTTCCGTCTGCAGAGTACGGCTGACGGAAAACTGCGCGCTTATGTGGCAAACGGTGAAGTACTTCCGGTTGCTACCCGTTCCTTCGGTGGCATCGGTATCTTCGCGATTCCGGAGATGGGAAGATTCTATCGTCATGAGCTGATCGAAAAAGGCTATCCACATCACGGAGCCGTTGCATTCGGACACTATGGAAAAGCACTGTTTGAAGTATTCAAATACATCGGCGTAACACCGGATGAGATCGGATACAACCATCCGAAGGGAGACCGATATCCGACAGAAAATCCTTTTGCATAAAATAAAAATAGATCCGATACAGGAGGGAAAAATGAAATATTATATTGGCGTAGACCTTGGAACATCTGCAGTAAAACTTCTGCTGATGGATCAGGAAGGACAGGTTGTCAATATCGTATCCAGAGAATATCCACTGTCGTTCCCACATCCGGGCTGGTCAGAACAGAATCCGGAAGACTGGTGGGAACAGTCGAAAGAAGGAATCCGTGAGCTGATCAGCAAGATCGACGCGGCAGAGGTGGCAGGTATCAGTTTTGGCGGACAGATGCATGGACTGGTTATTCTGGATGAGAAGGATCAGGTGATCCGCCCGGCGATTCTGTGGAACGACGGGCGAACCACAAAAGAAACCGATTATCTGAATCAGGTAATTGGGAAAGAAAAACTGTCCGAATATACGGCAAATATCGCATTTGCCGGATTTACCGCACCGAAGCTTCTGTGGGTAAAGAAAAATGAGCCGGAAAATTTTGCGAAGATTTGTAAAATTATGCTTCCGAAAGACTATCTGGCATACTGTCTGACCGGTGTACATTGTTGTGATTACTCCGATGCATCCGGTATGCTTCTGCTGGATGTGAAAAATAAATGCTGGTCAGAACAGATGATGGAAATCTGTGGCGTCAGCAGAGAACAGATGCCGGAACTTTTTGAAAGTTATGAAAAAGTGGGCACATTAAAACCGGAGGTAGCAAAAGAGCTGGGACTGCCGGAAACCTGTCTGGTGGCAGCGGGTGCCGGGGATAATGCTGCGGCAGCAGTGGGAACCGGTACAGTGGGAGATGGTCAGTGTAATGTGTCTCTGGGAACCAGCGGAACAATTTTTATTTCCAGTGAGAATTTCGGTGTGGATCCACACAATGCCCTGCATGCATTTGCCCATGCTGACGGACATTATCATCTGATGGGATGCATGCTGAGTGCGGCATCCTGCAATAAATGGTGGATGGATACCATTATCGGAACGAAAGATTACGAAAAAGAGCAGAAAGTGATAGAAAAGCTGGGAGAAAATCATGTATTCTTCTTACCGTATCTGATGGGAGAACGCTCTCCGCATAATGATCCGCAGGCGAGAGGAACCTTTATCGGCATGTCCATGGATACCACACGTGCGGATATGACACAGGCGGTTCTGGAGGGCGTGGCGTTTGCGATCCGTGATTCTTTTGAGATAGCAAAATCTCTGGGGATTCATATCGAGAGAACCAGGATCTGCGGTGGTGGAGCGAAGAGTCCGCTGTGGAGAAAGATCATTGCCAATGTATTGAACATCAAAGTAGACCGGATCGCTTCCGAGGAGGGACCGGCGCTTGGCGGTGCGATGCTTGCTGCAGTTGCGGATGGAACCTTTGCATCGGTGGAAGAGGCGGCTGCAAGGATCGTGAAAGTGGTGGAAACCGTAGAACCGGATCCGGAGATCGCAGAAAAATACGAGACACAGTATCGGAAATTTGTGCAGATCTATCCGACGGTGAAAGCGTTATTCCCGAAGCTTTCCTGAATACAAACGAATGTACAGACAATAAAGTAATTGGAAAACGGGCAGGAAACTAGTTTCAGATAGTATTCCTGCCTGCTTTTACATTTGTGCTTTATACAGAAAACATATATAATAAAGATAACTGTGAAGGTGTGGAGCAGTTACTAATAAGAGTAATTATACACATGGAGGTTTTTACAAATGAAATACGATTTTACAACAATCATGGATCGTCACGGTATGGATGCGATTGCGGTAGATGGTCTCAGTGAAGACGGACAGGGAAGTCCGGCGAAACCAAAAGAGGGATTTGATATTATTCCGATGTGGGTGGCGGATATGAATTTCGCGACAGTACCGACTGTACAGGAGGCAATTGCGGAGAGAGTAAAACACCCGGCATTTGGATATTTTGATCCGCGGGAAGAGTATTTTCAGGAGATTATCGACTGGCAGACGAAACGAAACGGTGTAGAGGGACTGACTGCGGAGGCGATCGGGTATGAAAATGGTGTACTCGGCGGTGTTCTGTCTACATTACAGGCATTTGCAAGTCCGGGGGATGCAGTGCTTCTGCACAGCCCGACTTATATCGGATTTACTGGAAGCATCGGAAATTATGGATATAAGATGGTTCACAGTCCGCTGAAAAAAGATGCGGAAGGAATCTGGAGAATGGATTATGAAGATATGGATGCGAAGATCAAAGAGCATCATATCCATGTGGCAGTCTTCTGTAATCCCCATAACCCGTGTGGCCGGGTATGGGAACGCTGGGAGATTGAAAAAGCGATGGAAGTATATAAGGCCAATGACTGCGTGGTTATCTCCGATGAGATCTGGTCGGATCTGATCCTGGAAGGATATCATCATACGCCGGCACAGTCTGTCAGCGAGGATGCGAGAAACCGCACCGTGGCGATGTATGCGCCGAGCAAAACCTTTAACCTGGCAGGTCTGGTGGGAAGCTATCACATTATTTACAATTCTTATCTTCGTGACCGGGTGATGGCAGCCAGCAGTAAATCACACTATAATGCGATGAATGTACTTTCTATGTATGCACTGATCGGTGCATATAAACCGGAAGGCTATGAGTGGGTGGATGAACTGTGCCGGGTACTGAGCGGAAATGTTTCCTATGCCTGCGATTTCATCAAAGAACACTTTCCCGGTGTCACATTAAGCCGCCCGCAGGGAACCTATATGCTGTTCCTGGACTGCGAAGAATGGTGTAAGACACATAGAAAAACCATCGACGAGGTTCTCAAAGCCGGTTGGGATGTAGGTGTGGCATGGCAGGACGGCCGCCCGTTCTTTGCCCCGTATGGCATCCGTGTAAACCTGGCACTGCCACTCAGCAGAGTGCAGGAAGCTTTTGAACGGCTGAAAAAATATGTGTTTGTGGAAGAAAAATAAAATACCTTTTGCCCCCAACATCATAAAATGACGATGTCAAGAAAAAGTACTTGACACCCATGAAAGATTGTTGTATGATGTCCAAGGTGATGCACATGGATAAGCTTGCGAGACAGGCATTGTTATATGATTTTTATGGCGAACTGCTGACGGAGCATCAGCAGAATGTTTACGAAGATGTTGTGTTGAATGATTATTCGCTCAGCGAGGTGGCGCAGGATCAGGGAATCAGCCGGCAGGGGGTTCATGATCTGGTGAAGCGCAGTATCAGAATACTGGAAGAATATGAAGAAAAACTGCATCTGGTAGAAAAGTTCGTAGCGGTCCGCGAGAAGGTACATGAGATTCACGGACTGACACAACACTATGAGGAAAAAGATCTGAATCAGGTGATGAACCGGATCGAGACTTTATCCCACAGCATATTAGAGGAGTTATAATACATGGCATTTGAAAGTTTAACTGAAAAACTGCAGAATGTATTCAAAAACCTGAGAAGCAAAGGCCGTCTGACCGAGGCAGATGTAAAGGTAGCATTAAAAGAAGTTAAGATGGCACTTCTGGAAGCAGATGTCAGTTTTAAAGTGGTAAAACAGTTTATCAAAGCGGTACAGGAACGTGCGATCGGTCAGGATGTGATGAACGGACTGAATCCGGGGCAGATGGTGATCAAGATCGTAAACGATGAACTGGTATCTCTGATGGGAAGTGAGACCACGGAGATCGCGTTGCGCCCGGCAGGAGAGATTACTGTTATTATGATGGCAGGCCTTCAGGGTGCAGGTAAGACAACAACCACAGCAAAGATCGCCGGAAAGCTGAAAGCAAAAGGCAGAAAGCCATTGCTTGTAGCCTGTGATGTTTATCGTCCGGCAGCAATCACACAGCTGCAGATCAACGGTGAAAAACAGGGTGTGGAAGTTTTCTCGATGGGAGATAAACAGAACCCGGTAAACATCGCCAAAGCAGCGATTGAACATGCAAAGAATCAGAACTTTAACGTTGTGATCCTCGATACCGCCGGTCGTCTTCATGTAGATGAAGATATGATGCAGGAACTGATCCGGATCAAAGAAGAAGTCAACGTGGATCAGACCATTCTGGTAGTTGATGCGATGACCGGTCAGGATGCAGTCAATGTGGCAGAGTCCTTCAATCAGAAGGTGGGCATTGACGGCGTGATTTTAACAAAGATGGATGGTGATACCCGAGGCGGTGCGGCACTTTCTATCAAAGCAATCAGTGGAAAACCGATTCTGTATGTAGGTATGGGAGAGAAACTTTCCGATCTCGAACAGTTCTACCCGGATCGTATGGCTTCCCGTATCCTGGGAATGGGCGATGTGATGAGCTTGATTGAAAAAGCTCAGCAGAACATCGACGAGGACAAAGCCCGCGAGATGGAACAGAAGATCAAGAAAGCGACCTTTGGCTTTGACGATTATCTGGAGAGCATGAACCAGATGAAGAACATGGGCGGTATTTCCAGTGTATTGAACATGCTTCCCGGACTGGGAAATAAAGCAAAAGACATCGAGGGTATGATCGATGAGAAAGACATGGCGAGAAAAGAAGCCATCATCCTTTCCATGACGCCGAAAGAAAGAGCCAACCCGGATCTTTTGAACCCGTCCAGAAAGAAACGAATCGCTCAGGGCGCAGGTGTAGATATTGCGGAAGTCAACCGGATGGTCAAACAGTTTGATCAGACCAGAAAGATGATGAAACAGATGCCTGGCATGCTGGGTGGTAAAAGCGGTAAAAGAGGCGGCTTTAAGCTTCCCTTTTAAATAAACAAATAAAACTATAATAAACAAGGATAACCTTAAGGAGGAAATTAAAATGGCAGTAAAAATCAGACTGAGAAGAATGGGTCAGAAAAAAGCACCTTTCTATAGAATCATCGTTGCAGATTCCAGATCCCCAAGAGACGGAAGATTCATCGAAGAGATCGGAACATACGATCCTACCTGTGATCCGAGCGTATACAAAGTAGACGAAGAAGCAGCTAAAAAATGGCTGGCAAACGGTGCTCAGCCTACAGAAGTTGTAAGCAAAATCTTCAAATTAGCCGGTATCGAAAAATAATGCAGGACCGCCAGGGGCTGCTGAATTATGTTGTTGCTGTTCATGATTTGCTCTGAGCAGTAATATCGTTTTTGCCTGATGCATTTCTCTGAGATGGAAATGCTTTGACAAATACGTGGAGGTGCGTGATGAAAGATTTAGTAGAAGTAATTGCAAAATCCCTCGTAGACCATCCGGAAGAAGTGGTAGTAAACCAGACTGAAGAGAGCAATGCGATTTTAGTAGAATTGAAGGTGGCACCTTCCGATATGGGCAAGGTGATTGGCCGTCAGGGACGCATCGCAAAGGCAATCCGAACTGTGGTAAAAGCTGCTTCCTCTAAATGTGATAAGAAGGTTGTAGTTGAAATTCTGCAATAGCTGAAAATATGAGGATATAGCCAATGGCTATATCCTTTTTCATTCATTTCCGCGGGTAACATATATCGTTGGAAACAGGAAACAAAGAGGAGTAGAGATATGGAACAATTGCTGCAGGTTGGAGTAATCTCCAGCACTCACGGGATCCGGGGAGAAGTAAAAGTATTTCCTACTACAGACGATCCAGATCGGTTCAGAAAATTAAAACAGGTGATCCTGGATACCGGAAGAGAACAGAAAAGTCTGGAAATCGAAGGGGTAAAATTTTTCAAACAGTTTGTGATTCTGAAATTTAAAGACATTGATAATATCAATGACATTGAAAAGTATAAAGGGAAGAGCCTGTATGTGACCAGAGAACATGCAGTGAAATTAAAAAAAGATGAGTATTTTATTGCAGATCTGATTGATATGCAGGTAGAACTTGAGGATGGTACAGCATTTGGTGTTCTGACAGATGTGATGCAGACAGGGGCAAATGATGTGTATTGTATCCGGACAGAAGAACATGGAGAGGTTCTGATCCCGGCAATCAAAGACTGCATCCTTGATGTGGATGTGGAAGCAGGAAAAATGAAAATTCATCTGTTGGATGGTCTGATCTGACCGTTTTTTGACGGGACAGATTCAGACAGGTATCCATGTTGATAAAAAGCAGCTGTGCAAACGGCTGTATGATTACAGGAAGGAAAGAGTATGCATTATCATGTACTTACATTGTTTCCCGAGATGATCGAACAGGGTATGGGAACCAGTATTATGGGACGGGCTATGGAGCAGGGACTGATCCGGCTGACTGCAACGAACATCCGGGATTTTTCAACCAATAAACATATGAAAGTGGACGACTATCCATATGGCGGAGGAGCCGGCATGGTGATGCAGGCGGAACCTGTCTACGGAGCATGGAAACAGGTGACCGAATCCATCGGATACAAACCACGTGTGATCTATCTGACACCGCAGGGAAAAGTATTTCAGCAGTCGATGGTGGAAGATTTTGCCAGAGAACAGGATCTTGTATTCTTGTGTGGGCACTATGAAGGTATCGATGAGCGTGTGCTGGAAGAAGTGGTAACAGATTATGTGTCCATCGGTGATTATGTACTGACAGGCGGGGAACTTCCGGCACTGGTAATGATGGATGCAATTTCCCGTTTTGTGCCGGGAGTGTTGAACAATGAAGAATCCGCGGAATTTGATTCCTTCCATGACAATCTTCTGGAATATCCGCAGTACAGCCGTCCGGCAGAATGGATGGGGAAAAAAGTACCGGATGTGCTGCTTTCCGGTCATCATGCGAATATTGAAAAGTGGAGGAGAGAGCAGTCTATCCTGCGAACCCTTCAGAACCGTCCGGAACTTCTTGAAGATGCAGTACTGAGTAAAAAAGAAAAACAGTATCTGGAACAGCTGCGGAGAAATATGGCACAAGAGGATCCATCCTCCTGTGAAAAATAAAAAATCTGGTATTAGAGAAAATTCTTCTCACATATACTGAGTAGTAGTATAGGTGAGGAGGATTTTTCTATATGGAGCCATTTGCTGTCTACAAAGATATACAAGCCCGTACGAAGGGCCAATTCCTTCTGGGAGTGGTAGGACCGGTCCGGACGGGCAAATCCACATTTATCCGGCGGTTCATGGAACTTCTGGCACTTCCGGGAATGGAAGAACAGGATGCTGCGGAGGTGCGTGATCAGCTGCCGGTTTCCGGTTCAGGAAAAACAATTACAACAGTGGAACCCAAATTTATTCCCAGGGAAGCGGTGAATGTAAATCTGGGAGAAGAGATTCCGGTAAAGATCCGACTGATCGACTGCGTGGGATTTATGGTGCCTGAAGCTACAGGGGATATGGAGCAGGAAAAAGAACGAATGGTAAAAACCCCCTGGTATGAACAGGAGATTCCGTTTCATCAGGCGGCAGAGATCGGAACCAGAAAAGTGATCCAGGAACATTCTACCATCGGTCTCGTAGTAACCTGCGACGGTTCCTTCGGTGATATTCCGCGTAAAAATTTTGTGGATGGAGAAGAGAAGACAGTACAGGAACTCAAAAAACAGGGGAAACCATTTTTGATTCTTGTGAATTCGAAAAAGCCGTACGGGGAAGAGGCACAGAAGCTGGTAAGAGAACTGGAAGAAAAATATCAGGCAGCGGTACTCGGGGTAAACTGTGAACAACTTCGAAAAGAAGATGTGCTCCGGATCCTGGAAAAGATTCTTTATGAATTCCCGGTGCGTCAGATCGAATATTACATACCAAAATGGGTGGAACTGCTTCCGGTCACCCATTATCTGAAAGAAGATCTGTTGAAACAGATGAAAGAGAAGATGGGAACCATGGAATATATCCGTGATATCCGGCAGGAAAATCTGGAGATGGACAGTAACTATGTCAAATCAGTCACACTGGAAGAAATCAACCTTTCCAACGGCGTGGTAAAAGTCCGTATTCAGATCGAAGACCCCTATTATTATCAGGTGATGAGCGAGATGACCGGTGTGACGATAGAGAGCGAGTATCAGCTGATCCATACACTGAAAGAGCTGGCGCAGATGAAACAGGAATATACAAAAGTCCAGCAGGCCATCGAATCCGTACGTGGAACAGGTTATGGTGTAGTGATCCCCGAGAAAAATGAGATCACACTGGAAGAACCGGTTGTGATCCGTCAGGGAAACAAATACGGTGTTAAGATCAAGTCGGTCAGTCCGTCCATCCATATGATCAAAGCGAATATTGAGACGGAGATTGCACCGATTGTAGGAAGCGAGGAACAGGCGCACGATCTGATCACATTCATCAAAGAAAATGAAAAAAATACCGATGATGGTATGTGGGAGACCAATATTTTCGGAAAATCCATCGAACAGCTGGTAGAAGACGGCATCCGTACCAAGATTGCTCAGATCAGTGAAGAAAGTCAGGTGAAGCTGCAGGATACAATGCAAAAGATTGTCAATGACAGCAAGGGCGGGTTGATCTGTATAATTATCTGAAAAAAGTGCTGAGGAAAATGCAAAGAAATTGACAAAGATTTGTAACAAAGTTATAATAAAAGCTGTGGCAAAGAAATCAGTAGATTGTTTCTTGTATAATCGAGAAGAGTGCAATGCTTCAGACATAGAAGAAAATACAATAGAAGAAAGTACAATAGAAGAAAGTACAATAGAAGAAGGAAGTACATATGAAGAAAAAATACGTAAGCAGATTACTGGCAGGATGCCTTACGGTCACGATGCTCACACCGACCGGAGCACTGGCAAGTGTTCCGCAGCCGGTAGTGACACAGGAAGCATCCCGGGAGGCCGGACAGGAGAACGAAACAGAAAGCAAAGAACAGGCAGCGGAATATGCAGCAGATAGTGCGGCAGAGGTACAGACAGACGAAACCGAAACAGCAGAAAACAGAACAGCTGCAGATAAGAGCAGAGAACAGATAGAACCGCAGACGGCACAGACCGGCGAACAGGCAGAACCGCAGACGACACAGACCGGTGAACAGGCGGCTTCAGAGGCAGAACCTCAGGCACAGGTACAGCCACGGGCTGTAGTGGATGTCAATCAGTGGATCCGGAATGGAAACCGCTGGTGGTACCGTCATGCAGACGGAAGCTATACCACCAATGGATGGGAAGTGATCAATGGAGCCTGGTATTACTTTGACGGAGCAGGCTGGATGGTAACCGGCTGGTTAAAACGCCCGAGCGGCTGGTATTATCTGACAGAAAGCGGAGCGATGGCAACGGGCTGGATCCAGCTGGGAAGTACCTGGTATTATCTGAATGAAAGTGGAATGATGCAGGCAGATACCTGGATCGGAAACAATTATGTAGACGGAAGCGGAGCCTGGATCCCGGGGAAAGTAAAAGCACAGGCCGGCTGGATACAGAGCGGAAACCGCTGGTGGTATCGTCATGCAGACGGAAGCTATACCAGAAATAACTGGGAAATGATCAACGGAAGCTGGTATTATTTTGACGGAGCCGGCTGGATGGTAACCGGCTGGCTGAAGCTTGGAAACAACTGGTACTATCTGAATCCGGGTAATGGAGCGATGGTAACCGGCTGGTTACAGCTGGGAAGCACCTGGTATTACATGAATGGAAGCGGAGCCATGGAGACAGACACCTGGATCGGAAACAGCTATGTGGATGCCAATGGTGTATGGGATCAGTCAAAAACAAAGGCTCAGGCTTACTGGGTACTGAACGGAGACCGCTGGATGCTGGTACAGGAAGATGGCACCTATGCAAAGAAATGCTGGAAGACTGTAGATGGAAAAGAATACTACTTAGACGAGAATGGTTATATGGTAACCGGCTGGCTGAAGCAGGGAAGCACCTGGTATTATCTGAAACCGACCGCAAAGAACAGTGCAGAAAAAGTAGGTGAGAAAGCCTATAATTACTGGGTGGGAACAGCCGGGATCGGTGGTTATTACATTGATAAATACGGCAGAATGGTAGCCGGTAAAGATTACAGCCTCGGAAGTTATGTCTATACATTCGATGCCAACGGACTATGCACGAACCGGGAAAACCGTTATCTTCAGGTGACTGATGCGAATGGAAGAAAATACAATGTGGAAAAGAAAACATATCTTTCCGATCCTCAGGTGGGCGAGGACGAGTTCCTTGCGGCAGCTGTCTATGCAGAGTCGGCAAACCAGGGACTTACCGGTATGACAGGTGTCGCGATGGTTATGTTAAACCGTATGCGGACCAATAAGACCAGCTTGGCTCCATATCCATCAGAAGCGAAAAATATGATTTATCAGGCAACACAGTTTGAAGTGGCAAGAGACGGAGCACTGACAAAAAGTCTGAATCTCATCGTGAGCGGCAAAGGCGGTACAGCGATGGAAAATGCAAAAAAAGCTGTTGCGAACGCCAGAGCAATCTGTGATGCTTACGATAATAACAAGACCGATGAGCTGAGCGATGAAGTGAAAGGTATACTGGAAGAACTGAAGGTTCCGGAAGGTCATACTATGCTGGAATATCTGGGATTTATGACACCAAAAGCATTTGAGAATGCGAATCTGGATCCAGAAAAAACACATGCATTTACCTATAAAAATACGACGTTCTACAGCACCTGGATCAAAAAATCCTGATACTATCCATCATTGACAGCCTACAGGAAAGAGTTTATAATATTGTCGTGAAAAATTTATCACATACAGTTGCAGGAAAACAGGTGAAATTCCTGTACAAGTCCGTTACCGTTAAAGTCGGAGTACTCTCTGTATGGTGAGGACTGTAAACATTTGCGGCAACCGAAGGATTACAGAATAGAAATGAGCAGGAAAACCGTTGTCTTTTTGACAACGGTTTTTTACTTTACAGGAAACTGCTTTCCTGCAAAGTAGAAAACGCTCCGCGAGAATGTGCCAAGACACATTCTTTGTTCATGTATGCAGGCAACAAGACAAAGCAATAAGTAAACTGTGATTGGAAAAAATAATATGGATAAAAAAACACACCACACCGGTCTGGAAGGGTATTATGCGGTAGATGAAAAAAACAGAAAACTTCGTTACGGTTATACAACCGGTTCCTGTGCGGCAGCTGCGGCGCAGGCGGCAACGCGGATGCTGCTGACCGGAGAAAAAGTGGAAGAGGTGGCTTTACAGACACCAAAAGGAATTTTACTGCATCTGCTGATCGAGGAGATTTCCATGGATGAGGGAAGGGTGCGCTGTGCCGTGCAAAAGGATGGCGGTGATGATCCGGATGTAACGACGGGAATCTATGTATATGCAAACGTTTCCCGCAGGGATGCACCACAGATTACTCTGGACGGAGGGATCGGCGTAGGAAGAGTGACCAGACCGGGTCTGTGGCAGGCAGTTGGCGAGGCGGCGATCAACAAGGTTCCAAGGCAGATGATCCTTGAAAATGTAGAGCAGGTCTGTAAAGAATATCACTACACCGGAGGTCTGGATGTGCAGATTGAGATTCCGGCAGGAGTGGAGCTTGCAAAAAAGACGTTTAATCCACGTCTGGGTATCGAAGGCGGAATCTCTGTTCTTGGAACAAGTGGCATCGTGATCCCGATGAGTGAGACAGCACTGGTGGCCAGCCTGCGGCTGGAGATGAAGATGCTGGTGGAAGGCGGCGGGTCTTATCTGGTGATTACACCGGGAAATTACGGTCAGGCTTTTTCAAAAGAACAGACAAGACTGGATCTTACCTATTCGATGAAATGTAGCAATTATGTGGGGGAGACCCTGGATATGGCAAGAGAGCTGGGAGTAAAGGGTATCTTGTTTATCTCCCATATCGGCAAATTTGTGAAAGTAGCCGGCGGAATCATGAATACCCATTCCCGCCAGGCAGACAGTCGAAGCGAACTGATGGCAGCGAATGCGATCCGCGCCGGCGCAGATCTGGAGACAGCAAAAGAGATTCTTGATACGATCACCACGGAGCAGAGTGTGGAGATTTTAAAACGAAAGGGTTATCTGGAAGCTACGATGAAAGAAATCAGTGACCGGGTAGAATTCTATCTGAATAAAAGGGCAGGCGAACAGCTGGAAGTGGGAACTATCTTATTTTCCAATGTATATGGAAAGCTGGCAGAAACCTCGAAGGTTCCGGAACTCGCCCGAAAAATTATGAAGCAGGCAGAAAAAAAAGCACAGGATCAATGTGCAGATAAAGAACAGAAACCAAATCAACAGAAAAACGAGGAGAAAAAACTATGAGTGGAATATTATATGGACTTGGAGTGGGACCGGGAGATCCGGAACTGCTGACACTGAAAGCCCTTCGTCTGATCCGCGAGAATCCTGTGATCGCAGTACCGGGCAACGATATAAAAGCCAGTGTCGCTTATCAGATCGTAAAAGGAGCATATCCAAAACTGGATGAAAAAGAACTGATTCCGGTGGCTATGCCGATGACAAAAGACAGGGCAGTACTGGAGGACAATCATAATAAGGCTGCAGATGCAGTGGAATCTTATCTGAAACAGGGAAAAAATGTGGTGTTTCTGACACTGGGAGATCCTACTATATATTCCACTTATCTGTATGTACATAAACGTATCCTGGAACGCGGTTATCAGGCTGAAATCGTGAGCGGGATCACTTCTTTCTGTGCAGTGGCGGCCCGTCTTAATATGGGTCTGGCGGAGATGGCAGAACCGCTCCATGTGATTCCGGCGACCTATAAAGCAGAAGAAATGGATGAGCTTTTAAAACTGCCTGGAACCAAAGTGCTGATGAAAAGCGGCAAACGCCTGAAAAAAGTAAGAGACAGCATTTTAAGAAGCGGACAGAATGCCGTAATGATCGAAAACTGCGGCATGCCGGAAGAAAAAATCTATGCATCGGCCAAAGAGATACCGGAAGAAGCAGGATATTATACCCTTCTGGTCGTAAAAGATAAAAAATAAGAGAAAATAAGAGTGCCTGACGCCAGGGACAAGAGAGGAGAAAACATATGGTACATTTTGTAGGGGCAGGTTCCGGTGCACCGGATCTGATCACACTGAGAGGAAAAAAATTTCTGGAAGAAGCAGACGTAGTGATCTATGCAGGCTCACTGGTCAATCCACAGCTTCTTGAATACACGAAAGAAAACTGTGAGATCTACAACAGTGCGAAGATGACACTGGAAGAAGTTCTGGATGTGATCTTTGCAGCGGAAGAAAAGGGGCTGACAACGGTACGTCTCCATACCGGAGATCCTTCTTTGTATGGTGCGATCCGGGAACAGATGGATGTTCTGGAAGAAAAAAATATTGCATTTGATTATTGCCCGGGTGTCAGCAGCTTCTGTGGTGCGGCATCCGCGCTGAACCTGGAATACACACTGCCGGATGTATCACAGAGTGTGATCATAACCCGAATGGAAGGAAGAACTCCGGTATCGGAAAAAGAGAGCATCCAGTCCTTTGCGGCCCATCAGGCAACGATGGTTGTCTTTTTAAGTACAGGCATGTTAGAAGAACTGAGCAGAAGACTGATCGAGGGTGGTTACACCGCCGATACTCCGGCAGCGATTGTATACAAAGCGACCTGGGAAGATCAGAAAACATTCATCTGTACAGTAGGAACGCTGGCACAGACAGCAAAAGAAAACAATATTACAAAGACCGCACTGATGATCATCGGTGATGTGGTGGCTCACAGCCACTATGACCGGTCAGAACTGTATAATCCGGCATTCACCACAGAGTTTCGGGAAGCAACAAAATAAGATGAAAAAGACAGGAATCATCGCATTCACAGAACATGGCTGTGTCCTTGGAGAAAAACTTCTGAGAGATCTGCAAAAGCAGGATCAGGAGGTGTATGGCTTTGTAAAAAGTAAATATGTAGAGCTTCCTGAAAAACATCCTTTTCGGGAAGTGAAAGGGACCCTGAGAGAATGGGCAGAAGAATGGATTCCCCGACTGGACGGAATCATCTTTTTCAGTGCCACCGGGATCGCTGTGAGAACCATCGCTCCTTTTGTGGTAAGTAAGAAAACAGACCCGGCGGTTGTGGTGATCGATGAACAGGGCAGCTATGCGATCTCTCTTCTCTCCGGTCATCTCGGCGGAGCAAACGAACTGACGGAATTCGCTGCAGAAAGCATCGGAGCGCAACCCGTGATCACCACAGGGACAGACGTAAACCACACTTTTGCGGTGGATGTCTTCGCCCGGAAAAACAATCTGGTGATTTCTGATATGGAGTTGGCAAAAGAGATGGCGGCGTTGCTGATCCGGGGAAAAACTATTGTCTGGGGAGCCGGAGAAGGATTCGTCTTTCCGAAAGAACAGACCATTCCGGAACAGCTGCGATTCCGGAAGACGGAAAGCCCGGATGGGAAACAGGGAACTTTATGGTTTGCAATCCCGCAAAGTGACAGAGAACAGGAAGAAGCCCTGGGAACAGAGCAGACTCGGATGCTTCATCTGTATCCAAAAAATGTGTATCTCGGGGTGGGTTGCAGGAAAAACACACCGGAAGAAAAGATCGAAACACAGATTCAGAAGTACCTGTCAGAACATGGAATAGCTGCAGAACAGATTATCCTGGCAGCCAGCATCGATCTGAAAAAAGAAGAGTCGGGACTGCTGGCGTTCTGTGAAAAATATCACCTTCCTTTTGTGACTTATCGCGGAGAAGAACTTGAAAAAGCAAAAGGTACCTTTACGCCATCTGCATTTGTCAGCAAGATCACCGGTGTGGACAATGTATGCGAACGAAGTGCCAGCCTTGCCGGCGATGGCGGAACATTTATCATGAGAAAACAGGCCGCAGAGGGAGTGACCGCTGCGTGTACAATAAAGAAATGGAGTGTGAGCTTTGAATAAATTATATGTAATCGGTATCGGACCGGGAGAATACGAACAGATGACACTGAAGGCAATTCATGCAATGGAAAAAAGTGAGGTAATTATCGGCTATACAGTATATGTAGATCTGGTAAAAGAACATTTTCCGGGGAAAGAATTCCTGACCACTCCCATGAAAAAAGAGGTGGATCGTTGTGTGATGGCTTTTGAAGAAGCAAAAAAGGGAAAAGTAGTTTCCATGATCTGCAGCGGAGATGCCGGTGTGTACGGTATGTCCGGACTGATGTATGAGGTCGGTGTCAACTATCCGGAAGTAGAACTGGAGATTATTCCCGGTGTAACAGCAGCGACCGGCGGTGCGGCAGTACTGGGTGCTCCGCTGATCCACGATTTCTGTCTGATCAGTCTGAGTGATCTGCTGACACCGTGGGAGAAGATTGAGGCACGTCTGCTGGCAGCTGCAGAGGCTGATTTTGTTGTGTGTCTGTATAACCCGTCCAGCAGGAAGCGAAGCGATTATCTGCAGAAAGCCTGCGATCTGATGATGCAGTACAAGAGCCCGGAGACCGTATGCGGTATCGTAAGCTACATCGGAAGAGACGGGGAACATTATGAAGTGATGGATCTGAAAACCCTGCGGGATACGAAGGTAGACATGTTTACGACCGTATGGGTGGGCAATTCACAGACCAAAGAGATTAACGGTAAGATGGTAACACCGAGGGGATATCGAAATGTATAAAGTTCTGCTGTTCGGCGGTACGGTGGAAGGACGCACCGTGGCCGAGTATTTGAATGAAAATAAAATACCTTCCATGGTATGTGTCGCTACGGAATACGGAGAAAGTCTGTTGCCGCAGGGCGAATATCTGGAATTATCCCACGAACGTCTGGATGAAAAGCAGATGGAAGAGCGGATGTTACAGATGGAGAACGGGCTGGTCATTGATGCGACTCATCCGTATGCCCAGGTAGTGACGGAAAATATTGAGACCGCCTGCGAACGTACCGGAACTGCCTATCTGCGGGTGGTGCGTCAGGAAAGCCGGCGTCTTGAAGAAGAAGAAACCATTACATATGTAAAAAGCATCCGGGAAGCGGTGGAATATCTGGAAAAAACCAGTGGAAATATTCTGGTTACCACTGGGAGCAAAGAACTGTCTGCCTATACGGCACTGACCGATTATCAGGAAAGAATCTATGCCAGAGTGCTTTCTCTGGTGGAAGTTGTCTCTTCCTGCGCAAAACTTGGCATCGAAGGGAAGCATCTGCTGTGCATGCAGGGACCTTTTTCCCGGGAAATGAATATCGCACTGATCCATCAGTTTGATATCGCATGGATGGTAAGTAAAGAATCGGGAAGAGCCGGAGGATTCCTGGAAAAATATCAGGCGGCAAAAGGAACCGGCTGCCGGATGATTGTCATCGGACGACCGAAGGAAGAACAGGGCATGGAACTGGAGAGATGTATCGAGTATCTGGACCGCCGGTTTCTCTCGAAAGAAAATGTTGCAAATGATACAAAAATCGAAATTGTAAATACTGATACAGAAAATATAGAGAATCCCGGTAGCGGGCAGGAAAAGGTTGCGCAGGAACCTGTCATGCAGGAAGCAGCAACGCAAAATACAGAAGCGGTAACCGAAGAGGAAGAAACTGAGGATATCCTTCGGGGGCAAAAGGTATCTCTTGTGGGAATCGGTATGGGAACTGCAGATACTCTGACACAGGAAGGAAAACAGGCACTGGAGTGTGCGGATCTTCTGATCGGAGCAGCACGGATGGTGGAACATATCCGGAAACCGGGCCAGGAAGTCTGGACCGGATACAAACCGGAAGAGATCTGTGCCTATATTGCGACCCATCCGGAGCACAGAAACGTGGCGATTGCCCTCTCAGGGGATGTCGGATTCTACAGCGGAGCCAAAAAACTCCTGGAGACATTGCACCGGGAACTGCCGATGGTACAGAAAAAAGTGTACTGTGGCATATCTTCTATGATTTATTTCTGCGCAAAACTGGAAACACCGTGGGAAGATGTTCATCCGGTCAGCCTTCATGGAAGAGAGTGCAATCTGCCCGGACTTCTGCGTATATACGGAAAGATTTTTGCTATTGTGGGAACGACAGACGGCATCGCAAAATTGTGTCAGAAGCTGCAGAGCTACGGCATGGGTGATGTACGGGTAGAGGTGGGCGAACGGCTTTCTTACCCGGAAGAAAAGATCACCCGGGGATATGCCTGGCAGCTGACAGAACTTGAGACGGACAGTCTCAGTGTCGTGTTATTTACCAGAGAGGGAAAAGAAGCCATCGTGACACACGGGATCCCGGATGAAGCATTTATCCGGGGAAAAGTGCCGATGACGAAAGAGGAAGTGCGAGGCATCTCCCTGTCAAAATTACAGCTGACACGGAATTCGATTGTTTACGATGTGGGAGCCGGAACCGGTTCTGTATCCGTAGAGATGGCTATGCAGGCGGTAGAAGGCCGGGTATATGCGATCGAGAAAAAACCGGAGGCTGTGGAACTGTTATATAAAAACAAAGAAAAGTTTGCAGCAGATAATCTTGAGATTGTCGAAGGACTGGCACCGGAAGCCTGCGTGGATCTGCCGGTACCGACCCATGCTTTTATCGGAGGCTCCTCCGGTAACATGAAAGACATCCTTAAACTGCTGCTTTCAAAGAATCCCGGAATCCGTGTGGTGATCAACTGCATCGCTCTCGAATCCGTAGGAGAGGCCATGAACTGTCTGAATGTTTTGCCATTTGAGCAGGTGGATATCGCACAGGTGCAGGTAGCAAAAGGCAAAAAAGCAGGATCTTATCATCTGATGATGGGACAGAATCCGGTCTATGTGATTTCCTGCCGGGGAAAGGAAGAAACAAATGAATAACAAACGCAAAGTGCCGCGAATCCTTCTCGGGGCAGCCGCGAGCGGAAGCGGAAAGACACTGCTCACCTGCGGACTGCTGCAGGCATTAAAAAACAGAAATCTGCAGGTTGCTTCTTTCAAGTGTGGACCGGATTATATTGACCCGATGTTTCACAGCCGTGTGATCGGAACAAAAAGCAGGAACCTGGACAGCTTTTTTGCGAAGGAAGATACCTTGCGGTATCTTCTGGAGAAAAATGCAAGAGACTGTGAGATTTCTGTGATTGAAGGCGTGATGGGTTACTATGACGGACTTGCGGGGATCTCTCCGAAAGCCAGTGCCTATGATGTGGCAAGAATCACAAAAACCCCCGCGGTGCTGATCGTAAATGCAAAGGGAATGAGTCTGTCTGCGGCAGCTTTTGTCAAGGGCTTTGTGGAATACAGAGAAGACAGTCAGATCCGTGGTGTGATTCTGAATCAGATATCCCCAATGATGTATCCGCGGTTAAAGCAGATCATCGAAGAAACCCTGCCGGTGAAAGTGTACGGGTATGTTCCGGTGGTGAAGGACTGCGTGCTGGAAAGCCGTCATCTGGGTCTGGTGATGCCGGAAGAAATCGCAGATCTGCATGATAAACTGATGAAACTGGCAGAGATCCTGGAAAGATCCGTGGATATTGACGGACTTCTGGAACTGGCAGATGGTGCAGAGGAACTTCCTGTTCAGAACCCACTGACCGGTTATCATACAAAAAGAACTGTAAGGATCGCTCTGGCGAAGGATGAAGCGTTCTGCTTTTTCTATCAGGACAATCTGGAGCTTCTGGAGGAAATGGGTGCGCAGCTGATTCCATTTTCTCCCATTCATGATGAAAAACTCCCGGAAAATATAGATGGAATGCTTTTTCATGGCGGATATCCGGAACTGTATGCAAAAGCACTGAGTGAGAATAAAAAAATGCTTACTTCTGTCCGTGAAGCGGTACAGGCAGGTATTCCCTATATGGCAGAATGCGGTGGTTTTATGTATCTGCATCAGGAGATGGAGGACATGGAAGGACACAGCTGGCCAATGGCCGGGGTTATTTCCGGCAAATCCTGGCGTACGCCCCGGCTTACCAGATTCGGTTATATTACCCTGGAAGACGGAACGTGTTTCGGGAAGAATGTGGGAGGAATCCGGGCCCATGAATTTCATTATTTTGATTCGGATAACTGTGGGGAAAGCTATACGGCCAGGAAACCACTGAGCAGTCGGTCATGGAACTGTATACACAGTGACAGACAGGGAATGAGCGGATTTCCGCATATGTATTATTACAGCAATCTGCAGGTGCCGGAACAGTTCTTACGCACCTGTGAGGAAAGGAAGGCATAAGTATGACGTTAGAGGAAACGCTGGAGAAGATACATCCGGCAGATAAGACAGCCATGGAAGCGGCGCTGGCACACTGGAACAATATTGCCATGCCGCTGCACAGTCTGGGACGGCTGCAGGATACGGTCGTTCGTATCGCCGGTATGACAGGGAATGCCAGAGTGGACCTGAAGAAAAAAGCTCTGGTGGTCATGTGCGCCGATAACGGTGTAGTGGAAGAAGGTGTGACACAGAGCGGGCAGGAAGTGACCAAAATCGTAGCCGAAAATTTCCTGAGAGAAAAGGCTACAGCAAGTATCCTCTGCAAAAAAGCAGGTGCAGATATCTTCCCGGTGGACATCGGGATTGCCACGGACAGCTCGATTCTTCAGCATAAAGTGATGTACGGAACAAAAAATATGGCGAAAGAGCCTGCCATGACAAGAGAACAGGCTGTTCAGGCACTCGAAGTCGGCATCCATATGGTGGAAGAACTCAAAGAAAAAGGGTATGGAATCATAGCAACCGGTGAGATGGGAATCGGCAATACAACGACCAGCAGTGCAGTGACTGCCGTTTTACTGGAACAGGATCCGGCAAAGGTAACCGGACGCGGTGCAGGGCTTTCCGGTGCAGGACTGGAAAAGAAGATTTCTGTGATCAGAGATGCGATTGCCTTGCATAAACCGAAGAAAGAAGATCCGATCGATGTGCTTGCGAAAGTAGGCGGACTCGATATCGCCGGTATGGCAGGGGTATTCTTAGGCGGAGCAGCCTGTCGGATCCCGGTGGTTGCCGATGGATTCATCTCCTGTGTGGCCGCATTGTGTGCGATCCGGATCTGTCCGGCAGTGAAAGATTATGTAATCACATCACACAAATCAAAAGAACCGGCAACGATGATGATCCTGGAGGCGCTGGATATTCCGGTATTTTTAGACTGTGATATGTGTCTGGGTGAGGGAACCGGAGCGGTAACGATTTATCCGATCCTTGATATGGCGCTGGCGGTATATGGAGGCATGTGCACGTTTTCCGATAATCAGATGGAAAATTATGTGCCATTGGTGTAAGAAGAGAAAGTGAAGGAAATCAGAGATGTTTCATGTAGTAACAGGAGGAAGCGGCAGCGGAAAATCTGCATTTGCGGAACAGTGTATCCTGGATTGTCAGGGAAACAAAAGAATCTATATTGCGACGATGTACCCGTTTGATGAAGAAAGCCATCGGAGGATCGCGAGACATCGCGCCATGCGGGCAGAGAAAAAGTTTACGACGATTGAGCGTTATACGGATCTGGAGCATCTTACGATACCGCAGGGGGCAGATGTACTGCTGGAGTGCATGTCGAATCTGACGGCAAATGAGATCTATCAGGAAGGCGGAGCCGGGGACAATACTGTGAAGGCGATCCTGAATGGAATCCACCATCTGCTGGAGCAGGCAGGAAATCTGGTGGTAGTGACGAACGAGGTCTTTTCCGACGGCATCACCTACGATCCGGAGACAGAAAAATATCTGGAAAAACTTGGTGCGATCAACTGTCAGATGGCGCAGATCGCAGATACAGTCACAGAGGTTGTCTACGGAATTCCGATTTTTCATAAAAAGACAGGCGAGGAGAGAAAAAATGAAGAAATTTTATCATAGTTTTCTGATTGCATTTTCCATGTATTCGAAGATCCCGATGCCCCAGTGTGAATGGAATGAAGAAAATATGGCATATGCCATGTGCTTTTTCCCATGGATCGGTGTTGCCATCGGCGGAGTAACCTGGCTGTGGGGGACGTTCGGAACGTATCTTGGGCTTTCCTCAGCTTTTTATACCGTGATCCTGACATTGATCCCATGGTTTCTTACCGGAGGGATCCACCTGGACGGATTGTTGGATACAGCAGATGCGATGAGTTCATGGCAGGAACGTGAGCGCCGGCTGGAGATTCTGAAGGATTCTAATTCCGGAGCATTTGCGGTGATTACCTGTGCGGTTTACTTTATGTTTTATTATGGTGTATACAGCCAGATCAGTGCCCGCGCCCTGGCGATGATCCCCTTTACATTTTGTCTGTCCCGGACATTAAGCGGGCTGGCGATCGTGACATTTCCGAAGGCAAAAAAGACCGGATCGGTTTCTGCTATGGCACGCGGGGCGAAGGATAGGCAGGTAAAAGCCACGATGTGTGTGTATCTGCTGATACTGCTGGCCGGGATGCTGCTGGTGGACTGGAAACTGGGTCTTCTGGTTTATGGAGTAGCGATTCTGGTTTATGCCCTTTATTATCGGAATGCGATGAAGTATTTCGGAGGAACGACCGGGGACCTGGCGGGGTGCTTTTTGTCGCTGTGTGAGGTGTTTATGGCTTGCGGGGCAGTGCTTGGTGCGCTCTGGCTTTAAAAGCTGAGATTGAATAACTATGCGGTGGAGGATTTTCCCTGGGTTCCCTCTGGGATACCGCGCGGGTCTGCGCTCGGTTTGAGCCTGTAGTCTCAAACACGTGCCCGACAAGCGCTGCGGTATCCCAGAGGGAACCCAGGGAAAATCCAGGCAAAGTTATTGGGGGAGACTGAGGTGGCGGTATGGAGAGGGTTACT
>OLRP01000573.1_pt1 | contig 32749 bp, 33 predicted proteins | sample 1672401 | NCBI WGS metagenome assembly OLRP01 (sample SAMEA3136682, study PRJEB25190) | human gut metagenome | reverse complement strand
AAGATGGAGTGGATGTTGAAATGTTACCGGACGACTGGAAACGAACCGGGCACGCTGTTTAGACGTGTGACTTTTTCGCTGAAAAAGTCTTTTCTTGGGAGGTTTTATGTACTACGGAAATATAAAAGAAAAACGATATTGCAAACGGTAAATCCAGAACTTGTTGATAAGGAATGGTGCCATGCTGAAAATCTTTTATTAGGCGTAAATCTGGATAATATACTTGAATCATATTCAGGCAAAGTATGGTGGAAATGTCCAACCTGCGGAAGGAAATATATTATGACAGTCAAAGACCGTTTGATGAAGAAAAAGCGCGGGCATATTGCCTGTCAACAATGTAGAGGTAGAAGATGGATAAGGTCATTTAACATTTAATTGTGATAACTATCATAGAAGGTCTTTCTGAGGCCTTCTTTTTCAGTGACTTTTGTAGCTAATATCCTGTTAAATGATGATATACTATAATTAAATATTTAAAGGGGGTATTGATATATGGGTTTATTTAATTTGTTTAAAAAGAGTGGGAAGCAATTGCCTCCTATTCCAAACACAGAGAACAAGAGCGTTAAGGTAGAATTAGGACCAAATTTTGGTAGAGTAGTAGTTGATAAAAACGAAAGAAGTACAGAATATATTCCTGAGGAGGGGTTGACAATATTTCTTTGGTCTCAAAATGGAAAGGAAATAAAAAAAGATTCAGAATATCCGAGATATTTAACAACAAACTATGGTATTGGTTCTGCTAGTAAATTTCATAAAGAAGTTATTGAGGCTGGCTATCTAGAAAAGCCTACTTTTTTAGCTTGTCTTAATAAATATAAAGTGAATGAATTAAAAGAAATAGCAAAAGAATGGAATATTCCCGTAAAGGGGATTAAAAAAGATATCATTTTAGAGTTAAATGATTCAGCAAGTGATAATCAAAAACAATCTATTGTTGCAAATTCTAAAATTTATGGCTTATCACCAAAAGGAAGTGAGTATCTTAATGCTCACCAGGAATATGTTATTATTCACCAGCATCAGACTTGGAATATTACGAAACAAGCCTATGATGCTTGTGAAAAGAAGATGCCTTCAGCTTCAATGGGGGAGATATTTCTTGAAGCTGCCCTCATTCAAGCAAAGACTAATTTAAAAGAGAATTTAAGGATGAATTCTGTTTTATTTGAGTATAAAACTGTATATGAAGTTTGTAAGACATTTAATTTACCAGGAGGTAACAAATATTTGGTTGGCTATGCCTATTCACAATTAAATTGGGTTTGCTTGTTTGATTATTATTATCAAATGTTGAAATCAAAAGTGTATTCAAAAAAAGAATTATTAGAGGAGTATCAAGATAATTTATTTTTCACTCCTCATACCATAGGACTAATGCATGATATAGTTTCTTTTTGCGGAGATACTGATTTTGAAGAGCTTAATAACCTAAATTTTGCTTGGAAAATTTGCACGATTGATATGTTTTATCAAATTTTAAATGAAATCCAGAACAATGCTATATTTGATTCTGATAAGTGGAATGATATATTGAATAGAAGAGTGAAAGAATGTATAAAAAGGATATAGATATATTTAAATTTTTAAAAAAACAAGTAGAAAAAAAGAATGATAATCTTCCAAACATTTTGCCTAATATTCCTCGTGATAACACAGTACCTCCTGTAGTGCCACATATTCCAACTGTAACAAACAAAGATGATTCTACAATTTCAGCAACCAAAGAATTTGATTTAAACATCGAAAAAATTCTAGATTCATGGGAAGTGTACCATGCTGTACGTGAAGTAATAGCAAATGCTTTAGATGAACAGATTTTAACAAACACACCAGAAATAGCAATTAGACATTCATTTGATGGATGGTGGCATGTCATCGATTATGGAAGGGGGTTGAATTATCATCATTTAACTCAAAATGAAAACGAAGAAAAGCTTCAAAATGATTTTTTGATAGGACGATTTGGAGTGGGGCTAAAGGATGCTTTAGCAACTTTTTATAGACATGATGTTAAAGTTAAAATTTCATCCAAGTATGGAGTGATTACATTAACAGAAGCTAAAAAAGAAGGCTTTGAAGATATTATTACCTTGCATGCTGTAATAGAGCCTCCGCAGAACTCAAATATGGTCGGAACAGATTTTGCAATGTATGGCATTACAAAAAACGATATGGACAAAGCAAAAGGATTATTTTTAAAATTCAATAATGAAACTGTTTTAGAAAGAAATGAGTACGGAGACGTAATAGCCAAAGCTTCTGATATAAGCAATATTTATATAAACGGTATCAAAGTAGCTGAGGAACCTAACTTCTTATTTTCATACAATATTACATCTATAAACAAGCAGATAAAAAAAGCTTTGAATAGGGAAAGAACAAATGTAGGACGTACGGCATATACATCTAGAGTAAAAGATATATTAAAGTCCTGTAAACGAGAAAGTGTAATAGCTCCATTAATTGATGATTTACAATCGTATCAAAATGGTATGATGCATGATGAGCTTGGATGGAACGATGTGGCTTTACATGCCTCTATACAAATGCAACAAATAAACGATAAGGTGGTTTTTGTTAATTCTAATGAAGCTTTAAATAATTACAGCATTATTGATAGTATGAAAAAGGATGGTTATACTCCGATTTTGTTAAACGATAAAATTTTATATAAAATCAATGACTATAATAGGAATCTTGGCGATGATGCTGACAGATTAGTCACCTCATCAGTCTTTTTACAAAAACAGCAAGATAATTTTGTTCCGATAAAAATTGCCGGGTGGGCAATGACCCGTCAAGAAAAACTTGTTTATCAACAGACGAACAATATTTTAAATTTAATCGGAGGCAAGCCTAAAAATATAAGAAATATTTATATTGTAGATAAAATTTATGATTCTGATTCTGCGTATGAAACAGTTGGTTTATATAGGCCTGATTTGAATGAGATTTTAATTTGTAGAAGTCAATTGGCATCTTTAAGTGCGTACGCTGGAACTTTGCTTCATGAATGTATTCATGCTTCTAGTGGTTATGGAGATGTCAGCAGAGAATTTGAAATAGCTTTGACTGATACATTAGGAAAGTTAGCCAAGAAAATTCTATAGCTTTGAAAGCTGTAAGGATGAATTACTCATTAATGAATATGTGCTAAAAGAAAAAAGATAATAAACAGAGGTGTTACAAATGTATTATGGAAATATAAAAAAGAATGATATTGCGAATGGGCAGGGAGTTCGTGTGACTTTGTTTGTATCAGGATGTACGAATCACTGTAAGAATTGTTTCCAACCTGAAACATGGAACTTTGATTATGGAAAACCTTATACAAAAGCAACAGAGGATGAAATCATTGAAGCATTAAAGCCCAGCCACATTGCCGGCTTAACATTGCTTGGTGGCGAGCCTTTTGAACCAGAGAATCAAAGAGAACTAGTTAAACTACTTCGCCGTGTCCGTAAGGAACTACCTGATAAAAATATCTGGTCGTTTACAGGTTTTATCTTAGACCAGGACTTATTGGATGGCGGACGCAAACATTGCGAAGTGACAGATGAAATGCTTTCTTTATTAGATGTTCTTGTAGATGGCCCATTTAAAGAAGAAGAAAAAGACATCACTTTGGCGTTCCGTGGTTCAAGAAATCAAAGAGTCATCGACATGAAGAAGTCTTTGGAACAACAAGAAGTTGTGTTGTATTTGGAATAGGCATGTAAGAGCAGGAAATTTCCTGTTCTTTTTTTTGTGGATTTTTTCATGGATTTATTCTGGCATTTAACCTTCCTTCAATTCGAAAAAATTAATGCATAAAAATAGAATAAAAAGTGTCAAATTTAAATATAAGCGCGCAAAGAAAGGAATAAAGGGAAAATGAAAGGATTTATTGAAGAATATGGAAAAATTATTGTTATTATTATATTGACGTTATTAATGCTAGGATTTGGACAGACTGGGCTAGCAAAACCGATACAGAATTCATTGTTGAAATCAACAGGGATGATTACAAATGCTCATAATAAGTTTGATGAGGTAACTAAAGAATCTGGACCCGCAGCCCCAGGAACAGTTTTAGACATCGAGGGAACAAAATATGTCGTTCTAGAGGAGCGTGAGGATAATCAGGCATTGGTCATGACTGCTAGTAATATTGGAAGTAGAAGATTCCAATTAAGTGTTCGTTCGGATGGTCAAAATCCAAACACTTATGAAGTTAGTGAGATTGACAACTATCTAGAAAATGATTGGTATAAAGGATTATCAGCTAAAATGCAAAGTGCTATTCAAACTACTGATATTAAACAGGCTTCATATGCAATGTATAATGACCCAGACTCAAAACAAGATACTGGATACAGTGGTCAAGTCTACAATACCATCAACCGTCACGTCTTCTTGCCTAGCGTAAGCGAAATTGAAAAAGTCGTAGATTTAAAGAACGAAGATAAGGTAAAAGCATTCTTGAATGGTACTTGCATCTGGACAAGAGACAGTAATCAACACTTCGCTAACTGTGCGGAGGCTCTGTATGCTGGAGATTGTCGCTTGAGTTACGATTATGTGTACATGCCCTATACGTTTGGTATGCGCCTGCTTTCGTCATTGACCTATCAAAAGTCGACTATAAAGTAGCAGGCCATGTTGATTACAAATAAAACCCAAACCAAAAGAAGGTGTTCAAAGCATCTTCTTTTCTTATTTTCCACACTCTCATCCCCTATAAAATTAAACATTATAAGTGCCTATCAACCCCTCATCCCCACTCTAAATTCTGAACATTAATAAAAAGGTCTATAACGTTTAATGCTCAGAAAGGAAAAGAGTGAACAAAATGAGAATATCCTTTGTTTAAAGGGTATAAGAAAGTTTTGGATAATGTTTACAATTTTCAAGTTTCAATATAAAGAAAAACGATATTGCAAACGGTAAAGGGGTGCGTGTGACACTATTTGTATCGGGATGTACAAATCATTGTAAAAATTGTTTTCAGCCAGAAACATGGAACTTTGATTATGGTAAGCCTTATACAAAGGAAACAGAAGATGAGGTTATTGATGCTTTAAAACCAAGCCATATTTCAGGTTTGACATTACTTGGTGGAGAGCCTTTTGAGCCGGAGAATCAAAGAGAATTAGTTAAATTGCTTCGTCGTGTTCGTGAAGAATTACCAGAAAAGAATATTTGGTCTTTTACAGGCTTTGTTTTAGATCAAGACTTGTTGGATGGTGGACGAAAACATTGTGAAGTAACGGATGAAATGTTGTCGTTATTGGATGTTTTAGTGGATGGCCCTTTTAAAGAAGAAGAAAAAGATATCACATTGGCATTTCGTGGTTCAAGAAACCAAAGGCTTATTGATATGAAAAAATCTTTGAAAGAACAAGAGGTAATTGAATTGGAAGTTTAATCTTCCAATTTTTTTATCAATTGTTAAGAAAATTTGATATAATGAATCCATGAACTATAGTGTGATTGTTTTAGCTGCTGGAAGAGGTAGTCGAACGAATTTAGATTATAATAAAGTATTTTATACTTTTGAAAATGGACAAACTGTACTGAATAAGAGTCTGTCTGTTTTTTTATCAGATGAAGATTGTAAACAGGTCGTTTTAGTTTGTGCGGATTATGAAAAGGACTATGTTACTGAAAACTATTTATATGATTCTCGAATCCAAGTTGTAACAGGAGGACAAACACGACAAGATAGTGTATACAACGGATTACAAATCGTAGATCAAGATTATGTTATGATTCATGATGGGGCTAGACCTTTTGTTGAAAAAAAGTGGATTTTAGATTTGAAACATTCTTTAGAAACAGAGGATGCCTGTTTATTAATGGTACCTAGTGTGGATACGACAAAGATTGTTGTGGATGGTTATGTAAAGGAATCATTAGAAAGAAAGCTTGTATATCATGCACAGACACCGCAATGTTTTAAAACGGATTTAATTAAGGAGTGTCACCAACTTGCAAGGAATAAACAAGTGCAGGCAACAGATGATGCTCAGCTTGTAGAGTGGTTTTCTAAGGCGAGAGTAAAAGTGGTATTATCAAGTTTCACAAATAAAAAAATAACTTTGCCAGAAGATTTGAAAGGATAGGTATAAAGATGGAATATTCAGCGTTGGTATTTGATGATTGTAAAGAAGTAGAAGATACGTATGACAAATTATTAGAAACAATTGATTTGTTTGCGAATGACGAAAATTGTACGCAAATTGTTGTGAGCTGCAAGAGTGTATGGACATTAAGACTGGCTTCATCCCCTAAAAATAAGGTGATGCTTGTACAAAGACCAGACAAACCGTATGTAGCATTGTTGAATGGCTTAAAGGCTGTTAAACAAGAAAATGTTGTTGTGACTGGTATTTCTACAAAACATACAAAAGAAAACGTAGATACATTATTAGATCATTTATCAAAATATCCGGCTATTAACTTTGATAAAGACTTGCAGGCATTTGATACAAGATTATTGATGTTCTGCCTACAAAAAGCTATTGAATCTAACTTGGCAATTACATCTTATGCCCAAGCTGTTGCGCTTGCGGATACACCACTAGAATCTATTGAATGATACGGCTATTGTCGTATCATTTTTAATAGAATCTTAATAATTTCATATTTTAAAAGGTAGTACAATAGATATATGCATAACTCAAATAATTTATCGAAAAGCTATAAAGAAATAATTAAACAACACGTGTTTACATTATTTAATGGAATTAACGTAGTTCTAGCTATATTTGTATTCTTTACGGGATCTTATCGTAATATGCTCTTTATGATTACGGTCATTTTAAATATGGTGATTGGATTGTTTCAGGAAATTCGTTCAAAACATATGTTGGATAAGCTTTCTTTATTAAATCAGACAAAGATTCATGTGATTCGAAATAATACTGAACTGGAATTAAGCGTTGAAGAAGTGAAAGTCAACGATATTCTCGTATTATATGCTGGCGATGAAATCAGTTTTGATGGTCATATTATATCTGGAAATATTGAATGCGATGAATCCATGTTGACGGGTGAAAGTGATGCGGTATATAAACAAGAAAATTCTTCACTACTTAGTGGAAGCTTTGTGATTTCAGGAAAATGTTGGATGCACGTAGACAAAGTAGGACAAGATACATATGCGTATTCGATTTTAAAACATGCTAAGCGTTTTAAACGTTATCCGAGTCAGTTACGTGATTCAATTGATTGGATTATAAAATGGTGTACATATATTTTAATTCCATTGGGATGTGTTTTGTTCATTAAGCAGCTTATTAAAACAAATTATACAACCGCAACCTTAAATACTGTGGCTGCCGTTGTAGGCATGATTCCCGAAGGACTTGTCTTTTTAACTAGTGTTGCATTGGCAATCAGTGCTTATAAGCTTGGTAAACAAAAGGTTTTAGTACAGGAACTATATTGTATTGAAACCTTAGCTAGGACAGATACACTATGTTTAGATAAGACCGGTACATTGACGCAAGGAAAACTTAGTGTTTGTCATGTTGAAAAAATTGAAAACGTCGACGGAATTCTAGGCGATATGATGCAGGCTTTACCAGATGACAATGCGACAGCTATAGCGATAAGAAACTATTTTAAGGCAAGAAATTATAAGAAAGTTGTATCCTATTTGCCGTTTTCAAGTCAAAGAAAATATTCGAGCGTGACATTTGAAGATGGAGAATATAAATTAGGAGCGTATTCATATATTGCCAAAGAAATAGATTTGGATGTAGAAAAACATATTGAGGACTATACGTCTCAAGCTATGCGTGTAGTAGTTTTGATGAAAGATAATGCTGTTTTGGCTTATATTTGCCTTCGTGATGAATTAAGGCCAGATGCCAAAGATACTTTAAATTTCTTTAAAAAACAAGGCGTGGAAATAAAAATTATTTCAGGAGATGATCCTAGAACAGTGGAAGCTTTAGCTAGAAAAGCAGGTTTTACATCAAAAAGTATTGATATGTCTACTATAAAGGATGTAGAAATGGTTGTAGATTCGTATTCGATTTTTGGACGTGTTACTCCAGAACAAAAAAAGGAACTTGTCTTAGCTTTAAAAAGAAGAAATAAAACTGTTGCAATGACGGGTGATGGTGTAAATGATGTTATGGCATTAAAGGAAGCGGATTGTTCTATTGCGATGGGTTCGGGTTCACAAGCATGTAAAAGTGTGGCGAGCCTAGTTTTATTAGAAAACCAAATGAATACATTACCTGTTATTTTATATCAAGGACGTTGTGTTATTAATAATATTCAAAGAACAGCCTCTTTATTTTTGGTGAAGACAATCTTCTCAATTGCACTTTCTTTATTAACACTTGTATGTTTAAAAAACTATCCGTTTAAACCTATTCAATTGACTTTGATCTCTGCCTTGGCAACTGGAATACCTAGCTTTATATTAACGCTTGAACCAAACGGAAATATTGTAAAAGGAAATTTCTTAAGAAATGTCATATCTAAAGCATTGCCAGGAGCTATATGTGTAATTTGTAGTGTAATTGGTGTTTCAATCTTAGGCCATTTTGTTTATATTTCACCTAATGAATATTCAACAATGTGTACAATTCTTGCCGGAGTCAATGCACTTATGGTGTTGATACGAGTATGTGTGCCAATGACAATGCTAAGAAAAATATTGGTTACAATCATGTCAGTAATATTTGCCGTTTCCATCATTTTATGTAAGAACTTTTTCTATATTGTTCAATTACAATGGTATGAAATTATCTATGTGATTTTAAATGTATGTTTGATTCCTTTTATACTAACGCTTGTATCAAATTGGGTAAAAATAATTTTAAAAAAAATAAATCACAAAAAGAAAAAGCTTGGAAATTAATCCAAACTTTTTTCTATCCCCATACTTCTTCGGCAATTTCTTTAACCAATTTAACTTTAGCCCACTGTTGCTCTTCAGTTAATTTATTTCCTATTTCACATGAGGCGAAACCACATTGTGGACTTAGATACAAATTTTCTAAAGGGACATATTGGCTAGCTTCTTTAATACGGGCAATTACTGTTTCTTTGTCTTCTAATTTGGCTAACTTTGTAGTAACTAAACCAAGTACGACTTTTTTATCGGGTGTAACCTCTTTTAATGGCTCAAAACCACCAGAACGAGCATCATCAAATTCTAAGAAATAGGCATGCACATTTTCTTTCGCAAATAATGTTTTTGCGACAGCATCATAAGCACCACTAGATGCATATGTAGAGTGGAAGTTACCACGACATACGTGTGTGTTAATTGTAAGATCTTCAGGTTTTCCTTCAATCGCAAGATTGTTGATACGCAAGAATAATTCTTGAACTTTTAATAAACCTTCTTGATCTGTTTGGAAGAATAATGGCGCTTTTTCATCCACCAACATACCCCATGAACAATCATCGAATTGAATACATCGACATCCTGCATCATATAATTGTTGGATGACAACTTTATATCCTTTTGCAATATCTTGAACCAATTCTTCAGTATCTTCATAATATTTTTTAGTGTTTTCTAGTGCAAAAGGAAGAATCATTTGTTCCAAAAATTGTGCTGGAGCAGGAATGGTTTGTTTGGCAATTGTGTTTTCATCTTCAAATTGTTTCACAAATTTAAAATGTTCTACAAAAGGATGTGTACCACTCACACCAACTTTTCCAGTGATATATGTATCATCAATCATAGCGGCTTCTCCATGGAAGGGAAGGCCTGTTTTCGTTGGTGTATGAGATACGCCATCAAATCCCCACATAAAGTCTAAGTGCCATGTAGCACGTCTGAATTCACCATCTGTGATGACGTGTAGGCCGGCTGCCTTTTCTTTTTGAACTAAATCTGTAATGCACTCATCTTCGATTTGGGTCAATTCTTCTCTGGAAATTTTTTTAGACTCATAATCTTTACGAGCTTGTTTTAGTTTTTCAGGTCTTAAAAAACTTCCAACTACATCATATCTATAAGGTGTTTGAACTGTCATAATAAATTCCTCAACTTTCGTGTGTGTTAAGTCTATCATATTTATAGTATATAGAATAATTAAAATATTTTTTAGTTTGTTATAGTTAAAAACTATAATAAAAGACCAATTTCACTTGGTCTTTTCAATGTATTGAATGAGATGATTTAGATAGTTTTTTGACATGTTGGATAAAACTCCATCACTAATGTAGCCTATTTCCATAACTTCATCACTATCAAGTGGAATGGATACAATGTTGTTTCCATTTAAATCCGTGCTTAAGATACCTGAAGAAATCGTATATCCGTTTAGTCCAATCAATAAGTTGAATAATGTGGCGCGATCTGAAACAACAATACTCTTTTTAGATGGCTGAGTACTGTGTAATTCTTCAGAAAAGTAGAAGGAATTATTGATTCCTTGTTCATAAGTTAGACGGGGATAGTTCTCTAAATCTTCCATTTTCACTGTTTTTTTATGGGATAAAGGATTTGTCTTAGAAACAAACACATGGGGTTTGGCTTCAAATAATTTAGTGAATGTAAGATGTTCTTTCTTTAAGATACTTTGAATGACTTCACGATTGAAATGTGAAAGATAAAGAATGCCTAGTTGACTTCGATGGTTCTTTACATCTTCGATAATATCGTATGTTCTTTGTTCTCTTAAAGAAAATTCATATTCACTTTGATTGTATTCTTTGACTAAGGCGACAAACGCATTTACCACAAAGGCATAGTGTTGACTTGAAATCGCAAATACAGTTCTTGCAGGGAATGTGTTTTTATATTGTTCTTCAAGTAAGTTTGCTTGTTCTATGACTTGTCTAGCATAGCCTAGAAATTTTTCTCCTTGTTCAGAAAGAAGAATACCTTTATTTGTTCGAACAAATAAGCAGATGGACATTTCTTCTTCTAAATCATGAATGGATTTCGAAAGAGATGGTTGTGAAATAAATAAGGCTTTGGCTGCGGAATTAAAAGATCCAGATTCAACGACCTGGATCACGTAGCGCAATTGTTGCAACGTCATTAGTCAACAATTGTGATTGTATCAATCACTTGAGGGGTTCTAGGACGATCATTGAAAGTAGTAGGTGTCTTTGCAATTTTATCTACATTTTCCATACCTTCAATAACTTTACCAAACGCAGCATATTCACCATCTAAATGAGGTGCATCCTGGTGCATAATGAAGAATTGACTTCCCGCACTATTTGGATCCATAGCACGAGCCATAGATAAAACACCACGAGTGTGTTTTAAATCGTTTTTAAATCCATTTGAAGCGAATTCTCCATGAATTGTATAACCTGGACCACCAGTACCATTTCCGATAGGGCATCCACCTTGAATCATAAATCCTTTGATAACACGGTGGAAAGTAAGTCCATCATAGAATTTCTTTTCGATTAGATTTAAAAAGTTTTCAACCGTTTCTGGAGCAATCTCAGGATATAGTTCAGCTTTGATTTGATCTCCATTTTTCATTGTGATTAAAATATTTTTTGTTTCCATGTTTTAGTTTTCCTCTCTTATATATTGAATTGCGATACAACCAAGACCAGTATGTACGGCAATTACAGAACTAATATAGTCTATATGAATATTTTGTTCAGGTACACCTTTTTCGATAAAACATTTTTTAAAATGGTTGGCACCCTCTAAAAAATCTGAGTGAATAATATAGATATGCGTATGTTGAATATCAATATCATCCATGACTTTATCGATCGCATAGGCATCGGCTCTTTTTTCTGTACGAACTTTATTTAAAACATCAATTCTACCTTCTGTACTTTTATTTATATGTAAAATAGGATAGATCTTTAATAAACCCGCAAGTGCAGCAGCCATAGGTGTCAATCTTCCACCGCGTTTTAAATGTTGAAGATTCTTGACAAGAATCAATGAGTTGGATTTATCAATAGCAGGTTGAATAATCTTTAAAATCTCTTCTGAAGATTTATGTTCATCCACCAACTTCTTGATCCAAATCGAAACATGTTTTTCAAGTGCGCATGTTGCATACATATCAATGACATGTACTTTCATTTCGAGTTCACGTGCAATACTTTGCATGGTCGAAGCATTTGTAGATAATCCATTTGTCAAAGGAACGGCAAATATTGTGTCATAGTCTTTTTTTAGTTCTTCAAATAAATCATAAATTTTTTGATAGGTTGCCATGCTTGTTTTGGGCATTTTCCCCTTGGCTAATTCTTTATAAATATCTTGTGTTGAAATTTCTAATGTATCTTGGTATGTTGTTTCGTCAATTGTGATTTGTAAGGGAAGCAGGTAAATACCCAATTCTTTTGCCTGTTCAAAAGATAGATTGGAACCTGTATCCGTTACGACGGCAATTTTTTCCATACTAGAATCCTCGAATAGTTTGAGCATCGATGTTTGTGATGATTTCAACCGCAAGTTTTACAGCATTATCATAATCTTCTTCAGAACAGATTCCAAAGGAAGCATGCGCAAAACGAACGGGAATACCGATAATGATGGTTGGAATGTTATAGCGGTGAGTAATTCCTGCATTGGTTCCTCCACCTTTTCTTACACTTTCCTGTACAGGAATATTTTTTTCATGAGCCAAATCAATCGCATAACGCATAAAACGAGGGCTTGTGATATAAGAACGGTCAAACCAACGTAACATTGGACCTTTTTTCAAGGCAGACTGAATCATGTAGTCTTGTTCAAATGTATCATCACTTGGGCATCCTTCAAAACAAATCGCAATGTTAGGATTTAAGTTTTTGATTGCTGTGTCCATGCCTCTTTCGCCGACTTCTTCTTGTGTTGTTAATGTGGCTTCAATGTTGTGGCTTACATCTTTTAATTGGTGTAGTACATCCATTACAGCTGCACAGCCTATACGACAATCAAAGGCTTTTCCTAAGAAAATCTTATGTGCTTCATCATATTTACATGTAACTGCAGGACACATGAAGTTACCTACAGATATATGAAATTCTTCTTTTACTTCTTGAACACTTGTTGCGCCTACATCGATTACTAAATCATCAAAATCTACTTTTCCATTACGCTTTTCTTCAGATAAGAAATGAACCGGTTGACTTGCGACAATACCCGAAATTTTTTCACCTTTGTCATTAAGAATCCAGACTTCGCCAGATACAATGTTTTTTGGATCCCATCCACCTAATGGTAAAAAGCGAATTGTACCATTTGGCTTGATGGCTTGCACAATAAAACCAACTTCATCGGCATGTGCATCCAAAAGAATCGTTGTTTCATGTTCTTTGTCTTGTTTAAAGTGCATATACGTATTACGCATTGTATCGTCATGAACTTCACAAATATCTTTGACATCTTCCATGGCTAGTGAAGATACTTCATCTTCCATGCCACTTGGTCCAAAGGCAGTTGAGAAGTCAATAATTCGTTTAATTTTTGAATTCATATACATTTCCTCCATAAATTTGTTAATATTATAGCACAGATACATATTTGTGGATGTGTTTCTGGTCATTTGAATGAATTTGTATTTGGACAAAGGGCTAGAATAATTGTATCTTACCAAAAAAGGAGATTTTTGCATGAAAAAAATAATGTCAAAACTACATTTTAGAAGTATATATAAAACAATCGTATTAACTTTGATCTTATGCTTTGTCTATAACATTGCCTATTTAATGATGAGTGCCTCAGGTATGAATGTATATCTTAGACAAAGTCTAGAAGTCGTATTAAGTTTATTGTCGAGTTTAGGTTTCTATTTTATTTGCACAAAGATATGGAAGAAACAAAATTTTTGCGCATCTGCAATTTTGAAAGTATTAGTGCTACAAGGTATTTATATTTTAATTGTGAGTGGAATTCTTACAAATCTAGTGAATGTTTGCACAAATAATACAAGCTTAATGTTAGTGTTACAACTTATTAGTGCATTCTGCTTAGTTATGATGGTGCCATTCCAGTTGATTTTCTATTATGGATTGATTCACGATAAAAACTTAAAGGAATTTATTCCTTTTGCACTAAAAAAACACCAGAAATCCATGTTGAACTGGTATTGTACATTACTAATCTGTATTGTTGTGTTTGATACAATGTCTGGAGGTTTATTTAGTGCAGCACAAGGCTTTAATGCCCAAAGTATTTTAGTTGGATCTATGTATATGGGTAATCCTATGATATCTTGGATGATGTATTTATTCTTGGGAGTTAGCTTTAAGTCGAGTCTTGCAGCTATGTTTACTTATTTGTTTGTGAATTTTTTAATGGGTTTTTTCTATTGTATTCTTGAATTGAATTATGTTTCTTATGTAGGAAGTCTTTTAGATGCAGATTAATGAATTGAAAATTACCAGTCGAAGACTTGGTCTTTTAGTAAAGATGAATATCTTAACGGTTGAGGATCTATTGAAATATTATCCTTTGCGGTATGATACGGTTCAAACATTGCCCTATTCACAATGGAATGAAAAGGAAAATGTTGTATTCCAAGGCTTGATTTGTTCAAACGCAAGAATGATTCGCTTATCTAAGAATCGTTCGATGACTAAGTTTAAAGTCATGTCATGGAATGAAGAATTAAACATTACTTTATTCAATCGTCCATGGCCATCTCAGTTTGGCTTTGGCAAGACGATTACAATTTATGGACAATATCAAGGGAATAATAATGTGGTAGCTTCTACTTATAATTTTAAACCTTTAGATCAACAATTAGGCTTACATCCAGTATATCCATTGATTGAAGGTTTGAAGCAATCCGATATACAGGCCATTATGAAAGAGGCCCTTAAACATGTGGATGTTTTGCCTCAAAGAGTACCACAAAGGTATATTGAAAAGTATAAGTTGTTAGATATATCTACGGCTTATAAATGGATTCATTTTCCAGAGAATGAAAAGCAGCTGCATGCCGCAATTCGTACATTGAAGTATGAAGAGTTTCTATGTTTTCAATGCGTAATGCAGTCGATGCATGAAAAGAAAGAAATTAAAAAAGCTAAGAAATTTTCTATGGCAACAGTAAAGAAATGGATTTCAGATCTTCCTTTTGAGCTAACGAAGGATCAGCTTTCAAGTATTGAGGATATTCTATATGATTTAAAGAGCACAAATGTCATGTTTCGCCTTGTTCAAGGAGACGTTGGATGTGGAAAAACAATTGTTGCTCAAATTAGCATGTATGCCAATCAGCTAGCTGGGTATCAATCGGCTTTGTTGGCACCAACCGAAATCTTAGCTCGCCAACATGTAGATAATATGCATAAATTAGGTTTAGATGCGACTTTATATGTTTCGAGTTTACCGGCTAAAGAAAAGAAAGAAGTTTTAACGAAACTTGAGAATGGAGAAATATTAAATGTGGTAGGGACACATGCTTTATTTCAAGAAAATGTTATTTTTAATAAATTAGGCCTTGTGATTGTGGATGAACAACAGCGTTTTGGTGTGAAACAAAGGAGGTCTTTATTAGAAAAAGGCAAGTGTGTTGATTTTCTAATGATGTCAGCTACACCGATTCCTAGAACGTATGCGCATTTCTTATATGGAGATATGGATATTAGTTCGATTCATACAATGCCTAAAGGAAGAAAGAGTGTTGTCACAAAGTATTTTAAAACCTCAAGTATGTCGCCAGTTTTAAAAGATGTATTGAAATTTATTCAAGAAGGAAGACAATGTTATGTCGTGTGTCCTGCCATTGAAGAGAATGATGAATTTAAAATGCGTAATGTATTTGAAATTTATGAAGGCATGACAAAGACATTAAAAGATATACGTATTGGCTTGCTTCATGGAAAAATGACAAGTCAGGAAAAGGAAGAAACGATGGAGAAGTTCTCTAAACATGAATTGGATATCCTTGTTTCTACAACAGTTATTGAAGTTGGAATTGATGTGGCCAATGCGAGCGTGATGGTCATTTATGATGCACATCGTTTTGGCTTAAGTACTTTGCATCAGCTTAGAGGGCGTGTAGCACGTGATAAAAAACAGGGGTATTGCTTCTTGTTATCGGCATCGAGTGATCCTCAGGCTATTGAACGCTTAAAAAAGATGGAAGAATTAAAGGATGGCTTTGAAGTATCCAATTATGATTTGCATATGCGCGGTCCAGGTGATATTTTAGGGATAAGACAAAGTGGTATGCCTTGTCTTGTGTTTGGTGATTTTGAAAAAGACCAGGCCATGATGGAAACGTGTATTCATGATGCGAAAGAAATCATACAAGATCAAGTGGATGTGGATTTGTTGTTGTATATTTCAAGGGCTATTGAAAGTGCACAGTATTTTGATTAGGAGTTTTATAATGAATAAACAGAAGATAGAGAATAAAGCTATATATTTTATGTGCTTATTGAGTATGATATGCATTCTTGTTTTGATTGCTTACTTCTTCTTTTTGCGTAATGTTGAAATTGATATTATGGCAAATGCGCAATATACGTATGTTGGAGAAAACGGGAATGCGAGTGTGACGGTAAGTGCTAAACAGGGAGATCTAAATCAAAGAACACAGGATTTTTTGAACTCTGTTCAATATGAAGTCAGTCCGAATACAGATTTATCAAATGGAGATACGATTCATGTAACGGCAACGTATGATGAGGCTTTAGCCAATCAATATCATTATCAGCCAAAAAGTGTTGAAACCGATGTGGTGGTTAAGGGGCTTGCCAATCGTTATAGTGCATTAGAGGACATTCCAAAAACATTGATTCAGGATGGGAAAGATGCAGCTATAGATTATGTAAAGGATAATCAAGAATCTATATATGCTATAGACGGTAAAGAAGATAAGGTACCTGGACTTGATAAAATGAAGATTGTCTATTCGGCTTATTTAAAATCGAATCAAAAAAATAATAGTGATCGCTTTGTATATATTGTACAAATGAATTATACCTCAGAAATTTTATATTACATGGTATGTATTCCAAATATTAATGATTCAGATTCGATAGATACGCATAATATCTATGGAGAAAAGGCGTATTTAACGCAAGATGAATGGAATGGTAAAGATTTTAGTGGATATGTAAATCGTGTATATTCATTAAAATATCAAATTGAACAAATAAATAAAGAAGTCAAATCAAATTGACTTCTTTATTTTAGTTTATTCATTAATTCTTCAAAATCTGGTTTTTCAATTTCATGAAATTCAATGGTAACACTATCGTTATCTTTATAACGTGGAATCAAATGAACGTGGAAATGGTTAACACTTTGTCCTGCAGCTTCATGCACATTACTTAAAATGTTAATGCCATCACAATGTAGAGTTTGTTCCAATTTGTTGGCAAGCTTACTAGCAACTTCAAATACATGGTTGCGTGTTTCATCTGGACAATTTAAAAAAGAATCACAGTGTTCTTTTGGGATTACAAGCGTATGTCCATAAGAAGTAGGGTTGATGTCTAGAAAAGCGATAACACTTTCGTCTTCATAGATTTTATTGCTTGGAATTTCACCATTAGCAATCATACAAAAAATACACATAAGTATACGTCCTCCTTATTAAAAATAATACATCGTTTTAGATAAAATGAAAAGCCAGACTAAGGGGGTGTCTGACTTTTCAATAAGGGGATAGAAAATAGTATGAATACCATTTACTGATTTCATACCGGCAAGGTCTTCAAACTCCTTGCTTGTATAGAAGTATACCATAAGTTGTGTCAAATAAAATGTGAAAAGTGTGGGAAAATATGTGATTTAACACAAAAGTTGTATTTTCACCCCACTTTTTTGCTTTTTTTGACTCATTTTACAAAATTGATAGTGCTTGCGAGTGCCAAAAATGGGAAAATTTGGATTTTTCGTGAATTATAAATATTGAGAACTAGTTTTATGCTATAATGTAAACTAAGTGGAGGTTTTGAGATGATTGTAAAAACCATTCAGGAAATAACAAATATGATGCATGCAAATGTGCATGGTGATATTGATGATACAAGAAAAATACATGGCGTTGTGATTGATTCACGACAGGTGACAAAAGATGTTTTATATGTACCAATTATTGGTCAAAGGGCAGATGGACATGTATTTGCCAAACAAACAATTGAAGATGGTGCTTTGATTAGTTTGTGGCAAAAGGATCATCTTCCATATCCGGATTTTCCCGTTATTTTAGTTGATGACACGCTTAAAGCTATGCAAGATCTTGCGAAAGCGTATTTAGATGAGTTACGTCCATTAGTAATTGGTGTAACGGGTTCTAACGGAAAAACTAGTTGTAAAGATATGTTATATAGTATTTTCTCACAAGAGAAAAAAACACAAAAAACACAGGGAAATCGTAACAGTGAAATTGGTCTTCCATTAACTATTTTTGACTTTGATGAAGATATTGAAGTTGCAATTTTAGAAATGGGTATGGAAAACAAAGGCGAAATTACGCAGTTGACTTCAATTGCACAGCCAGACATTTCTGTGATTACTTCTGTAGGTTCCGCTCACATGGAAAATTTGGGCGGTAGACTTCAGATTGCTCAGGCAAAATGTGAAATTTTAGAGGGATTAAAAGAAAATGGCTTATTCCTTTATAATCATGAAAGTGAAGAAATAAAACAGGTTCTTTCGACTTTGAATACAGAAAATAAGAAAATCGTATCTTTTGGTCAAGGTGGAGATGTTTCTATCACAAGTGATATTAAATATGATAAAGAAGGAATTGTTTTTAACTGCAATATTCTAGATGCACCTGTTCATTTACGTGCATTTGGTGATTTTCAGGCTATGAACGCATTACCGTGTATTTTTATCGCAAAGGCTTGTCAATTAAAAGAGGAATCTATTTTAAAAGGATTGGCTGATTTAGAAATGACAAAGATGCGTACACAGCTAATTCCAGTTTCAAATGCGTATATTTTAGATGATACGTATAAATCAAATCCAGAAAGTGCAAAGGCAGCTATCGATACATTGATGGAATTGCCTGCGCAAAAACATATCGCCATTTTATCAGATATGTTAGATCTTGGAAGTGAAGAAAAACAATTGCATTTTGATGTGGGCGAATACGCTAAACAAAAAGGTGTAGACGAACTATATTGTACGGGACCTCTTTCTAGAGAAACAAGTGATGGTTTTAATGGAAAGTGGTATGAAACAAAAGATGAGATATATGAAGCTGTTAAACCTTTGTTAGATCAAGATTGTATTGTTTTGATCAAGGGTTCAAGAGCTATGAAAATGGATACGTTAGTAGATGCATTTAGGGGGAAAAAACAATGAGTAAATTACGTTTAGGTGTCATATTTGGAGGACAAAGTAGTGAATACTCTGTTTCATTGCACTCTGTCGCTTCTTTTTTACGTCAGATTCATGCTGATAACTATGATATGACTTTAATTGGAATTAATAAAAATGGACATTTCTATTTATATAATGGAGATGTGGATTCGATTGAACATGATACATGGCAAAGTGAAGAAACTTGTGTATCTTGTGCATGGGTAAATGGTGGAATCATGCCTTTGGATGGTTCAAACAAAGTGATTGAATTGGATTGTGTATTCCCAGTACTACATGGAAAAAATGGAGAAGATGGATTGATTCAAGGATTGCTTGAATTGATGAATATTCATTATGTAGGCTGTGATGTAATGTCAAGTGCTATGTCAATGGACAAAGAAATTATGCATATTCTTTGTAAGGAAGCAAATATTCCATGTGCAGATTATATTTGTTTATACGCAAATCGAGAAAATCCTACATTTGAACAGATTCAAGAAGAGATTCCATTACCATGGATTGTTAAGCCATGCAATGCAGGAAGTAGCTATGGGGTTCATTTTGTGAATGATAAAGAAGAATTTGAAAGTGCATGTAAAGATGCTTTCTTCTATGATGGTCGCGGTAAGATCTTAGTTGAAAAAGTAATTAAGGGCTTTGAGATTGGTTGTGCTGTTATGGGAAATGAAGAAATCTTTACAGGATCAGTGGATGAAATTGAAATTAATGGTGGATTCTTTGATTTTGAAGGTAAGTATGAGATGAAGGGAGCAGCTATTTATTGTCCGGCTCGTATTGATGAAAAAACATTTAAAGAAGCACAAGAATTAGCTCGTAGAACATATATTGCGATGAACTGCTGTGGTATGGCACGAGTAGATATGTTTGTGACAGAAGATAAAGAAGTGATTTTAAATGAATTGAATACAATTCCAGGATTAACGGCTACTTCTCGTTATCCTTCTATGATGAAAGAAGCTGGAATTGAATTTGCGGATTTAATTGATAAGCTAATTGAATTAGCTATGCAAAGGACTATTGGAGCATGTTAGAAGCTTATAGTCGGGCTTGGACAGAAATCGACTATGATGCGATTGCGCATAATGTAGAAGAAGTTAGAAAGCTCGTAAAGAAAACAAAAATTATGGGTATCGTCAAAGCCAATGCGTATGGTTTGGGTGATGTCGCATGTGCTAAGGCTTTACAAAAATGTGGAGTGGATTATTTTGGTGTTTCGAGTGTGGATGAGGCATTGAACTTAAGAAATGCAGGAATTCAAGATAATATCCTAATATTAGGATATACACCTAGTATGCATTTTCACTATCTTCATGAACAAAATATTGTTCAATCTTTAGTTTCTATTGAGTATGCAAGAGAATTAAATGCGTATGCCAAGGAAAATAATGTAAAGATTCGTTGTCATTGTAAAGTAGATACAGGTATGTGCAGAACGGGAATTGTTTATCAAGAACAAGATAAACATATAGAAGATATTTATGAAGAGTATCATATGGAAAATCTATGCGTAGAAGGTATCTTCTCGCATTTTCCTGTGAGTGATTGCTTGGATGAAAATTGTAAATCGTTTACGACCAAACAAATTCAATTGTTTGATGAAGTTGTTGATTTATTGAAATCTCAAGGTATTGATCCAGGTATTCGTCATCTTCAAAATAGTTATGGAATTTTAAACTATCCAGAGCTGGAATATGAATATTGTAGACCGGGTCTACTTTATATGGGTGTGACGAGTGATGATCAAATTCCAATTCAAACAAACCCAGATTTTATTCCAATTATGTCTATGTATGCCAATGTTAGTTTGGTGAAATGGATATATCCTGGACAAAGTGTAAGTTATGGTCGTCATTTTGTGGCTGAAAAACCAACAAAAGTTGCGACAATGAGTATTGGATATGCGGATGGTTTACCACGTCTTTTATCGAATCAGGGATTTGAAGTGTTAGTACATGGCCAAAGATGTAAATTAATTGGAAACTTATGTATGGATCAATGTATGATTGATGTTACAGATGTAGATGATGTAAAAGAGGGCGATGTAGTATGTATCGTAGGTCATCAAGGAAATGAAGTCGTTACTGTTGATCAAATTAGTCGTACGGCTAAGACTATCAACAATGAGACACTAACTTCGATTTCTTCGCGTGTACCTAGATTAAAGGTGCGCTCATGAAAAGACAGTATGCATCGATAGATATTGCACGTTATGTTTCGGCTTTATTAGTTGTATGTATTCATACATTTCCTTTTTTAGAGATTTCTGAAACATTTAATACGTATTTTATTCATACTGTATGTCGTTTGGCGGTTCCGTTCTTTTTTACGACAAGTGGATTCTTCTTTTTTAGAAACTATGATTCAGAAAATGAAGATTTAAATGAGACTCGTTTAAAGAAGGCATTGATTCGTTTATTTCGAATTTATTTGATTTGGACAATTATTTATTTGCCATATACGATTTTTGATTATACGCACACGGGTTTCCATATTAAGTATTTATTTACATATGTGAGAGATTTTTTCTTGAATGGAAGTTATTATCATTTGTGGTTTTTACCAGCCTTAATGTTAGCGGACGTAATTGTGTATTGTTTGTATAAGAAAAAAGGCTTGAATTTCACATTGTTGATTACGTTTATATTATATTTTGTAGGTTATTTGATTAATGTATATACACCAATTTGGGAAAGTATTCCAGGTGTATCCTTCTTCTTTGGTTTCTTTACAAAAACATTGTCAACCGCAAGAAATGGAATTTTCTTTGGTCCTATGTTCATTGCGATTGGGTTATTACTTTCAAGAACGCGTCGCTTGCCTAAAAAGGTTAGCTTGATTGGTTTCTTGACAAGTTTTGTATTATTCTTTGCGGAAGTATCTTTATATCGTCATTTCGGTATTTTAAGAGATTTAACAAGTATGTATATTTGTTTGATTCCCGCTATTTATTTCTTAGTGAATTATTTATTAAAAATCAATATTCCATACCGTAAAATGTTTGCGATTTTACGTCATGATTCATTGATGATTTATACTTCACATATTTTGTTTGCCAAAATCTTTTTGGCATTGATGCCACATGCACATTTAGTTGTTTATTTCTTAACTTTGGCATGTGCACAATGTTTGGCAGGTTTTGTGACGCGTTATCAGGATCAATATCCGATCTTAAAAAAATTACTGTAAGCTTATGATTCGATTATTTCAGGTGAAATGTGCCAATGAAAATGAAATTGAGGCACAAATCTTAAAAAAACTGCGAATCCGTAAAGAAGACCTTTTGCAGTGGCACGTACATAGAAAAAGTGTGGACGCACGTCACCAGAAGGTCTTATTTTCGTATGTCGTAGATTGTAAAGTTAAAAATGAAAAGAAGCTTTTAAAGCTAAAAGACGTTTCTTTAACACCCGATGAAACGTATCATCCAGTAATGAGTGGAAAACATGCATTATTGGCTAGACCCGTTGTTGTTGGGTTTGGTCCTGCAGGTATGTTTGCAGCTTTGATTCTTGCACAATCTGGTTATAAACCAATTGTTTTAGAAAGAGGATCAAAAGTGGATGTTCGTAAACAAAAAGTAGAAACTTTTTGGGAAAATGGACAATTGGATGAAGAATGCAATGTTCAATTTGGCGAAGGTGGTGCGGGTGCCTTTAGTGATGGAAAGTTGACAACAAGATCGAAAGATTCATTATGTCGCAAAGTTTTAGAGGAACTTGTTTCTTTTGGGGCAAAGTCTGATATTTTAATTGATCAGCATCCTCATATTGGTACAGATGCCTTCTTGGCGATTATTCTTAATTGTCGTGAAGAAATTGAACGTTTGGGAGGAACTTTCTATTTTGATACAAAGTTAGAAGATATTAAAGTGGAAAATGGTACTTTGAAACAAATCTATTTCAATCAACAATGGATAGATTGTAATGCTTTAATTCTTGCGACTGGACATAGTGCAAGTGATACCATTTTAATGCTTCATCAACATGGTATTCATGTCGAAAATAAACCGTTTGCGGTTGGTGTTCGTATTGAACATAAACAAAAATATATCAATGAGGCTATGCTTCATGAATATAGTCAAGATGAAAGATTGATTCCAGCATGTTATCAATTGACGTATACGGCATCCAATTCAAAAGGTGTATATACATTCTGTATGTGTCCAGGTGGCTATGTTATTCCAAGTTCATGTCAAAAAGATCAATTGGTTGTGAACGGTATGTCTTATGCGAGTCGTAGTGGAGAAAATGCCAATAGTGCATTGCTTGTGCAAATTAATGATTCGGATTATGGTAATGAATTGTTTGCCGGGTTAAAATATCAGGAAGACTTGGAAAAGAAAGCTTTTAAAATGGGACGCGATTATAAGGCTTGCGTACAGCTTGCGAAGGATTATTTAGAAAATAAAATATCAAATCAATTTGAATCCGTATTACCAACCTATTCGATTGGTACAACGTTTTGTGATTTGAACGATTTATTCTCTAAAGAAGTCAATCTAGCCTTGCATGAGGCGTTAGAGCATTTTGAAAAGAAAGTGCCTGGCTTTGTTTCTGGTGGAGCCATATTAAGTGCTGTAGAATCAAGAAGTAGTAGCAGCGTGCGTTTAGTTCGTGATAAAGAATCTTATGTTTCGAATATTCAAGGTATCTATCCAAGCGGTGAAGGTAGTGGCTATGCAGGGGGCATTATGACAAGTGCTATTGATGGTATTCGTAGTGCCGAGCATTTGATTGAATACTTTGCCAAAGGGGAGTTTTAAATGAATATATTTGCTCCGAATTATTATGTTCAAAGTTTTAAAACTTTGAACATTCAAAAACTTCATGAAATGGGAATTCAATTACTTCTTTGTGATATTGACAATACGCTTGTGGCGTATGATGAAGAATGTCCAAATCAGGATGTGATTGATTTTATAAATAAATTAAAAATGAATGGAATTGAGGTTGCACTATGTTCAAATTCACCAAGTTCTAGAGGTAAGAATTTTGGTAAGCATCTTCCAGTTTCAAATACATATCCATTTTCTTGTAAACCATTTCCGTTTTGTTTTAAAAAGGCAATGAGAGACCATGGTCTAAAGGCAAATCAGATTGCGATATTAGGTGATCAAATGTATACGGATATATTGGGTGGAAATATTTGGGGGCTTTATACAATTTTAACGGCTCCTATTGCGATAAAGGATCGAAATATCACAAAAGTATTTCGTTTCTTTGAGGAATTAATATATGGTTATTTAGAAAAGAAAAAATTATTGAAGCGAGGTGACTTTGATGACTAAATATTGTAAGGGTTGTGGTGTTTTACTACAAAACGAAGATGAAAATGCATTAGGCTATGTTCCTACTTTAGATGCTTCTTATTGTCAAAGATGTTATCGCATTCGTCATTATGGCGATGTGACAATCAATATGCAGCAGGGAATTGAATCCAACGCAACATTAGAAAAAATCAATAAAATCGATGGTGTGGTTTTCTGGGTTGTGGATTTATTTGCGTTTGAGGCTAACTTAATTTCACGTTTGAATCAAAAACTTCCAGGTAAAGATATTGTGATGGTATTAACGAAGCGTGATGTCTTGCCTACAACTTTAACAGATGAAAAAATCATTAACTTTGTAAAGCATCGTCTTCACGAAGAAAATATTGTCGTAAAGGATATTGTGATTTGTGGTTATCTATTAAAGGAAAATGATAAATCTAGAGAATACTCATCACGTATTGTGAATGCGATTTTGAAATATCGTAAGAATCGAAATGTGATTTTTATGGGTGTTGCCAATGCAGGAAAATCCACTGTATTGAATCATTTATTGGCATCGAAAGATTTAACGACTTCTCAAAATCCAGGGACTACATTAGATTTAGTTCCAATTCCTTTTGAGGATTATACAATTTATGATACGCCCGGTATTGAGAATACGCATTCTTTATTAACGCATTTACAGCCTAAAGATTTAAAGACGGTCATTCCAACAAAACCAATTCGACCATTTGTTTCGCAAATCTTTGAGGATCAGTCCTTTGCGGCGGCAGGACTTGCTCGACTTGATGTGGTAGTGAGTGGTAAGGCAACAGTAGTTGGATATTTCTCTCGTTCTTTATCGATTCATAGAGGAAAATTAAGCAATGCGGATGCGTTGTGGCAAAAACATTTAAATGGAATGTTAGTGCCATGCGTAGATACATCCTTATTAACGATGCATACGTTCCATGCTCCTAAACTTGAGGGAGAAAAAATGGATGTTTGTATTCATGGTATTGGATGGTTCTGTATTAGTGGACAAGTAAAAGATGTATATGTAAAAGTACATAAAGGTATTCAGGTAACATTTAGAAAGGCGATGATTTAATGTTAACGAGTCAAAATAAAAAATATTTAAGAAAATTAGGAATGGAATATAGATCTTTATTCCAAATTGGAAAAGATGGTTTAAGTGATAATTTAATGGATACTTTATCCGATTCATTGGAGGCACATGAATTAGTAAAATGTAATTTATTAAAGACATGCCCAGTCGATGTGCGTGAGGCAGCTATTGATTGTGCAAGTGCAACAGGTAGTGAAGTGGTTCATATTGTAGGACATACTTTCTTGTTGTATAGAAGAAGTAAAGAAAACAAATTGGGGCTTAAAAAATGAGAATTGCCATTGTAGGAGGTTCTTTTGATCCTATACATGATGGGCATATTCAAATGGCCAATCAGTCTTTGCAGGGATTAGGTGTAGATGAAGTATGGTTTATGCCAACGTCTAGTACGCCTTTAAAAGATCATGATCTGACATTGGATCAAGAGCGTTTAGCTATGATTGATTTGGTGGTTAAGAAAAACCAAAAATTTAAAGTATGTACACTTGAACTTGAAAGAGCAGGTAAAAGTTATACGTATGATACGCTAAAGAAATTGATTGAAATGTATCCGGAACATGAATTTTATTGGATCATAGGAAATGATCAATTGATGCAGTTTGACAAGTGGCACAATTCGAATGAACTTGTGAAGATGGCTCATTTTGTATGTTTTGATAGGGATGGAAAGCTTTCTGATTCAAAGTATGATATTGCGTGTATGACAATGCCGGCAGTTCCAGTTTCTAGTTCAGAGATTCGAATGGGAAATAAGTTGAATTATTTGCCTGAAGAAGTGTTGCGTTATATCTATCGAAATCGATTGTATGTGAAGGATTTTGTGGCTTCTAGATTGACAGAAAAAAGATATAAGCATTCTTTATCGGTTGCCAAACTTTGTGAAGAGTTTGCGTTGAACAATGGGTATGATATGCATATTGCGTATTATATTGGTTTGTTTCATGATATAGCTAAATATATGCCAAAGGATGAAATGTTAAAATGGATGCAGAGTGTGTGTCCTGAAAACATGGAATATCCTGTAGCTGTATGGCATGGTTTTGTCGGGGCTGCTGTCACGAAAGATATCTTTTTAATTGAAAATCCAATTATCTATAATGCGATTTATCATCATGTATTAGGAACAAGTCAAGATCCATATGCGATGATGGTGTTTTGTGCAGATAAATTAGATCCTTTGCGTGGATATGATTCTACTAAATTGATTGAGATTTGTAACAAAGATATTAAAGAAGGATTTGATTTGGTGGTTCAACAAAATCGTGAGTATTTAAAGAGAGGATAAACATGGAAATTTTAGATATTGTAGTTCATGCGATCTGTGAAAAGAAAGCACAAGATGTACGTGTATATGATGTAACGAGTTTGACTCCATTTATGGATTCAATGATTGTTTGTTCAACTACAAATATTCGTCAGAATAATGCGATTGCACAAAACATTAAGGATCGTTTAAGAGAAGTTGGATATATGGGGGATATGCATATTGAGGGTGACTCTGGTTCAAAATGGCTTTTAATTGATTTAAAAGAAGTTGTAGTTCATTTATTTGTGAATGAAGAAAGGCAGGTTTATAATCTGGATCGTTTATATTCGGATGTTCCAGTAAAAACGTATGATTTATAATACATTGGCACATTATTATGATGCCTTAGTAAAAGATGAAGAGGCATCTAGAGAATGGGTATCTTGGATTGAGAGTGAACTTGCACCTTGTGATTGTTTAGAACTTGCGTGTGGTAGTGGTGAGATCACTGAGATGCTCGCAAAAAAAGGCTATACGATGACAGCTCTTGATTTGAGTGAAGAAATGGTGAAGCAGGCTAAGAGTAAAAACTTAGAGGGGTCCATTCAATTCTTATGTCAAGATATGCGTAATTTAAGTAATTTAGGATCTTATTCTGGTATTTTCTGTTTGTGTGATAGTTTTAACTATATTTTAGAGAAAGAAGAAGTTGATGCGTTCTTTCATGAAGTCTGTCAACATCTAAAACCAAATGGACTTTTCTTCTTCGATACACATTCGTTAGATCGTTTAGATGAATTTGATTCGGAATATAATGAGACAGGTGCTTTTGAAGATGGTTGTCAATATCAATGGTCAATTATGGCAGAAGATGATTATGTATATCAGGATTTTGCGTTTTATATGAAAGACAAAGTGGTTCAGGAGCATCATATTCAAAGAGTATATGATCCAATATGGTTGAATGATACTTTGTCGAAATATTTTGATGTTTTAAAAGTCACAACGGATTTTGATATTGAGGGGATTGTGCCTGGTGAAAAGTATTTTTATGTATGTAGAAAGAAGGTACAAGAATGATTGGTATTGTAGCGGCAATGGATGCTGAGATTCATGAATTTGAAAAGCGTATGGACTTAGTAGATCATACGAAGACAATTGCGGGATGCACATTAACATATGGAAAATGGCAAGGTAAAGATGTAGTCTTATGTAAGAGTGGTGTAGGTAAGGCTTATGCGGCTATGTCTTGTACAATTTTGTGTATGCAAGGAAATATCGACAGCATTATTAATGTGGGTACAGCTGGTGGATTAACGCAGGATGAGCAAGTGTTGGATATTGTGATTAGTGATAAGGTTGTACAAGCCGATTATGATACAAGTCCATTAGATGGTCCTTCTGGTGTTGGATTGGTGTATAATAGTCATGAAAAATTGAGCCAAAGTTGTATTGAAGCGGCAAAAGCTATGCAGATTCGCTATCATGTAGGTACAATTGCTTCGCAAGACTTATTTATGTCTAGAGATGAGGATTTTGAAAAATTAATGAATAATTTTCCAGACTCAATTTGTTCAGAAATGGAGGCAGGAGCGATTGGTGCTGTTGCCACACAATTTAATATTCCATTTGTGATTGTGCGTTCACTAAGTGATGTTGTGCATCATAATGAAAATCCAATGGAATTTTCAACCTATGTTTCTAAAGCAAGTGCACAATCGGCTAAATTGATTGAAAACTGGTTGATGCGCATATAGTAAAAAGGAGGGGTAAGAATGGGACTAAAGCATAAGCGTAAAAGACAGCATGGAACAACAACGACAATGGCATTGGTCATCATTCTTGTTCTTGTATTACTTTTGATTTGGTCTGAGTTTATTAGTGGACCGAATCGTGTTAAGGAACAGATCTATGCGCAAAGAATTGAAAAAATAATTAAACAAAATAAGAATATCCAAGGCTTGAGTGAGCATGTCTTTGATTACATAACATATCAGGGATATGATGATACGACTTTGTATTGGTACAATGCGAAGTCTGAATTGATTACTTCAAGAGATATTGAAACTTTGAATTATAAAAAGGCAAAACGCATTGCGAAAAAGAACTATAACATCAAGTGTGATTCGGTTGCACTTGGATATGGCTACAACAATCCGGTATATGAGATTCGCGGATCGAATAAATTGATTTTATTGGATTATGATAGTTTTGAACGTGTTTATGAAAGGAAGATACGATAATGGCTGATTTTGATTTTAATGCACCTTATGTAGATCGTAGAACTTGGATCATTGATCATCTACAAGATTTGGTTTTAGAACCCAAAGAAATATTGGTCGTACTGTTGATTGATTTTTTCAACCAGCAGCATATTTCAATTGATCATGAATTGATTAGTGAAAAATTAAAAATCGGTGTGGATGAAGTGGAAGATATTTTTACGGAATTATCAGATAAAGGCTATTTGACTTTAGACTATGCGAATGGATCTTTGATTTTTAATATTGAAGGCATCTTTGAACTTTCTAAAGCCAGTGATACTTCCATTGATCGTTCTTTATTAGAGCAGTTTGAAATGGAATTTGCGCGTCCGCTATCTTCAACGGAAATGCAAAGAATTATTGATATGGCCAGTATGTATGATGAGCGTCGTGTGATTTGTGCATTAAATGAAGCTGTATGTAATGAAGTTTGCGATTTAAATTATATTGAAAGAATTCTTCAGAATTGGCAACAAAAAGGTTTATCGACTGAAGATTTGGAGAATGGCAAGCGATGAATGCGAATGAAATTTTGAATGAAATGGAGAAGATTTTTCCCAATGCGAAGTGCGAATTGTATCATGAATCCCCATTTCAATTGATTGTTGCGGTCGTATTAAGTGCACAGACAACGGATGCGATGGTCAACAAGGTAACGCCAGCATTATTCAAGGCATATCCTACGGCAGAAAAGATGGCAGAGGCTACAGTTTCTGAATTAGAGCCATACATTAAAAGAATTGGTTTGTATCGTAATAAGGCTCGTTCGATTTCGAATTTAAGTAAAGATCTAGTTGAAAGATATCATGGTCAAGTACCTTACACATATAAGGATTTAATGTCTTTAGCAGGTGTTGGAAGAAAGACAGCGAATGTCGTTCGTAGTGTAGCTTTCGATATTCCTAGCTTTGCGGTAGATACCCATGTCAATCGTGTCAGTAAGCGTTTAGGTTTAGCTAAATATAATGATTCGGTTGAAAAGGTTGAGGAAAAACTAAAACGTAAAATCGATCGTTCAAGATGGAATCAAGGTCATCATGACTTTATATTTTTTGGGCGTTATCTTTGTCATTCAAGAAATCCAGAATGTGAAAGATGTCCTTTTAAAAGCTTTTGTAAGAAAGATAAATATGAAAAATAATAGCACTACAGTCGTAGTGTTTTTCTATATTAGGAGAATAGAATATGATTATTAATACCGAAATTGTGGATGCTTATTTAAATGGGGAAGATATTAGTAAATACTCATCTTTATTCATTTATAGGCAGGCCGATAGAAGCATTTTTTCAAGAGCCTGAAAAAGATAAAACAGAAATCGTTTCTAAGATAAAAGATGAAGTCATAAATCATATATGCGATTTTATTCCTTGCAACAAAAGAATTTGGGACACCTTGTTTATAGATTGGCAGAATGATTTAGATAATATTGTCTTGGATTTAGTTGTAGGTTGCAAAGAACCCAATGATGTGTTTGTACTGAAAGATTTGAATGAAAGACATCATATGATCTTTGATTTATTGTGTTGGGAAAAATACGCTGGAAAGATTTCATTATCCAAACTTTCACAGAACCTTTTAACCCATGAATTACTTCATATGTCGATTGGGTAGTATTATACAGATATTGAAGAAAGTGAACAATTTGGAAATCATATAAATAAACTCGATGCGATTACATTTAATGAAGGATTTGCACATCTTGTTTCATATAATCAACAAGAAATTAATAGCGTTGAGTGGGAAAAATTAGAAGATATTTATATTCAATCCATAAATAAAATGAAGTTAGCCTTAATGGAAACAAATCCACAATCACAAGAACAATACATTTATGAAGCCAACTTTGGAAATTATTATGATAAATATGCATGTATGTGTGGAATGATCTACTTAGCTAAAAAGTGGCAATTAGGTGGATATGTTAGATTAAAGGAATTGTTTAATCAAGGTTATCATGGATTTGCGAGAAAGTGTATATGATTACATAGTAAAGGAAGTATACTCCCTTATTTACGATGCATTCTATGTATATATTGTATCATGAATCACGAATAGAAACTGTTGAAAAACTGTTACATACGTCATTCATCTCATGACTAAAGTCACGAGCGTTCTGACTTTAACAGTAAAATGACTCAAGAATTTGTGGCAGAGTCTTTAAGTGTTACAAGATAAGCTGTATCAAAATGGGAAAGTGGTGCATCGGATCCAAGACAACAAATCTAATGACTTTAGCTAAGCTATTTGGAGTCACTGCTGAAGAAATTTTAAAGGAAGTTAAATAAATTCTTCACTGATTGATAGATATTTATCGGCATAGATACTTTCTTTTTCCCAGATGATGTCAAAGTCATGTTGTAACTTAAAATCATCTAAAGTAATTTCTTTGAGTTCTTTTGATTTTAATTCTTTTTCTACAGCTATCTTATATAGGAAAGAAATTCCGCAATCTTTTTTCAACAGATTCATGATGGTATGCATATTTTCTACTTGTGTATAATGCTTGAAATTTGAAATGTGTAAACCATGCGCAATTAAGCTTTGTTCAAGAATGTTTCTTGTTCCAGAACCTTCTTCACGCACTAAAAGATGTTCAGATACTAGGTCATGAATGGTATGGGGTTCTTTATTAAATTGATGGGATGTAACACAGACGGCAACATAGTCTTCTGTGCTATATTTTTTATGAGAATAGTTTTCTTTTGGGTAATTTCCTTCGACAATAGCCATACTGATTTGTCCATGGTCAAGTAATTCGAGCAGATTAGATGTGTTGCCATAGTGAAGGTGGATGTTGATTTCTGGATGATTTTGAATAAAGTTTGCCAATTTATCTACAATCGCATATTCGCCGATGGTCATAGTTACTCCAATGGATAATGTTTCAATGTTGGATGTAATATTGTTGAGTTCATTCTTTAAAGCTTGTTCATTATTTTTCATTGTTAATAAATGTTTATATAGTATTTCGCCAGTAGAAGTTAGACTTAATTCTTTATTCTTATAATTGAATAGGATTGTATTGTATTGTTTTTCTAAAAAATGAATGTGTTGCGATACAGCAGGCTGTGTGATATTTAATTGTTTGGCGGCCGTTGTAAAATTTAATGTTTTGCATACAGTAAGAAATGTTTCAGTTCGATAATCTAGCATATGTACCTCTAATGATAAGAAAATATTATTATTCGATAGAATTATATAATTTTACCTTATTGTTGTATAGTGTTACAATTCTCTTCATGGAGGGAATTATTGAATGAATTTTATTAATAAATATGGAAAAGGCATTTTAATTTGTCTATTGATTGCGATTCCATCATGGATCATAGGAAAAATGTTTCCGGTTATTGGTGGGGCTGTCATCGCGATTCTTGCAGGCATGATTATTGCGATGTTTTGGAATGATAAAAAATCTTCCGAAGCCGGTATTAAATGGACTTCTAAAGTGATTTTACAAACAGCGGTTGTATTGCTTGGATTTGGGATGAATCTAGGTGTTATATTTGAAACAGGGAAACAGTCTTTACCTATCATTGTTTGTACAATTACTGGTACTACGTCAAGAAAAAGGACTCATAAAATAGATAAATTTTAAATTCTAATGTTTTGAATAATAATTATTCTCATATT